>JADHED010000443.1_pt1 | contig 50246 bp, 54 predicted proteins | sample 8952041 | NCBI WGS metagenome assembly JADHED01 (sample SAMN16124423, study PRJNA663239) | bioreactor sludge metagenome | isolation source: sludge (control) | place: India:Bengaluru | collected 2018-09-08 | reverse complement strand
TCTCCGAGAAACGCGTCCCACAGGATGGACGCATGAAGCTCAAGGTGGGGCCCGACCGCGTGATCGACTTTCGCGTCAGTACGCTGCCTACCCTGTTTGGCGAGAAGATCGTGATCCGTATCCTGGACCCGAGCAGCGCCAAACTGGGCATCGACGCCCTCGGCTATGAGCCCGAGGAGAAAGAGCGCCTGCTGCAGGCCATTGGCCGACCCTACGGGATGATTTTGGTGACCGGCCCCACGGGTTCGGGCAAAACCGTGTCGCTGTACACCTGCCTGAACCTGCTCAACAAGCCGGGGGTGAATATCGCCACGGCCGAAGACCCGTCCGAAATCAACCTGCCCGGCGTGAACCAGGTGAACGTGAACGAGAAGGCCGGGCTGACGTTCGCCGTCGCCCTCAAATCGTTTCTGCGCCAGGATCCGGACATCATCATGGTGGGTGAAATCCGCGACCTGGAGACGGCAGACATCTCCATCAAGGCCGCGCAGACGGGCCACCTGGTGCTGTCCACGCTGCACACCAACGACGCGCCCACCACGCTCACGCGCATGCGCAACATGGGCATTGCGCCCTTCAACATCGCCTCCAGCGTGATTTTGATCACTGCGCAGCGCCTGGCGCGCAGACTGTGCCCCCAATGTAAGCAGCCGGCCGACATACCGCACGAGACGCTGGTCGAGGCCGGCTATCGCGACGAGGAAATCGATGGCTCGTGGGTCACTTACCGGCCGGTGGGCTGCTCGGCCTGCAACAACGGCTACAAGGGCCGCGTCGGCATCTACCAGGTGATGCCGATATCGGAAGAGATCCAGCGCATCATCCTGCGCGACGGCAGCGCCCTGGACATTGCCGAGCAGGCTCGCAGTGAAGGCGTGCGCAGCCTGCGCGCCGCAGGTTTGCACAAGGCCAAGATGGGCCTGACCTCACTGGAAGAGGTCTTGGCCGTGACGAACGAATAAACATATCAGAGGGATTGCACCATGGCGACCGCTGCAGCAAGGGGCATCAAGGACTTCGTCTTTGAGTGGGAAGGCAAGGATCGCACCGGCAAGATCGTGCGCGGCGAGGTTCGGGCCGCCGGCGAAAACCAGGTGCAGGCCACCCTGCGCCGCCAGGGTGTCTTGCCGACCAAGATCAAGAAACGCCGGATGAGCGCCGGCAAGAAGATCAAGCCCAAGGACATCGCCCTGTTCACGCGCCAGATGGCCACCATGATGAAGGCGGGCGTGCCGCTGCTGCAGGCCTTCGACATCGTGGGCCGCGGCAACACCAACCCCAGCGTGACCAAGCTGCTCAATGACATTCGCGCCGATGTGGAGACCGGCACCTCGCTGAATTCCGCGTTTCGCAAGTACCCCATGTACTTCGACAGCCTGTACTGCAACCTGGTGGAGGCAGGCGAGGCGGCCGGTATTCTGGAGGCCCTGCTCGACCGCCTGGCCCTCTACATGGAAAAGACCGAGGCGATCAAATCCAAGATCCGCTCGGCCCTGATGTACCCGATTTCGGTGATCGTGGTCGCCTTTGTGGTGGTCACCATCATCATGATCTTCGTGATCCCGGCGTTCAAGGAAGTCTTTACATCCTTTGGCGCCGACCTGCCCGCACCCACGCTGTTCGTCATGGCCATCAGCGAGTTTTTCGTCGCCTATTGGTGGCTGATCTTTGGCGTGATTGGCGGCGGTTTCTACTTCTTCATGCAGGCCTGGAAGCGCAGCGAAAAGATGCAGCAGGTGATGGATCGCCTGCTGCTGAAGATGCCCATTTTTGGCGCCCTGATCGACAAATCCTGCGTGGCACGCTGGACGCGTACCCTGTCCACCATGTTCGCGGCCGGGGTACCTCTGGTCGAGGCGCTGGATTCGGTGGGCGGCGCCTCGGGCAATTCGGTGTATGCCATGGCCACCGACAAGATCCAGCAGGAAGTGTCCACCGGCACCAGCCTCACTGCGGCCATGGGCAACGCCAATGTATTCCCGTCCATGGTGCTGCAGATGTGCGCCATCGGCGAAGAGTCGGGCTCCATCGACCACATGCTGAGCAAGGCGGCCGACTTCTACGAGGCCGAGGTCGATGAAATGGTGGCCGGCCTGTCCAGCCTGATGGAGCCCATCATCATCGTGTTTCTGGGCACCCTCATCGGCGGCATCGTGGTATCGATGTACCTGCCTATCTTCAAGCTGGGGCAAGTGGTTTGATGACGGGTTCCGTGCTTGCAGACGCTGCACTGGTTGGCCTCCTCGGACTACTGATCGGCAGCTTTCTGAACGTGGTGATCCACCGCCTGCCGCGCATGATGGAACGGCAATGGGCCGCCGAATGCGCCCAGTACGCCCAGGATGCAGGCCTGGCGGCCGGCGACAGCGCGGCCGCGCAGACGCAGGAGCCCTTCAACCTGGTAACGCCACGCTCGCGCTGCCCCTCCTGCGGGCATGAGGTGCGCTGGTACGAGAATATTCCGGTGCTCAGCTACATCGGGCTGCGCGGACGTTGCTCTGGCTGCGGCACGCGCATCAGCCTGCGCTACCCGCTGGTGGAGCTGGCCACGGCGGCGCTGTTCTATGCCTGCGCCGTACGCTGGGGCTGGTCTTTCGCAACGCTGGCCTGGTGCGGCTTCTCTGCCGCCCTGGTGGCATTGACGCTGATCGACTGGGACACCACGCTATTGCCCGACGACATCACCCTACCCCTGTTGTGGGCCGGGCTGCTGGCCGCCGTGGCGGGCTGGACGGCGGTGCCGCTGGCTGACGCGGTGATGGGTGCGGCGGCAGGCTATTTATCGCTGTGGCTTGTCTATTGGGGCTTCAAGCTTGCCACCGGCAAGGAGGGCATGGGCTATGGCGACTTCAAACTGTTCGCCGCGCTGGGGGCGTGGTTTGGCTGGCAGGCGCTGGTGCCCATCATCCTCATGGCGTCGGTGATTGGCGCCCTCGTGGGCATTGGCATGAAGATCGCCAGCAATCTGCGCGAAGGCAAATACGTGCCGTTTGGCCCCTTTCTTGCGGGCGGCGGCCTGGCGGCCATGCTCTGGGGGCCGGGGCGCATCATGCAGGCCATCTTTTCTACCCTGGGGTTCTGAATGACCGCACCACCTGTGCACCACCCGCGCCCCGTGAGACTGGGGGTCACAGGCGGCATAGGCAGCGGCAAGAGCACCTTTGCCGCCATGCTGCACGGCTGCGGCGCGGCGCTGATCGATGCCGACGCCATCGCCCGCTCGGTGACGGAAAGCGGCGGGGCAGCCATTGCGGCCATAGGTGATGCGTTCGGTGCTGACTACATCGACGCCCAGGGGGCGCTGGACAGGGCGCGCATGCGCACCCTGGTGTTTGCCGACGCCGGCGCCAAGGCACGGCTGGAGGCCATCGTCCACCCCCTGGTGGGCAAGGCCATAGCGCAGGCGGCCGAAGCGGCGGCGCAAGCCGGCGGGCGGCTCATCGTGTTCGACATCCCGCTGCTGACCGAGTCGCCGCGCTGGCCGCGCCAGCTCGATGCGGTGCTGGTGGTGGACTGCCGCGAGGACACGCAGGTGGCGCGCGTGCAGGCGCGCAATGGCCTGGCCGAGGACGCCGTCCGCGCCATCATGGCGGCGCAAAGCAGCCGCGCCGTGCGGCGCGCAGCCGCCGACTACGTGATCTACAACGATGGGCTGGCGCTGTCAGATTTGCAAACAAAGGCGCGCCAGGTGGCATCCGCCTTCGGGCTATGATGCAGATGCACCCAGGAAACCCGCAGCGTGATCCTTTACGAATACCCTTTCAACGAACGCCTCCGAACCTACCTACGGCTTGAGCAGCTGTTTCGCCGCCTGGGCGAACTGATTGCACGCACGCATCCGCTGGATCACCACTTCGCGCTGGTGACCATGTTCGAGGTCATGGACGTGGCCGCGCGCGCCGACCTCAAGGCCGATGTACTCAAGGATCTGGAGAAGCACAAGCACCAGTTCGACAGCTACCGCGGCAACCCCTCGATTTCCGAAGCCGCGCTCGATGGCGTGATCGCACAGCTCGAACAGTGCTTTGCCGCGCTCAACGCACAAAACGGCAAGGCCGGGCAATCGCTGGCAGAAAACGACTGGCTCATGAGCATACGCAGCCGCATCGGCATACCCGGCGGGACCTGCGGCTTTGACCTGCCGGCCTACTACGCCTGGCAGCACCATGCGCCCGCGCAACGCCAGGACGATCTGCACCAGTGGACGACCACGCTGGCCCCGCTGGCGGAGTCGGTATATCTCCTGCTGCGCCTGATGCGTGACTCCGGCCTGCCGCAGAAGGTGGCCGCCGAGCGCGGCCAGTTCCAGCAAAACCTGCCGCCGGGCCGCACCTTTCAACTGTTGCGCCTGCGCATAGACCCCGCCCTGGGACTCATTCCCGAGATCAGCGGCAACCGCCTCATCGTCTCGGTGCGCCTGATGCGCCAGGAAGAAGGCGGCAAACTGGTGCCGAGCACCGAGGATGCGTCTTTCGAGCTGACGCTGTGCGCCTGAACGCCATGGCCAGCAAACCACAACCCGCCAACGCCCGGCAGGTGCCCTGCCCCACCTGCGGCGGGCCCAGCCCGTACAGCCCCGCCAACCCGTACCGACCGTTTTGCAGCAAGCGCTGCAAGCAGATCGACCTGGGCGCCTGGGCTGCCGAAGACTTCCGCGTGCCGGCCGAGGCGCCGCCCGAGGATGGCGAGTTCGGCGACCCCAAGCGCCAGCCTTAATTTTCAAGAGAAATATGCCGCTAGCGCTTATTTAACAAGCGTAAGCAGCTATCTTTTTTGACAATCAATCGAACTGCGCGGCGTCAAACGCCAGGCCGCGCTCCTCGGCCAGCCATTGGAGCACCGGGTAGGCGCCGGGCAGCACCGGGCGGACCTGTATGGGCCACGGCTGCCAGGCCATTTGTTGCCCCTCGCGCATCTCGAATGCGCCGCTCCATCCGTACACCTTGCACCAGTGCAGGCGCACCAGGGCGTGCGGGTAGTCGTGCTCGGTCACCTTCCAGACCGGAGCCGTGCCTATGGTCACGCCCAGCTCCTCGATGAGCTCGCGGCGCAGCGCCTGCTCCACGCTCTCGCCGGCCTCGATCTTGCCGCCCGGGAACTCCCAGTAGCCGGCATAGGGCTTGCCCTCGGGGCGCGTGGACAGCAGCAGGGCGCCGTCGGCGCGGATCAGGATACCGACCGCGACCTCGGTATGTTTGCGCGCAGTCATGCTCGGCCGGCGAAATCGCGCGCGAACTGGTAGGCCACGCGGCCGCTGCGCGAGCCGCGCTCCAGCGCCCAGACCAGGGCCTGGGGCCGCGCGCGCTCTATCTCGGCCTGGGCCACGCCCAGCGCAGACAGCCACTGCGCCACGATGGCCAGGTATTCGTCCTGGCTGAACGGGTAGAAGCTGACCCACAGGCCAAAGCGCTCCGACAGCGAAATCTTCTCCTCCACCACCTCGCCAGGATGGATCTCGCCGTCGTTGGACGTGGTGTAGCTCAGGTTGTCCTTCATCTGCTCGGGCAGCAGGTGGCGGCGGTTGCTGGTGGCATAAACCAGCACGTTGGGCGTGCTGGCGGCCACCGAGCCGTCAAGGATGGACTTGAGCGCCTTGTAGCCGCCCTCGCCCTCCTCGAAGCTCAGGTCGTCGCAGTAGATGATGAACTTCTCGGGCCGGCCCGAGACCACCTCGACGATGTCGGGCAGATCCGTCAGATCGGCCTTGTCCACCTCGATCAGGCGCAGGCCGCGCGGCGCATAGCTGTGCAGGCAGGCCCGGATCAGCGAGGACTTGCCCGTGCCGCGCGCACCCGTCAGCAGCACATTGTTGGCCGTCTTGCCGGCCACGAACTGCTCGGTGTTGCGCTGGATCTTCTCCTTCTGCGCGTCGATTTCCTTGAGGTCAGACAACTGCATGGCGGCGACATGGCGCACGGGCTCGAGCACGCCATGGCCGCTGCTGCGCTTGCGGTAGCGCCAGGCGATCGCCGCCTGCCAGTCGGGCGCGCCCAAGGGCTGGGGCAGCACGGATTCGATGCGGGAGATGAGCTGCTCGGCGCGGGCGATCAGGCGGTCAAAATTTTCAGTCATTTCAGGCTCTAGCGCTTATCTATAAAGCGCATACAGCTATCAAAATAATCAGGAACGGTAGTCGGCGTTGATGGTCACGTAGTCGTGGCTCAGGTCACAGGTCCAGACGGTGTCGGCCGCCTGGCCGCGCCCCAGCAGCACGCGCACGGTGATCTCCTGCTGCTGCATCACACGCTGGCCGTCTTCCTCGCGGTAAACGGGGTTGCGCCCGCCCTGAACGGCTACATGCACATCGTCCAGGTACAGGTCGATGAGGGTCTGGTCCAGATCCGCAATGCCCGCGTAACCCACCGCCGCCAGGATGCGGCCCAGGTTGGGGTCGCTGGCGAAGAAGGCCGTCTTGACCAGCGGCGAGTGCGCGATGGCGTAGGCCACCTGGCGGCATTCGTCGCCGGTCTTGCCGCCCTCCACGCGCACGGTGATGAACTTGGTCGCGCCCTCGCCGTCGCGCACGATGGCCTGGGCCAGCTTTTGCGCCACGTCCAGCAGCGCGGCCTTGAGGGCGCGGCCCTCGGCGCTATCCAGCGCGGTGATGGGCGCGTGCTTTGCCTGGTGCGTGGCCATCAGCACAAAGGAATCATTGGTACTGGTGTCGCCGTCAATCGTCACCCGGTTGAAGGACTGGTCGGCCAGTTCGCGTACCAGCGGCTGCACCAGCTCGGGGGCGATGCAGGCGTCGGTGGCCAGAAAGCCGAGCATGGTCGCCATGTTCGGGCGGATCATGCCGGCCCCTTTGCTGATGCCGGTGACGGTGACCGTGGCGCCGCCAATCTGCAGCTGCCGGCTGAAAGCCTTGGGCAGGGTGTCGGTGGTCATGATGCCCTCGGCCGCGCGCGCCCAGTGGCCGGCTTGCGCGTCGGCCAGCGCGGCCGGCAGGCCGGCCACGATGCGCTCCACGGGCAGTGGCTCCATGATCACGCCGGTGGAAAACGGCAGCACCTGGCCGGCGTCAATGCCCAACTGACCCGCCAGCGCATCGCAGGTGGCGCGCGCGCGTGCCAGGCCGTCGGCGCCGGTGCCGGCGTTGGCATTGCCGGTGTTGATGACCATGGCGCGTATCGCCTGACCGCCGCCCAGATGTTCACGGCAGACCTGCACCGGCGCGGCGCAGAAACGGTTCTGCGTGAACACGCCGGCCACGGTCGTGCCCTCGTCAAGCAAAAAAACGGTCAGATCCTTGCGGTTGGCCTTGCGCACGCCGGCCTCGGCGACGCCAATGCGCACGCCGGTGACGGGGTGCAGGTCTTGAGCGATGGGAGCGGAGAGATTCACTGGCATAGGTCGTCTTTCTTGAGAATGCAAAACACAGGCACAAGTCCATGCAACTGGCGCGGCCTATGCCAGCAGACACCGCGCAAGGGCCGCCCGCCGCGCTGGTGTCGTCCCCCTTCCCGGCGAAGCCGAGAGAAGGGGGAAGCGGCGCAGCCGCTCAGGGGGTTGTTCCTAATTTCAGGCGAGTTTGCCGTGGCACTGCTTGTACTTCTTGCCACTGCCGCAGGGGCAGGGGTCGTTGCGGCCCACGCGCACGCCGGGGATGGCCTGGGCCGGCGCAGCCTTGGCGGTCTGGGCATCGAGCACGGTCTCCACCTCGCCGGTCTCGGTGGGCGAGGAGTAGGTGACGTTGCTGACCTTCTCGCCGCGCTCCTCCATGGCATGGGTGGCCTCGTCGAGCTGGGCGTTGGACTGCACCTGCACGGTCAGCATGACGCGCGTGACCTCGTTCTTGACCTGGTCGATGAGCTGGCGGAAGAGCTCGAAGGCCTCGCGCTTGTATTCCTGCTTGGGCTGCTTTTGCGCGTAGCCGCGCAGGTGGATGCCCTGGCGCAGGTAGTCCAGCGCCGACAAGTGGTCACGCCAGTTGGTGTCAAAGCTTTGCAGCAGCACGGCGCGCTGGAAAGGTGCGAAATTGTCACTGCCCACCGCCGTCACCTTGGCCTCGAAGGACTCGCGCGCGGCCTGCTGCACCCTCTCCAGGATCTCGTCGTCGGTGATGGCTTCCGCGCCAGCCACCTCTTGCTGCAGCGCCAATGACAGCTGCCAGTCGGTGGCCAGGGACTTTTCAAGGCCGGGCAGATCCCATTGCTCTTCTACCGACTCGGCCGGCACGTATTGGCGTACCAGATCTGACACGCAGTCATCGCGCATGACGGAAATCAAGGTGCTGAGCTCGGGCGCGTCCAGGATCTCGTTGCGCTGCTGGTAGATGACCTTGCGCTGATCGTTGGCCACATCGTCATATTCAAGCAGCTGTTTGCGGATGTCGAAGTTGCGTGCCTCCACCTTGCGCTGAGCGCTTTCGATGCTGCGCGTGACGATGCCCGCCTCGATGGCCTCGCCGTCGGGCATCTTCAGCCTGTCCATGATGGCCTTGACGCGGTCACCCGCGAAGATGCGCATCAGCTGGTCGTCCAGGCTCAGGTAGAAGCGCGAGGAGCCGGGGTCGCCCTGGCGGCCGGAGCGGCCGCGCAGCTGGTTGTCGATGCGGCGCGACTCGTGGCGTTCGGTGGCGATGATGCGCAGGCCGCCCAGGGCCGTGACCTTTTCATGATCAACCTTCCACTGCGCGCGCAGCTCATCGGCCCTGGCGGCGCGCTGCTCTGGCGTGAGCGACTCGTCGGCCTCCAGCGCCGCAACGGCCTTCTCGACGTTGCCGCCGAGCACGATGTCGGTACCGCGGCCGGCCATGTTGGTGGCAATGGTGATCATGCCCGGGCGCCCCGCCTGCGCCACGATGTCGGCCTCGCGCGCATGCTGCTTGGCGTTGAGCACCTGGTGCGGCAGGCCGGCCTGGTTGAGCAGGCCGTCGATGATCTCGGAGTTCTCGATCGAGGTCGTGCCCACCAGCACCGGCTGGCCGCGCTCGTGGCATGCGCGAATGTCGGCGATGGCCGCCTCGTATTTCTCGCGCGTGGTCTTATAGACGCGGTCGAGCTGGTCGTCGCGCTTGCTGGGACGATTGGGCGGGATGATGACGGTCTCGAGGCCGTAAATCTCCTGGAACTCGTAGGCCTCGGTATCGGCCGTGCCGGTCATGCCGGACAGCTTGCCGTACAGGCGAAAGTAGTTCTGAAAAGTGATGGATGCCAGGGTCTGGTTCTCAGCCTGGATCTGCACACCCTCCTTGGCCTCGACAGCCTGGTGCAGACCCTCGCTCCAGCGGCGACCGGCCATCAAACGGCCGGTGAACTCGTCAACGATGACGATCTCGCCGTTCTGCACGACGTAGTGCTGGTCGCGGTGATACAGGTGGTTGGCGCGCAGGGCCGCGTACAAATGATGCACCAGCGAAATGTTGGCCGGGTCGTAAAGCGATGCGCCTTCGGCGAACAGGCCTGCCTGCGCCAGAATGCGCTCGGCATTCTCGTGCCCCTGCTCGGTCAGGAACACCTGGTGCGTCTTTTCGTCGATGGTGAAATCGCCGGGCTTGGTCACGCCCTCGCCCGTGCGCGGGTCAGCCTCGCCCTCCTGGCGCGTAAGCATCGGCACGACCTTGTTCATCGACACATACATGGCCGTGTGGTCCTCGGCCTGGCCGCTGATGATCAGCGGCGTGCGCGCCTCGTCGATAAGAATCGAGTCCACCTCATCGACGATGGCGTAGTTCAGCCCACGCTGCACGCGCTCGCGCGCGTCATAGACCATGTTGTCGCGCAGGTAGTCGAAACCGTATTCGTTGTTCGTGCCGTAGGTGATGTCGGCCTGGTAGGCGGCCTGCTTTTCCTCGCGCGGCATCTGCGGCAGGTTGATGCCCACCGTCAAACCCAGGAAGTTGTACAGGCGCCCCATCCACTGCGCGTCGCGCCCGGCCAGGTAATCGTTCACCGTGACCACATGCACGCCCTGGCCCGACAGGGCATTGAGGTACACCGGCAGCGTGGCGGTCAGCGTCTTGCCTTCGCCGGTGCGCATCTCGGCGATCTTGCCGAAATGCAGGGCCATGCCGCCGATCAGCTGCACGTCGAAATGGCGCATCTTCATGACACGCTTGGAGCCCTCGCGCACCACGGCAAAGGCCTCGGGCAGCAGAGCGTCCAGCGCTTCGCCCTTGGCGACGCGCTCCTTGAATTCCTGCGTCTTGCCGCGCAGCGCCTCGTCGCTGAGCTTTTCATACTCGGGCTCCATCGCATTGATGCGCGCCACGGTCTTGCGGTATTGCTTGAGCAGTCGGTCGTTGCGGCTGCCGAAAAGTTTGGTGAGGAAGTTGGTGGCCATGCGAGCAGATCGGCGCTGCACTGCCCGAGCAAAGCGGCAGAGCGCCCGGAATCCTTGAGATGAATTGAATCCAGGTGGGGCTGGCGCCTCTCATTGCAAGCACTTGCAACCAGCCAGCGGGCCCAAAGCCTGCCATTCTACCGTTGCCCCAACGCCCATCCCATGCGCGCCCCCCATGCGAAGGCGCTCGCGCAGCCGCTTCCGCAATAATCGGCCCGCGCACGACAAGTTGCGCTCCAGCCCTCTGAAATCCGACCATGAACCGACGCCACTACGCCATTCCCCTGCAGCAGGCCAGCCAGGAGTCGCCCACGCTGGCGCACCTCACGGCACTGACACGCGATTCCAGCGCCCGGCTCAAGGCCATTGAAGGCCTGATGCCCCCTTTGCTGCGCCCGGCGGTGCAGGCCGGTCCGATCGATGGCAACAGCTGGTGCCTGTTGGTCAAGAGCAATGCGGCCGCGGCCAAACTGAGGCAATTGCTGCCGGCTTTCCAGGCGCATCTGCGCAGCAAGGGGTGGAACGTGGATTCGATACGCCTGAAGATCCAGTCCTGACCCGTGGCATGGGGGAGTGGAGGCGAACTAGCCGCGGGGTGCGGGAGAAATGGTGCCGGTTGTCGGATTCGAACTGACGACCTACCGCTTACAAGGCGGGTGCTCTACCAACTGAGCTAAACCGGCGAAGGCTGCATTCTAGTGCAGTGTTTGACGCGGAAAAAAGAAGCCAGGCCCAAACGTCGGGCGGCGCCCGCAGTGCAATTACTTGACGCGCTTCAGGGAGGGACGGCCACCGCCCGTGGGTGGCTGGGGCGGGTGTGGCGCATCCTTGTCCTGCACTTTGCCGGCCTTGCCATCGACGGACTGCAATTGCACGGGGCTGCGCTCGGCAGTTTCCCCTGCCATGGAGGCATCGGTCGGCGGCAGCGAAGCATCCGGCTGCAGCCCTGCCTCCTCTTCCAGAGGGAAGGCCATGCCCTGCCCGTTTTCACGTGCATATATGGCAATCACCCTGCGAACGGGAACCAGGATATCGCGCGGCTTGCCTCCGAAGCGCGCCTTGAACTCGACAAAATCATTGCCAATCTGCAGCCCGCTGGTGGCGTCATAACTGACATTGAGCACGATTTCGCCGTTGTTGACATATTCGCGCGGCACCTGCACGGACTCGTTCACACGCACCACCAGATAGGGCGTGTAGCCATTGTCCATGCACCACTCGTACAGCGCGCGGATCAAATAAGGCCGCGTGGAAGGGATGTCCTGAGCGTTCATCATGGCAAAGGGCGCTGCGAGTTACTTGCGCATGACCTTTTCCGAGGGCGTCAGCGCCTCGATATAGGCCGGGCGCGAGAAGATGCGTTCGGCATACTTGAGCAGAGGCGCTGCATTCTTGGACAGCTCGATACCGTAGTAGTCCAGGCGCCACAGCAGCGGCGCGATGGCCACGTCCAACATGGAGAAGCCCTCGCCCAGCATGTACTTGTTCTTGAGGAACACGGGGGCGAGCTGGGTCAGGCGGTCGCGGATATGGGCACGCGCCTTTTCGAGCGCTTTCTCGTTGCCCTTGGTAGCACGCGATTCCAGCGCATTCACGTGCACGAACAGTTCCTTCTCGAAGTTGAGCAGGAACAGGCGCACGCGGGCACGATCCACCGGATCACCGGGCATCAGCTGGGGGTGGGGGAAGCGCTCGTCGATGTACTCGTTGATGATGTTCGACTCGTACAGAATGAGATCGCGCTCGACCAGGATGGGCACCTGGCCGTAAGGATTCATCACGCTGATGTCTTCGGGCTTGTTGTACAGGTCCACATCGCGGATCTCAAAATCCATGCCTTTTTCAAACAGCACGAAGCGGCAGCGATGGGAGAAGGGGCAGGTTGTGCCCGAGTAAAGCACCATCATGGTGAAGAGCTCCTAAAAATCAAAAGAGTGGGTGCCAGGGCACCCACTCTGTACAGGCTAGTGCGGCTCGACAGGCGCGCCGCGCAGACCACAGGTTTTACTTGACGTCCTTCCAGAAGGCTGCGTTCAGCCTCCAGGTGAGAAAGGTCAGGCCCGCCAGGAAAAGCAGTACCCATACGCCGATACGCACGCGCGTATTTTGCGCCGGCTCTCCCATCCACTGCAGGTAGTTGACGAGATCACCCACGGCTTGGTCGTATTGCTGCGGCGTCATGCTGCCAGGAGAACGCTGCTCCCAGCCCTTGAACACATGCTCGGTCTGGCCATGCACTTCGTGCGACTCAAAGACCGCGCCGCGCTCACCCTGCAACTGCCACAGCGCATGCGGCATCCCGACGCTGGGGAAGGCCAGGTTGTTCCAACCGGTAGCCTTGGTGTCGTCGCGGTAGAAGGTGCGCAGGAAGGTGTAGAGGTAGTCGGCACCAGTACCGTTATGGCCTGCGCGGGAACGGGCGACCACGGTGAGATCCGGCGGATTGGCACCAAACCATTCGGATGCCTGCTTGGGATCAATCGCCGCCTTCATGGTGTCGCCAATCTTGTCGGTGGTGAACAGCAGGTTGTCCTTGATCTGCTGATCCGTCAGGCCGATGTCCTTCAGGCGATTGAAACGCATGAAGGCAGCGGAGTGGCAGTTCAGGCAGTAGTTCACGAACAGCTTGGCGCCGTTTTGCAGCGAAGCCTGATCCGTGATGTTGACGGGTGCCTTGTCCCAGGCGATGCCGCCTCCGGCGGCATGGGCTCCAGCAGCCAGGCCCAGGGCTGCGATCAGCGAGAGAAGCAGTTTCTTCATTGTTGTTATCTCCAGCTCAGTGAGGCTTGAAATTCACGCGGTCAGGTACGGGCTTGGGAGTTCCAATGCGCGACCACCAGGGCATGAGCAGGAAGAAGCCGAAATAAAACAGCGTCCCCACCTGCGACACGCGTTCACCGATGGGTGACGGAGCCTGCACGCCCAGGTAAGCCAGGATCACGAACACGACGACGAACACGGCGTACAGCCACTTGTGCCAGCTTGGGCGGTAGCGGATCGAACGCGCCGGGCTGCAGTCGAGCCAAGGCAGGAAGAACAGGATGACCACGGCGCCGCCCATCACCACCACGCCCCAGAACTTGGCATCGATGGCCAGCATGAGGGCGATGGCCACTGCGGCAGCGACGACGATGCCGCCCTTGACGATGCCAGCAACGCGCGCCTTGAGCACGCCAAAACCGGCACCCAGCACCACGCAGGCGATGAGTGCATACATCATCTCGCTGGTGATGGCACGCAGCATGGAGTAGAACGGCGTGAAGTACCACACCGGCGCGATGTGCGAAGGCGTCTTCAGCGGGTCGGCGGGAATGAAGTTGTTGTATTCCAGGAAGTAGCCGCCCAACTCGGGTGCAAAGAACACCACGGCCGAGAAGATGAACAGGAACACACTGACGCCAAAGATGTCGTGCACCGTGTAGTACGGGTGGAAGGGGATGCCATCCACCGGATGACCCTTGGCGTCCACCGGCTTGCCGGGGCCCTTGATCTCGATGCCGTCAGGGTTGTTCGAACCCACGTCGTGCAGCGCCAGCAAGTGGGCCACGACCAGGCCAATCAGCACCAGCGGCACAGCGATCACGTGGAAGCTGAAGAAGCGGTTGAGCGTTGCATCGCCCACCACATAGTCGCCACGGATCAGAAGCGCCAGGTCAGGGCCGACGAAGGGAATGGCCGAGAACAGGTTCACGATCACCTGCGCGCCCCAGTACGACATCTGGCCCCAGGGCAGCAGGTAGCCCATGAAGGCCTCGGCCATCAGCGCGAGGAAAATGGCGCAGCCGAAGATCCAGACGAGTTCGCGCGGCTTGCGGTACGAGCCGTAGAGCAGGCCTCGGAACATGTGTAGATACACCACCACAAAGAAGGCCGATGCGCCGGTAGAGTGCATGTAGCGGATCAGCCAGCCCCAGGGCACGTCGCGCATGATGTACTCGACCGACTCGAACGCCTTGGCGGCGTCGGGCTTGTAGTTCATCACCAGGAAGATGCCGGTGACGATCTGGATCACCAGCACCAGGAGCGCCAGCGAGCCGAAGATGTACCAGAAGTTGAAGTTCTTCGGAGCGTAGTACTCCGACATGTGCACCTTGTAGGCGTCGAAGGCCGTCGGGAAACGGTTTTCCAGCCAGTTCATCGTTTTCGCCGTCGCCGAGGCGTTGGGCGAAACTTCCTTGAATTCGCGGTAAGCAGCCATGTGTGCGTCTCCCTCAGGCCTTCTTGTCTTCACCAATCAGGAGCCTGGTGTCCGACAGGTACATATGCGGGGGCACCGGCAGGTTGTCCGGCGACGGCTTGTTCTTGAACACGCGGCCGGCCATGTCAAAGGTCGATCCGTGGCAGGGGCACAGAAAGCCACCTTCCCAGTCATTGGGCAGCGAAGGCTGCGGGCCGGGGGTGAACTTGTCGGTCGGCGAGCATCCAAGGTGCGGGCAGATGCCCACGGCGACCAGGATTTCGGGCTTGATCGAGCGGTGCTCGTTCTGCGCGTATTCGGGTGTGAACTCGGCGGGATTGCGCTTGGACTGAGGGTCCGCGAGTTGACTGTCGAGCTTGGGCAGATCGGCAACCTGCTCGGGCGTGCGGCGGATGATCCAGACCGGCTTGCCACGCCACTCCACGGTGATCTTCTCGCCGGGCTTGAGGGACGAGATGTCCACCTCGACGGCGGCACCCGCGGCCTTGGCCTTCTCGGACGGCTGGAAGCTACTCACAAAAGGGACGGCGGTGGCTACGCCACCCACCGCGCCAGCGCAGCCAGACGCGATCAGCCACGTCCGCTTGCTCGAGTCGATCGGAGTTTCACTCATGGGGTTCCTCGGTATGCTTTCGCTATGGGGTCAACCTGAAATTGTAGCTGAGCGATATTGCTTGCTTCAATGGCTGGCGGGCGCTTAAGCTTTGCGCCGCTGATTTCCGGCGTTTATTTAACACTGATCAAAGGTGCAAGAAAAGTGAGCATCACCAAAGAATTCAAAGAATTTGCCGTCAAGGGAAATGTGATCGACCTGGCCGTGGGTGTGATCATCGGCGGCGCGTTTGGCAAGATCGTGGATTCGGTAGTGGCCGACCTGATCATGCCCGTCGTCGGCCTGGTGTTCGGCAAGCTGGATTTTTCCAACCTCTTCCTCGTGCTGGGCACGGTTCCAGAGGGCACGGCGCACACGCTGGAGGCGATCAAGAAAACCGGTGTGCCCGTGTTTGCCTACGGCAGTTTCATCACCGTTGCGGTGAACTTCATCATCCTGGCGTTCATCATCTTCATGATGGTCAAGCAGATCAACCGCCTCAAGCGCGAGGCCCCCGCCGAGCCGGAAGCCGCGCCCGTTACGCCCGAAGACATCGTGCTACTGCGTGAGATTCGCGACAGCCTCAAGCGCTGATTTTTTCCACCCGTACTGCACGCCCGTGGCGCAAACGCCACGGGCGTTTGTCTTTCTGACCATTGTTCACACAGCCAGGGCACGCGCCATGCGCACGGCCTCGATGAGGCTGCCAGCATCGGCCACGCCCTGCCCTGCGATGTCGAAGGCCGTGCCATGGTCCGGGCTGGTGCGCACCAGCGGCAGGCCCAGGGTGACGTTCACGCCCTTGTCCACACCGAGGTACTTCACGGGGATCAAGCCCTGGTCGTGGTACATGGCCAGCACCACGTCGAACTCACCCGGCCGACCGGCCGTGCTGCGCGCGCGCATGAAGATGGTGTCGGGCGCGTAGGGGCCTTGTGCGTCCAGACCCTCAGCGCGCGCCTGGGCGATGGCCGGGGCGATGATGTCCAGCTCCTCGCGGCCAAACAAGCCGCCCTCGCCCGCATGGGGGTTGAGCCCTGCCACGCCGATGCGCGGCACGCGGCCCAGGCTGCGCGAGAGGGCCGCATGGGTGATGCGCAGCGTCTGCAGCAGGTTGTCCTGCGTCACGGCGGCAATGGCCTCGCGCAGCGACAGGTGGATGCTGACCAGCACGGTGCGCAGCTCGTCGCTGGCCAGCATCATGCGCACCGGCATCTGCGCGATGGGCACGCCGGCATGGCGCGCGGCCTCAGCCTGCAGCAGCTCGGTGTGGCCGGGATATGGCACGCCGGCGGCCGCCAGCGACTCCTTGTGCAGCGGCGCCGTCACCAGGCCTGCAATCTGGCCGGCAAGCGCCGCCTGCGCCGCCCAGCGCACGCAGGCGGCAGCCGCGCGCCCCGCCTCGGCGCTGATCTGGCCCCAAGGCAGAGGGGTTGCGCCCAACCCAGGCAACTGCCACACCGGCAGGCAGCGCGGCGGCACCTGCACCAGGTCAGCCAAGGCGGTCACACAGGCCACGGGCAGGCTGGGCTGGCCGGGCCGCTCGATACAGGCCGCGGCGCGGCGCAGCGTGGCCACGTCGCCCACGACAAAGCAGCCGCGCATGTGCTGCGGTGCATCGCGAAAGGCCTTGGCGACGATCTCCGGGCCTATGCCCGCCGGGTCGCCCTGGGTGATGGCCAGTGGAAGGGATGCATTCATGAAAATATAGAGAAAAGTGGCCGTAACGCCCTACCATCAAGCGCAAGGCGCTATCAAAATTAACTATGCAGGATTGTCGATGTCGATGAACACATGCTCCAGGCCCAGTTGCTGCGCCACATGGGCTGCGACGGCGGGGGCGCCATAGCGCTCCGTGGCATGGTGGCCGGCGGCGATGAAGGCCACGCCGGTCTCGCGCGCCAGATGTGTCTGGGGTTCGGAGATTTCGCCGGTGATGAAGGCATCCGCCCCGGTAGCGATGGCCGACTCAAAGAACCCCTGCGCGCCGCCCGTGCACCAGGCCACGCGCCGCAGGGGGCGGACTGCCTCGGGCGCCGCCAGGGTCACGTCGCGGCCCAGCACGGCGCGCACATGGACCGCCAGGTCTGCGGCACTGGCGTATGCGGCCGGCGCACAAAAGCCCAGGTCCTGCTCGCCAAAGCGCTGATCCGCCTGCCAGCCCAGCACCCGGCCCAGCTGCGCGTTGTTGCCCAGCTCGGGGTGCGCGTCCAGCGGCAAATGGTAGGCAAACAGGTTGATGTCGTGCGCCAGCAGGCGCTGCAGGCGCTGCTTCAGCCAGCCCGTGACACGCCCGTCCATGCCGCGCCAGAACAGGCCGTGGTGCACAAAGATGGCGTCGGCACGCGCGGCTATGGCCGCATCGATGAGGGCCCGGCTGGCGGTCACGCCGCTGACGATGCGCCGAATCTCGCCCTTGCCCTCCACCTGCAGGCCGTTGGGGCCGTAGTCCTTGAAGCGCTCGGGCTGCAGCAGCGCATCGAAATGTGCAAGTAGGTCTGGTCGCTGGATGCTCATGCGGGCAATTGTGCCCAAGCAGACGCGTTGCACCGCACAAACACGCGACAATCACCCCTTCACGTCCGCGCCCTCGTCCCCGGGCAGCCCTTCCCCCCCGCATCATGAAACGCTACTGGTTGCTGTTCTCTCAAGCCGTGACGGTGCTCGTCGCCGCCTACTTCGTCGTCGCCACGCTGCAGCCCGGCTGGCTGCAGCGCGCGGCGACCACCAGCAGCGCCGGTATCTCTCTCATCGAGGCGCCTGCCAGCACCGTTGCCCAACCCGCTGCCGGCAGCTTCAGCGCCGCGGCGCGCAAGGCCGCGCCGGCCGTGGTCAGCATCAACACCAGCAAAGAGGTGCGGCACCCGCGCAGCAACGATCCCTGGTTCCAGTTCTTCTTTGGCGACCAGGGCCCGCAGGCGCAGACCGGCCTGGGCAGTGGCGTGATCATCAGCCCCGAGGGCTACATCCTGACCAACAACCACGTGGTCGAGGGCGCCGACGAGATCGAGGTCACGCTCACCGACAGCCGCCGCGCCCGAGCCACCATCATCGGCACCGACCCCGACACCGACCTGGCCGTGCTCAAGGTACAGCTGGACAAGCTGCCGGTGATCGTGCTGGGCGATTCGGATCGGATCGACGTGGGCGACCAGGTGCTGGCCATCGGCAATCCCTTTGGCGTGGGCCAGACGGTCACCAGCGGCATCGTCTCGGCGCTGGGGCGCAACCAGTTGGGCATCAACACCTTCGAGAATTTCATCCAGACCGATGCAGCCATCAACCCCGGCAACTCCGGCGGCGCGCTGGTGGATGTGAACGGCAACCTGATGGGCATCAACACCGCCATCTATTCACGCTCGGGCGGCAGCATGGGCATCGGCTTTGCCATTCCCGTATCCACCGCCAAGCAGGTGCTGGACGGCATCGTGCGCGACGGCCAGGTGACGCGCGGCTGGATAGGCGTGGAGCCGGGCGAGCTGTCGCCCGAGCTGGCCCAGACCTTTGGCGTGCAGGCCACGCGGGGCGTGATCATCACCGGCGTGCTGCAGGGCGGCCCAGCAGCGCAAGGCGGCATACGCCCCGGCGACGTGATCCTGCGCGTGGCCGGCAAGGCGACCGACAACGTCTCGCAGCTGCTCACTGCCGTGGCCGGACTGCAACCGGGCCAGGCCGCCAACTTTGAGCTGCAGCGCGGCGACAAGCAGCTGGAGCTGTCGGTGGTGCCGGGCACGCGCCCGCGCGCACAACAGCGCCGCTAAATCAAATACTATTAAAAAAATAGCTGCCAGCGCTTGCTACACAAGCGCTGGCAGCTATTTTTATTCAAATCAGGAAGTCGATTCCTGCGATTCCTCGGGCGCCTGCGTGTGGCGGATGAAGATCTGAGCGGCCCAGATTCCCACTTCGTACAGCAGGCACATGGGAATGGCCAGCGCCAGCTGCGAGACCACGTCTGGCGGCGTGACGATGGCGGCGATGACGAAGGCCACCACGATGAAGTAGCCACGAAAGCTCTTGAGCTTTTCTACGCTGACCACGCCCATGCGCGCCAGCACCACCACGGCGATCGGCACCTCAAACGCCAGGCCGAAGGCCAGGAACATGGTGAGCACAAAGCCCAGGTAAGCCTCGATGTCCGGCGCAGCGGTGATGCTCTTGGGTGCAAAGCCCTGGATGAAACTGAACACCTGGCCAAATACAAAGAAGTAGCAAAACGCCACGCCGATGAAGAACAGCACCGTGCTGGAGACGACCAGCGGCAGCACCAGGCGCTTTTCATGCGAATACAACCCCGGCGCAACAAAGGCCCACACCTGCCACAGCACGACCGGCAGGGCGATCAGAAACGCCGACATCAGCAGGATCTTCAGGGGCACCATAAAGGGGGAGATCACCGAGGTGGCGATCATCGTGGCGCCCTGGGGCAGGTGCGCCACCAGGGGCGCTGCCAGCAGGTCGTACAACTGGCCGGGGCCTGGGTAGAAGAACAGCGCGGCGGCCACGACCCCGATGGCGATCATGGCCTTGACCAGGCGGTCGCGCAGCTCCATCAGGTGCTGCACGAAGGGCTGCTCGGTACCGGCGAGCTCGTCTTCAGGGTTGGGTGTTTCAGGCATGGCGGGGCAGGTGGCCGGCTGGCTGCCGGCCCTGGCTGCGGCACGGGCGGCGCAGCCGTTCAAAGGAGGTCAATGGAATCTTTTGGGCCGAAAGCGCGCCACGCGCGCCGCGCCCGACTGGGCCTTGGTGCGCACACCGGCACGCGCCTTGTACCACTGGGGCATGGCGCCACGCTTGAGGCGCCAGTTCTTGCCCGGATGCTTGTAGGCCGGCACCACGCCGGAGGGTTCTTGCGCGGCGCTGGCGGGCTCGCCCAGCGGGGTGAAGTCGTCACCCAGGCTGCTCTCCATGTCTTTCTGGAAGTCGCTGGCGCTGGTGTGTATGGATTGCTCGACATCACGCGCCGCGCCCTCCACCTGGTCCTTCATCTTGCGCAGCTCATCGAGCTCCATGGAACGGTTGACCTCGGCCTTCACGTCCGTCACATAGCGCTGCGCCTTGCCCAGCAAGGTGCCGACGGTGCGCGCCACGCGCGGCAGCTTCTCGGGGCCGATGACGATGAGTGCCACGGCGCCGATCAGCGCCATCTTGGACAGGCCAATATCGATCATGAAAAACGCTCAGGCGGGGCGCTGCAGCGCTCAGCTCTTTTGCTTGGCTTCCACGTCGATGGTGGACTTGTCGGCGGCGCTGGAATTGGCCACCTGCCCGGCAGGCGCCTTGGCGGCGGACTGCTCGTCGCTGCTGCTGCCGCCTTCCTTCATGCCATCCTTGAAGCCCTTCACGGCGCCGCCCAGGTCGGAGCCGATGTTCTTGAGCTTCTTGGTGCCGAACACCATGACCACGATCAGCAGCACGATCAGCCAGTGCCAGATGGAAAAAGAACCCATGAGAATCTCCTAACGAATGTCGTTCATTTTAGACCGCCACCAGCGACAGCCGTCATAACCCCTACAGCGGCAGCAGGGGCCGTGTCAACCCTTTAGCCAGGGGCGCGGCCCGCCTATCACGTGCATGTGCAGGTGGTGCACCTCCTGGCCGCCCTCGGCGCCGGTATTCACCACGATGCGGTAGCCCCCTTCCGGGTACGGGTTGCAGCCCTGCTCCAGGGCCAGGCGAGGGGCCAGCAGCAGCATGTGCCCCAGCAGGCCCGCGTGCTCGGGCGTTGTGGCCGCCATGGAGTGCAGGTGCAGCTTGGGAACGATGAGAAAGTGCACCGGCGCCCAGGGGTGGATGTCATGGAAGGCGAAGACCTGCTCGTCCTCGTACACCTTCCTGGACGGGATCTGGCCGGCAATGATCTTGCAAAAGAGGCAATTGGGATCGTGCATGGAACGGGCAAAAGAAGAGCTGCAAAAGCGGTCAATGATTGTCCGTCAAGTGCAGGGTGTGGCGCACGCCCACGTCCTGGCGATGGCGCGCCATCCACTGCTGCCCCTGGGCGCGGCCCAGTTTGAACAGTTGCTGGACAAAGCCCATGTCCGCACGCGACTTGCTGGCGCTGCCAAACTGGGCCAGCACGCTGCCGCCGTCGATGCGGTGCATGCGCATGCTCTTGTACTGCTGCGGGTCGAGCCGCCCCTCGGCCAGCAGGCGGCGCACAAAATCAATGGCGCGCAGCTCGCCCAGCAGGCTGGCGTTGAAGGTCACCTCGTTCATGCGTTCCATGATTTCCGGCGCGGTATCCGGCAGGTCGTGGTGCTCGATGGGGTTGATCTGCACCAGCAACACGTCGGCGCAGCCGGTCTGGTAGATCAGCGGATACAGCGCAGGATTGCCGGAAAAACCGCCATCCCAGTAATACTCGCCGCCGATCTGCACGGCCTTGAACATCAGCGGCAGGCAGGCCGATGCCATCACTGAATCGACCGACAGGCGCTCGCCGGAGAAGATCTCGCCGCGGCCGTCGCGCACATTGGTCGCGCACACGAACACCTTGGGCACGCCCGCCTGGCGCGCACCGCACAAGGCGTCGAAGTCCACCGTGTGCTCCAGCAGCTTGCGCAGCGGGTTGATGCCCAGCGGATTGGCCTGGTAGGGCGAGAGCCACTGACTCATCATGCTCAGCAGCGGGTTGCCCTGCAGCGGAACGCCCCACAGCATGCTGCCCATGGTGCCCACGCCGTCCCACAGGCGCTTGAGCGTCTCGCGCGCCAGGGCGCAGCCTGCCTGGTGGGCCTGCAGCGCGTCCTGGTGCTGCAGCGCGGCCTGGGCAAAGCCATGGGCCAGGGCCACGGCGTTCATGGCACCGGCGCTGGTGCCGGAGATCCCCTCAAAGACAAAGCCACCATCTTCAAGCAGCGCGTCCAGCACGCCCCAGGTCAGCGCGCCATGTGAGCCGCCACCCTGCAGGGCCAGATTGAGGGATGTTGGGGCAAAGCGCTCAGACATCGATGGACTGCCCCTTGTTCATGGCCACCATGCCGCGCACGATGCGGTAGAGAAACCAAATGGAGATCAGGCCCCAGGCCACCCAGCCCGGAAACACGAAGAACAGCCACAGCGGCGCGGTGACCACGTACAGCACGCCGGCCCACAGCACCGTGCTGATGCGCCAGGAGAAGTGGCTGGCCTGCCAGGTGCCCTCGGCATCGCTCTTCTTCACCAGGTCGATGACCAGCGCGATGATGAGCAGCGCCACACCCGGCTGCGCGCCCGGCATGACAGCGCCCACGGCCACGATCAGGTGCAGGATGTAGCTGACCCAGCCAATGGTCTTGAGGCTCTCTGCCCGCTCGTCGGGCTCCACGTCAATGATGTCGTTGCTCACCGTTCACCTCCTTCTTCATGGGTGCGATGGATGGCCTTGCGCAGCGCCTTTTCCTCGATACCGCTGGTGCCTTCGCGGCGTTCCAGCTCGGCGATCACCTCGGCCGGACTCAAACCATAGTGGGCCAGTGCGACCATGCTGTGAAACCACAGGTCGGCCACCTCATAGAGCAGCTTGGCGGGCGCGGCGCCGTGATCGACATCCTTGGCCGCCATGACCACCTCGGTGGCTTCCTCGCCGATCTTCTTCAGGAAGGCATCCGGCCCCTTGTGCAGCAGGCGCGCGACATAACTGGCGGCAGGATCACCCCCGTTGGCGGGTTTGCGGCTCTCGATCACGGCCGCCAGGCGGGCGAGGGAGTCAATGCTGGACATGGGCTTTACCTGTAGATGGATTCGGGGTCTTTCAAGACCGGATCGACGGCCTGCCAGGCACCGTTCCTGAGCACGCTGAAGAAACAGCTGTGGCGTCCGGTATGGCAGGCAATGCCGGGTTCGTGGCCCAGCTGCGTGACCTTGAGTAGCACCACGTCGTTGTCGCAATCGAGGCGCATCTCGTGCACCTGCTGCACATGGCCCGACTCCTCGCCCTTGAACCACAACCTGGAGCGCGAGCGGCTGTAGTACACCGCGCGGCCCAGCTCGGCCGTCTTCGCCAGCGCCTCGCGGTTCATCCAGGCGAACATCAGCACGTCGCCGGTGGCGGCCTCCTGCGCAATCACGGGCACCAGGCCCTGCGCGTCCCATTTCACTTCATCAAGCCAGTTCATGGCGCCATTGTCGGAGGTTTGCCGCCCTGCGGTATTTCAATCATTTTGATAGCTGCTTGCGCTTTATGGTCAAGCGCTACAGGCCAATTTGGCCAATAATTTTTACAAGCGCACGGGTATGCCGCGCGCGCGCATGTGTTCCTTGGCCTGGCGCACGGTGAACTCGCCGTAGTGAAAGATGCTGGCGGCCAGCACGGCATCGGCGCCACCCAGGGTCACGCCATCGGCCAGGTGGTCCAGGTTGCCCACGCCGCCCGAGGCAATCACGGGCACGCCGACGGCGTCGCTGACGGCGCGCGTCAGCTGCAAGTCAAAGCCGCTCTTGGTGCCGTCGCGGTCCATGCTGGTCAGCAGGATCTCGCCGGCGCCGCGGCGCGCCATGTCAACAGCCCAGCGCACGGCGTCCAGCCCGGTGTTCTGGCGCCCGCCGTGGCTATAGACGTCCCAGCCCTCGCCGCGCTCGGCCACGTCCTGGCCCTGGCGGCGCTTGGCGTCTATGGCCACCACGATGCACTGCGCGCCGTACTTGTCACTGGCCTGGTTGATGACATCCGGGTTGGCAATGGCCGCCGAGTTGAAGCTGGTCTTGTCCGCGCCCGCGTTGAGCAGCCGGCGCACGTCGGCCACCGTGCGCACGCCGCCGCCCACCGTCAGCGGAATGAAGACCTGGCTGGCCACGGCCTCGATGATGGGCAGGATCAGGTCGCGCCCGTCGCTGGTGGCGGTGATGTCGAGGAAGGTGAGCTCGTCAGCGCCCTGCTCGTTGTAGCGCGCGGCGATCTCCACCGGGTCGCCGGCGTCGCGCAGTTCGACAAAGTTGACGCCCTTGACGACGCGACCACCGGTCACGTCCAGGCAGGGAATGATGCGTTTGGCAAGCATGGCAATGGTTTCACGACTGGGGCGGGCAAGATAGCACGACTCAGGCGCCCTGCAGCTGACGCGCCACGCCGTCCTGCCAGCGCCAGGCGTCCTGGCACATGGCCTGCACGTCACGCGTTGCGCGCCAGCCCAGCAGGCGCTCGGCCAGGCTGGGGTCGGCCCAGCAGGCGGCTACATCACCGGCGCGGCGCGGCCCGATCTGGTAGCGCACCGGGCGACCGCTGGCGGCCTCGAAGCCGCGCACCATCTCCAGCACCGACACCGGCCGGCCCGTGCCCAGGTTCACCGTCAGCAGGCCCGGGTGCTGGCGCAGGTAGCGCAGCGCCGCCACATGGCCCTCGGCCAGGTCGCAGACATGGATGTAGTCGCGCTGGCCCGTGCCGTCGGGCGTGGAGTAGTCATTGCCCCAGACGTTCAGGAACTCGCGCTGGCCGCTGGCCACCTGCGCCACATAGGGCAGGAGGTTGTTGGGCACGCCCTGCGGGTCTTCTCCGATCAGACCGCTCTCGTGCGCGCCCACGGGGTTGAAGTAGCGCAGGCGCGCAATGCGCCACTGGCCTGGCTCGCTGGCGTCCAGGTCGGCCAGCATCTGCTCCATCATCAGCTTGCTCCAGCCATAGGGGTTGGTGGCCGAGAGCGGAAAGTCCTCGCGAATGGGCAGGCTGGCGGGGTCGCCATACACCGTGGCCGAGGACGAGAACACCAGCTGGCGCACACCGGCCCGCTGCATGGCCTGCAGCAGGGTCACGGTACCGGCGACGTTGTTCTCGTAGTAGCGCAGCGGCTCGCGCACCGACTCGCCCACCGCCTTGAGCGCGGCGAAATGGATGACGGCAGAGATTTTGTTGTTCGCAAACAACTGCTTCAGCAAGGCTGCATCGCGTATGTCGCCCTCCACGCACTCGGGCGCCTGCCCGGTGATGCGCCCAATGCGCTCCAGCACCGACGGGCGGGTGTTACTGAAGTTGTCCAGCACCAGACAGGGCTCGTTCGCCTGCGCCAGCGCCACACACATATGCGAACCGATATAGCCCGCGCCTCCGGTCACCAGGATCAAAACACCCTCCTTGGGTTGCACTACTCGCGAATATTGTCGCTGACGCGGCTGTCAACTCCCGTCACTGCCACGCCGAAGGTGACTGCTGACTCAGAGACTGAGAGTTTTTTGATTTCTACTGGAAACCGCAAATTCGCAGGCCGAAAGCGCCACCGACCTGCACTACGACTACGCAAGCAACACCGGGAACCCGTGGGCGGCGCTGCCCCGTTACTGGACTGTGATGCTGGACACGGTGGATGCGCTCAACAGGGGCCGCGCCCTGCCGAGCTGCTGACGCATCAGGCCCCGGCCAATTCGTCGGCGCGCGCCTGGGCGGAGGCAAAGTCCAGATCGCCCGAGTAGATGGCGCGCCCGCAGATGACACCCTCCACCCCCTCGATCTCGACCTCGCAGAGTTTCTCGATGTCAGCGATGCCGGCCAGGCCGCCCGAGGCGATGACGGGGATGGACAGCGCCTGCGCCAGCCGCACCGTGGCCTCGATGTTGATGCCCGAGAGCATGCCGTCGCGGCCGATGTCGGTGTAGATGATGGATTCGACGCCCCAGTCCTCGAACTTCTTCGCCATATCGACGACGTCGTGGCCGGTCAGCTTGCTCCAGCCATCGGTCGCCACCTTGCCGTCCTTGGCGTCCAGGCCGACGATGATGTGGCCGGCAAAGGCGCTGCAGGCGTCCTTCAGAAAGCCCGGGTTCTTCACCGCAGCGGTGCCGATGATGACGTACTCCAGCCCGGCATCGATGTAGCGCTCAATCGTGTCCAGGTCGCGTATGCCGCCGCCCAGCTGCACCGGGATGTCCGCGCCCACCTCGGCCAGGATGGACTTGATGGCGGCCTTGTTCTTGGGCTGGCCGGCAAAGGCGCCGTTCAGGTCCACCAGATGCAGGCGGCGTGCGCCGGCATCCAGCCATTTGCGCGCCATGGCGGCGGGGTCTTCGCCAAAGGTGGTCGATTGGTCCATGTCACCTTGCTTGAGGCGTACGCAGTGGCCGTCCTTGAGGTCGATGGCGGGGATGAGCAGCATGGTCTGGGAGAGATTGAGCGTTGAGCGTTGAAGGTTGAGCGATATGCAATGTGGGTGTCGCAAAACGCTCAACCCACAACGCACCACCAGTCAGTCAGGGCTTCCAGTGCAGGAAGTTGCGGTACAGCGCCAGCCCATGTTCGGCACTCTTTTCCGGGTGGAACTGGGTGGCAAAAATATTATCGCGCGCGATGGCCGCGGCAAAGGGCGCGCCGTAGTCGGCCTGGCCCGCGCAATGCGCCGGGTTGGCCGGGCGCGCGTAGAAGCTGTGCACAAAGTAGAAGTAGCTGTCGTCCGGCACGCCGGCCCACATGGCATGCAGCTGGCCGCCATGGCGCATCTGACGCACGCGGTTCCAGCCCATCTGCGGCACCTTGAAGCGGCTGCCGTCGGCCTGGGTGCGGCCGGCCAGGTCGAACTTGAGCACCTCGCCCGGGATCAGGCCCAGGCCGGCGACGTCGCCCTCGGCGCTGTGGTCCAGCAGCATCTGCATGCCCACGCAGACGCCGAACAGCGGCTTGGTGGCCGCGGCCTCCAGCACCGATTCGAGCAGGCCGGATTCGCGCAGCTCGCGCATGCAGTCGGGCATGGCGCCCTGGCCGGGCAGCACCACGCGGGCGGCGGCGTGCACCACATCAGGATCGGCGGTGACGGCGACATGCCAGCCGCTGCCCTGGGCCGCGGCCTGCACGGCCTGGGAGACGGAGCGCAGATTGCCCATGCCGTAGTCCACGATAGCCACGGTTTTTACTATATTATTCATAGCTGTTTGCGCTTGATAGATAAGCGTTACAGGCCATTTTGACTTGAATGTTTACAAGGAACCCTTGGTGGACGGTATGACGCCCCCCGCGCGCGGATCGCGCGCCAAGGCATCGCGCAACGCGCGTGCGAAGGCCTTGAACACCGTCTCGCACTGGTGGTGGGCGTTGATGCCCTTCAGGTTGTCGATGTGCAGCGTCACGCCCGCGTGGTTCACAAAACCCTGGAAGAACTCGTAGGTGAGCTGGGTGTCGAAGCCGCCGATGCTGGCCGCCGTGAACGGAATGTGCAGGTGCAGGCCCGGGCGGCCGGAGAAATCGACCACCACGCGCGACAGCGCCTCGTCCAGCGGCACATAGGCATGGCCGTAGCGGCGTATGCCCTTCTTGTCGCCCACGGCGCGGGCAAAGGCCTGGCCCAGGGTGATGCCCACGTCTTCGACCGTGTGGTGGCCGTCGATGTGCAGGTCGCCATCGCAGTCCACGTCGATGTCAATCAGGCCGTGGCGCGCGATCTGGTCCAGCATGTGGTCGAAGAAGCCAATGCCCGTGTGCAAGTGGGCGGCGCCCGTGCCGTCAAGGTTGACGCGCACGCTGATGCGCGTCTCGGCCGTGTTGCGGCTGACCTCGGCGATGCGCTCGGCGCCAGGTTCGGGGTTGGAGGGTACAAGTGCGGAAGAAGTCATAGGGAGGCCTCAAGCGCCGCCAGCATCTGGGCATTGTCGGCAGGGCTGCCCACCGTCAGACGCAGGCAGTTCGCCAGCAGGAAATGCATTGTAGAAACGTTCTTGACGAGAACCTTGCGCGCCTTCATGCCCTCGAAGGCGCTGGCCGCATCGCGCACGCGCAGCAGCACCATGTTGGCCTGGCTGTCCCACACTTTTTGCACGCCGGGCATGGCACGCAACAGCGGCACGATGCGCTCGCGTTCGGCGCGGATCTCGGCGGCCTGGGCGGCGAAGACCTCGGCATGCTCCAGGGCGAACAACGCCGCCTCGCAGTTGAGCACGCTGATGTTGTAGGGCGGGCGCACCTTGTCCACCTCGGCCACGAGCTGCCTCGGGCCTATCAGGTAACCCAGACGCACACCCGCCAGGCCAAATTTGCTCAAGGTGCGCATCAACAGCACATGGCCGTTGCGCGCCGGCTCGGCCCGCATGCGCTCTATCCAGCTGCGGCTGGCAAAGGGCTGGTAGGCCTCGTCCATGACCACGATGCCACCCTGGGCGCCCACGGCGTCCACGATGCGCTGCACCGCGCCCTCGTCCCACAGCGTGGCCGTGGGGTTGTTGGGGTAGGCGATGAAGGTGATGGCCGGGCGGTGCTGGGCAATCGCCCCCAGCATGGCGGATTCATCCAGCGCAAAGTCCGCCGTGAGCGGCACGCCGACGAAGGACAGGCTCTGCAACTGGGCGCTCATGGCATACATGACAAAGCCCGGCACCGGCGCCAGCACCGTGGCGCCGCTCTGGGCGCAGGCCAGGGCCAGCAGGCTGATGAGCTCGTCCGAGCCATTGCCCAGCATCAGCGCGCAGCCCTCGGGCATGCCGGCGTGGCGCGCCAGCGCGGCGCGCAGCTCGTCGCCGCGCGGGCCGGGATAGCGGTTCAGCGCCAGGGCGCCCAGGCGCTCACCCAGCCGCGCCTGCAGCGCGGGCGGCAGGGCAAAGGGGTTCTCCATGGCGTCCATCTTCAGCATGCCGTCCGCGCTCTGCACCACATAGGCGTGCATGGCGCGCACATCCGGGCGTATGCGCGCCAGCGCCGCCTGCTGCAGAGTGGTAGTCGTCGTGTTCATTGCGGGTATTTCTCCAATAGGGGTAGGGCCTGCTGCAGCGGGTGCCACACGGCCACGCCGCCAAACAGGCCGCCATGCGGTAGGGCCAGGGTGAGCATGGCCGTGCAGCCGCTGTGCTGGGCGCAGGCGAGCTGCAGGCAGTCGCCAAAGGCGAGGTCGTGGCGCGCCTCTATGGCCCAGGCGGTCTCCAGCGTGGCGGCGTCGGTCTTCCAGGGCGTCCAGGCCTGGTAGCGGCGCATGGCGGCGCGCGCGTCGCCCTGGGGCAGCGGCGGCTGGGCGCGGGTCACCAGGGCGTAAAACTCGACCAGCGCCTGCACGCTGGTGCGCCCGCCGCGCGTGCGCCACAGCAGATCCAGCCAGGCCAGGCTGGATGCGTGCAGATCGCCCGCGGCCAGGTTTTCGGCGGCGACGAGCACGCTGGTATCGACGAACACCAGGCTCATGCCACGCCCTTGGTTCTTGAGTGTTTTTGGCCTGCAGCCCTTGTAGGTAAAGCGCGAACAGCTTCTGAACTTATAGCATTAGGCGCTTGCCAGCTGCGCTCATCCGTGCGCCAGGCCAGGTAGGCGCGCTCGTAGGCGTCCTCGCGCTGCTGCATCTCGGCCATGAAGTCGCCCACCATGCGCGAGACGCTGGTGCCCCGCCGCGCCGCCTCGATGCGCGCCCATTCGAGCACGCTGTCTTCGACGGTGATGGTGAGGTTCTTCATGCGGCGGATAGTACACGAAATTCGTGTTACACGAATTTCGTGTTGCGTGACTCATGCCGGCATGACCATGCCAGCCTCTACCGCGTCGGCATCGTCCTCCATGTCCACGCCCTCCTCGGTGGTCGCGTCCATGCTCACGGTCTTGCCCATGGCCTGGGCGATGAGCGCCAGCAAGCGCCGCTGCCGGTCGGCCCAAAAGGCTTCCACGGCGTCGGCACGCAGAAGTGCTGGGTCGATGGCGTGTGAGCGCAGGTAGAGGTTCAGGCGCTCGGCCTCCACCCCCGGCGTCTGGGCATCGCCCGCCTGCAGCTGCGCCAGGTACAGCGAAGGCGCCACGCCGCCGATGATGCGGTTGGTGCGGAACGACAGCGGCGTCTTGTTGATGATCGAGTCGTACACCGCCGGGGCAATGCCCTGCTGCTTGCACCAGGCCTGGGGAAAGATGTGGTGAATGTCCACGTTTTCACCAAAGAACACCGCATGGTCGAACTTCTGCCCCGAGCGCCAGTCCTGCGCGCCCTCGTTCATCAGCAACGCATTCATGCCCTTGTAAGCCGCAGACAGGCGCATGCGCATGGTTTTCAAACGGTCGGCACGGAAGATCACCTCGCTGACCGTGGCCGGCTCGGGCCCGCCTTGCAGCAGCCAGGCCGGCACCTGCAGGAAATCCTTGGCGCTGCGTGACTCGACGGCCGAGCCGTAAAGCTCGCCAAACACCCCGCACCAGTACCAGCGCTGCAAGCGGGCACGGTGGCTATCGTGCTCCCAGGCATCGCCCAGGTCGGCCAGTATGGCCGCCAGCGGGACGATCTGGGTCTGGTAAGGCAGGTCATAGACGCGGTAGATGCGCAGCAGGTGCAAAAACTTGGCGGCCCGCTCCAGCCCCTGCTCCGCCTGTTTCTCATACTGCTTGTAGGCCGCCAGCGGCAGGTTCAGCAGCGCCTGGCGGTTGCCCGAGACGGCGGGCAGATCCTTGCCCTGCTTGCCCGCCATTTCCGCCTGGCGGCGCAGCGCACGGGTATGAAACAGCGAGACAATGTGCAAGAAGTCGGTGTTGCCGACATTCGCCAGAACACCCGCCTCCTGCCCCGGCGGGCACAGCGCCTGGACCAGGCGGCGGTGGCGCCCCTTGTCTTGGTCGCTGCCGTACCAGTCCTTGCGCAGCTCGTGGCCATCGGCGGCGTACATGGCCGTTACCAGCTCAAAAGCGTCGAGCGGCTTGCCGCCGGTGTTGACCTTCTCGAACACGACGCAAACGGCTTCCTTGGAGGTGGACTGGTCGAGCGTGATCACCGGCACTTGGTAGTACTTGAAGCTTTCCAGCACCTCGTTTCTGAAGCTGCTGAACAATTTGCGCATCTCGGACGCATTGGCGGCATCACGCCAATAGTCATCAAAGCCATCTTTCCAGTCATAAGCGTCGAACACCTGCGCCACGGGGTACATCAACGCGGCGTATTCCTTTTCAGGCGTGGACAAATCGAGCACGGCCTCACGCCCGAAATCCGACCGCACGATCCGGTCCTCGGGAACACCCACCACGGCCTCATCACGATCCACGGACGGATCGAGCGCCTTACGAATGTCGATGTAGAACCAGCGCTGTACCCGCTTGTTCTTGGGCGTGACGGTCTGCACCACCTGGCCGCGCAACGCGACTTGGTAAAGCGATGTCATGCGCTGCTGGCCATCGAGCAACAAGGCCTGCGGCGGCGCGTGCCGTGCCGCATCCGGAGCACCCTCCACCGGGCGCGGCTTGAAATTGACCTCGCCACCGGTTCTCAAGGTCATCAACGCCCCCACCGGAAACGCCCGCGACACCGAGGCGATCAAGCTCTTGATGCGCTCCTCGTCCCACACCCAGCTACGCTGGAAATCGGGTAACTGCAAGGCGCCGCTGTGGCAGTCTTCCAGTAGTTTGTGAAGGTACACCGGGTTGGTTTGAAAAGTCGATCCAGTCATGCCGCAAAGCCCCATTTGTCAACATAGTTTCAATTTGAAACGTCGTGATGGTAGTGCCTGGACGTGGCTTCACAAAGCCGCAGCGTGATGGCAAATCAAAGTTCAAGGTTCTTTCTGCGAAGCAAGTGTCAGCGCACTGCCGCTGTCGGCGCACGAATGGCTTCGTGACAAGCTTAAGGAAGGGGGGGCGCGCACCCGAGCTATCGGCGACGAGGGATTGACCTCCATCGCTGCTGCGTGTGGGGTGGTCTCGTTCCAAGAAAGACTCCGACGCCGGAGCGACGTTCCAAAACCAGCAAAGCCACGCGCAAGGGGCTTCTTGCGGCCTCCACAAGGCCACTATTGGTCAAGTGCCCTGCAGAATGCGTACAAACAGCACAAAAACAAAAACCATGCTACCGATTAGATAGCATGGTTTTCTTATGGGCTCTTGGTAGGGCGTGTAGGACTTGAACCTACGACCAAAGGATTATGAGTCCTCTGCTCTAACCAACTGAGCTAACGCCCCACGGTGCACAAGGCACAAACGCGCATTGTAGTAGCTACTTGTGGTGGCTCAGGGCGTTGGAGACCAGTTTGGAGGTGATGTCCACAATCTGGATCATGCGGTCGTAGGGCATGCGTGTGGGGCCGATCACCCCCAGGGTGCCGACCACCTGGCCATCGACCTCATAGGGCGCGCTAACCACGGACAGCTCTTCAAATGGCACGGCCTGGCTTTCGCCGCCGATGAAGATGCGCACGCCTTCTGCACGGCTGGAGATGTCAAGCAGGCGCAGGATTTGCGTCTTTTGCTCGAACAGGTCGAAGGCGCGGCGCAGATGGCCCATGTCGCCAGAGAAGTCGCTCACGGCCAGCAGGTTGCGTTCGCCCGAGAACACCACCTCGTCCTGCGACTCGGACATGGCCTGCGAGCCGGCATTCACCGCCGCCTGCATCAGCGTGGCGATCTCGCTGCGCAGCTTGTCCACCTCGGTCTTCAGGCGCTCGCGCACCTGCTCCATGGCCAGGCCGGCGTAGTGTGCGTTGAGGTAGTTGGCGGCCTCGATCAGTTGCGACTGCGTGTAGTCGGCCTCGGTAAAGATGACACGGTTCTGCACGTCACCGTCAGGCGAGACGATGATCACCAGCAGGCGCCGCTCGGACAGACGCAGGAATTCGATATGCCGAAACACCGAGGCTCGCCTTGGCGCCATCACCACCCCCACGAACTGCGACAGGTTGGACAGCAGGTGTGCGGCATTGGCGATCACCTTTTGCGGCTGCTCGGGGATGAGCTGCACCGTCGGCAGCCGCTCCTGTTGCACGGTCAGCATGGTGTCCACGAACAGGCGGTAGCCCTTGGCCGTGGGGATGCGGCCAGCGGAGGTGTGGGGGCTGGCGATCAGCCCCAACTCTTCCAGATCCGCCATCACATTGCGTATGGTGGCGGGTGACAATTCAAGGCCCGATGCCCGCGACAAGGTTCTGGAGCCCACTGGCTGTCCGTCGGCGATGTAGCGTTCCACCAGCGCCTTGAGCAACAACTTCGAGCGGTCGTCAAGCATCGGCTCATTTTAATGATGTAATTTCCGCATGAAGCCCATCTTCCGTCGCGTCGCAGTCATAGGCAAATACCGTGATCCTGTTGCTGGCGCGCCTGCGGCGGGTTCGCGCCAGATCATCGAGGGCATTGCACGCCTGATCGTCGCCCAGGGTGGCGAGGCCACGCTGGAGGCCGAGACGGCGGCAACCCTGGGCATCACCGGTTACCAGGTGCTGGACGTGGATGGCATTGGCGTGCATTGCGACCTGTGCGTGGTGGTCGGCGGCGACGGCACCATGCTGGGCGTGGGCCGCAGGCTGGCTGCGTATGGCACGCCGCTGGTCGGCATCAACAAGGGGCGCCTGGGCTTCATTACCGACATTCCGCTGCAAAGCTACGAGGCCTCCCTGACCGCCATATTGCACGGTGAATACGAGGAGGACGTGCGCCCCCTGATGCAGGCGCAGGTGATGCGCGGCGGAGAATGTATGTTCGAGGCACTGGCGCTCAACGACGTGGTGGTCAACCGCGGCTCCACCGCCGGCATGGTGGAGCTGCGCGTGGAGGTGGACGGGGTGTTCGTCTCCAACCAGCGCGCTGACGGCCTGATCGTGGCCTCGCCCACGGGCTCCACGGCCTATGCGCTGTCGGCGGGCGGGCCCATGCTGCACCCGTCCATCCCCGGCTGGGTGTTGGTGCCGATTGCGCCGCACACGCTGTCCAACCGCCCCATCGTGCTGTCGGATGCATCGGAGATCGCCATCGAGATCGCCGGTGGGCGCGGCATCAGCGCCAACTTCGACATGCACTCCCTGGCCTCGCTGCAGCGCGGCGATCGCGTGCTGGTACGCCGATCGGCCCACCGCGTGTGCTTTCTGCACCCGCGCGGCTGGAGCTATTTTTCGACCCTGCGCAAGAAGCTGCGCTGGAACGAAGGAGGGTCTTGAGCATGGCCTTGAGACGCATTGCGCTGCGCGACTTCGTGATCGTGCAGGCGCTGGATCTGGATTTGCACACCGGCTTCACGGTGCTTACCGGCGAAACCGGCGCGGGCAAATCCATCCTGATTGACGCATTGCAGCTGCTGCTGGGCGCGCGCGCCGACACCGGCGTGATCCGTGAAGGGGCGCAGCGCACCGATATCTGCGCCGAGTTCGACGCTGGCTCGCCCGCACTGGCCGCCTGGCTCGACGACGCAGGCTTTACGCGTGACGACCCGCTGCTGCTGCGCCGCACCATGGATCTGCAGGGCAAGAGCCGCGCCTGGATCAACGGCCTGCCGGCCACGGCCACGCAGATGCGCGCCCTGGGCGAGCATTTGCTCGACATCCACGGTCAGCACGCCTGGCAAAGCCTGACCCGGCCGGACGCAGTGCGCGGCCTGCTCGACGCCTATGCCGGCGTGCAGACACAGGCCCTGGGCGCGCTGTGGTCGCGCTGGCGCGAGGCGCAGAAGGCGCTGCACCAAGCCCGTGCCGCGCAAGACACGCTGCAGCAGGAGCGCGAGCGCCTGCAATGGCAAATTGCCGAGGTGGACAAGCTGGCACCGCGCGACGATGAATGGGTGGAGCTGAACGCCCGCCATGCGCGTCTGTCCAACGCCCAGGCCCTGCTGGACAACGCCCAGGGCGCCCTGGGTGCGCTGCAGGGCGACGACAGCGGAGGCGCCCTGAGCGCGCTGTCCCAGGCCCAACATTTGCTACAAGATTATGAGCACGTGGATGCATCTTTTCGCGCGCTCAATGAGGTATTGACCGCATGCATCGCCCAGGCGGGCGACGTGGCGCATTCGTTGCAAGCCTACCTGCGCCACGCCGAGCCCGACCCGCAGTTGCTGGAGCAGCTGGACACCCGCCTGGCGCAGTGGATGCAGCTGGCGCGGCGCTACAAACGCCAGCCGCCTGAGCTGCCGGGCCTGCTGCAGGGCTGGAAGGACGCGCTGCGCGAGCTAGACACCGCTGCCGACCTGGCGGCGCTGGATGCGGCCGAACAAGCCCATGCGGGCGCGTACCAGAAGGCCGCGCTCGCGCTGTCGCAAAAGCGCGCCAAGGCCGCGCCGCAACTGGCCCAGGCCATCACCCAGGCCATGCAGGGCCTGGGCATGACGGGCGGGCGCTTCGAGGTACAGGTGGACAAGGCCGCCGAGCCCGGCCCGCACGGCCTGGATCAGGTGGCCTTTCTGGTGGCCAGCCACCCGGGCATGACGCCGCGCCCCGTGGGCAAGGTGGCCTCGGGCGGCGAGCTCTCGCGCATCGCACTGGCCATCTCGGTCACCACCAGCGAGCTGGGCGAGGCGCCCACACTGATCTTTGACGAGGTTGACTCTGGTGTCGGCGGCGCCGTGGCCGAGACCGTGGGCCGCCTGATGCAGCAGCTGGGCCACGCGCGCCAGGTGCTGGCCGTCACCCACCTGCCGCAAGTGGCGGCCTGCGCCGATCAACACCTGGTGGTCTCCAAGCAGCGCAGCGCACAAGGCACCAGCAGCGCCGTCATGGCTGCTAACGCCGACGAGCGCGTGGCCGAGATCGCCCGTATGCTGGGCGGGCAGCAGCAGTCCCCCACCACCGTTGCACATGCCCGCGAAATGCTGGCCGGTGCACGCACACCCACCACCACCAACTGAACCATGTCCCTGGAAGTCGTCGTCATCACCGGTATGTCCGGTTCGGGTAAGTCACTGGCGCTGCGTGCGCTGGAAGATTCTGGCTACTACTGCGTGGACAACCTGCCGCCAGAGCTGCTGGCGTCCTTTGTCGCGCTGGAGCATTCGCACCACAGCCAGCGCGTGGCCGTGGCCATGGACGTGCGCAGCGCCACCGCGCTGCCGCTGGTGCCGCAGCAGCTCGAGCGCCTGCGCCAGACGGGCATACAGGTGCGCTCGCTGTTCCTGGATGCCAGCACCGGCACCCTGGTGCGGCGCTTTTCCGAGACACGCCGGCGCCACCCCCTGTCGCAAAACGAGCTGCCGGAAACCCGGCTTGCGCTGGTGCAGACCATTGAGCTGGAGCGCCAGTTGCTGGCCGAGCTGCGCGAGCAGTCCTACGTCATAGACACCAGCGTGCTGCGCCCGGCCCAGCTGCTGACCTACGTCAAGGAGCTGCTGGCGGTCAAGCCGGGACAGCTCACGCTGGTGTTCGAGTCGTTTGCGTTCAAGCATGGCGTGCCGTTCGACTCGGACTATGTGTTTGACGTGCGCATGCTGCCCAACCCGCATTACGAGCCCACGCTGCGCGCGCTCACCGGCCGGGACGAGCCCGTGGCGGCCTATCTGCGCGCGCAGCCCGAGGTGGAGCTGATGCAGTCCCACATCAGCCAGTTTCTGCAGCACTGGCTGGATGCGCTGGCGCAAAACCACCGCAGCTACGTCACCGTGGCCATAGGCTGCACGGGCGGGCAACACCGTTCCGTCTATCTGGCAGAGCAACTGAGCGTGCAGTTTTCCAGCCGCTGGAGCACGCTGTGCCGGCACCGCGAGCTCGATGGCATTCAGCGGAACGCTTCGTAATTTATAGCTGCTTGCGCTTGATACAAAAAGAGTTGCATCGGTTTTTACCCAAACTTCGTATCAATCAAGCGCCGCAAGCTATCGCAATTGAAGCAAACGCACCTACAACGCATCCAGCAGCTTGCGCACCGGCGCCGGCAGGCCCAGGTTTTGCCACTGCGCGGCAGCAAACCAGTCGGCAGCCGATGCATCGTGGCAACGGCCCGCCAGGCCGGCGGCATCTCCCCGAGCCAGCACCGGGTGCAGGTGCAGATCCCGGTGCGTAAGCACATGGGTGAAGGCAGGCAAATCTCGCACTTCGGATCGAACCATTGGCGCCAACGCCTCATCCAGGGCATGCCGGCTGGCATAGACGGGTGGGCAATACAGCCCGGCCCAGATGCCGACGGGTGCGCGCCTTTCCAGCCACAGGCGGCCGGCCCCGTCCTCCCGCAACAAAAGCCACCAGGCCTCGGCCCTGCGCTTGAGCTTGCGCGTGCGCACCGGATAGCGCTCGGCATCGCCGGCGCGCCCCGCCACGCAGACCTGCTGCAAGGGGCACAGCATGCAGTGGGGGCTCCTGGGCAGGCAGATGCCGGCGCCAAGATCCATCAGCCCCTGGGTGTAGCGCGGCATGGCGCTGGGCAGGTCGGTGTCTGGCAGCAAGGCCTCGGCCAGGCTCCACAGGGCGCGCTCGTTCCTGGCCTCGGCCAGGTCGGCGCCAAAACCCAGTACGCGCGTGAGCACGCGCCGCACATTCGCATCCAGTATGGGCGCGCGCACACCAAAGCAGAACGCGGCAATGGCACCCGCGGTGGAGCGGCCTATGCCCGGCAGCGCGGCCAGCTCATGCACCGTACGTGGAAACTCGCCGCCATGCTGATTGACCACGATCTGCGCGCAGCGGTGCAGGTTGCGCGCACGGCTGTAGTAGCCCAGGCCGCTCCACAGCGCCAGCACCTCGTCCTGCGGCGCGGCCGCCAGTTGCCGCACGTCTGAAAACCGCGCCAGAAAACGGGCGTAGTACTCCCGCACCGTCGCTACCTGGGTCTGCTGCAGCATGATCTCGGACAACCAGACACGGTAGGCATCGCGCGTGTTCTGCCAGGGCAGGTGATTGCGGCCATGGCCTGCCTGCCAGCGCACCACCTGCGCGGCAATCTGCGCCGGCGGGCCGTTCATGCCGCCGCCACGCGGGTCAAAGGCGGCCGATCAGGCTGGAGGCATGCCCCCGGCAAGGCCGGCGCGGCAGCGCCATCATCGGCCGTTGCCTGCGGTGCAAGCTGCCCGGTGAGCTCGAACAGGCGCTGCTCCAGCAGGGCCAGCCTGCTCTGGGCGTCCTCGATCTCGGCCATGCGCTCCATCAGGCCGCTGGCTGCATCCTGGATGCGGTTAACGGCATCAATGCGCCGCACAAAGCCATGGCGGCGCTCGCGCACCTGCGCGTCAAGCTGTGCGATGGCCAGGTCGCTCCACAGCTCCAGCTCATTGGCCACGGCCTCGAATACCGCTCGCAAGCGCTGGCTCAGCGCATGCAGCAGACGCTGACCATGGTCTGGCTGCGCCAGGCGCAACGCGCCGGCCAGGCCGATGTACTGCAGATGGCGCTGCTCTATGGCCGTGATCTCCTGCACATGGGCCGTCAACACGGGTGCGTCCGGCAGCTGCAGCGAGAAGCCGAACTCGGTGTTGAGCTGGCGAAAGGTACCGCCCAGCATGGCCCGCATTTCACCGCCTGCGGCCTGGGCCGCCTCGATGGCGTGGCGCACGCGCTCAAACGCCGCTCCGTACGCCTTGCGCAGGCCCAGCTTGATGCCCGGGGACTGCAATGCCTCGGCCAACCCCTCCAGGTGCACCCGGAGCCCGCGTGGCCCCAGCCGCTGAAACAGCTCGCGCTGCATCTTCATGTGCACCGCGCGCACCGCCTGGATCTTGACCGCGCTGGCCTCGAACTCCTGCTGCTCAAGCTGAATGCGCTCGCGCATGACATCGATCACCGAAGCGTTCTTGCCGCGCAAACTGCGCAGCTCCAGCATCTGCTCTTCCAGGTCGCGGCGACGGAAATGGAGCACACGCCGCACCTCGGCCTCCAGGCTGGCGATGCCGCTGGCCACGGTGGCCCGCAGGATCGCCTGGCGCCGGCCCATGATGCCGGTGACCAAAATCACCTCCAGCTGCGGCAGGCCGCTGGCCTGCAACAGATCGTCATCACAACGAATCTTGGCCAGCAAACCCTTCTGCGCCGATACCGGCACCACCTGGGCCAAGGGAACACCCAACACCTCCGCCGTGGCAGCGCGCTGGCGCTCGATCTGCCTTTGCACCTGCTCGGGCTCGCTCAGCCCGTCCCACAGCGTGTCGATCTTGTTGAGCACCACCAGACGCGCGTCCACCGCGTCCACCCCGCCTTCGGCAGCGCCAAGATGCTCGCGCCAGATGGCAAGATCGGAACGCGTGACACCAGTGTCCGCCGCCAGGAGAAAAACCGCCGCATGGGCCTGGGCGATCAGGTTGATGGTCAGCTCGGGCTCGGCGCCCACGGCATTCAGGCCCGGCGTATCCAGAACCACCAGCCCCTGCTTGAGCAGCGGATGCGGCAGGTTGACGATGGCATGGCGCCAGCGCGGCACCTGCACCATGCCGCTGGCGTCGGGCAACAGGCCTGGGCTGTCGGCCTCGCCCTCCCAGAAGCCCAGGGCCCGGGCCTCCTGCAGCGACACGGAGCGCATCTCGGACACCTGCTCAAGCGCCTTGGCCATCTGCCCCGGATCGTCCATATTCAACGCCTGCGTGACCCAGCTGCCAGGCTTGAGCCGCCACTCGGCCAGCCCGGGCGTCTGCAGACGCGTCTCTATCGGCAGCAGGCGCAGACACGGCTCCATGCCGCTTTCATGGCCCAGCTCGGTAGGGCACATGGTGGTGCGCCCGGCACTCGCCGGCATGATGCGCCGCCCATAGCCGGCAAAGAAGATGGCGTTGATCAGCTCGGATTTGCCGCGAGAGAACTCACCCACGAACGCCACGGTCACCTTGTCGCTGCGCACCTGCTGCTCCAGGCGCTGCAGGCGCTCCTGCACCTGCTCATCCATCAGCTCGTGCTCATCCATCCACCGGCCCAGCTGCGCCAACTGGTGCGCAAACATGCGCCGCCAGGTGCCGTGTTGGTCAAAGCGCTGGTTGAATGAGAACCCCACGTTACTCCCCGGTATCAATGCATGGATGCGAGTGCCCACACCGGGGCGGGAAGGTGCAATATAGCACCCACCTTTCATTGTCGCAGGCGGCCGGCGCGCCGTTACGAGCGCTGGCAATGCGGGCAGAAATAGCTGCTGCGCTGCCCTTGACGCAGCATGCGCACCGGGGTGCCGCACAGCCTGCAAGGCTGCCCGTCGCGCCCATAGACGCTGGCCTGCAGCTGAAAATGCCCGGCGCTGCCGTCGGCGCTGGAGAAGTCCCGCAGCGTGCTGCCGCCCTGCTGCACGGCCCGCTCCAGCACCTCGCGAATGGCACCATGCAAGCGCCGCGCGCGCTGCGGCCCCAGGCTGCTCGCGCGCGCCGTGGGCCGGATGCGTGCCAGAAACAGCACCTCCGACGCATAGATATTGCCCACGCCCACCACCAGCTTTCCGGCCAGCAGCAACTGCTTGATGGGCATGCGGCTGGCCCGCAGCCCGGCATGAAAGGCCACGAAATCGAAGCCATCGCCCAGGGGCTCCATTCCCAGGCGCGCAAGCAGCTTGCGCGCGTGCGGATGATCTTCGTCCGCAGCCCAGACCACGGCGCCAAAACGGCGCGGGTCATGCAGCCGCAAGGTGCCGCGATCGGTCACCAGGTCGAAGTGGTCATGCGGCCCGCGCTCTGGCAGGTGGCCAGCAAAACGCAGGCTGCCGGACATGCCCAGATGGATCATGAGCAGCCCTTGCTGCAAATCCAGCAGCAGGTACTTGCCGCGCCGGCGCACCGCCATGACGCACTGCCCCACCAGGGCCTGCGGAGCCACGCCCAAAGGCCAGCGCAGGGGCTTGCCCAGCGCCACCGCATGTATTTTCGCCCCCGCAATTGCATCGGCGAAACTGCGCCTCGTGACCTCCACCTCCGGTAGCTCAGGCATGGCTGCTCATTCAGAAAAAGTCCTGGAACCTTGGATTATTATGGGTCGATGAAGCTACTACAGCGTTTCAGGTGGGCTGCCTTGGTTCTTGCGATCGCAGCCGCCGCATTGCCCACGCAGGCCCAGACGCAGGCACATGCCGAGCCGGAGTCGGAAGATCAGGACAGCGACGACAACACCGCGCTGACCGCGGAACTGTTCTACGAGCTGCTGCTCGGCGAGATGACGGCCCGCTCGGGCGACCCCAGCACGGGCTACAACCTGATACTGGACGCTGCCCGCCGCAGCGGCGATGGCCGCCTGTACCGCCGCGCCACCGATATTGCGCTACAGGCCCGTTCGGGCGAAGCCGCCCTGGCCGCAGTTCGCGCCTGGCAGCAGGCACTGCCGCAGTCGCGCGCTGCCAATCGCTATCTGTTGCGCATTCTGGTGGCACTCAACCGCATCAGCGAAAGCGCAGCGCCCCTGCGCCAGGATCTGGCCACCAGCCCGATACGCGAAAAGATCATCAACATCCGCTCCCTGCCGCTGCTGTATGCGCGCGCCAGCGACAAAGCCCTGGCGGCGCGCGTGGTGCGCCAGGCGCTGGAGGAAGAGCTCAGTCACCCGGCAGCCGGCCCCGCTGCCTGGGTTGCCATGGGACGCATGTACTTCGCCGCCGACGACAAGGCCCGCGCGCTGGAGGCCACAGGCAGTGCTTTTGCGCTGGAGCCCGGCGACGAAGGCGCTGCCATGCTGGCATTGCAGCTGATGGAGTCGGGCGTCGCAGAGGCAGAGCCGCTGCTGTCGCGCTACCTCGCCGGCACTCCCCTGCCCGAGGTGCGCATGGCTTATGCACGCTTGCTGCTTGAATCGCAGCGCGTGGGTGATGCCCAGGCACAGGTGCGGGCCGTCACGCGCGAGCATCCCGAAATGGCGGAGGCCTGGCTCGTCCAGGCAACGCTGGATCTGCAGTCGGGCCGCATCGATGAGGCCGAAGCCGCCCTGCAGCAATTCGCAACCCTGCAAGACCAGTTCCCCGCCACCGAGCAGCGCAAGCCCGCCATGACGCAGTCCTATCTGCTGCAGGCCCAGATTGCCGAAAAGCGCGGCAACTACGCCCAGGCCGAGGCCTGGCTCGCCCGCATCGACAATGCGGCCGAGCTGCTGTCGGCGCAAAGCCGGCGCGCCTCGCTGCTGGCACGCCAGGGCCGGCTGGCAGAAGCCCGCACCCTGATCCGCGCCACGCCCGCCACAAACACTGACGAAGAACGCCTGAAGCTTCAGGCCGAAGTGCAGCTACTGCGCGAAGTGGGCCAGTATCAACAAGCCTATGAATTGCAGGGCAAGGTCGTGGCCATGGCGCCGCGAGACAACGACCTGGTCTATGACCAGGCCATGCTCGCAGAGAAAGCCGGCAAACCCCAGGAGATGGAACGCCTGCTGCGCAGCATCATCGCGCGCAAGCCGGACTACCACCATGCCCTCAACGCCCTCGGGTTTTCGCTGGCCGATCGCGGCCTGCGCCTGCATGAGGCCAAGGCGCTCATCGTCAAGGCCCTGGAATTTGCGCCCGAAGACCCGTTCATCACCGACAGCCTGGGCTGGGTGGAGTTTCGCCTGGGCAACGGCAAGGAAGCGCTGGCCATTCTCGAGCGCGCCTTCAAGACGCAGCAGGATGTGGAAATCGCCGCGCACCTGGGCGAGGTGTTGTGGAGCCTGGGCCAGCGCGAGCGCGCCCTGGACATCTGGCGCGAGGGCCTGCGCATCAACAGGGACAACGGCACGCTGCAGGACACGCTCAAGCGCCTGGGAGTCCAGCCTTGACCGTGCAATCCGCAATCGGCGCGCGCCCCCCGCGCGGCCGCCTGCTGCTGGCAACGCTGGCCACGGCGCTGCTGGCCGCCTGCGCCCAGCCGCCCCGCCCTGCCAGCGGCGCGGCCAATCACTGGAGCGGGCGCCTGGCCCTGCAGATCGAGGACGGCAGCGCACAGTCATTCAGCGCGGGCTTTGAACTCCAGGGCAGCCCCGATGCCGGCGCGCTGACCCTGTTCAACCCCCTGGGCAACATCATCGCCGAGCTGCGATGGACGCCGGGGCGCGCCACCCTCGACAACGGCAGCGAGCAACGGCAATCCTCGTCGCTGCAGACATTGGTGCGCGAGCTCACAGGCAGCGATCTGCCGATTGCCGCGCTGTTTGGCTGGCTCAGGGGCGAACAGGTGCACGCTACAAATTGGCAGGCGGACTTGAGCGCACTCGACAAGGGGCGCCTGACCGCAACCCGCCACACACCGGCACCGCAAGCCGTGCTGCGCGTGGTTCTGAGTCTTTGAAACACATGCTAGCCCTGTACGACGTGCCGGCACCGGCCAAGCTCAACCTGTTTCTGCACATCACCGGCAGACGGCCCGACGGCTACCACCTGCTGCAATCAGTGTTCATGCTCATCGACTGGTGCGACAGCCTGCATTTCGAGTTGCGCGCCGACGGCAGCGTCACGCGCGAAGACCTGACGCACCCGCTGCCGCCAGACGACCTGGTGCTGCGTGCCGCGCGTGCCCTGCAGGCGGCCACCGGCTGCCGCCTGGGCGCACACATTGGGGTGCACAAACGTGTGCCGGCACAGGCTGGCCTCGGCGGCGGCTCGTCGGATGCCGCCAGCACGCTGCTGGCGCTCAACCGTTTGTGGCGCCTGCAACTGCCGCGCCGGCAGTTGCAGGCCATAGGCTTGAAGCTGGGCGCGGACGTGCCGTTTTTCCTGTGCGGCAGCAACGCCTGGGTCGAAGGCATTGGCGACATCATTCACCCTCTTGCGCCGGATCAAGCCCTGCCAGACGCAAGCTTTGCAGTCGTCAAACCCGAGGCCGGGCTGGATACCAAAGCCATTTTTTCGCACCCGCTTCTGAAACGCGATGCGGCGCACGCTATAATGCAAGACTTTGCTGCAGCACACTACCAGTTTGGTAGAAACGACTTGCAGCCGGCAGCGCAGGCGCTTTGCCCGGAAGTGACCCAGGCCATTGCATGGCTTGAGCAAAAAGGGCTGCACGCACGCATGACCGGCTCCGGAAGCGCAGTGTTTGCACAAGTCGCACAGACGGTAGATTTGCAGGATGCACCTGCGGCATGGCAAGTAAAAATGTGCGATAATCTGAGGCTTCATCCGTTGGCGGAATGGGCTTCAGATGGAGAGATCAAGGGTTGATTGCCCAACGGCAATCGACCTGTGTAGGGGAGTAGCCAAGTTGGTTAAGGCACCGGATTTTGATTCCGGCATGCGAGGGTTCGAATCCTTCCTCCCCTGCCAAAACCCATTGCGCGCGCAGCATCTCAACTCAGACTGCCGAGTCACTCATGCAAACCAACCCCCAAGATTTCGTGGTGTTCACGGGCAACGCCAATTTCGCCTTGGCAGCCGAAATCGCCAAGCACCTCGGCACGCAGTTGGGAGCCGTCGATGTGGGCCGTTTTTCCGATGGTGAAGTGACGGTCGAGATCAAGCAAAGCGTGCGCGCACGCGACGTATTCGTGGTGCAGCCCACCTGCAGCCCGACCAACGAAAACCTCATGGAGCTGCTGATCATGGTCGATGCGCTCAAGCGCGCCTCGGCCGAGCGCATCACCGCCGTGATCCCCTATTTCGGCTATGCCCGCCAGGATCGCCGCCCGCGCTCCACGCGCGTGCCGATCTCGGCCAAGGTGGTGGCCAACATGCTGCAGGCCGTGGGCGTGGCCCGCGTGCTGACCATGGATCTGCATGCCGACCAGATCCAGGGTTTCTTCGACATTCCCGTGGACAACATCTACGCCTCGCCCGTGCTGCTCGGTGACCTGAACCAGAAGAAGTACGAGAACCTGGTGGTCGTCAGCCCCGACGTGGGTGGCGTGGTGCGCGCGCGCGCGCTGGCCAAGCAGCTGGGCTGCGACCTGGCCATCATCGACAAGCGCCGCCCCAAGGCCAACGTGTCCGAGGTGATGCACGTCATCGGCGAGATCGAAGGCCGCAACTGCGTGATCATGGACGACATGATCGACACCGCCGGCACGCTGGTCAAAGCGGCCGAGGTGCTCAAGGAACGCGGCGCCCAGAAGGTCTATGCCTACTGCACGCACCCCATTTTCTCTGGCCCCGCCATCGAGCGCATCACCAATGGCGCAGCGCTGGACGAGGTGGTGGTGACCAACACCATCCCCTTGAGCGACGCCGCCAAGGCTTGCACCAAGATTCGCCAACTCTCCGTGGCCCCGCTGATCGCCGAGACGATCCAGCGCATCTCCACGGGCGAGTCGGTATCGTGCCTGTTCTCGGACTAAAAACCGGGAACCACAAGCAGGCCTTGCGCCCACCGGGCGCGAGGTCTTTTTCAACAGAGGGCCCGCTGGTCGCGGCCGGCCCCATCAGGAGTTATCGCTATGCAATTCGTCGCTTTTGAGCGCAACAAGCAAGGTACGGGTGCGAGCCGCCGTCTGCGCATTTCGGGCAAGGCCCCCGGCATCGTCTATGGTGGCGCCGCCGAACCCCAGATGATCGAGATCGATCACAACGCCCTGTGGCACGCCCTGAAGAAGGAAGCCTTCCACTCCAGCATTCTGGACATGGAGCTGAACGGCCAGACCAGCAAGGTGCTGCTGCGCGACGTGCAATACCACCCCTTCAAGCAACTGGTGCTGCACGTTGACTTCCAGCGCGTGGACGAAAAGACCCGCGTGCACCTGAAGGTGCCGCTGCACTACGAAGGCCTGGAAGGCTCGCAGGCCGTCAAGGTCGAAGGCTGCACCGTCACCCCCCTGATCCACGAAGTGGACGTGATGTGCATGCCCTCGCAGCTGCCCGAGTTCATCACCGTGGATCTGAGCGGCCTGACCTCCAAGTCGGCCCCGGGCGTGCAGTCGCTGAAGATCCCGAACGGCGTGAAGATCGTGGTGCGCGGCTCCAACAAGAACCCCGCCCTGGTGTCGATCAAGCTGCCCGAAGTGGTCGTCGAAGCCGCCGCCGCAGCCCCGGCAGCCGCCCCCGCCAAGAAGGGCAAGAAGTAAGCTCTACGGCTTGCATGCCGCCTCGGCTGAGGCGGCAGTCCCTACCAACGGCCCACCCTCGCGTGGGCCGTTGGCATTTCCAAGCCCCGGATAATCGCAGCCATGATCAAACTGTTTGTCGGCCTGGGCAACCCCGGCCCGGAGTACGAGGCCACGCGCCACAACGCGGGCTTCTGGTGGATAGATGCGCTGGCACGCGAACTCAAAGTCAACTTGGTGCCCGAGCGCGCCTACCACGGCCTGATGGCGCGCACCAGCGTCGCCGGCCACAGCGTCTGGCTGCTGCAGCCGCAGACCTTCATGAACCTGTCGGGCAAGTCGGTCGCCGCGCTGGCGCGCTTCTTCAAGATCCAGCCCGATGAGATTCTGGTGGCGCACGACGAGCTTGATTTCGAGCCCGGCGTGGTCAAGCTCAAGCGCGGCGGCAGCCACGGCGGCCACAACGGGCTGCGCGACATCCACGCCCAACTCGGCAGCAGCGACTACTGGCGGCTGCGCATCGGCATAGGCCACCCGGGCGTAAAGTCCGAGGTGATCCACTGGGTACTGAAAAAACCCGCCCCGGACCAGCGCACATTGATCGAGGACAGCATCACCCACGCACTCCAGGCCGCTCCCGCCTTGCTGGCCGGCGACATGGACAAGGCCACGCAGATGATGCACACCACCAAGCCACCGCGCCCCAAGCCGCCCCGGCCCGCCGCCGCACCGGACGGCGCTGTTTGACTATATTTTTTATAGCTTACAGCGCTTGATAGACGGGCGCTGCAGCCACATTTCTCTCATATGGCCTGGTTCGTCCTGCAACGCCTGCTGACCCTGATCGCCACGCTGCTCGGCGCCTCGGCCGTGGTCTTCGTGGTGCTGGAGGTGCTGCCCGGCAACGCCGCCCAGGTGCTGCTCGGCCCCGACGCCGCGCCCGAGGCCGTGGCCGCGCTGGCCGCGCAGCTGGGTCTGGACCAGCCGGCCCTGACGCGCTACGGCCAGTGGCTCGCCGGCCTGGCGACGGGCGATCTGGGCGACAGCCACGCCTACCGCGCGCCGGTAGCGGAGCTGATCGCCGAGCGCCTGGCACTCACCATTCCGCTGGCCCTGCTGGCCATGGCCTTGACCTGCGTACTGGCCCTAGCCGCCGGCCTGTACGCCGCCGCGCGCCACGGCCGCCTGGGCGACTGGGGCGTGATGGGGCTGGCGCAGATCGGCATTACCATTCCCAACTTCTGGTTCGCCATCCTGCTGATCCTGCTGTTTTCGGTGAAGCTGCAGTGGTTCTCGGCCGGCGGCTTTCCGGGCTGGAGCGAGGCCGATGGCGGCGGCGTGCTGCCGGCCCTCAAGGCCCTGCTGCTGCCGGCCGTGGCCCTGGCCGTGGTGCAGGCCGCCATCCTGGCGCGCATCACGCGCTCGGCCGTGCTCGACGTGCTGCGCGAGGACTTCGTGCGCACCGCGCGCGCCAAGGGCCTCACGCGGCGCGCCGCGCTCTGGGGCCATGTGCTGCGCAACGCCATGATCCCCGTGGTCACGGTGATGGGCCTGCAGTTCGCCAACCTGCTGGCCGGCACCATCGTGGTCGAGAACGTGTTCTACCTGCCCGGCCTGGGGCGGCTCATCTTCCAGTCGATTGCCAACCGCGACCTGGTGGTGGTGCGCAACTGCGTGATGCTGCTGGCGGCCATGGTGGTGCTGGTCAACTTCGTCGTCGATCTGCTGTACGCCGTGATTGATCCTCGCGTGAAGGTGCACGGCCTGTGAGCACCGCCCTGCCCGGCTTCTGGCGCCGCGCCCTGCGCCAGCGCAGCTTCTTGATCGGCGCGCTGCTGACAGGGCTGCTGCTGGCCACGGCCGCCCTGTCGCTGCTCTGGACGCCGTGGCCACCCTACGACATGGCCATGGACGCAACCCTCCAGCCACCCAGCGCCCGCCACTGGCTGGGCACCGACGCCTATGGCCGCGACGTGGCCTCGCTGCTGCTCGTCGGCGCGCGCAGCTCCATCCTGGTGGGCGTGATCGCCGTGGGCATTGGCCTGACCCTGGGCGCCGCGCTGGGCCTGCTGGCGGCCGCGCGCGGCGGCTGGGTGGATGAGGCCATCATGCGGCTGGCGGACTTCACCTTCGCCTTTCCCGCGCTGCTGCTGGCGATCATGTTGACGGCGGTGTTCGGCCCCGGCATCGTCAACGCCATCATCGCCATTGGCATCTTCTACATCCCCACGTTCGCGCGCGTCACGCGCGCCTCGGCCCGGGCCGTGTGGGCGCGCGACTACATCCTGGCCGCGCGCGCCTGCGGCAAGGGGCCGTGGCGCATCACGCTGGAGCATGTGCTGCCCAACATCGCCTCGGTGCTGATCGTGCAGGCCACGATCCAGTTTGCGCTGGCGATACTGGCCGAGGCGGCACTTTCCTACCTGGGCCTGGGCACGCAGCCGCCGCAGCCGTCCTGGGGGCGCATGCTGGCCGAGGCCCAGACGCTGATGTTTCAGGCGCCGCTGCTGGCCGTGTGGCCGGGTGTGGCGATTGCGCTGGCCGTGCTCGGGCTGAACCTGCTGGGCGACGGGCTGCGCGACCTGCTCGACCCGCGTCTGGCGCGCCAACGATGAAACAACACCCCCCTGAGGCCCTACGGGCCATCCCCCCGCTCTCGCATCTCTACGCGATGCGGGCAGGGGGTGAGAGCTGCGGCTCCATGCCCGCCTGCGCGGGCATGGACAGCTCGAACGCCCCGAGCCTCAGGCGAGGGGCTGCTCGCCGCCAGTGCGGCGGGGCGGCCCTTGCACTGCGACCCTCGCCTGGCCCGCGCCAGTTGCATGCCACGCGGGTAACGTACAGCGCTTGGTGTCACTGAGATGATGACCACAACAACACCGCTGCTCGACGTGCAGAGCCTCGCCATCACCCTGCAGACGCAGCGCGGTGCGGTGCGCGCCGTGCACGACCTGGGCTTCACGCTCGCGCGCGGCGACACCCTGGGCCTGATCGGCGAGTCGGGCTGCGGCAAGTCGCTCACCGCCCTCGCCCTGATGGGCCTGCTGCCCGAGGGCGCCAGCGTGCGGGGCAGCATCCGCTTTGACGGCCAGGATCTGCTGGCCATGCCCGACAAGGCCCTGTGCCAACTGCGCGGCAACCGCATGGCCATGGTGTTCCAGGAGCCCATGAGCGCGCTCAACCCCGTGCACCCGATCGGCCGGCAGGTGGCAGAGCCGCTGCGCCTGCACCAGGGCCTGTCGGCACGCCAGGCGCGCGCCGCGGCCGTGGAGCTGCTGGAGCGCGTGGGCATCACCCAGGCAGCAGCGCGCCTGGACGCCTACCCGCACCAGTTCTCGGGCGGGCAGCGCCAGCGCATCACCATCGCCATGGCCCTGGCCTGCGGGCCCGACCTGCTGATTGCCGACGAACCCACCACGGCGCTGGACGTGACCGTGCAGCGCCAGATCCTGGAGCTGATCCAGGGCCTGGTGGCCGAGCGCGGCATGGCGCTGATCCTCATCTCGCACGACCTGGGCGTGATCGCGCAGAACACCCAGCGCACGCTGGTGATGTACGGCGGCACGGTGGTCGAGGCCGGCCCCACGCGCGCCGTGTTCGCCAACCGCGCCCACCCCTACACCCAGGGCCTGTTCGCCGCCCGTCCCCGGCTGGGCGCGGCGCGTGTTGCCGGCGAGCGCCTGCCGACCATCGCCGGCAGCGTGCCCGATCTGGCCGACCTGCCCGCGGGCTGCCCGTTTGCCGGTCGCTGCCCGCGCACCATGGCCGCCTGCCACGCCGCCCTGCCCCCGGCCGTGGCCCTGGGCGCGAGCCATGAGGCGCGCTGCATACGCCTGGGGGAGTCATGAGCACTACAAAATCAATAGCTGTTAGCGCAATATACACGGGCGATACAGGCCAAAATGACTCAAATAGTCCGCTACTGCGCGTGCAGGACCTGCGGCGCGACTACGCGCTGCCGCGCACCAGCCTGCTGGGCCCGCGCCCCCAGGTGCAGGCACTGCGGGGCGTGGGCTTTGACATCCACGCCGGGCGCAGCCTGGGCGTGGTGGGCGAGTCGGGCTCGGGCAAGTCCACCCTCGCGCGGCTGGTGATGGCGCTGGATACGCCCAGCGCCGGCAGCGTAGAGCTGCTGGGGCGTGATCTGCACCGCCTGCCCGCGCGCGAGCTGCGCGCCGCGCGGCGCGACCTGCAGATGGTGTTCCAGGACCCCTATGGCTCGCTGGACCCGCGCCAGACGGTGGCGACCATCGTCACCGAACCGCTGCAGGCGCTGGCCCAAACCAGCAAGGCCGAGTTGCACGAGCAGGCCGCCGAGGTGCTGGCCCAGGTGGGCCTGCGCGCGGGCGACGCGCACAAATACCCGCACGAATTCTCCGGCGGCCAGCGCCAGCGCATCGCCATTGCGCGTGCCCTCATCACCCGCCCGCGCCTGATCGTGGCCGACGAGCCGGTGAGCGCGCTCGACGTATCGGTACAGGCCCAGGTACTCAACCTGCTGCAGGACCTGCAGGAGCGCCACGGCGTGACCTACCTGCTCATCAGCCACGACCTGGCCGTGGTGCAGCAGCTGTGCGACGAGGTGCTGGTGCTCTACCAGGGCCGGGTGGTTGAGCGCGGCGCGCCCCAGGCGCTGTTCACCCAGCCGCAGCACCCCTATACCCAGGCACTGATCGCAGCCGTGCCGCGCATCGACTCGCTGTAGTAAACCTAGGAGGCTGTCGGACTTGGGGCGTCGAAAGCGAAAATTGGCCCCAGCGAGCA
>JADHED010000442.1_pt1 | contig 50274 bp, 48 predicted proteins | sample 8952041 | NCBI WGS metagenome assembly JADHED01 (sample SAMN16124423, study PRJNA663239) | bioreactor sludge metagenome | isolation source: sludge (control) | place: India:Bengaluru | collected 2018-09-08 | reverse complement strand
AACTGCGTCCCTTTGCCGAATACAAGCGCAAGGTGGACCCGGAAGGCCGCTTCAATAAGGGCAAGTTGCTACGAAATCAGGAGCTGTTAGCGCTTGATGGAAAAGCGCCAGGGGTCAATTTGGCTTCAAAACCGGGCGCAAGCCCCGCGCTGCATGCCGACTTGACCAACGCCTACACGCCCAGCTTCGGCCTCATGGGCCACGAGTCGCTGATCATGCAGCAGAGCGACATCGGCGCCATTGCCGATTCGGTCAAGGACTGCCTGCGCTGCGGCAAGTGCAAGCCCGTGTGCTCCACCCACGTGCCGCGCGCCAACCTGCTGTACAGCCCGCGCAACAAGATCCTGGCGACCTCGCTGCTGGTCGAGGCGTTTTTGTACGAAGAGCAGACCCGCCGGGGCGTGAGCATCAAGCACTGGCAGGAGTTCGAGGACGTGGCCGACCACTGCACGGTGTGTCACAAGTGCGAGAGCCCTTGCCCGGTGAAGATCGACTTCGGCGACGTCACCATGAACATGCGCAACCTGCTGCGCAAGATGGGCAAGAAGACCTTCCGCCCCGGCAACGCGCTGGCGATGACCATGCTCAACGCCACCAACCCCGACACCATCAAGCTGATGCGCTCGGCCATGGTGGAAGTAGGCTTCAAGGCCCAGCGCATGGCCGTGGACCTGCTGCGCAAGGTGGGCCGCAAGCAAACGGCCAAGCCGCCGGCCACGGTGGGCACGGCTCCGATCAAGGAGCAGGTGATCCACTTCATCAACAAGAAGCTACCCGGCGGCCTGCCCAAGAAGACGGCGCGTGCGCTGCTCGACATCGAGGACAAGGACTACGTGCCGATCATCCGCAACCCGCAGGCCACTTCGGCCGAGACGGAGGCGGTGTTCTATTTCCCCGGCTGCGGCTCGGAGCGGTTGTTCTCGCAGGTGGGCTTGGCAACCCAGGCCATGCTCTGGCACGCGGGCGTGCAGACGGTGCTGCCGCCTGGGTACCTGTGCTGCGGCTACCCCCAGCGCGGCTCCGGCCAGTTCGACAAGGCCGAGAAGATGATCACGGACAACCGTGTGCTCTTCCACCGCGTCGCCAACACACTCAACTACCTGGACATCAAGACCGTGGTCGTGAGCTGCGGCACTTGCTATGACCAACTGCAGGGCTACGAGTTCGACAAAATCTTCCCGGGCAGCCGCATCATCGATATCCACGAGTACCTGCTCGAAAAGGGCATCCAGCTGCAAGGCAAGGGCGCCTACCTGTACCACGAGCCCTGCCACAACCCCATGAAGCTGCAGGACTCGATGAAGACCGTGAAGGCGCTGGTGGGCGAGCAAGTCTTGAAGAGCGACCGATGCTGCGGCGAGTCGGGCACGCTGGGTGTGACCCGGCCCGACGTGTCCACGCAGGTGCGCTTCCGCAAGGAAGAAGAAATCCGCAAGGGCGAAGCCAAGCTGCGCGAAAGCGGTGCCGTGGGCGCCCAGGACAACGTGAAGATCCTCACCAGCTGCCCCAGCTGCCTGCAGGGACTGAACCGCTACGAAGGCGACCTGAACAACGGCCTGCTCGAAGCCGACTACATCGTGGTCGAGATGGCGCGCGAGATCCTGGGCGAGAACTGGATGCCTGAGTACGTACACCGTGCCAACAACGGCGGCATTGAGCGGGTGCTGGTCTGATGACTTGTCCCTTGTGCGCTGAAGACGGCGGCGCATTGGTCTGGCGTGGCGAGCGCCTGCGTGTCATCCGTGCGCAGGAGGCGGGGTTCCCCGCCTTTTACCGCGTGGTCTGGAACGCGCACGTGGCCGAGTTCTCGGACCTGGCCGGCGCCGACCGCGCGCATTGCATGGAGGCGGTGACGCTGGTGGAGCAGGCCCTGCGCCAGCACCTGTCGCCCACCAAGGTCAACATCGCAGCGCTGGGCAACATGGTGCCCCACCTGCACTGGCACGTGATTGCACGGTTTGACTGGGACAGCCACTTCCCGGCCCCGGTATGGGCCGCTGCGCAGCGGCCCAGCCCCGCAGCGCAAGAGGCCGCTGTATTGGCCCTGCTGCCCGCGCTGGAGGCGCAGCTGCAGTCCCAGCTGGCGCAGTGGGCCGCCCGGTAACCTTGCTGGCGGCGTGCGCCGGGGCGGGTGGGACAATGGCAGCCGTCGTTTCTGACAACAGTTTTCTCAAGGTGATTCCATGGCAGGTTTGAAAGCTGGCGCTCCCACGCCGCAGGCCCTGACGGTGCATGAACAGTCGCGCGTGCTGGAGGTGGGCTTTTCGGATGGCGCCACGTTCCGCATTCCGTTCGAGCTGATGCGCGTGTACTCGCCCTCGGCCGAAGTGCAGGGCCACGGCCCGGGGCAAGAGGTGTTGCAGACGGGCAAGCGCAATGTGGCGCTGGTCAACCTGGAGCCCGTGGGCAACTACGCCGTCAAGCCCACGTTCTCTGACGGGCACGACAGCGGCATCTTCACCTGGGACTACCTCTACGAGCTGGGCCAGAAGCAGGACGCACTGTGGGCCCAGTACACCGAGCGGCTGGCTGCGGCCGGGGCCGACCGCGACGCGCCCATGGCGCCCAAGGGGGGGGCAGGGGGCCATGCCTGCGGCGGCCACTGAGGCTGTGCGCAGACGCGCCGGGGTGCCAGGCACCTTCAGCTGCACAAGCCCCTGTTCACCAAGGTGCTATTGAAAATATAGCTGTCAGCGCAATATTTGCTTGCGCTAGCGGCTGTTTTTGTTTCAATAGCGTTCTCCAAATTGCGACAGATGCCCCAATTCAGTGCGGGGTTGTCGCTGTACCTCTGGCGTTCACGCGCCTAGCATGATTCTTATGAGCACCACGCATTTCGGTTTTCAGTCGGTGGACGAGCAGGAAAAGGCACGCCGCGTGCGCGGTGTGTTCGATTCCGTGGCCTCCAAATACGACGTGATGAACGACCTCATGTCGGCGGGCCTGCACCGGGCCTGGAAGGCTTACACCGTGATGGTGGCCAACCTGCGCGAAGGCAGCCAGGTGCTGGACATTGCAGGTGGCACGGGTGACCTGGCGCTGGCGTTTTCCAAGAAGGTGGGCGCCACCGGCCGGGTGGTGCACACCGACATCAACGAAGCCATGCTGCGCGTGGGCCGTGACCGGCTCATCAACGAGGGCGTGGTGCTGCCCACGCTGGTCTGTGACGCCGAAAAGCTGCCGTTCCCCGACGCGCATTTCGATGTGGTGAGCGTGGCCTTTGGCCTGCGCAACATGACCCACAAGGACCAGGCCATTGCCGAGATGTGCCGTGTGCTCAAGCCCGGCGGCAAGCTGCTGGTGCTGGAATTTTCCAAGGTGGCCAAGCCGCTGGAGAAGGTGTACGACTGGTACTCATTCAAGGTACTGCCCCAGCTGGGCAAGCTGGTGGCGGGCGACGACGCCAGCTACCGCTACCTGGCCGAGTCCATCCGCATGCACCCGGGGCAGGAAGAACTAAAAAGCCTCATGCAACAAAATGGTTTTGGGCATGTGGACTATCACAACATGACAGGGGGAATTGTCGCCCTCCATGTTGGAATCAAGTGCTGAGCGGTTTGCTCGGTCGATAACGGAGACGGAGAAGTCATGATGAAACTGTGGTCTGTGGTGTTGGTCGCGATGCTGGCGTTTGCACACGCCGATGCCGACGCCGCGCGGCGACTGGGTGGTGGCAAATCGGTGGGCAAGCAGTCCAGCAACGTGACGCAGCGCGAGTCGGCCACGCCGCCCGCTGCACCGGGCGCACCGGCACAGAGTGCGACCAACACGGCGGCGGCCGCCAAGCCTGCCACCGCTACGCCGGCAGCAGCCCCGGCCGCTCCGGCCAAGAAGCCCTGGGGCGCCATGCTGGGCGGCCTGGCAGCGGGGCTGGGCCTGGCCTGGCTGGCGCACTCGCTGGGTCTGGGCGCAGGCTTTGCCAACATCCTGATGATTGCGCTGCTGGCGCTGGCGGCGTTTGCCATCTTCAAGATGGTCATTCGGTCGCGCAACGGTGGCGGCAATGGCGCTGGCAACGCGGCGGGTGGTGCTCCGTTCGCGTTCCAGGGCGCAGGGGCCGCAACGCCTGCCGCTGCGCAGGTGCCTCCGCAGTACAGCCCCAACAACGTGGGCAACGACGCATCGGCCCGCCCCTGGGAGCGCAGCAGCATGGCATTTGACGCCTCGCGCGCTGGTCAGGGGGGCGTGGGCTCGGGTGTGGTGATCGGCTCGGGCCTGTCGGGCTCGCAGAACTGGGGGGTGCCCGCAGACTTCGACACCGAGGGTTTCCTGTCGGCCGCCAAGCGCAACTTTGTGACCCTGCAAGGCGCGTGGGACCGTTCGGACATCGCAACCCTGCGGTCCATGATGACGGACAACATGCTCGATGAAATCCGCACCCAGCTGGCCGAGCGCGAAGCCCACCGGGGCACGCAGCCCAACCACACCGATGTGGTGATGATCGAGGCGCAGCTGCTGGGCATCGAAGACCTGGGCGATGGCTACATGGCCAGCGTCGAGTTCTCCGGCATGATCCGCGAAGAACCCTCGGCCGGGCCCAGCCCGTTCCGGGAGGTCTGGAACATGACCAAGCCCAAGACCGGCAACACCGGCTGGCTGGTGGCTGGCGTGCAAGCGCTGCAGTAAACGCAGCCCATGGGGCCCCTGCGGGTCAGGGGCATTCCAGTTCAGGGAATAATCGGGGACTATGGCAACACCACAGTCCCCTTTTCCTTTTCTGGACGGCCTCTTCGAGCGCCTGGCCGCTGGCCCGCAGCCCCCGCAATGGCTGGTCCACGAAGTGCAGCAACGCCTGGTGCTGTTTCTTAACCATGTGCTGATGCAGGAAAGAGAGGCCACGGACCGGCTGGTGCGCCAAAAAGGCCGCATCGCGCGGGTGCAGTGGCGGGCCTATTCCCTGTCGCTGGTCATCACCCCGGCCGGCCTGCTCAATCTGGCTCCCGAATCTGCGGTGCCCGACCTGCGCCTGGAGGTGACCGACACCTCCCCCATCACCCTGGCCCAGGCCGCGTTGCGGGGCGACAAGCCGTCCATCCGCATTGAAGGTGACGTGCAACTGGCGGCCGAGATCAACTGGCTGGTGGACCATGTGCGCTGGGATGTGGAAGAAGACCTGGCCCGCGTGATCGGCGATGCCCCCGCACACACGCTGGCGCAGTTCGCCGGCCGGGCGGCACAGACATTGCGCCAGTTTGTGGGTTCGCGCATGGCCGCCGCCAGCGCGGCGTCTTCCTCGGTGGTGGTTGCGACGGCACCGGTGGCGCCCGGCGCTCCGGCGGCGGCACCGCTGTCACCCTCGGGTGGTTCGGACCGGGCCGACGCATGAAGCGCTTCTTGCGGGGGGCTGCCATCCTGTGGGTGGTGTTCCGGTTCGGCCTGGATGGCTTGTTGCTCGACAGCTTCAACAAGCCCTGGCTGCGTATGATTTCGCGCATCGTGTCCATCGGGCGCAATCTGGATGCGCCGCGTGGCCAGCGCCTGCGCGAGGCGCTGGAGAGCCTGGGGCCCATCTTCGTCAAGTTCGGCCAGGTGCTGTCCACCCGCCGCGACCTGTTGCCGCCCGACATTGCCGACGAACTGGCCCGCCTGCAGGACCGCGTGCCGCCGTTCGACCCCGACATTGCCATCGCCACCATCGAGCGTGCGTTTCGCCGCCCGGTGGACGAGGTGTTCACCTCCTTCGATCGCATACCGGTGGCCAGCGCGTCCATCGCCCAGGTGCATTTCGCCACGCTGCGTGACCGCCAGGGCATTGAGCGTGAGGTGGCCGTCAAGGTGTTGCGCCCCGGCATGCTGCCGGTGATCGAGAAGGACCTGAGCCTCATGCGCATGATGGCGGGCTGGGTGGAGAGTCTGTCGGCTGACGGCAAGCGCCTCAAGCCCCGCGAGGTGGTCGCCGAGTTCGACAACTACCTGCACGACGAGCTGGACCTAGTGCGCGAGGCCTCCAACGCGGCCCAGCTGCGCCGCAACATGGCGGGGCTGGATCTGGTGCTGATCCCCGAGATCTTCTGGGACTTCTGCCACCCCGAGGTCATGGTGATGCAGCGCATGAACGGTGTGCCCATCAGCCAGATCGACCGCTTGCGTGAGGCCGGTGTGGACATCCCCAAGCTGGCGCGCGACGGCGTGACCATTTTTTTCACCCAGGTGTTCCGCGACGGGTTCTTTCACGCCGACATGCACCCGGGCAACATCCAGGTGAGCCTGGAGCCCGCTACGTTCGGCCGCTACATCTCGCTGGACTTCGGCATCGTGGGCACGCTGACCGAAGTGGACAAGGAATACCTGGCGCAGAACTTTGTGGCGTTCTTCCGGCGCGACTACAAGCGGGTGGCCGAGCTGCACATTGAAAGCGGCTGGGTACCGCCCGAAACGCGGGTCAACGACCTTGAATCGGCCATCCGCGCCGTGTGCGAGCCGTACTTTGACCGCCCGCTCAAGGAAATCTCGCTTGGGCTGGTGCTGATGCGCCTGTTCCAGACCTCACGCCGCTTCCACGTCGAAATCCAGCCTCAGCTGGTGCTGCTGCAAAAAACCCTGCTCAACATCGAGGGCCTGGGCCGCGAGCTGGACCCGGACCTGGACCTGTGGAGCACGGCCAAGCCCTTCCTCGAAAAGTGGATGCTGGAACAGATGGGCCCCCAGCGCCTGTGGCGCGAGCTGCGCGCCGAGGCGCCGCACTACGCCAAGCTGCTGCCCGAGCTGCCGCGCCTGATCTACGACGCGCTGCGCCAGCGCCCCGCAGACCACCAGCCTGCCTTGCGCGAGCTGCTGGAGGCGCAAAAACGCACCAACCGGCTGCTGCAGTCCATCATTTATGGCGGCCTGGGGTTTGTGCTGGGGCTGCTTGCCATGCAGCTGTTCATGCGCATCTGGGTTTTTTAGAACGTGTTTACGATCTTTTCAGGACCGCGCAAGTACCTTGCCGGGATGGGATGCAAGGCGTGGTGCGCAGTTGATAGCTCGGCTATCAACAAGCGCCGCAACGCCGCAGACCGCCCGGCAAGGTGCTTGCCCGAAGGGTTGGAGTGAAATCGGGCGATTGGACGCCCCGGCTGCTTGCATGGGCATGAGCCCATGCGGCGCATCCGAAGCATCCACTCATCCCGATTGCACTCCAACGCGGCCCCGAAAAGATCGTAAACACGTTCTTAGCGTCTGCGGCACAAAAGTTGCCTTCATAATCCGCAGCAATTTTGTAACGTGTTTGTAAGCGGGGCTGCGGCCCCATGGTCGTCAGGCGCCGCAGTGTGACCACCCCAGCCACTTTGCGCGCGCGCTGCCTTTTTCGCTACCACCTCTGGAGTTTTGGAGCGGCGCCATGCTGTTGTCATTCATCGTTCTGTACCTGCTGGTTTCGATTGGTGTGGGCCTGTATGCGGCCACTCGCGTGCACAACACCGCTGATTACGCGGTAGCGGGGCGTAGCCTGCCTCTGGCGGTGGTGATTGCCACCACGTTTGCCACCTGGTTTGGATCGGAAACCGTGCTGGGGGTGTCGGCCCGCTTTGTGGATGGAGGGCTGGGCGCCGTCGTGGAGGACCCCTTTGGCGCGTCCATGTGTCTGGTGTTGGTGGGACTGTTTTTCGCCTACAAGCTGTACCAGAAGAACCTCATCACCCTGGGCGACTACTACCGCCAGCGCTACGGTCGTGTGATTGAAGTGACCTGTTCGGCCATCATCATGTTCAGCTACCTGGGCTGGGTGGCGGCGCAGATCACGGCCCTGGGCCTGGTGTTCAACCTGCTCACCCAAGGCGCTGTGTCGATCACCATGGGCATGATCATTGGCACGCTGGTGGTGCTGGTTTACACCCTGTACGGCGGTATGTGGTCGGTCGCCATGACCGATTTTGTGCAAATGATCGTCATCGGCGTGGGCCTGCTGGCCATCGCTTGGTATGCGGCCGACCTGGCGGGCGGTGCAGGCAAGGTGGTCGAATTTGCGGCGCGTGAGGGCAAGTTCCATTTCTTCCCGACGGGTGGCGTCAAGGAATGGACATTTTTCATTGCTGCTGCCATCACCATGATGCTGGGCTCCATCCCTCAGCAGGACGTGTTTCAGCGCGTCATGTCGTCCAATAGCGCTGCCACCGCGCGCAAGGGACCGGTGATCGGCGGCCTGTTGTATTTGCTGTTTGCCTTCATCCCGATGTTCGTGGTCACCGCTGCAGTCTTGGTGATGCCCGAAATGGCGCAGGCGCTGCTCAAAGATGACCCCCAGAAGGTATTGCCCACCCTGGTGATGGAGCGCATGCCATTGATGCTACAGGTGGCGTTTTTTGGCGCGCTTCTATCGGCCATCATGTCTACTGCATCCGCTACCTTGCTGGCGCCTTCCACCACATTTGTTGAAAACATCCTGCACAACCTGCGCCCGGGAATGAGCGATCAGCAGACCCTCAAGGCAATGCGCATCTCCGTGCTGGTGTTCACGGGCTGTGTGCTGACCTATGCCATCACCATGCAGGGCACCTCGATCTATGAGCTGGTGTCGGGCGCGTACCAGGTGCCGCTGGTCGGTGCCTTTGTGCCGCTGGTGTTTGGCCTGTACTGGAAACGCGCCACCACCCAAGGCGCTCTGCTGGCCGTGGCGATGGGTCTGGGTGTCTGGCTGCTGTTTGTGGCGAGCCCCATGCTGTCGGAGGCTTTCCCGCAACAACTGGCAGGTGTGCTGGCCGCTTTGGTCGGGATGCTGGCGGGTTCGTTGGCTCCGCAGTGGATCGATGATCACAAGGGGCATGTCACCCACTACCAAGGCAGTGCCAGCTGAATGCCCGGGCCCGCGCTATGGTGCGGGCCTTGCGGATGGGCATGCCGCCTATAATTGAGGGTTTTGCACTTTCCCTCAACACACTGACATGCCTATTTACGCCTACAAATGCGGCTCCTGCGGCCATGCCAAGGATGTGCTGCAAAAAATCTCCGATGCACCCCTGACGGTGTGCCCCGCCTGCGGCGCTGAAGCCTTCTCCAAGCAGGTCACTGCGGCGGGATTCCAGCTCAAGGGTTCAGGCTGGTATGTGACGGATTTCCGGGGGGGCAGCGGGGGCAGTTCCGCTCCCGCAACCGAAGCCAAGTCGGAATCCAAGACCGAGTCTTCTGCATCTGCCAGTGGTGGTGATGCTCCTAAAAAGGAAGCATCCAGCTCAAGTACCACTGGCGCTGGAAGTGCCAGCGGCACTTCTTCCTCTTCGAGCTGAGGACCTGCATGGCTGCCTTGCGCAAATGGCTGTTGACAGGCCTTCTGGTCATCGTGCCTGGTGTCATCACGGCCTGGGTGCTCAACTGGATTGTGAGCACGCTCGACCAGACCCTGCAGATCCTGCCGGGCGCGTGGCAGCCCGACAAGCTGCTTGGGGTGCATGTCCCGGGCTTTGGTGTGGTGCTCACGCTGGCCATCTTGCTGGTGGTGGGGGCCATTGCCAGCAACTTTGCGGGCCGCAAGCTCGTGGAGTGGGGCGATGCGCTGGTGCACCGCATTCCCGTGGTGCGGTCCATCTACTCCAGCGTCAAGCAGGTGTCGGACACGCTGTTTTCCGAGAGCGGCAATGCCTTTCGCAAGGCCGTGCTCGTGCAGTGGCCCCGCGAAGGGGTATGGACCGTGGCGTTCGTCACGGGTGCTCCCAGTGGTGAAGTGGCTGCCTACCTGCGCGACGAGTTCGTCAGCGTCTACGTGCCCACCACCCCGAATCCCACCGGTGGGTATTTTGTGATGGTGCGCAAGAGCGACTGTGTCGAGCTCGAAATGAGCGTGGACAGCGCCCTCAAGTACATCGTCTCCATGGGGGTGGTGGCTCCGGCGGACCCCACGCTGCCCCCGCCCAAGTAAGAAAAAAGCAATCTCTTTCAACGTCAACGCGCCCTGCGGCGCCGGAAGTTTTGTCATGGCCATGCGTTCCCACTATTGCGGTCTTGTGACCGAAGCCCTGTTGGGCCAAACCGTTACCCTGTCGGGCTGGGTGAACCGCCGCCGTGACCATGGTGGCGTGATCTTCATCGACCTGCGTGACCGCGAAGGCTACGTGCAGGTGGTGTGCGACCCCGACCGCGCCGAGATGTTCAAGATCGCCGAAGACGTGCGCAACGAGTTCTGCGTGCAGGTCAAGGGTGTGGTGCGTGCGCGCCCCGCCGGCACCACCAACGACAAGCTCAAGACCGGCCAGATCGAAGTGCTGTGCCATGAGCTGAACGTGCTCAACCCTTCGGTCACGCCTCCGTTCCAGATCGACGAAGACAACCTGTCCGAAACCACGCGCCTCACGCACCGCGTGCTGGACCTGCGCCGCCCCTACATGCAGAACAACCTGATGCTGCGCTACAAGGTGGCCATGGAAGTGCGCAAGTTCCTCGATGCCAACGGCTTCATCGACATCGAAACCCCCATGCTCACCAAGAGCACGCCCGAAGGCGCGCGCGACTACCTCGTACCCAGCCGCGTGCACGACGGCCAGTTCTTCGCGTTGCCCCAGTCGCCCCAGCTGTTCAAGCAGCTGCTGATGGTGGCGGGCTTTGACCGTTACTACCAGATCACCAAGTGCTTCCGCGACGAAGACCTGCGCGCTGACCGCCAGCCCGAATTCACCCAGATCGATATCGAAACATCGTTCATGGAAGAGCAGGACATCCGCGACATGTTCCAGGGCATGATCAAGACGGTGTTCCAGAACACGCTGGGCGTGGACCTGGGCGAATTCCCCGTCATGACCTACCAGGACGCTGCGCGCCTGTATGGCTCCGACAAGCCGGACCTGCGTGTGAAGCTCGAATTCACCGAGCTGACCGACGTGATGAAGGACGTGGACTTCAAGGTGTTCTCGGGTGCCGCCAACATGAAGAACGGCCGCGTCGTGGCCCTGCGCATTCCTGGCGGTTCCAAGGAAAACGGGGGCATCAGCCGCGGCGAGATCGACGCCTACACCGAGTTCGTCAAGATCTACGGCGCCAAGGGCCTGGCCTATATCCGCGTGAACGAGGCGGCCAAGGGCCCCGGACCCGAAGGGGCCACCCGGTGGCCGGGCCTGCAGTCGCCCATCGTGAAGAACATCCACGACACCGCCCTGCAAGCGGTGCTGGAGCGCACCGGTGCACAAGACGGCGACCTGATCTTCTTCGGCGCCGACAAGGAAAAGATCGTCAACGACGCGATTGGCGCGCTGCGCATCAAGATCGGCCACAGCGAGTTCGGCAAGAAGAACGGCCTGTTCGAAGACCGCTGGGCGCCGCTGTGGGTGGTGGATTTCCCCATGTTCGAGTACGACGAGGACAACCAGCGCTGGAACTCGGTGCACCACCCCTTCACCAGCCCCAAGGACGGCCACGAAGACTGGATGGTCACGGCGCCCGAGAAGTGCATCTCCAAGGGCTACGACATGGTGCTCAACGGCTGGGAAATGGGTGGCGGCTCCGTCCGTATCCACCGCGCCGATGTGCAGCAGAAGGTGTTTGACGCCCTCAACATCACGCCCGAAGAAGCCCAGCTCAAGTTCGGCTTCCTGCTGGACGCGCTGCAGTACGGCGCGCCCCCGCACGGCGGCCTGGCCTTTGGCCTGGACCGTATCGTGACGCTGATGACCGGTGCCGAATCGATCCGCGACGTGATCGCCTTCCCCAAGACCCAGCGCGCCCAGTGTCTGCTCACGCAGGCACCCAGCCCTGTGGACGAAAAGCAGCTGCGCGAGCTGCACATCCGCCTGCGCAACCCCGACGCGGTCAAGACTGCGGCCTGATTTCGGACGTATCACGTCCTTCGCGTATGCAGCCATGCATCGCACAACAAGCGGCTCGGGCCTGGTGCCCGGGCCGCTTTTTTCATGCGCGGCGCATCAAGGCACTGACCGCCGGGCACGGACTGAAAGAGGTACCTCCATGCGTTGGTTGACACGCTCCCATTGGCTGCTGGCAGCGGCCGCCTGCATCGCCCTGGCTGGATGCGGCGAGAAGAAAACCGAACTGGGGCAGGGCGGCTCGGTGGTCACGGGCTCGGCCGGGCCGCAGGGCGCGCAGAACGTGGCCCGCGAGCTGGTGCGTTGTGATGCGCCCGTGGCCACCCTGGCGCTGGCCGAGAACCCCAACGGCTACATCATGGGCTCGGGCTACCAGCTGCCTTCGTCGCCGGTGCCGCTGGTCAAGCTGCTGGCTCAGCAGAGCGGGTGCTTCCGGGTGGTGGACCGGGCGGCCGGCCTGAAGGGGACGATTCAGGAGCAGGAGCTGAAGGACGCAGGTGTGCTGCGCAAGAACAACTCCACCGTGGCCAAGGGCAAGGGCTACGAGGCGCAGTACACGCTCACGCCCAGCCTCACGTTCAGCGAGCAGGATGCGGGCCGGGGCCTGGCCGGGGTGATCGCCATGATCCCGGTGCTGCGCGACATCGCAGGCCTGGCCGGGCTTGTGGAGCAGGTCAAGTTCAAGGAAGCGCAGACGGCCTTGCTGCTGTCCGACAACGAAACCACCGAACAGGTGGCAGCGGCCACGGGCTCCGCACGCACCACCGACCTCGGGGTGGGCGGCCTGGTGTTCGGCAAGCTGGGCGGCGCTGCAGGCGCTGGCTGGAGCAATACCAACGAGGGCAAGGTCATCGCCGCGGCGTTTCTGGACGCGCACAACCAGCTGGTGGTGCAGGTACGCGCGTTGCAGGCCAAAGAGCTGCCCCCGCCCGTGCCCACCACCACGGCAGCCCAGCGCCCCAAGGGCGGTTGAAGGCAAAGGGCGCCGAGCCATGGCTGCCGCCGGGCCGCAGCGGCCGTACAAGCTTCCGGAGTCGGTGCTGGTGGTGATCCACACCCCTGCGCTGGACGTGCTGCTGATCCGCCGCACCGGGGGCGAAGGGCATTGGCAGTCGGTCACCGGCAGCAAGGATGCGCTGAACGAGCCCTTTGCCGAGACCGCACGCCGAGAGGTGGCCGAAGAAACTGGCATAGACACCCGGGCACCGGGTTGCCTTCTGACCGACTGGGCGCTGGAGAACGTGTACGACATCTGGCCCCAATGGCTGCACCGTTATGCCCCCGGCGTGGTGCGCAACCGCGAGCGCGTGTTTGGTCTGCGTGTACCCCCCGGGACACCCGTGGTGCTGAGCCCGCGCGAGCACGATGCCTATGAATGGCTGCCCTGGCAGCAGGCAGCAGACCGGTGTTTTTCTGCCTCCAATGCCGAGGCTTGCCTGTTGCTGCCCCGGTTCGTGAGCCCCTGAAAATCCGGCAAGCCGCTGGCCACTGGCCAGTGGTCGAGGACGGCTGCGTGCCAGGCGCCGTTGTCTCAAGGAGAGTCTGGCGGCCGCAGGCGCAGGGCTGCCGCAGGGTCGTCGGCCTCGTCACTGGGTGCCAGGTTCACTGCCAGGCTGTCTTGCGGAGGCGGTGGGATGCGTGCCGGTGCGTTGTCGCCGCTGCTGCGCACCCGCAGTGCCACGCCGCCGGGATGCCGCTCGCTGTCTTGTCCCAGGATGGCCCTTGCCGGGGCCGTGCCCATGCGGGTGCGCAGTGCGTCGATGGCTGCCTGCAGCGGCTCGGGCGCGGCCATGCGCGCGCTGTGGCGCAGCAGCACCTGCTGGGCCATATCCAGCAGTTTGGAGTTGAGGGTGCGCTCGGCCTCGGCCAGCAGGTTTTGCACAGCCCCGCCCGGGTCGCCACCCAGGCTCTGCGCCATCGCGACTTCGGCCGTCTTGTTGACCCGTTGCAGGCAGTCGCGCATCAGCTCGCTGTAGGGCTCATGCAGGTTGCAGGCATTGGCCATCAGCTCGGTCAGACCCCGTGTGTTGGCATAGCGCATGCCCAGGGCGCGCACCCAGCTGTCACCCTCGGGCAGCTCAATGGATGTGACGGCCAACACGGCCAGCAGGCTGCCCAGGTTGCAGGCGGCTTCAAAGTCGAAGGTGCTGGACGTGATCTCGCGGGCCATGCCACGCACCGATTCGACTGCCTGCGAGAACTGCCGCTGCTGGATGAGCTGCAGCGTGCGCGCCACCTCGGCAAACCGACGGATGCGTGCGCTGCTGTGGTGGCGCTCCAGGATGCGGGCAAAGTCGGCCATGCAGCGCTCAATGCCCTTGCGGTCGTTCTCGGCGTAATACGCAAACGTCAGCAGCACCAGCGACTGGTAGTCGTACAGCTTGGAGTCAATGCCCAGCACCGTGGCGCGTGCCAGCACCTTGGTGGCCGTGGCGCGGTCGCCCATGTAATACGACATCATCCCCAGCTTCTGCAGCCGAACGACCGAGTCGGGCGTGAGGGTGCTGGCCGTGCGGTAGGTCTCGATGGCCTGCGCAAAGTTGCCCATCTCCACCTGCGCGCGGCCCAGCACGTCGTAGGCGTCGGCAAACGAGGCGTCCTCGCCAATCAGCTCCTGCAAGGTGGTGATGGCGCGCGCGGCCTGGCCCGATTCGATCTGCGCACGGGCCACGCCCAGCTTGGCCCAGGGCAGGGCACGCGCGGCGATCACGGCCTCGAACAGGGTGCGCGCCTCATCGTGCCGCCCCAGCCGCAGCAGCAGCTCCGAGCCAATACGTGCGGCATACAGCCAGTAGGGCTTGCTGGCCTCAAAGCGGTCCACGCACAGCGCGGCGGCCTGCTCGAAGTCCTCGGCCTCGATGGCGTCGAAAATGGTTTTGAGATGGATCTTGCGCAGACGCGCCAGGCTCAGGCGCTCAAACAGCGCGCTGGGCGTGAAGGGCTTGAGCAGGTAGCCGTCCAGAGCCGACTCGGCGGCCTCGGCCACGGCGGCGTAGGACGCCTCGGCCGTGACCATGAAGAACACGGTGGAAAACGGCAGCAGCTGCGCGCGCCGCAGGTCGTCCAGCAGGGTTTGGCCCGAGTAGTTGGACTCGCCAAAAAACTGGTCGCACAACACGTAGTCGAACACCGTGTGCTCCAGCCGGGCGCGCGCATCCTGCACACGGGAGCATTGCACGATGCGGGTCACGCCGTATTCGCGCAACTGTCCCACCAGGATGCCGCGCGATGTGGCATTGCTGTCCACGATCAGCGCCTGGGTCGGTGGGGCGGGATTGGGGCCGCTCTCGGTAGCCATGGGGGTCGGGGCCGTCCCTGCGTGCTCAAAATATGAAGACACCCAGTGTAAGGCGCTACAGCCACCCGCCCGCGTCGGGCAAACCCGCTTTCCGCGCGGCTTGCGACACAATTCAGCCATGCAACACGACGACATCCTGCGCGTAGCCACCTACAACATCCACAAGGGGGTGCAAGGCATCGGACCCGCGCGGCGGCTGGAGATTCACAACCTGGGCCTGGCGGTGGAGCAGCTCGATGCCGACATCGTCTGCCTGCAGGAGGTGCGCAAGCTGCACCGGCGCGAGGCGGCCTACTTCCAGCGCTGGCCTGAGCTGCCGCAGGCCGAGTTCCTGGCGCCCGAAGGCTACGAGGCGGTGTACCGCACCAACGCCATCACCAAACACGGCGAACATGGCAATGCGCTGCTGACCCGCTGGCCGGTGATCGGGCACCAGCATGAAGACATCTCGGACCACCGCTTCGAGCAGCGCGGGCTGCTGCACGTAGAGGTGGACATACAGGGCCGCAAGGTGCATGTCATCGTGGTGCACCTGGGTCTCATCCCGGGCAGCCGCATCCGCCAGGTCGAGCGCCTGCAGGGCTTCATCGAGCGAGAAGTGCCGCCAGGGACACCGCTGGTGGTGGCGGGTGACTTCAACGACTGGGGGCAGTTGCTCAAGCGCATGCTGGCTGGCTTTGGCCTGTATGAATGGGATGCGCCCCGCACCTTCACCTACCCCGCACGCCTGCCCTTGGCGCAGCTGGACCATGTGTACGCGCGCGGGCTCACGCCGCTGTCGCTGCAGGTGCCCCGTGGTCGCATCTGGTGGCGCATGTCAGACCATCTGCCCCTGATCGCGGAGTTCCGGCTGTGAGGCGCTGCCGGGGTGTGCGCGGTAGCGGGGTGACGGGATGAGGCGCAAGCCCTTTGCGCAGACCCCAGGGACCAGGCCCGCCGACGACCACCAAGTCCGCCTGCTGCAAGGTGCCGAGGAGTTCTTCCCGGCGCTGATTGAGGCCATGGATGCCGCCATGGCGGACATCCAGTTCGAGACCTACATCTTTGACTTCACCGGCGCCGGAGCCACGGTGGCCCAGGCGCTGATGCGCGCTGCAGCGCGCGGCGTGCGCACCCATCTGGTGGTCGATGGCGTGGGCACCGGGGCTCTGCCCAAGGCCTGGGCCGAGCAGTTGCAGGCCGCCGGGGTGCTGTGCAGCGTGTATTCGCCCCTGGGGCCGCTGGGGCTGCTGCTGCCGCACCGCTGGCGGCGCCTGCACCGCAAGCTGTGCGTGGTGGATGGGCGGGTGCTGTTCTGCGGCGGCATCAACGTGCTGGATGACTTTCACGACCCCAACCACGGCACGCTGGAGGCGCCCCGTTTTGACTTTGCGGTGCGGGCCACCGGCAGCCTGGTGGCCTCGGCCAGCGACACCATGGACCAGCTCTGGTGGCGCATGCAGGCTGTGCGCGATGCGCGCCAGCGCCGTCTGCCGGAGGCCCTGCGGGCCCTGCGCGCGGCCAGCGCCGCACGGCACGCGGAGCAGGGCGGCGACCCCGATGCCGGCCCCCCCGTGCGCGCCACCCTGGTGCTGCGTGACAACGTGCGCAACCGCAGCCGCATCGAGAAGGCATACCGCAAGGCCATCGGCACGGCGCGGCACGAGGTCATCATCGCCAACGCCTACTTCATGCCCGGCGGCAAGCTGCGCCGCGCGCTGGTGATGGCCGCGCGCCGGGGCGTGCGCGTGCGCCTGCTGCTGCAGGGGCGGTACGAGTACTTCATGCAGTACCACGCGGCCCGCCCGGTGTATGGCGCGCTGCTGGAGGCCGGGGTCGAGATCTACGAGTACGCCCCCAGCTTTCTGCACGCCAAGGTGGCCGTCATCGACGCGCAGGGCGACCGGCCCTGGGCCACGGTGGGTTCGTCCAACCTCGACCCGCTCTCGCTGCTGCTGGCGCGCGAGGCCAATGTGGTGGTGGAAGACGCCGCCTTTGCCATCGACCTGCGCCAGCGCCTGGTGCACGCCATGCAGCATGCGGGCCGCCGGATGGACCCTGCGCGCTATGCCGGCCGCCCGCTGCGCCAGCGGGTGCTGGACCGCGTGGCGTTTGGTCTCATGCGCCTGGCGCTGTGGGTGACGGGCAAGCGGTATTGAGAGAGTTTTATCGGACTTGCTACTTTATTGATAGCTGCTTAGGCATATTGCACTAGCGCTTGCTGCCTAAAACCCTTGTAATCGATCAAACTGTGTTCGCTGGTACGATGCCACTTATGTCCAGCCAACCTGCCGCCGATATGACGCCCACTTCCCCGGACGAAGGCACGCCCGTTTCCGTCAAGATCCGAGAACGCCTTGCCGCCGCGCGCAAACGCTTTCACGCCAACGACAACATTGCCGAATTCATCGAGCCCGGCGAGCTGGAGAAGCTGCTCGACGAGGTCGAGGTCAAGATGCAGGGCGTGCTCGACAGCCTGGTCATCAACACCGAAGGCGACCACAACACCAACAACACCGCGCGCCGCGTGGCCAAGATGTACCTCAACGAGGTGTTCCGTGGCCGCTACGTAGCGCAGCCGCCCATCACTGAGTTCCCCAACGCCGAGCACTTGAACGAGCTGATGATCGTGGGCCCGCTCACCGTGCGCAGTGCCTGCAGCCACCACTTCTGCCCCGTCATCGGCAAGATCTGGATCGGCGTGATGCCCAACGAGCACACCAACGTGATCGGCCTGTCCAAATACGCGCGCCTGGTGGACTGGATCATGGGCCGCCCCCAGATCCAGGAAGAAGCCGTGGTGCAGCTGGCCGACCTGATCATGGAAAAGACCCAGCCCGACGGCCTCGCCATCGTCATGGAAGCCAGCCACTTCTGCATGTCCTGGCGCGGCGTGCGCGACAACGACAGCCGCATGATCAACTCGGTCATGCGCGGCGTGTTCCTCAAGGACAGCGCCCTGCGCCGTGAATTTTTGTCCCTCATTCCTGGAAAGAACTGACCATGCTGGTACGCCTGCTTTACGCCAGTCGCGCGGTCGATACCTCGCCCGCCGCCATCGAAGCCATCCTGACGCAGTCGCGCCAGCACAACCCGGGCTCCGGCATCACCGGCGTGCTGTGCTACGGCGGTGGCGTGTTCCTGCAAGCCATCGAGGGCGGCCGCTCGGCGGTGAGCGAGCTGTACGGCCACATCCAGAAGGACCCGCGCCACAAGGACGTGGTGCTGCTGCACTACGAAGAAATCGCCGAGCGCCGTTTTGGCGGCTGGACCATGGGCCAGGTCAACCTGTCCAAGATCAACCACTCCATCCTGCTGAAGTACTCCGAGAAGCCTGAGCTGGACCCGTATGCGGTGTCGGGCAAGGTGTCGTTTGCGTTGCTCGAAGAGTTGATGGCCACAGCCTCCATCATCGGCCGAGCCTGAAAAGCGGGGCGCTTTGCTACTGCGCCAGCCGATTCCGGGCCTGCTGTGCTCGCCGTACGGGAGTACGGCTGCGCGCATCGACCCAGACTAGGCTGGCTCGCTACGCAAATCGCCCCACTTTTCTTCGCAGCCGTCCATCACGTTTCGCAGCCGCAGCCGCCCAGAAGGCGCTGCGGCTTTTCTGTTCAGGCCGTTCTTTTCCCCGCTCGTGACCTTCACCGCCTTCGCCCTCATCATCCTCGCCGGCCTCATCCACGCGTGCTGGAACATCGTGGCCAAGAAGGCTGGGGGGGACTCGCGGTTTGCGTTCTTCACCTCGGTGATCATGATGGTGGTCTGGGTGCCGCTGGGCTGGTACCTGGGGCGCGACGCGGTACCGCTGTGGGGTGCGGTGGAGTGGGGCTTCGTGGCTGCCAGCGGGCTGTTGCATGTGGCGTACTTCGTCATTCTGCTGCGCGGGTACCGCGTGGCGGACCTTACCGTGGTCTATCCGCTGGCGCGGGGCTCGGGGCCACTCTTGTCGTCGCTTGTGGCCATCACGCTGCTGGGGGAGCAGATCTCTGCGCTGGGCGCTTTGGGTATCGTGGGCGTGGTCGGTGGCGTCTTTTTGATCGCGGGTGGCCCGGGCCTGCTGCGGGCCGCGCACGACCCTGCCGCGCGGGCACGGGTGCACAAGGGCATGGCCTACGGGGTTCTAACGGGGGCCTTCATTGCCAGCTACACGGTGGTTGATGGCTATGCGGTCAAGTTTTTGCTGATGTCGCCCATCCTGGTGGATTACATGGGCAACTTTGTGCGCGTGGGCCTGCTGGCGCCGGTGGTGCTGCGCGACCTGCCCACCGCCCGCGCGCTGTGGCTGGCCCAGTGGCGTTTTGCCCTGGCCGTGGCGGTGGTGAGCCCCGTGGCCTATGTGCTGGTGCTGTACGCCATGCAGCAGGCGCCCCTGTCGCATGTGGCCCCGGCGCGCGAGGTGTCCATGCTGTTTGCTGCGTTGATTGGCGGGCACCTGCTGGGCGAGGGTGACCGCGTGGCGCGCATCTTTGGCGCGCTGTGCATTGCGGCGGGCGTCACGGCCCTGGCATTGGGATGACCGCCGTGGCACCCCAACAACTTCCAATCCACCTGCTGGGTTGCGACTTCTCCAGCAGCCCCACGCGGCGCAAACCCATCGTGCTGGCACTGGGCCACCGCCAGGGCGCGCGCGTGGCGCTCACCGCGCTGCAGCCGTTCGACACCCTGGCCGCGTTCGGCCAGTGGCTGGCGCAGCCCGGCGACTGGGTGGGCGGCTTTGACCTGCCCTTTGGCCTGCCACGCGAGCTGGTGCAGGCGCTGGGCTGGCCCACCGACTGGCACGCCTGCATGCAGCACTACCGCAGTCTCAGCCGCGAGCAGATCCGCGCGCAGTTTGCGGCGTTTTGCGACGCGCGCCCCGTGGGCGGCAAGTTTGCCCACCGCGCCACCGACGGGCCTGCAGGCTCCAGCCCCTCGATGAAATGGGTGAACCCGCCTGTGGCCTACATGCTGCATGCGGGCCTGCCGCTGCTGCTGGACGCGGGCGTGCACCTGCCCGGACTGCACGCAGGCGACCCCTGCCGCGTGGCGCTGGAGGCCTACCCAGGCCTGCTGGCGCGCGAGGTGCTGCAGCGCCGCAGCTACAAAAGCGACGACCGCGCCAAGCAAACGCCCGACCGTCTCATCGCCCGCAAAGACCTGGTCAACGCGCTGGAGCTGGGCCAGACCCGCCTGGGCCTGCGCCTCAAGCTCAGCCACGCCCAGCGCGATGCGCTGGTGCACGACGCCAGCGGCGACAGCCTGGACGCCGTGCTATGCCTGCTGCAAGCCGCGTGGGCGCAGCAGCGCCATGACGAAGGTGATGCGCTTTATGGCTTGCCGCCAGGGCTCGACCCGCTGGAAGGCTGGATCGTCACGGCGGACAAGCCCTGACTGACGATCCCGCCGCTTTTCAGGGCATCAACCCGCCGCAGGCTGCGTAGCATGGGTAGGACACGCTGGATGCTTTGCTTGCCCATGTCTTTCGCCCCCCGCCTTTGGTGCGTGCTGTGCGCGCTGTTCGCACTGCTTGTCTTGCTGGCCCCGCTGCTGGTACAGGCCGCCCCCGCGCCCTGGTACTACTGGCGCAGCCTGGTGGACGGCCAGCGCGTGTGCGCCCAAACCTCGCCCGGCCCGGGCTGGGAGCAGGACAGCGCCCCCCACGAAGGCCCTGGCTGCCAGCCGCGCCGCAAGGTACTGGTTGTGCCCATGCGGTGACGGGCCGCACGGTGGGCGATGGATGGCGGTTGTTATAAAAAACATAGCTATCAGCGCTTATTGCATAAGCGCTAGCAGCCAAAAATGCTTGCAATCATGTGCATGCATTCGATAATGGCACGCATGACTGAATTGATCCTGATCCGCCACGGCGAGACTGACTGGAACCGCGAGCTGCGCTTTCAGGGCCACGTGGACGTGCCCCTCAACGCCACTGGCCACGAACAGGCCCGCCGCCTGGCCGAGCGCCTGGCTGCAGAGCGCCCCGTGGTGCACCACCTCATCTGCAGCGACCTCATCCGCACCCAGCAGACCGCCACGCCCAGCCTGCAGGTGCTGTTCCCTGAGGCCCGCATTGACACCCTCACCGACAGCGCCCTGCGCGAGCAAAACTTTGGCGTGGCGGACGGCAAGCGCGTGGACGACGTCAAGTTGGAGCACGCCGACGCATGGAACCAGTGGCTGCGCTTTGAGGCCGACTACGGCATGCCCGGCGGCGAGACCACCCGCCAGTTCCACACCCGCGTGATGGACGTCGTCTACCGCATCGCCCAGCAGCACAGTGGCCAGACCGTGATGGTGGTCACCCATGGCGGCGTGCTCGACATGATCTGGCGCACGGCACGTGGCACCGGCTTGGACGGCCCCCGCCACAGCGACATCCCCAACGCAGGGCTCAACCGCGTGCGGGTGAGCGGTGAGGCGGTGGAAGTGCTGGACTGGGCCGATGTGCGGCACCTGGCGGATTTGCCGGAGCAGCCGGTGTATGACCAGACGAAGTTGGTGGTGCGGTGAGAGCTTCAGTATCAGCGGCGTTCGAAAAAGGCCTGCGTCACCTGTTCCGCACTGTCAGCATCATTTGCCAAGCCTAGAAGTGCAACTGCGGCCATAGCACCGAATGTCTCGGCAAATTTGAGGATTGCATGCACTTCTTCTTCGCTGTATGAGGGTTCGACCGCGAGTTCGTTTTGCCGACGCTGAATGTGCAGACCTCCGGTGTGGGTGTACTCGCACATTGCGGACCAGTGAGCTTTCTGTGTGGCAGCAAGGTTGCCATCAAAGTAGTTGAGAGCTCTCTCGACTGCTGAGATCAAGCTCACGAAATCGGGGGGCTTTCCACCGTTGATGACAGACTCGACTTGGGTGTCTGTGGCGCAGTGGGTTAGCCACTCGCCCCTGACATAGGCCTCAAATTCAACTCGGACCAGTGAGAACGCTGAGCCATACAAGCGGCGCTCGATAAGAACAACTATGGAGTGATGATGTTCTTGAGCAAGTGCGAAGCATGCGGCGGCTGCTCGTGATCTATTGGTTGCGGAGATGTCCTTTTCATGCACCTGCCGCCGAAGCAGGTCGACGAACTGACCGGCTGTGTGCAGACGAGTGTTGAAATCCATACTGGTAGATGCTGGTGTGGATGGTTGGCTGCCCAACCCCAAAACCCCATTCACCACCCCCACCTGCCGCGCCAACCGCACCGACTCCGGCTGCCCATTCACCAACGGCTGCAACACGTTCTGCACCGCCGCCCACTGCCCGTTGCGCTGCAGCGCATCCACCCAGATCTGGTGAAACAGATCCCGTTGCGCATGGCTGCCGCCAATCTCCACCAGCCGTGGCAGGGCCACGCCCAGTTTCTCCACTGCCGTAGCCCAGTCGCCCTGCGCATGCGCCAGCAGGCCGTGGGCGGCAGGCACGCACACCTGCTGCCACACGGTGCGCTCGTGTGCCTCGGTGCGGGTGGCGGCGTGGGCTGCGATGTTGTTGTGCAGCGTGCGTGCGGCCTCCATGCGGCCTGCGCGGGCTAGGCCGTAGAGGTATTGCAGGTCCAGGAAGGGCAGCACATGGTCGGCCAGGCGCGGCGCCAAGTGGTCAGCCACGTCGGCCCAGCGGTCGCCCACGGCTACGCCCGCCAGCTCCAGCCGGGCGAGCAGGGACACGGCGTTGATCTGGTCTTGCGTGTATTCCTTGACCACGCCCCACACCTGCTGGTCGTAGAGCGCCAGCACTTCGGCATGTCGGTCCTGCTCCAGCAGGAACAGCGCCTGGTGCCACCAGTTGTGCGTCACCATGAAGGAATTCAGGCCCGTCCAGGTGTCGCTCACGCTGGCCATGAAGTCGGTACCTTCGCGGATGCGGCCCTGGGTCAACATGACGTGGGCCAGCGCGTGGTGGGCCCAGGGCTCTTTGCGGCACAGGGCGATGGCGTGGCGTGCGGCGCTTTCGGCCTCTGGCAGGCGGTGGCATTGCTCCCAGCCGAAGGCCAGCATGCCGTGCAGGTAGGGCACCTCGGCCGCTGCGGGCAGGGCCTGCAGCGCCAGGCGCAGCATGCCGGGCGAGTCGCCACGGTTGAACAAATGGTATTGGCCGAGCTTGAGGGAGGCGAGGTCGCGCGGGTGCAGGCGGGCTTGCTCCTCGTGCAGCGCAATGGCGCGGGGCAGGTCGCCATCCACCCAAGCGGCGATGGCGGCCACAAAACGCTGTTCGCGCTCGCTGGCCTCTGCAGCACGGGCCAGGGCCTGATCGATGAAGGGGCGCGCGTTGCGCGGGGCGTCTGCCGACTCGGCAAACATGTGCAGCGCCGCGCAGCTGGCCTGGACGATGGGGCTGGTGTCGGCCGCTGCGTTCAGCACGTTCACCGCGCGGGCTTCGCAGGCGATGAAGCCTTCTACAAAGTCATTCAGCGCGGTCGCGCTGGTTTCGTCCTGCAGCGTGATGGGGTTGCCCAGGCTGTCGGTCATGCGGGTGTGCGTGGAGGATGGCATGGGGCATTGTTCGGTCGCTGGGTTCAGCCGCCGTTGATCAAGGTCAGGTAGGCGTTACGGGTTTCGGCGGACACCGAGGCCACGAGCTGTTCGTGCGGCGTCTGGTGCCGCGCCAGCATGCGGGCGCTGGCCACGGTTTTGGACTTGCAGTACCAGTGGCAGGTGTGCTGCATCAGAAACAGCTCGGCCGTCATCATGTAGGCGCGGTCCTTGGGCGACAGGTGGCTGGTGTTCTGCACCACATGGGCAATGCCGCGCGCGTGGATGGCGAGCGCACGACGCACGTCAAAGGTCATGGCGGGCAGCAGCTTGTCGGCAAACGGTATCGGCACGGAGAGCCGGCTGACGCGGGCGTGGGCTTCGTCCACCTTGGCAAAGTCGGCGGCAAAGCGGCTGAACTGCTCGCTCAGCTGCAATTCGGTGGTGCTCAGCAGGCTCCATATCTGGCTGCGGCGCTCGTCGGTGCTTTCACCCAGGGCACGCAGGTAGCCGTCGGTCAGCGCCTCCATCAGCTTCTCGATCTGGTAGTTGGCCAGGTGTTTGCCCAGCAGCGCAATGCGCTTGCGCTGCTCTTTGGCGTTGAGCATGAAGGTGCCGGTGGCGATGAGGATCGCCATGATGATGATGTCCATGCGGTGGTGGGATGGTTGTGTGTGGTGGTAACCCCAGGAGGGGTGTCATCGGTTCAAGGAGGACCCGCCCGCCAGGGGGCGTCGCCGCCAAGGTTACCAACAACAACGCACGACAGATGCAGGGTTATGCCGCAGGCGGCTGGGGCCATGCGCGCTGGGGCTCGCGGATCAGCTCGAAGGCGTGCGCGACCTGCAGCACGCCCAGGTCGTCAAAGCGCGCACCCGCAATCTGCAGGCCGATGGGCAAACCCGCGCGGGTGTAGCCGCAGTTGACCGAGGCGGCAGGCTGCTCGGACATGTTGAATGGCACGGTAAACCCGATGTGCTCCAGCGGGCGTAGCGGGTCGTTGGTGGGCGAGGGCAGCTCGGCCTGGAAGGCGACGTTGGGCGCCACGGGCGAGATCACGTAGTCGAACGCGCTGCAGGCCTTGACCGTGTTCACCCGGGTCAGATGGAACTGGTGGCTGGCGTTGAAGACTTCGGTGCCGCTCATGCCGGCCGCGCTGTCGGCCCAGGTGCGGATGTAGGGCAGCACCTTGTCGCGCCGCGCGGCGGGCAGGGCCTGCAGGTCTATGTGGGACCGCATGCGCCAGAAATGGTCCATGCCGTCGAGCATGGCCTGGGTCATGAAGGGCCCCATGGGCACGATGGTGGCGCCAGCGGCTTCCATGAGTTTTGCGGCGCGCTCCACGGCGGCCTTCACTTCGGGGTCCACCGGCAGGCCGCAGCCTGCATCCAGCAGCAGGCCTATCTTCAAACCTTGCAGGCCGCGCGGGCGCTCGGCCAGTTGGTTGAACTGGCTCCACGCGATGTCCTGGTAAGGCAGGCTCATGCTGTCGCGTGCGTCGGGCTGGCTCAGCACCTGCATCATCAGCGCGGCGTCGGCCACGGTGCGGGTCATGGGGCCAGCGGCGCGGCCGGTGTAGGGCGGGTCAATCGGAATGCGGCCCAGGCTGGGCTTGAGGCTGAAGATGCCGCACCAGCTGGCAGGCAGGCGCAGCGAGCCGCCAATGTCGGTGCCGATGTGCAGCGGGCCGTAGCCCGCAGCAGCCGCAGCGCCACCACCGGCGCTGGAGCCGCCGGGACCCTTGCTCAGGTCCCAGGGGTTGCGCGACAGCGGGTGAAAGGTGGACAGCCCCGAGGACAGCATGCCGTAGTCGGGCATGGTGGTCTTGGCGACGATGACGGCACCGGCCTCGCGCATGCGGGCGGCAGGGGGTGCGTCGGCTGCGGCGGGCACGAGCTCGACGGCGGCCGTGCCCAGCGGGGTGGGATCGCCCTCAGTAGAGATGTTTTCCTTGATGGTGCTGGGCACGCCGTCCAGCGCGCCCTTGGGCTCGCCGCGCAGCCAGCGGGCCTCGGAGGCACGCGCCTGGGCCAGGGCGGCCTTGGGGCGCAGCAGGTAGGTGGCCTGGATGTGGGGCTCCCACCGTTCGATGTGGGCCAGCACGGCCTGCGTGACCTCGACCGGTGACAGCTTGCGCTGGCGGTAGGCGGCAATCAGGTCGTGGGCGGGCAGGTCGTGCAGTTCGGTCATGGCGGGGTGGAAGGTCGCTGTAGCGATGTTTATCAATAAAAAAGGCTGCAAGCGCTAGTGGATCAAGCGCTGGCAGCTATTGTTTTAGGAGTCTTGGCTCCTGCACGCGCCGCGTTGTGTTGCGGCGCGTGGCGGTCAGGACCAGGACAGCGCGGAGATGTCGTTCACGAACACGGGCATGTCTTTCCACAGGCCCTTGAGGTTCTTGTTGGCCACCGTGATCCACTGGTTGGAGTAGAGGAAGGCGTGCACCGAATCCTCGGCCAGCAGCCGCTGCGCATCGCCCAGCAGCTTGGCGCGGTCGGCGGGGCGGGCGGCGTTCTTGATCTGGGTGAACAGGTCGTTGAACTTGGGCGAGTTGTAGGCCCAGTAGTAGTCGGGCTTGGCAAAGTTGCCCAGGTCGAACGGCTCCACGTGGCTGATGATGGTCAGGTCGTAGTTCTTGCTGCCGTAGGTGCCGCTGAGCCACTGCGCCCATTCCACGTTCTGGATCTTGGCGACGATGCCGACCTTGGCCAGCTGGGCTGCAATCACCTCGCCACCCTGGCGCGCGTAGGGCGTGGGGGGCAGCGTCATCGTCAGCTCCAGCGGCGTCTTGACGCCCGCTTCGGCCAGCAGCTTCTTGGCCTTCTCGGGGTCGTAGGGGTTCACGCCCGTGGTGTCCACGTAGCCAAACGCGCCGGGCACGTAGTGGCTGCCGATGGGCGTGCCGTAGCCGTCGCCTGCACCTTCGATCACGGCCTTGCGGTCAATGGCGGCGGCAATGGCGCGGCGCACGCGCACGTCGTCCAGCGGCTTCTTGCCGTTGTTGATGGCCAGAATGGTCTTGGCGCGCGAGCCACTGACCACCACCTGGAACTTGGGGTTGGCCTTGAACTGCGCCACGCTGCGGGGGGTAACGCGGGGGAAGGCGTCCACGTCGCCCGCCAGCAGGGCGGCCACCTGGGCAGCCGGGTCGGAGATGAAGCGGAAGGTGGCGCGCTTGATCTTGATGGCCTTGGCATCGCGGTAGTCGGCCCAGGCGGTCAGCACGACCGACGAACCCTTGTTCCACGCTTGCAGCTGGTAGGGGCCGGTGCCCACGGGCTTGTTGGCGTTGGTGTCGGCGCTCTTGGGTTCCACGATGATGGAGGTGGCCTGGCCCAGCACGAACAGCAGGTCGGGGTCGATCTCCTTGTTGAGCAGCACGACGGTGTAGTCGTCCACCACCTGGGTGGTGATGCCGGCAAAGGTGCGCTTGTCCTTGTTGGTGCTCTTCTCGCCGCCTGCGCGGTCGTACGAGAACTTGACGGCCGCAGCGGTGAAGGGCTCGCCGTTCTGGAACTTCACACCACGGCGCAGCTTGAAGGTGTAGGTCTTGAGGTCGGGCGAGACCTCCCAGCTTTCGGCCAGCAGGGGCGACACGCTGCCGTCGGGGTTGATCTTGGTGAGCGTCTCGAAGATGTTGTACTGAACGATCTCGGCGATGGCAGAAGCCGCACCAGCGGTCGGGTCCAGGCCTGGGGGCTCCAGCGTCATCGCCAGCGTCACCGCATCTTTGCGGCCTTGCGCCAGGGCGCCAAGCGAGGTGGTCAAGGGCACAGCGGCGATGGCGCCAGTGGCAAGGACGGTACGGCGGTTCAGCATGTTCGGACTCTCCAGACAAAAAAACCAGACAACAAACATTGGGACTTAGCAAACAAGGATCCAACAACTAACTTGCTTAGGAGCGAGCCGTTTGCCCACGCCTTATTTTGCGTAAGTCTTGACCATAAGCCCCGGTGCAATTGGTTACCGGGTAGGAAAGAAGCTTTTTACACCATCACACCTGCATGTGGTTATGCGGTTTTTGCCGTTGCAGCAGCAGCGGCTGCCGCACGGCGCGCCCGTGCGCGGCCCGGCTGCACCTGGGGCACGGCGCCCACCAGCGACTGCGTGTACGGGTGCTGCGCGTTGCGGAACAGCTCGCCCGGCGAGCCGCGCTCCACGATGCGCCCCTGGTACAGCACCACCACCTCGTCGCACAGGTGGTTGACCACCGCGAGGTCGTGGCTGATGAGCATGTAGGTGATGCCGAACTGCTGCTGCAGGTCCTGCATCAGGTTGAGCACCTGGGCTTGCACCGACACGTCGAGCGCGCTCACGGGTTCGTCGGCCACGATGAGGCGCGGCCGGGTGATGAGGGCGCGTGCAATGGCAATGCGCTGGCGCTGGCCGCCAGAAAATTCGTGCGGGTACTTGCCCAGGTCATTGGTGCGCAGGCCCACCTGCGACAGCACCTGGGCTGCCTGCTCGCGCTGCTCGGCGCGTGTGGTCTGGCCCTGCGCCTGCAGCGGCTCAGTCACGATGCGCTCCACCGTCTGGCGCGGGTCCAGCGACCCGTACGGGTCTTGGAACACCATCTGGAAGTCGCGCCGCGCCTGGCGCAGCTCTTCGGCGGGCAGCTGGTGCAGGTTGCGGCCCAGCAGCTCCACCGTGCCAGAGGTGGGCGCATCGAGCGCCATCACGAGCCGTGCCAGGGTGGATTTGCCCGAGCCTGATTCGCCGACGATGCCCAGGCTGCGGCCTGCGGCAATCGAGAAGTTCACGCCGTTGAGCGCATGCACTTTGCCCGGATGGCGGAACAGGTGCTCGCGGGGCAGGGTGTATTCGCGCACCAGGTCGGTCACCTGGAGCAGCGGCGCGGCGGTGGGGGCGACGGCGGTGTGATCGGCGTGGGTCATGCAGCCACCTCGATGGTGTTCACCACGTTCGCACTCCGCGCCTCGGCAATGGCCTCGCGCCGCAGGCAGCGCACCAGGTGTTCGCCGTCGGCATCGGTGGCCACGAGCGTGGCCTCGGGTTGTTGGTGGTGGCAGTCATCCACCGTATAGCTGCAGCGCCCCGCAAAAGGGCAGCCTGCGGGCAGGTCCACCAGCTCGGGCACCGTGCCCGGAATGGTGGACAGGCGAGGGCGCTGGCCGGGCGCATACACGGCACCCAGGTGGGGCCTGGCGGCGAAAAGCCCGCGTGTGTAGGGGTGCGCCATGGCCGAGAAGACCGACGCGGTGGAGCCGCTTTCGACCACGCTGCCGCCGTACATGACCATCATGCGGTCCACGTTCTGCGAGATCACGCCCAGGTCGTGCGAGATGAGGATCAGCGCCATGTTGCGCTCGGCCACCAGGTCGCTGATGAGGTCCAGGATCTGCTGCTGGATGGTCACATCAAGCGCCGTGGTGGGCTCGTCGGCAATCAGCAGGTCGGGCCCGCAGGCCAGCGCCATCGCAATGGTGATGCGCTGGCGCTGCCCGCCCGAGAACTGGTGCGGATAGGCGTCAAAACGCTGCGCGGCGTTGGGGATACCCACGCGGTCCAGCAGGGCAATGGCTTCGGTGCGCGCGGCTGCTGCATTCATGCCCCGGTGCAGGCGCAGCGGCTCTGCCACCTGGCGGCCAATGGTGTGCACGGGGTTCAGGGCCGTCATGGGCTCCTGGAACACCATGCCAATGCGGTTGCCGCGCATCTGGCACATCTGCGCATCGGTGCGGCCCACCAGCTCTTGCCCGTCAAAGCGGATGCTGCCGGTGACCTGTGCGCTCTCGGGCAGCAGGCCCATGAGCGACATGGCGGTGATGGACTTGCCACAGCCTGATTCACCGATCAGGCCCAGGGTTTCACCGCGCGCCAGCGAAAAGCTCACGCCGCGCACGGCATCGGCGGGGCCCCGGTGCGTCTGCAGGCGGATGCGGAGGTTGGAGACTTCTAACAGAGACATCGTGGAGTGCAGGTGGTCTTCGAGGCGGGCTATCAGCGCTTGCGTGAGAGGCGGGGGTCGAGCAAATCGCGCAGCCCGTCGCCCAGCAGGTTCAGCCCCAGCACGGCCAGCGCAATCGCCACACCGGGCCACACGGCCAATAGCGGGGCCTGGAACATCAGGGTCTGTGCTTCGCTCAGCATGCGGCCCCAGGAGGGCTGGGGCGGCTGGGTGCCCAGGCCCAGGTACGACAGGGCGGCCTCGGCCAGGATGGCGATGGCGAACTGGATGGTGGCCTGCACGATGAGCACCGACAGGATGTTGGGCAGCACGTGTTCCAGCGTGATGCGCCAGCTGCCCTTGCCACAGGCGCGCGAGGCCAGGATGTATTCGCGCGACCACACGGCATTGGCCGAGGCACGGGTGACGCGTGCGAACGTCGGGATGTTGAAGATGCCGATGGCGATGATGGAGTTGACGATGCCCGCGCCAAACACCGCCGTCATCATGATGGCAGAGAGGATGGCGGGGAAGGCAAACGTGAAGTCTGCCAGCCGCATGATGAGTTCTTCCACCCAGCCGCGCTTGGCGGCGGCCAGCAGGCCCAGGGCCGTGCCGATGGTGAGGCCAATGCCCACCGCGATCACGCCTACCAGGATGGAGTTGCGGGCGCCCACCAGCAGCAGCGAGGCCACGTCACGGCCAAAGGCATCGGTGCCCAGCCAGTGTTTTGCAGACGGGCTCGCCAGCTTGTTCGCCAAGTCCATCTCGTAGGGCGACCAGGGCGTCCAGACAAAGGAGAGCAGGGCAGCCAGGATCAGCAGCGCCGACAACACAGCACCGATGACAAAGCTGCGGTGGCGCAGCGCGCGGTGCAGCCAGCCGGGGGCGGAGGGCGTGGAAGAAGAGGGGGTGGATACAGCGGCGCTCATGGGGATCAGATGTCGGAAGCCTTCACGCGGGGGTCGATCACGGCGTAGAGGATGTCCACGACGAAGTTCACGATGACCACCATGGCGGCGAGCAACATCACGCAGTTGCGCACCACGATCAGGTCGCGGTTGGAGATGGACTGGAAGATCAGGCGCCCCAGGCCCGGCAGGTAAAACACGTTTTCCACCACGATGGTGCCCGCCAGCAGGTTGGCGAATTGCAGCCCCATCACGGTGACCACCGGGATCATGGCGTTGCGCAGCACATGGCCCCACAGCGCGGCGCGCTGCGTGAGGCCCTTGGCGCGGGCGGTGCGGACAAAGTCTTCACGCAGCACCTCCAGCACGGCCGAGCGTGTGATGCGCGCCAGGATGGCCGCCTGCACCACGGCCAGCGCAATGGCGGGCAGCAGCAGCGCCTTGAGGGCTTCGAGCGGGCTGCCGCCGGCGTCTTCCGTCCAGCCCGGAAAGCCTCCGGCCGAGAACCACTGCAGCTTCACCGAGAACAGCAGGATCAGCAGGATGGCGAACCAGAAGTTGGGGATGGCAATGCCGATCTGCGCCAGGCCCATCACGCCCACGTCACCCAGTTTGTTGTGGCGTGCCGCGGCATACACACCGGCGGCCAGGGCCAGCACCGTGGTGATCACCATGGCCATCAGGGCCAGTGGCACGGTCAAAGCCAGGCGCTCCAGCACCAGGTCGAGCACGGGCGAGCTGTAGGCGTAGCTGTCGCCCATGTTGCCCGCCACCAGACCGCTCACCCATTGCCAGTAGCGCAGGGTGGCGGGCTGGTCCAGACCCAGCTTGGTGGCCAGAGCCGCGACCGCATCGGGAGAGGCATCGGGGCCCATGAGGATCTGCGCGGCATTGCCCGGCAGGATTTCCAGCACCAGAAACACGACGATGGAGGCGCCAATCAACGTGGCCAGGAGGGTGACAAACCGCTTGAGAAAAAACAGGCCCATGGGTGGGGTGCGTTGGCAGGTGGGTCAGACGCAGGGGCGTCGAAATTAATGTGTATACACAGCATAACGGCAAAAACGTCCCCGTCAGCGGTGGTGGGTTGCAGTGTGGCACGCAAGGCACATGCCACAGGCGCGGGATAATACGGAGCATGAACCGCGCTGCTCGCTCCGTTGCCCCTGTTTTTGGCTCCGTCCACTGGGAGGCTGTATGGCGCTGATGATCACGGACGAGTGCATCAACTGCGATGTGTGCGAGCCTGAGTGCCCCAACCAAGCGATCTACCTGGGGCAGGAGATCTACGAAATCGACCCGAACAAGTGCACGGAATGTGTGGGGCATTTCGACGAGCCCCAGTGTATGCAGGTCTGCCCTGTGGCCTGCATCCCTGTGAACCCGCAACACGTGGAAAGCCGTGAAACCTTGTGGCAGAAGTTTCAGCGACTGCAGGCGTCTGCGCCGACGTAATTTGAATCCAATCGGCCGCTTGCGCTAGTGGCTCATGGCTAGAACGCTATTGAATAAATAGCAAAATCCGCTGCGCAACGGCTGGGTGTGCTGGTGGTCCGTCAGTCCTCGACGGGCCGAGGGGGCTTGGGGCGGGGTGGTTTGGTGGTGTGTATGAGCAGCGTGGCCTTTTCCATGTCGCCCGCCAACAAAGCGGGATAGGCCTTGAGCGAGTGGGCGATGCTGTCCTCGATCAGCGTGCGCTGGTCTGGCGACGGTTTCTTGAGCACCCAGTTGGCCACTTCGTTCTTGACGCCCGGATGGCCGATGCCGATGCGCAAGCGCCAGTAGTCGGGCGATCCCAATTGTCCGTGGATGTCGCGCAGGCCATTGTGTCCGGCATGGCTGCCGCCGCGCTTGAGCTTGACCTGGCCGGGGGCAATGTCCAGTTCGTCGTGCACCACCAGGATTTCTTCGGGCAGGATCTTGAAGAAGCGCGCCAGCGAGGCCACGGACTTGCCCGAGAGGTTCATGAAGGTCTGCGGCTCCAGCAGCCAAACGTTCTGGCCGTGCACCGTGGTGCGCGCCACCAGGCCATGGTAGCAGCGCTCGGGCACCAACGTGGTCTTGAGTTCGCGCGCCAGGGCATCAATCCACCAGAAGCCGGCGTTGTGCCGCGTGTCTTCGTAGTCCGGCCCGGGGTTTCCCAGGCCTACAAACAGCTTGATCATGTGCGGGATTATCGGTGGCTGGGATGGGGGGCAGGCCGTCGGGATGGCTGCGGCTGCCTGAGGATGCAGTCGGCGAGATAGAGGTGCGGCGTGAAAAGTGCGCCACACCAATGAAAACGGCCCACACGAAGTGAGCCGTTTCGTGGTCAACACCGCAAAGCGGGTTGACCGGGTGAAGTGATCGGGGTCGTGGACCGACGAATTACTTCTTGCCCTTGCCCTTGCCCTTGGCATCGGCTGCAGGAGCGGCGTCAGCAGGAGTCTCAACGACCACGACGGGAGGCACAACAGACACCAGCACGGGGTTGTTGTTCTGGCCGCCACGGACCTTGGCCACCACGCCCTTGGGCAGCTTGATGTCCTTCAGGTGCAGGGAAGCACCCTTTTCCAGCTTGGACAGGTCCACAGCGATGAATTCGGGCAGGTCCGAAGGCATGCAGGTCACGTCCAGTTCGTTCACGACGGGGTTGACCATGCACTTATCCACCTTGACGGCGTTGGACTCTTCCGCACCGCTGTAGTGCAGTGGCACCTTCAGGTGCAGCTTGGTCTTGTCGTTCACGCGCTGGAAGTCGATGTGCAGCACCAGTTGCTTGTAGGGGTGGTATTGCACGTCACGCAGCACGACCTTGGACGTAGTGCCAGCCACTTCCATGTCCAGCACGCTGGAGTGGAAAGCTTCCTTCTTGAGGGCGTGCCACAGAGCGTTGTGGTCCACCTCGATCAGTTGGGGTTCGGCAGCACCACCGTACACGATGCCAGGCGTCTTGCCCGAATTACGCAGACGGCGGCTCGCACCCGTACCCTGCTTGGCGCGCTCAAAAGCGACGAAGTTCATAGTTAGCTCCTGAAAAGGACAGACCGCGACCAGTCATATCCCGATTAAAAAAGACCTGTGACGCCACTGTGGCGGCAGGCCTGCGCATTGCTCTCGAACAGACAAGCCTCCCGAAGGAGGCCTGCGTGCAATCCGACTGCAACGCTCCCGGGGGAGCGCGTCAGAACAGGTTGTCCTGGTCCGAGAACAGACTCATGACCGACTCACCGTTGGCAATGCGCTGGATCGTTTCGGCGATCAGCGGGGCCACGGAGAGTTGGCGAATCTTGGGACATCCCTTGGCGTTGTCGCTCAGCGGGATGGTGTTGGTCACCACGACTTCATCGAGGGCCGTGCCCTTGGCGATGCGTTCGATGGCAGGACCCGAAAAAATGGGGTGCGTGCAGTAGGCGTACACGCTCTTGGCGCCGCGCTCTTTGAGCACTTCGGCAGCCTTCACCAGCGTGCCGGCGGTGTCGATCATGTCGTCCATGATCACGCAGTTGCGGCCTTCGATTTCACCGATCACGTGCATGACTTCCGACACGTTGGCCTTGGGGCGGCGCTTGTCGATGATGGCCAGGTCGCAACCCAGTTGCTTGGCCAGTGCACGGGCTCGCACCACGCCACCCACGTCGGGGGAGACGACGATCAGGTCTTCGTAGTTCTTCTGGCGCAGGTCACCCAGCAGCACCGGCGACGCATAGATGTTGTCCACGGGGATGTCAAAGAAACCCTGGATCTGGTCGGCGTGCAGGTCCATGGTCAGCACGCGAGCCACGCCCACGGCTTGCAGCATGTTGGCCACCACCTTGGCCGTGATGGGCACACGGGTCGAGCGGGGGCGGCGGTCCTGGCGGGCGTAACCGAAATAAGGAATCACGGCGCTGATGCGTTCAGCCGATGCACGCTTGAGCGCATCGACCATAATCAGCAGTTCCATGAGGTTTTCGTTGGTGGGTGCGCAGGTGGACTGCACCACGAAAACGTCACGTGCACGCACGTTTTGCTTGATTTCGACGGTGACTTCACCGTCAGAGAAGCGACCCACGTCAGCCGCACCGAGGGTGGTGCCGAGGTGTTGGGCAATTTCAGCTGCCATGCCAGGATTGGCATTGCCGGTGAAAACCATGAAGTCGGGGTGGTTGGCTTGCATGAGCGTCCCAGCAGTCTGAAATAAAAGCCCGTACGCGGAAAGCGTTTGGCAGGGGAAGAAGGATTCGAACCTTCGCATGCCGGAATCAAAATCCGGTGCCTTAACCAGCTTGGCGACTCCCCTACACAGGTCAATTGCCGGAGGCAACCAACCTTAAATTTCTCCTGATGCCCAACCTGCCAGAGGATGAATCATCAGATTTTCACATGCTTTCACTTGCCAGCCCTCTGGGGCTCCGCTCAGGTCGACTGCATGTGACATCTGCGCAAACACTGCACTGCCTGAGCCTGTCATTCTGCCTTTGAGACCGCGATCGCTGAGCCATTCAATGGCTTGCGAAACATCCGGGCAAAGAGCCTGAGCAACTGGCTGCAAGTCGTTTCGACCGAAGTCAAAGTGTGCTGCAGCAAAGCCTAAGATTGTAGCACTATCTGAATCGCGTTTCAAACTTGGTGACGAAAAAATTTCTTTTGTCTCCAAACCTGCGGCGGGCTTCACGATCACAAAGCTCGCTTGCGGCAGCTGGTGTGCTTTCTCAAGCGGCGTGATTGTCTCACCAATTCCCTCCACCCAAGCGTTGTGACCGCATAAAAAAAACGGAACATCTGCACCCAGTTGCAAACCGATCTTGGCCAACGCATGTCTTGGCAGGTTGAGCCCCCATAACCCGTTCAATGCGAGCAGCGTGGTGGCGGCATCAGACGAGCCTCCTCCCATGCCCGCCTGTGCGGGCACGCGTTTCATGATGCTGATGTGCGCACCCTCGCTGCAGCCCGTGGCGGCTTGCAGCGCGCGAGCTGCACGAACCGAGAGATCCACTTCAGGCAGTGCCATCGACAGGTCTTCCCGCGAAATCAATCCATCGGCTCGGCGCTCGAAGTGCAAGGTGTCGCACCAGTCCACAAGCATGAACACGGACTGCAGCAGGTGGTAGCCATCCGCACGGCGCCCGGTAATGTGCAGAAAGAGATTGAGCTTGGCCGGGGCCGGCACGTCATACAAGGCTTGCATGGGGAGGTGATACGAGGTGGTGCCGTGCGAACGGTGCTGCTGGCCGCCGCAGAGGGCAGGCCGTCAGGGAGTCAGTGCAATGCGCAGCGTGGCGGTGGGCTGTGGATCGTCACGGCGTGCCGTCAGTCGTCCGTTGGCAATGCCGGTGAGGTCTGCTTGCCACCCCGTCGCACTGGCCTGGGTGCCCTTGAGCCAGCTGAAAAGGGCGGTCACGGGAATGCGCGTGCCGGTCACGTCCTGAAGCAGCGTGTCGAGGGAATCAGAGGTGCGGGTGTCCTGGCCGCTGACCAGCTGTGCATGCCCATCCTTCCAGTCGAGTTGTGCAATGCGATTGCCGAAGGGGCTGAGCAAAACGAGTGCACCGGCCTGGGCGGTGCCGCGCAGCTCAAACATCGCAGAAAAAGACTGCGAGGCCTGCCCGTCAATCTGCAGTGCGATGCGACCGTTCCAGCTGTTTTCTTCCACGGGGGCTGATGGCATTGGCTGCGCACAGCCCGCAAGCCACACGGCACACAACACCAGCCAGCCCATCCATCGATGGCGAAGCGTTCCGGTCAGTGGGCTGGTGATGGTGCCAAACAGGCCTGGCATCAGAGGGAGGCTCCGAGGCGTTTCAGGGTCTCTTTGAGGGTGTCGTTGTCGGGGCTGGCGCGCTGTCCTTCTTTCCAGACGCGCGTTGCACCGTCCTTGTCCCCCATGCTCCAGAGAACCTCACCCAGATGTGCGGCTATCTCCACGTCGGGCCGGGCCTTGAAGGCCGCTTCGAGATGCTTGCGTGCATCGGCCTTGTTGCCCAGGCGAAATTCCACCCATCCCAGGCTGTCCATGATGAAGGGGTCGTTCGGGGCAAACTGCAGGGCCTTCAAGATGAGCTGTTTGGCCTCGTCCAGCCGCACACCGCGGTCCGCGAGCGAATAGCCGAGTGCGTTGTAGGCGTGGTGGTAGTCGGGCTGGCGCGCGATCACCTGGCGCAGCAGCTGTTCCATGGTGTCGGGCTGGCCAGCCTTTTCGGCAAGCATGGCCTGGTCGTAGACCAATTCCGCATCGTCCGGAGCTATGGCCACCAGTGCTGTTTGCACTTTGTAGGCTTCCTGGTACAGGCGTTGGTCGCGCAGCAGCTGTACTTCGGCCATGAGTTTCAGGCGGTGGCTCTCTGGGGAATTGCCTGGCAAGCTGCGCAACAAGGCCCGTGCCTCGGCGAGCTTGCCCTGGCGTGCCAGCAATGATGCGCGACGCGTCTGTGCACCAAAGACCTCCTCTGCGTTGTCAATGCGAGCGAGCCAGGCCTCTGCGCCCGCAAAGTCTTTCTTTTTCTCGGCAATCTGTGCGTGCAGCAAGTACGCCTGCGTGAGACTCTTTCGCCGCAGGTCGGCATCGGCGGACGCAGAGGCAAGCTCCATGAACCGCTGCAGCGACGCCTCAGCAGCGGGCAGCCGGTTGTCTTGGTATTGCAGAGTGGCCGCCACCAGCCAGGCCTCCGTCAGATCAGGCTTTTCCTTCGTGACGGTTTCCAGTTGGCGACTGGCCTCTGGGTAGCGCTGCAGGCCCAGCAATACCCGTGCATATGCCATGCGCAGGTCTGGGATGGGCTGCTTGGACAGTGTTTGCGTCACGATGGGCTCCGCGTCCAGCAGGCCTTCGTCCATCAGCTCCAGCGCCAGTCGGGCGGTACTTTCGCTGGCATTGTCCAAGCCCTGCGCCCTGCGTGCCGCGTCCAGCGCGCCGGTCTTGTCGCCCGCAGCGAGCCTCAAGCGGCCCAGCGATACCCAGGCCTCGGGCCCGGTGGCTGGATTGGTGAGTTCGTTGGCCAGGGCTTGTTCCACCACTTTGGCGGCCAGCGCTTTGTCACTCGCACGCCCATACAGTTGCGGCAGGGAGGCCAGCGCAGAAGCCTTGGACCGGGGAGAGGCCTGTGCGAGTTCCTGGCGCAGCAATTCCGGTGTTTCGGCGATGCGGTTTAGCGCGATCAGGATTTGCAGCACATATTGATTGGCCTCGCGCGATTGGGGCAAGGCTTCCTTCCAGGCTCTGGCGGCAGCCAAGGCGTATTCGCCCGATCGTGACTGCAAGGCAATGTCAGCGGCGCGTTGGTAAAGCTGACCATCCGCACTACGGCGCGCGGCCTCCAGCATGAATGCGTAGCCGGCGCCTGGGTCCCCGGTTCGCGCACTGATCTCGCCCAGGAAGATTTCGTAGAAAAGCTCTGCGTCCAGCGCGGGGTTGGACGCCACTGGAGAGGAGGACTCGCTCGGGGGAGGGCTTTCGCCGGCGGGCTTTTGGGCCCAGGCAGAGTGGGCTGCGGCCGCAATCACAGTGGCCAAGGCGACGGTACGAAAGCTGTGGGATAACACCATCAGGCCATAATAATCCATGCCTGTTAAGCCGTTGCCCGGTTGTTTGTATGCCTGAGTTGCCTGAAGTGGAGGTGACGCGGCGCAGTTTTGCTAACGCGATCACTGGAGCCCGGATCGAAGCGGTGGTGATGGGCAAGCCCTTGCGATGGCCTCTGGGTTGTGACTCGCAATTGCTGGTGGGTCAGCAAGTGGGCGGATTGCGCCGGCGGGGCAAGTACCTGTTGCTGGATATGGAGCAAGGCCTGCTGCTTGTGCATTTGGGCATGTCCGGCAGCCTGCGGTTTGCTGCTGACATGCAGCAAGCGGGCCCGCATGACCACTTTGACCTCGTCACCGACCGTGGCACGCTGCGCCTGCACGACCCACGCCGATTTGGGGCAGTGGTCTATGCGCCATCGGAGGACTCACCCGTGGCCGCGAAGCTGCTGGGTGGGTTGGGCATGGAGCCCTTGTCAGAAGAGTTTCTGCTCCCGACTTTTCAGGCGGGACTCAAGAAAAGCCGGATGCCCATCAAGCAATTGCTTCTGGCGGGACGCTTGGTGGTAGGGGTGGGGAATATCTATGCCTCCGAGGTGCTTTTCCTGTCAGGCATCCGTCCCACTACAGCGACTTCCCGCATCGGCGCTGCGCGGGTGCGCAAGTTGCATCAGGCCATCCGCTCGGTGCTGGCTCGCGCCGTGGAGATGGGGGGGAGCACGCTGCGCGACTTTTCGAATGCCGACGGAATGGCGGGCCACTTTCAGACGGCTGCGAATGTGTATGGCCGCGATGGTCAGCCATGCCATGCATGTGGTACAGCCATCGAGCTGATTCGCCAGGGACAAAGAAGCACTTACTTCTGCCGGCAGTGTCAACGCCCCTAGGTGCCGACAGTCCGATCGGCGATTCGTTACAGCTGGCGGACGGTCGATGCTATATTTTGTATATACCTGCCTCGCGGGCTATCCATAGATCTCTGGGAGCAAAGTGGGACCTTCATTCAACGAACAGTTTGACCAGCATGGCGTCTGGCGACGGGAGTTCGCCCAGCAGCTCAAGCGGCTGGCCGATTGGATGGCCACGCATGACATCATGGACGCAGCGGTGCAAGAGCGCCTACAACGCCTGGAGGAGCAGGTACGCAGCGACAAGGTCATGGTGGCGTTTGTGGCGGAGTTTTCGCGCGGCAAGTCAGAGCTGATCAATGCGATCTTTTTTGCTGACTACGGCCGCCGCATCATGCCTGCCAGCGCAGGCCGCACGACCATGTGTCCCACCGAGCTGGGTTACGACGCCAATGTGGCGCCCAGCTTGCGGCTGCTACCGATTGAAACCCGGCTTCAGATGCAGAGTCTGGCGGAGTGGCGCGTCAAGTCAGACCGCTGGCACGAGATCCCCCTGGCCGTCGGCAACGCGGACCAGATTGCCAAAGCCCTCGAAAAAGTGGCGGAGGTGCGCAAGGTCAGTTTGGACAACGCGCGTGCGCTGGGTTTTTGGCATGACGATCTGACGGACGAGAATCCTGTGCCCGATGCGCAGGGCATGGTGGAGGTGCCCATGTGGCGCCACGCCATCATCAATATCCCTCACCCTCTTTTGAAGCAAGGGCTGGTGATTCTGGACACGCCCGGCCTGAACGCTGTGGGTGCGGAGCCGGAGTTGACCGTCAATCTCATTCCCCAGGCGCACGCGGTGGTGTTCATCTTGAGCGCCGATACCGGGGTGACGCGCTCGGACCTCTCGATCTGGCGTGAACACCTGGCCATCTCGCCAGAGAGAGTGGAAGCGCGTTTGGTGGTGTTGAACAAGATCGATACGCTCTGGGACACGCTCAACACCGCCGAGCAGGTCCAGTCCCAGATGGAGCGGCAGTGCGCGACCTCGGCGGAGATGCTGGGTGTGTCCCTGGATCGTGTGGTGCCGGTATCGGCCCAAAAGGGCTTGGTCGCCAAGATCACCGCGGATGATGTATTGCTGGAAACCAGTGGACTGCCCGCGCTGGAGGAGGCCCTGGCCAAAGGCATCATGGGCAGGCGCCAGTCCATATTGCGCGCTGCTGTGGCCACGGGCGTGGCGAGCCTGCGCACTGAAACATCGCGGGTCATCAACATTCGGCGGCGGGACCTCGATGACCAGATGGCAGAGCTTCGCAGCCTGCGGGGCAAGAATGCATCGGTGATCGAATCCATGCGCCATCGCATTGAGCAGGAGCAGCGTGAATTCGACCTCAGTACCGCCAAGATTCAGGCGGTTCGCGCGGTTCATCTCAAGTTGCTGCGTGATGTTTTCCAACAGCTGGGCGCCAAGGCCCTCAAGGCAGAGCTGGCCGAGCTGGCCCAGACGCTGCAACAAAAAGGGCTCAAGCTCGGCGTCAAGAAAATATATGTCCAGACCTTTGACAAGCTGCGAGGCACCTTGGACAAAGCGCAAGCCTCTGGAACCGAAATTCAGGCCATGTTGAGTGGGACCTTCCGGCAGCTCAATGCCGAGTTCGGTTTTTCTTTGCAGGTGCCTGCGCCGCCACAGCTGGAGCATTTTGCGCAAGACCTGCACCAAATCGAGCAGAGCCACTTGCAGTACCTGGCAATGGGCAATGCGCTCAAGCTGGCTCAACCCGAGTTTGCCGAGCGTCTGGTGCGCGCTTTGGCGATGCGTTTGCGTACGGTCTATGAGTCGGCCGCCAACGACCTGGAACTGTGGAGCAAATCCGCCACCGCGCAATTGGACGCGCAGCTGCGGGAGCGGCGGCGCAGCTTCGCTCGTCGCATGGAGGCGGTAGACCGTATCCAACAGGCTGCCAGCGGGTTGGTGGAACGGATCTCCGAAATCGAGGCTGGCGAAGAAGAGCTTGGACAGCTCGAGCGCAAGCTTCATGAGTTGACCTCCAAGTTGGTGGCTCTGCCAGGGGCTGGGCCGGCATTGACTGACGCGCATCCAGTTTCTGCATGAGTGCTGGATCCCGAGAGGGTGTGGCCGAGCGGGTGGTCGCTTGGCAGGCGGTACATGGGCGTAACCATCTGCCCTGGCAGCAGACCCGAGATCCCTACCGGGTATGGCTGTCGGAGATCATGCTGCAGCAAACCCAAGTCACCACGGTACTGGACTACTACACGCGCTTTCTGGACCGGTTTCCTGATGTGAGCGCCCTGGCGGCCGCCCCTCAGGACGAAGTTCTAGGCTTGTGGAGTGGTTTGGGTTACTACAGCCGTGCACGCAATCTCCATCGCTGCGCCCAGCAGATCATGACAGACCATGGTGGTGCATTCCCTCGAACGGCATCGGTGCTGGCGTCTTTGCCGGGCATCGGGCGTTCAACCGCCGGCGCCATTGCAGCATTCTGTTTTTCAGAGCGCGTACCCATTCTGGATGCCAATGTGCGGAGGGTCCTGACGCGTCTGCTGGGCTTTGACCAAGATTTGGCCGCTGCCAAGAACGAGCGCCTTCTATGGGAGCATGCCGATACGCTGTTGCCTGTGCGCGATCTCGATGTGGCGATTCCCCGTTACACTCAGGGCTTGATGGACTTGGGGGCTTCCCTTTGCGCGCCTCGCGCTCCAAAATGCTCCGATTGTCCTTTGTCTGGCGATTGCGTCGCTTTCAAGGAAGGCAATCCTGAAAGCTATCCTGTCAGAACCCGGAAATTGTCACGCCGGGCCGAATCCTGGCAATTGGTGATCCTGCGCAATGGCCAGGGCCGCATCTGGCTGCAGCGCCGCCCTCCAACAGGGATCTGGGCGGGAATGCACTGCGTGCCCGTCTTCTCTGACGTGGAGTCCCGGGATACTTTCGTGAGTACTTTGGGTGGTGATAGGCAATTGGTGCAGCAAGAGCTGCAGCCCTTTGTACATGTGCTGACGCACCGGGACCTGCACCTTCATCCCCTGTTGATACAGGCCAACGGGATGATCGCTCTGGCAGAAGAGGGGGAGTGGCTGGGCCCAGCCCAATGGTCTTCGGTAGGGTTGCCGGCGCCCATTCGCAAGTTGCTGGACACCACGCAATCTACGCTTTGGTAGGTGCACACGACGTGCCAGTGAATGGCTGTGCCGCCTTCGCCAGCGCCCAGCTCTCGTTCCCATGCTGTGCGTAGATCGGCTCATGCGCCTGGTCGCCAGCGCAATAGTTAGCGCCCGTCCAGTTCGCGGTGGCGCTTCAGCGCCGTCCACCGGTCACTGAAAGCCTGGGCCAGTCTTTCGACCAAGTAGACGGAGCGGTGTTGTCCGCCCGTGCAACCGATGGCTACCGTGACGTAGCTTCGGTGGTTGCGGTCCAGCATGTCCAGCCAGTGTGTCAGAAACTGTTCAATGTGCGCTCGCATAAGAGCCACTTCAGGTTGCAGGTCCAGAAAGTCAGCCACCGGCTGGTCCAGTCCCGTGAGGTCCCGAAGGGCGGCCTCATAGTGCGGGTTGGGCAGCATGCGCACGTCGAAGACGTAGTCGGCATCCATGGGAATGCCGCGTTTGAACGCAAAGGACTGGAACACCAAGGTCAGCTGCCCTTGCGCCGTGGACATCAGACCTTTGACATAACTTTGCAGTTGGGAGGCGCGGATGGTGCTGGTGTCGATCACGTGCGACTGTTCGCGCAGCTCGGCCAGCAACTCCCGCTCCAGCTCAATGATCTGGACCAACGCCCTGCGCCCTTGTTGAAGATCGTCGTGCGACAAGGGATGGCGGCGGCGCGTTTCGGAGAAACGCCGGACCAGGGTATCAATCGTGGCGTCCAGAAAAAGGGATTTAACGGCCACGCCCTGACTGCGCAATCGGCTCAATTCCTGGGGCACCTGGTGCAGCGAGGTGGCGCTGCGGACATCCACTGCAATGGCTACGCGATTGCCATGGTGTTTGTGTTCAAGCGCTACAAAGGCTGGCAGCAGTTCGGGTGGCAGGTTGTCTACGCAGTAGTAGCCAGCATCTTCCAGTGCGTGCAAGGCGACGGATTTTCCAGATCCTGACATGCCTGTGATGACAACGATCTCAAGGGCCATCAGCGTTTCCTCGCGGCGGTGGGGGAGATAGACGAATCCGAGGGCGGGGTAGGCGCACTGGTCAGCGCCAGCGCACCAGTGCCCAGCATTTCGCGCGCGTGCGCCAGTGTGGTCTCGGTCGCGCGCTCTCCGCCTAGCATCCGAGCAATTTCTGCCACTCGTTCATCTTGCTGCACAACCAGAACCGTGCTGGTTGTGCCTTGAGCGCTCTTGTTTTTTGCCACTTTGAGGTGGTGATGCGCACAGGCCGCCACTTGCGGCAGGTGGGTCACCGCCAGCACTTGCCGATCTCGCCCCAGCTGTTGCATCAGCCTTCCTACGGTTTCGGCGACTGCTCCACCCACGCCGGAGTCCACCTCGTCAAAAATGAGCGTAGGTGCTGCTCCCAACTCGCTGGTTGTGACCGCAATGGCGAGCGAAATGCGAGACAGCTCGCCGCCCGATGCGACCTTGCCGACGGGCTTGGGTGTCATGCCGGGGTGCCCTGCAACCAGGAACACGACATCGTCGACCCCATCGGGTGAGGGCTCTGTCGCTTTGCTCACCGATACCTCGAATTTGCCGCCCTCCATGCCGAGTCCCTGCATGGCCTGAGAGATGGAGGCGGAGAGTTTTGTGGCCGCTTTGGCGCGGGCTATAGAAAGCGTGCGCGCTGCTGCCTGGTATTCCTTGGCGCTGGCCAACTCGCTGGCTTGCAGTCTGTCAAGGTCGGAGGCGGCATCAAGCTCGTGCAGGGATGCTTTCCAGTCCTTGAGCAGCGCGGGTAGCTCTGCAGGAGGGCGTTTGTACCGGCGTGCCAGTCCCATCCACTGGGACATGCGCTCGTCCAGCTCTGACAACCGTTGCGGATCGATGTCGGCATGGCGCAGGTAGCTGTGCAGCGAGTGCACTACATCGGTCGTCTGCGCCAGGCTTGACGCCAAGATATCGGCCAGATTGGCGAACTCTGGTTCAATATGTTCCTGAGCTTGAAGAAGGGCATGCGCGCGGGTCAGTGCGGAAACAGCTCCACCTTCGTCTTCCTGCAAGACCTGAAGCGTCCCCTGCGCTCCGTCCAGCAGGGCCTGTGCATGGGACAGGCGTTTGTGTTGGGCGTCGAGCTCATCCCACTCGTCATCACCGGGCCCAAGCTTGTCCACTTCGCTGATTTGCCACTGTAGGCGCTCGCGCTCTTGCTGCAGTGTGGCTTGCGCGGTGCGCGCCTGTTGCAATGCCTTGAGGTCCGCGCGCCATTGCGCCCAGCGGGATGCTGTATCTCGGGTGTTCACACCGGCGAAAGCGTCAAGCAAGCCTCGCACCGACTCTGGTCGGGTCAGGCTTTGCCACGCGTGCTGACCGTGGATGTCGACAAGCATCTCGCCCAGCGAGCGCAACTGGGAGGCCGTAGCAGGGGTGCCATTGATCCACGCGCGGCTCTTGCCCTGCGCGTCGACGGTACGGCGCAGCAGCAGCCTGTCATCGGCTTCAAACCCTCCGTCATCCAGCCAAGGGCGGGCGTGCGCGGGGCAGTCAAACTCCGCGCAAATATCGGTCTTGCTGCATCCCTCTCGCACCACGCCCGCATCTGCACGCGCCCCCAAGGCCAGTTGCAATGCGTCGATCAGAATGGACTTTCCTGCACCTGTCTCCCCAGTCAACACGGTGAAGCCATTGCGCAAATCCAGTTCCAGCGTTTGTACGATCACGAAATCGCGCAGGGTAATCTGCCGCAACGCCATGGTCAGGAGCCCCCTTCATTCCAGCGCAGCTTCTTGCGCAGTGTCGCGAAGTAGTTCCAGCCCTGCGGGTGTAGAAAGCGTACACGGTGTTCCGATCGTTTGACGAGGATGCGGTCGCCATGCAGCAAGGATGCGAGAGACTGCATGTCGAAGTTTGCGCTGACGTCGCGTCCGCTCACCACTTCAACGGCTACTTCCGTCGCATCGGAGAGCACGATGGGGCGGTTGGACAGCGTATGCGGTGCGATAGGAACCAGCACCCAACCTGGGATGGAGGGATGAAGCATCGGGCCTCCTGCGGACAGCGAATAGGCTGTCGATCCGGTGGGGGATGCAATGATGAGGCCATCGGCCCTTTGGTTGGCCACAAACTGTCCACCCACTTCCACTCGCAGCTCCACCATGCCTGAAGTTGCGCCACGGTTGACGACCACATCGTTCATGGCCAAGGCTTCAAACACCACACGCTCGTCGCGAACCACGGTAGCGTGCATCAATGGCCGCTGGTCTTCTTCGTAGGCCCCTCGCAGCATGGGCGGCAATGTGGTCTGATAGGTGTCGAAAGGAATATCGGTAATGAAACCCAGTCGGCCCTGGTTGATGCCGATCAGTGGCGTTCCAAAACGGGCCAGGCGGCGACCGATGCCCAGCATTGTCCCATCACCACCGACCACCAGACCCAGATCGCACCGAGCACCAATCTGGTCTACATTCAGAGATGGATAGTGAGTCAGTCCTGTGTTGCTTGCGGTTTCTGCTTCCAGCGCAACCTCGCATCCTTGTCGCTCCAAGAAATGTGCAATGTCTTCCAAAGCCCTGCGCGAGCCGTCACCAGAGGCGCCTGCAGCTGAAGTCTGGTACTTGCCTATAAGTGCGACATGGCGGAAATTGGACGTCATCACGAAATTACATCATTAAAATCATCCCATGCTCGATGACCGTGCCAAGTTGTTGCTCAAAGCCCTGGTCGAGCGTTACATCGCTGATGGGCAGCCTGTGGGATCGCGGACGCTTTCTCGTGCGTCCGGCTTGGATTTGTCTCCCGCCACGATTCGAAACGTCATGGCGGACCTGGAAGAACTGGGCCTGATTGCGAGTCCGCATACCTCCGCAGGCCGCATTCCAACCGCGCGTGGATACCGTTTGTTTGTGGACACGATGCTGACAGTGCAGCGGGAGTCGGTCATGCCTGCGCAGTTGGCTCCGGAACAGCCCCAAAAGGTCATTGCCAACGCCGCACAGCTCTTGTCCAACCTCTCCCAGTTCGTCGGTGTGGTGATGGCACCTCGGCGTACTTCCGTATTTCGCCACATAGAGTTTCTTCGACTCTCTGAAAAGCGCTTTCTCGTCATCATCGTGTCGCCGGAAGGTGACGTACAGAATCGTGTGATCTTCACCGAGGTGGATCACTCCCAGTCGCAACTGGTTGAAGCCTCCAACTTTCTGAATGCCCACTATGCCGGACTCGCGATGGAGCAGGTTCGCGAGCGCCTGAAGTCCGAGGTCGATGTGCTGCGCGGAGAGATCGCATCGCTCATGCAGGCGGCAGTCAACGTAGGGTCGGAGGCGCTGTCCGAGGCGCAGGACGAGGTGGTGATATCTGGAGAGCGCAATCTGCTGTCCGTCAGTGACTTTTCCAGCGACATGGGTAACCTGCGCAGGGCATTCGACTTGTTCGAGCAGAAGACGCAGATCCTGCGCCTTCTGGATATCTCCAGCCAAGCGGAAGGGGTGCGCATCTACATCGGCGGAGAGAGCCAGGTCGTGCCTTTTGAAGAACTCTCGATCGTCAGCTCCCCTTATGAGGTGGACGGCAAGGTGGTGGGGACTTTGGGTGTGATTGGTCCTACGCGCATGCCATACGACCGCATGATCCAGATCGTGGACATCACCTCCAAGCTGGTGTCCAACGCTCTCAGTCACCGCAAGTAAGCCCCTACAATACGGAGCTTGGCCCGTTTTATGGCGCTGGAGCATGGCTGGGGGCGTTAGCTCAGTTGGTTAGAGCAGAGGACTCATAATCCTTTGGTCGTTGGTTCAAGTCCAACACGCCCTACCAAGTAAATAAAGGAAACCCTGCTATCAGTTCGATAGCGGGGTTTTTTGTTTTCCGTGTCATGTAGCCACCATGTAGCCAGCGGTACAGGGTTTTGCACCGTGTAGCCAGCATGTAGCCACCCAGCATCCGGCGAAAGAAAAGCCCCATCGCTGGGGGTTGGCTGGGGCAAAGCAGAGATTCCTGCTTAGGGGTGTGAGCCTCCGCAGGCTCTGCGGACCCTTGCCAAAACCTCACCATTCGCACAATCTTGAAATGGCGCCCCGCGCTATCTGTGGGAATCACGCAGATACGCAGGCAACAACCCCTTGGGCGCTTTGGCCTGGGGCTTTTTCTTTGGGGCGGCATTCATGGGCGGCCCCCCTTGCGAAACCAGCGGGAAGGGGCAGCGCACCACAGCGCCAGCAGCAGGCGATTCACGGCGGCGGTCATGATTGCACCTCCACCTCAGCGGCCAGCGCCAGCAGCTTTGCAGCCACATCGCGCAGGCCGTCAGGGCCAATGGGCAGGGAAACTGCGGTGCCTTCGCTGGTGCAGGCAGTCAGCAGGCCATCGCCCACGGCGATTTCGTGGCCGTCCGGGTGGGTATAGATGGTGGTGGTGCTCATGCTGCCACCCCCAGCACGCGGCGGATGCCAGCCACAGGCCAGCCCAAGCGGCCATTGATGCGCACCGGGCGCAGGCCATCGGGGAAGGTTTCAGCACAGGCCCAGCCCCTCAAAGTTTGGGGGCGGCGCAGCAGGTAATGGGCGGGTTGCTCGGTCGGCACCGTGGGGCGGTTGACCTGTTCCAGCGGGGGGAACTGCTGGGGCTCGGATACAGCGCGGCGGGTGTCAGCGCTGTGTTGGGTTGCGGGTTGCATTGGTTACCGTCCTCTGCCCATGCGGGCGTTGATTGATGACGGTTCCCAAGTATTCGCATATATCGGCAGGTAAGCGCCTGCCGTTCGCTTGCCGTTTACTTGCCGAAAAGTCGCTCGCGGTGCGCGTTCAGGTCTTGCTGCAACGCCTGCCGGGTAATGCCCAGACTCTCGGCAACCTTGCCTATTCCACGCGGTAGGTGTGAGTAGGTGCCCTCTGGCATCGTCAGTCCAGCATCTATGCACAGTTGCCAGCGGTAAGCCTGCCTCTGTTCTTGAGTTGGTTCAGTAGCAACGTGCAACGCAGGAGCTGCGGCCTGGGGCTGATGGCCTATCTCATGTGGTGGGTCGGCCTTGCCAACAGGACCGAAGTCATAGCAAGACTTGAGTCCACATTCGGCCATCAAGGTGAGGAATCTGTGGAGGTCATCGCGGCTGACGACTTCGCCTGCTACGTCTGCGAGGGCGGGGAATGGCGGCAGAGAGCCATCTTCATTCAAGATACCCTCCAAAACAATACTCTTAGGGCGTTCGGGGTTCTTTTTCTGGAAAAACCACTCGTAGTAAGCCCCGGCAAGTTTTATGAGAATAGGCCTCGCTTGAGGCGGCAATTCCTCACTTATTGGGTGCCGTTTTGAAATTGGCATAACGCCAGCAATCAAACACGCAGCCTCATGCAATCGAAAGCTGGACGCCCAGTTCCAGGCAGTGAAATCCATGTGCATCCTCCCGAATGCTGCTCCCTCGATAGGAGCCCCAGCAGGCCAGCGGGAGGAACTGGCTTTTCGGCCCGGTTTCGAAGCGGGCCTAGCTGGGGCGAAACGGTCAGGCGTGCTCTAGGCGCACCACGGCGCGGCAGCCTACGGCCTGGGCATAGCGTTGCAGGCTGCGCATTGATGGCACGGCCTTGCCACCCTCCAGGCGGGCGATGGTGCTTTGCGTGGTGCCCATGCGCTCGGCTACATCGGCTTGTGTTAATCCGGCTTGGGTGCGCGCTGCAATCAGTTCACGGGCCACTGCAAATTCATCGGCCTGGGCATCGTAGGCGGCGCGTGTGCTGGGGTCTGCCAGCAGTTGGGCCTTCAAGGTCTTGAGTGTTTTCATGCTTGGGCCTCCAGTCGTTTCAATGCGGTTTCTATGGCCTTGCGGGGCGTGGTTTGGGTCTTTTTCAGGAACACATGCAACACCAGCAGGCGGCGGCCTTGGATAGCGGCATACACGGCGCGGGCGATGCCATCGCGGCCTTGCATTCGCATTTCCCACAGCTTGCTTTCCAGTGGGCGAATGTGCGGCAAGCCCACGCGCTGCGGCCCGAAGTCTTGCAGCATCTCGGCTATGTGCAGAAACCGGGCCTGCATGTCGGCAGGCAAGGCCAGTAATTCCGGTTCGGCCAGCGGGTGAAGCGTTACCGTCCAAGTGTTCATATTATCTCTTTTTTGCTATGTGTGCGCTACCACGCGCAGCTTGCCCAGTTCGCCCTTGGCATCAAACACAATCCCGGCCTGCTCCAAAATCCATGCTTCGATGCGCTCATGGTGCACGCGCAGCAGGTCAAGCGGGCGCACGCGGTAATGCTTTTCAGCGGTTGCGCTCGGCTTGTGGCCTTGAATCTGTGCCACCACCCCGGCGGGCACCTCCAGCCACTCCGACAAGGTGCCAAAGCTGCGGCGCAGGCCATGCAGGGTCAGGGCATCAATGGCGGCCACCTTGCACGCCTTGTCATGTGCATGGTTGGGCTCAGTCAGTGGTGTGTTTTCGTTACGGCTGCTGGCGAACACAAATTCATTGCGGCGGGGTAGGGCGGCCAGCAGGTGGTGAACGTAGGGCGTCAAGGGGATAACGCGCTCCCCCTCTACCTTGTCGCGGATGGTCAAGCCCCGCCATTGCGTATTCAAGTCGTCCCAGCGCATCGCCAGCACTTCACCAGGGCGGGCACCTGTCAGCAGCAGCGTTTGCAGGTAGGCGGCCACGGTCGGATTACCTATGCTGCGCACGGCTGCAAACCACGCGGGCAATTGCTCTTTCAGCAATGAATCATCCTTGGCCTTCGGCTTGCCCAGTGCCTCGCGTGCCTTCTTGGTCTTGGCAGGGTTCACGCTGGGCAGCACTGGCGCATATTCCGGCTGTTCTGCGCACCAGCCTAAAAACGCTTTCAGCAGTCGCCACGCCAGCCGGGCGGCAGTGGGGCGGGTCTGCGCTTCCCGCGCTGCCCATGCCTCGATAACGGGTGCCGTCAGGTCACGCAGCGCCAGCCCCAGCAGCGGATGCAATGGCCCGGCAATGGTCACGCCACGGCCACGGGTGCCACGCTTGGAAGTCTCGCCACCGGCTCGGGTCAGGCGCTCATGGTCTTTGCGGTGTAGGTCGCCCCAGTGCGGGGTGCGTTCGGCTACGTAGGCTGCCCATGCCTCGCCCACTGTCACGGCTTCGCGCTGGGCGGCCACCGCTTGCACGATGGCGGCGGCGGCCTGGGCTGCCCTCTCTGCCTGTTGCTGGCGCTCAAGCTCTCGGGGGTCTTGCCCGTTGTCCAGCACCACGGCAAGGCGACGGGCTTCGGTGCGTGCCTGCTCAATGCTCCACAACTTCACATCCCCGATGGTGCGGCGGATGGTTTGCCGGTTCAGCTTGGCCTCATAGACAAACGACTTTGCACCAGCAGCGGTAACCCGCACGCGCAGGCCGGGCGCTTCGCTATCACGCATGAATGCCTGTTGCTTGCCAGCGGGGCAGGTCAGGCGCTCGATAGCCCCGGCGGTCAGGTTTACCCGTTCTGCCAGGTCTGGGGCGTCGCTCTTTTTCGGTCGTGCCATGCTGATTGCTCCGGCGGTTCGGGCTACATAGACAGTCCATGTAGCCACCATGTAGCCACCATGTAGCCACCATGTAGCCACCATGTAGCCACCATGTAGCCA
>JADHED010000441.1_pt1 | contig 50282 bp, 53 predicted proteins | sample 8952041 | NCBI WGS metagenome assembly JADHED01 (sample SAMN16124423, study PRJNA663239) | bioreactor sludge metagenome | isolation source: sludge (control) | place: India:Bengaluru | collected 2018-09-08 | reverse complement strand
ACCCTAACACAGGACCAACACCTTTAACCTGTCAACTTTTTTCAGGACGAGACACAGCGCCCCATCAGCGCTATCTGTGTTCCACACTTTTCCCGACCTTCGCACCAACGAACCTTTCCATGGAACAGAACCAATTCCCCACTCCGGCCCAAAGCCAGGTGATCTACGGACCCGGCCCTGATGCCGCCGCCAGTGTGCGCACCTTTCTGGCCAACGTGTTCAGCTTCATGACCATGGCGCTGGTGATCAGTGGCGTCATGGCGTGGTGGTTCGGCAACGACCTCACCAAGCTCCAATACCTCATCAACTTCGAGACCGGAGGGCAGACCATCCTCGGCTGGGTGGTGATGCTGGCGCCGCTCGGCCTGGTCTTCGCCATGGGTGGCCTGGTCAACAAGATGAGCTCCACCGCGCTGCTGGCGGTGTTCCTGCTCTTCTCCTGCATCATGGGGATCAGCCTCAGCTACATCTTCCTCATCTATTCCATGTCGGCCATCACCAACGTGTTCTTCATCACCGCTGCGGTGTTCGGCGTGATGGCCGTGGCCGGTTACACCACGAAGACGGACCTGACCAAGCTGGGCAGCATCCTCATGATCGGCCTCATCGGCATCGTGATCGCTTCGCTCGTGAACCTCTTCCTGAAGAGCGACACGATGAGCTATGTGGTGAGCATCATCGGCGTGGTGGTGTTCACCGGCCTCACGGCCTACGATGTCCAGAAGTTGAAGCGCATGGGCGAGCAGGTGGCCACGGGCACGGAGACCGCGCAGAAGATGGCCCTGATGGGCGCCCTGAGCCTCTACCTCGATTTCATCAACCTGTTCCTGATGCTGCTGCGGCTCTTCGGGCGCCGGGATTGATCGATCGGTATCGCCATGTTGGCGGGTCAAATGTTGCGTGTTGGATCCAGCATGGAACGCAGAACACGCCAACACGCATCTCGCAACGCAATACATCACCTCACATGACCGCCTACGTATTCCCCGGACAAGGCAGCCAGTTCCCCGGCATGGGCAAGGACCTCTACGAGGCCGACAGCAATGCGCGCATCTGGTTCGAGCATGCCAACGACATCCTCGGCTTCAACCTCACGAATGTGATGTTCGCGGGGAGCGAGGAGGACTTGAAGCAGACCAATGTAACGCAACCCGCGATCTTCCTGCACAGCGTGGTGAAGGCCAAGGTGTTGGGCGATGCCTTCAAGCCTTCGATGGTGGCCGGGCATAGCCTGGGCGAGTTCAGTGCGCTGGTGGCCGCCGGGGCCATGGAGTTCGCCGATGGGTTGAAGCTGGTGGCGGCGCGTGCCAACGCCATGCAGAAGGCGTGCGAACTGCAACCCAGCACCATGGCGGCCATCCTGGGCATGGAGGATGCCCGGGTGGAGGAGGTCTGCAAGACGATCCCCGGTGTGGTGGTGCCGGCCAATTACAACTGCCCCGGCCAGCTCGTGATCAGTGGAACCGTGGAGAGCGTGACCGCCGCCTACGAGGCCCTGAAGGCCGCCGGTGCCAAACGCGCGCTCCTGCTGCAGGTGGGCGGCGCCTTCCACAGCCCGCTCATGGAACCCGCCCGCGCCGAACTGGCCACGGCCATCGAGTTCACGCCCATCGTGAACCCGCGCTGCGCCATTTATCAGAACGTGGATGCCCGCCCGCATACGGACCCTGCGCGCATCAAAGCGAACCTGATCGCACAGCTCACCGCCCCCGTGCGCTGGACACAGACCATGCAGCACATGCTCGCCGACGGCTGCACCAAGGTGGTGGAGGTGGGCCCCGGCAACGTGCTCCAAGGCTTGTTCAAGAAGGTGAGCAAGGAGGTGGAGACGAGCGCGGCGTAGGGGTGATCAAAACCGTAGTGCTATGGATACTCGCTGCGGCCGGCCCGATCGCATTTCTATTCACCTGCTTGAAGCTGGGATGTGGTTTCAATTTCATTCCCTTCGCGATCCACGAGTCAATTCTCGGTGAGGTGCTGGATGAATCCACCTTCATCATCTTGTTCGACACGGTCGTCGCCGCTCTGCTCACCATCACGATCAGGAATCTGATCGTTCGGTCTCTATCCCACACCTTACCGATTCGTTCGAGGGGCCAGAACGCTAGTGCTTCATCCCCTGCGGATCACGCCGCGAATCGAAAATGTCGGTAACGACGATCCGATCAGAAATCACCCGATAAATGATCTTGAACGGCCCAACGATCACCCGTCGGTGTTGTAAGCCAAGCTCCTCAAGCTCGGGTTCGAATTGACCGCTGAACGCGTTGTCCTTCAGCCATTCCAACTTGTCGACCACCTCCTTCTGTAGCCCCCGGATGTAGCTGATGGAGTGTGTCCGTGCCAACAGACGCAATGTCCGCCGCTTGCTATCGTTGGCCTGAGCGAGTACGATGAGCTTCACGCGCGACGCTTGCTCTTAGCCTTCTTCGCGTACAACCCCTCAATGAACTCATCCATGTCCTTGCTGAATTCTTCCAAGGTTTGGAAGCGCCCAGCTTTCAGATCCTCTTCGGCCTTGAGCGCGCGTTTGACCATGACGCTTTCACCCACCGGTTGCTCCAGTACCATGGCCACTTTTTCAAGCACGGCCGGGTCCTTCACCGAATCGATGAGCTTCTTCAGGTGTGCTTTGCGCTGAGGGATGGTCATGGCTCGTTGTTCCATCCAAAGATAATCGACCATGCAACGTTGCGCTGACCCCGCTGATACCTTCGCACCGCCCAATGGCAGCGCAGTCGCCGACCCTTGTCCCGCAGAGCACCGCGAAGCACGTCGCTGACCGCACGGCCTTCCCGGTGCTTTTCGCGATCGCGACCTCGCACCTGCTCAACGACACCATCCAGTCGCTGATCCCGGCGATCTATCCGCTGGTGAAGGAGTCGTACCAACTCTCGTTCGCCGAGATCGGGTTGATCACGCTGGCGTTCCAGATCACCGCTTCGATCCTGCAACCGCTCGTTGGGCATTGGACGGATCGCAAGCCCCGGCCGTTCGCGCTGGTCGGTGGCATGGTGTTCACCCTCGCTGGCCTGCTCTTGCTGGCGTGGGCCGGTTCATTCCGTTCCATATTGATCGCCGTTTCGTTGGTTGGCGTGGGCTCGTCGATCTTCCATCCCGAGGCGTCGCGCATGGCGTACGTGGCATCGGGCGGGAAGCGTGCATTGGCGCAATCGGTGTTCCAGCTCGGCGGCAACGCGGGTTCGGCGTTGGGCCCCTTGCTCGCGGCGGCCATCATCGTTCCACTGGGGCAGGGCCGCATCTCGCTCTTCGCCGTGCTGCCGCTGATCGCCATGGTGGTGCTGTGGCGCGTGGGGCGCTGGTACCTGCGCATGACGGCGCTCCGCCAGCATCGCCTGGCACGTCTGCCGAAGGTGGAACGCACCCCGGTGCCGCGCCGTACCGTGGTCGGCGTGGTGGCGATCCTGCTGCTGTTGATCTTCTCCAAACAGTTCTACCTCGCCAGCATGACCAGCTACTTCACGTTCTACCTGATCGGCAAGTTCGGGTTGACCGTACAGGCCGCGCAGGTCCAGCTCTTCGTGTTCCTCTTCGCGGCGGCCGTGGGCACCCTGATCGGTGGCCTGCTCGGCGACCGTGTGGGGTACCGCACCATCATCTGGTTCTCCATCCTCGGTGCCGCGCCCTTCACCTTGGCGCTCCCCTACGCCAACCCCTTCTGGACCACCATCCTGGCGGTGCTGGCCGGGTTGGTGCTCGCCTCGGCCTTCTCCGCGATCCTGGTGTACGCGCAACTGCTGATCCCCGGCCGCGTGGGGCTCGTGTCGGGGTTGTTCTTCGGCTTCGCGTTCGGTATGGCCGGGGTGGGCTCCGCTGTGCTCGGTGCCTTGGCCGATGCCACCAGCATCGACACCGTATACCAGGTCTGCTCGTTCCTGCCGCTGTTGGGACTGCTGTGCGTGTTCCTGCCCAAGGAGCAACGCGGCTGATCAGAGGGTGCCGTTCAGCAACTTACCGCTGGCGATCAGCTTGTGCAGATAGGGCCGCGACAAGGTGTTCTTGATCGCCTGCACGTGGTTCATGCTGTGGCAGTCGCTCCCCAGCCATTCGTAATACCCCGCATCGATCAGCCGTTCGGCCACCTGTTTGGCCTGGGGGCCGTATGCTCCTGAAAGGGCGATGGTGTTCAGCTGGAAATGGACACCGCGCTCCTTCAGCCGCTCGTACTTGCTGTGGTCGTTGTACCAGAACGTATACCGCTCCGGATGGGCGAGCACCGGCTTGTATCCCGCGGTCTGCATCTGGAAGATCACGCTCAGCAACACCGCCGGTTCGCTGATGAAGGGCAACTCGAACAACAGGTGGTCGCCGCCGAAGGTGAGCACCTTCCGGTCCACGACCTTCTGCTCCAGCTCATGGTCGAGGTAGTATTCGGCCGCGGCCTCGATCTCCATCGCCAACCCACGTCGGCGGATCTCATCGCGCACGCGCTCCAACCCACCGAGGATGATCTCCGGTGTGTTCTTGTAGCCATCGGCCATGTTGTGCGGCGTGGTCACCACCTTGCGGTAACCCAGTTCGGCAATGGCGCCCAACAGTTCCATGGTCTGCTCCATGGTCTGCGCCCCATCGTCGATGCCGGGGATGAAGTGGGAATGCACATCGCATCCCAGCCCGCTCAGATCGGCATCGCCGAGCGCCGGTTCACGTTTTCCGAAGAGGCTGCTGAAGAGGCCCATGTCGGTGCAAAGGTGCGAAGGAGAACGGGTGTTCCCCTCCTGCCATCCTCATCGTTGCGCGTAGTGGTCCTTGTAATACTGCTGGTATGCCCCGCTGGTCACGTTGTCCAGCCATGCGGTGTTGGCCAAGTACCAGTCCACCGTGCGCTCCAGACCCACCTCGAAGGTGATGCTCGGCTTCCAGCCCAGCTCGCGCTCGATCTTGGAGGCGTCGATCGCATAGCGCAGGTCGTGCCCCGCACGGTCGGTCACGTACGTGATCAGCTTGGCGCTCCCGCCTTCGGCGCGCCCCAGCTTACGGTCCATGATGGCGCAAAGGAGGTGTACCAGGTCCATGTTCTTCCACTCGTTGTGGCCACCGATGTTGTACGTCTCGCCGTTGGCACCGGTGTGGAAGATGGTATCGATGGCGGCGGCGTGGTCCTCCACCCAAAGCCAATCGCGTACGTTCTCGCCCTTGCCGTAAACGGGCAGGGGTTTGTTGTTGCGGATGTTGTTGATCATAAGCGGGATCAACTTCTCCGGGAAGTGGTGGCTGCCGTAGTTGTTGCTGCAGTTGCTCAGTACGAAAGGCAGCTTGTACGTGTTGCCGTAGGCCCGTACGAAGTGGTCGCTGGCGGCCTTGCTGGCGCTGTAGGGGCTCTGGGGGTCGTAGGGCGTGGTCTCCAGGAAGAGGCTGTCGTCGTGGAGGGACCCATACACCTCGTCCGTGCTCACGTGGTAGAAGCGCTTGCCCTCGAACCGGCCCTTCCACGCTTCCTTCGCGGTGTTCAGCAGCGTTACCGTGCCGAACACATTGGTGCGCACGAAGGCCAGGGGATCGGTGATGCTGCGGTCCACGTGGCTCTCGGCCGCCAGGTGCACCACGCCATCGATGGCATGCTCCCGGAACACCTTCGTCACCGCTTCCGCATCGCAGATATCGGCCTTCACGAAGCCGTAGTTCGGAGCCTTCTCGATGTCGCGCAGGTTCTCCAGGTTGCCCGCGTAGGTAAGCGCATCGAGGTTGATGATGCGGTACTGCGGGTATTTGGTGACGAAGCGGCGCACCACGTGGCTGCCGATGAACCCGGCACCGCCGGTGATGAGGATGTTGCGTTGCACGCTCACAAGCTCCAGTAGATAAGGTCCTTGATCTTCTTCCGGAACACGCCCTTCAGGTCCACCAACACCCCTTTGGGTTTCAGCATGCCCTTGAACCAGGCCTCATCCTTACCGGCATATTCCGCATGGTTCACGGCCACGATGATCGCGTCATACGGACCCTTCATCTCGTTGACCAGCGCATAGCCGTACTCGTGCTTCACCTCGTCGCTGTCGGCGTGGGGGTCCGTCACATCCACGTGGCAGCTGAAGCTCTGCAACTCCTTCACCACATCGGCCACCTTGCTGTTGCGGATGTCGGTGACGTTCTCCTTGAAGGTGGCGCCCATCACCAGCACGCGCGCATCGGCGGGGTTGGTGCCCGCAGCGATCACCTTCTTCACGGTCTGCTTGGCCACATACCCGCCCATGCTGTCGTTCACGAAGCGGCCGCTGTCGATGATCTGTGCGTGGTAGCCCAGCTCCTTGGCCTTGAACACGAGGTAGTACGGATCCACGCCGATGCAGTGGCCACCCACCAGGCCCGGCTGGAACTTGAGGAAGTTCCACTTGGTGCCCGCCGCCTCCAGCACATCGTAGGTGTTGATGCCCATGCGGTTGAAGATGATCGAGAGCTCGTTGATCAGGGCGATGTTCACGTCGCGCTGGGTGTTCTCGATGATCTTGGCGGCCTCGGCCACCTTGATGCTGCTGGCGCGGTGCACGCCGGCCTTCACCACCAATTCGTACACCTTGGCGATCACCTCGGCGCTCTCGGCGTCGCAGCCACTGCTCACCTTGATGATGCTCTCCAGCGTGTGCTCCTTGTCGCCGGGGTTGATGCGCTCGGGCGAGTAGCCCACCTTGAAGTCGTCCACGAACTTCAGGTTGCTCAGCCGCTCCAGCAGCGGCACGCAATCCTCCTCGGTGCATCCGGGGTACACGGTGCTTTCGTACACCACGTAGTCGTTCTTCTTCAGCACCTGCCCCACGGTGCGCGTGGCGCCCAGCAGCGGGGTCAGGTCGGGGATGTTCTGGTTGTCGATCGGTGTGGGCACCGCCACGATGAAGAACTCCACGTCCTTCAGGTCGTTGATGTCGGCGGTGAAGTGGATGTCGCAACCCTCGAAGGCCGATGCCTCCAGCTCATCGCTGGGGTCCTGGCCGTTGCGCATCATGTCCACGCGCTTCTGGTTGATGTCGAAGCCCACCACCTTGATCCTCCGCGCGAAGGCCAGCGCGATGGGGAGTCCCACGTAACCGAGGCCGATCACGGCCAGCTTCGCCTCCTTCTTCAGCAGGCGCTCATACAAGTTGCTCATTCCTCTTCTCGTAAATGCGTTCAATGATCTCCACGACCTTCAAGCCCTCCAGGGCATTGGTGGTCAGGGTCGTGTGGCCGCGCAAGGTATCCACCACGTTGTCCACGATGTAGCCGTGGTTGTTGGCGCTGCCCTTGTAGGCCCCGTAATCGTTGGCCGGATTCGTCGGCGCGAGTTCCGGCATGGTGTAGTCCTTGATATGGCAGTATTCCACCTTGTCCATGTACTGCCCGCCGATCTTCACACTTCCGGTGGAGCCCACGATGGTCATGCTGCTCTCCAGGTTCTTGTCCCATACGGCCGTGCTGTAGTTGAGACAGCCCATGCCCCCGTTGAGGAACCGGAACGTCACCAGCCCGCTATCCTCGAACTCGGTGAGCGCGTGGTGGTTGAAATCGGCGAACTTGCCCTGGATGTCGGTGATGTCGCCGAAGAGCCAGTACAGGATGTCGATGAAGTGGCTGAACTGGGTGAAGAGCGTGCCACCGTCCAGGGCCTGTGTCCCTTTCCAACCGCCGGGCTTGTAGTAGCGCTCGTCGCGGTTCCAGTAGCAGTTCACCTGCACCAGGTGGATGTCGCCCAGAAGGCCCTGCTCCACCACGCCCTTGATCCATTGGCTGGGCGGGCTGTATCGGTTCTGCATCACACCGAAGACCGTTCGGTGCATCTGGAGCGCCTTGTAGATGATGGCCTCGCAGCTGGCCTTGCTCAGGGCCAGTGGCTTCTCGCACACCACGTGCTTGCGGTGCTCCAGCGCCATGATGCTCTGTTCGGCATGCAGGCCGTTCGGGGTGCAGATGCTCACCACGTCGATGTCCGGCACCTCCTGGAGCATGGTGGCGAGGTCCTGGAAGTAAGGCACCGGGAAAGCCGTGGCGCCCACCTCCTCGCGCGTACGCACATCGCACAGGGCCACCAGCTCGGCGTCCGGATGCCGCGCGACCATCTCCGCATGGCGCTTGCCGATGTGGCCACAGCCCACCACGGCGAACTTGATCGGTGCGCTCATGCGAGCTTGCGGACCACCCCGCCGGTTAGTTCATAGTGCTCGCCGCTCTCTGGGCAGGTGGCCAGGCCTTGCGCATCGAACTTCAGCTTGTGGCCGTACTCGCTCATCCAACCGGTCTGCCGGGCCGGATTGCCCACCACCAACGCATGGTCGGGCACCTCGCGGGTGACCACCGCTCCCGCGCCGATGAAGGCGTACCGCCCGATGTCGTGCCCGCACACGATGGTGGCGTTCGCACCGATGGAAGCCCCCTTCTTCACCACCGTCCGAAGGTATTCGCCACGGCGGTTCACAGCACTGCGCGGGTTGATCACGTTGGTGAACACCATGCTGGGGCCGAGGAACACGTCGTCCTCGCACACCACACCGGTGTAGATGCTCACGTTGTTCTGCACCTTCACGTTGCGGCCCAGCACCACGCCGGGACTCACCACCACGTTCTGGCCGATGTTGCAGTTCGCACCGATGGTGCAGCCCGGCATGATGTGGCAGAAGTGCCAGATCCGGGTACCATCACCGATGGTGCAGCCTTCGTCGATGACGGCGCTGGGGTGGGCGGTGTAGGACATCGGGGTCATGATCGGGCACAGGAGCCGCGGAGGCCCTCCACCCGATGGGCGGCGAAGTTACCGAAGGGCGGGCATTGCGGCACATTCGGGCGTGCCCCTTCCCCGGCGCGCAGCACCCGCGCACAGGGTCGCGCTGTCCGCTGTGGCCGTCTGGTCCGGGCCTGCGGCTGCGGCACGGCGGAGGCTTCCTCCGGTCGCCTCCTCGTTGCGCGCATCCGCAAGGCCCTTCCTGCGCCGGGCCGCCGCTCCCATCGCTCACGCAATACCCCATACACCGGTGATCACACCGCTCCCGACCAAAAGTCGAAGGGCCGTTCCGTACAATACGCGGTGGAACGCCCATGTCCCCGGCATGGACGCGCTGTTGCTCGCTCCTCAGCCCGATCGGGTCGTCTCAGGTACCTCGATCCGCCAGGATCCGCACCGGCCCATGCGCGGGTACCAACTCCAACGCCCGCAGTGTGGCCACCAATGCCGTGAACGTCTCGGGTTCCGGTCGTTCCACCTTCCACCGCACGTGCCGCAGCCATTCGCGCGCCAGCTCCTCGCCGAAGTCCGCGTTCCGCATCACCAATTCCACGGTGTGGGGATCATTGGGCAGGGCAGCGGCCTCGTCGCGCAGCACGGACAACGCAGCACGCATCACCGCCGCATGTTCGCGAATGAAGGCCGTGCGGGCCACGATGGTGAAGCCCGGCCAGTCGCCGCTCACCACGTCCACGCAGCGCATGGCGCCGGCATCCACGTAGCGCGAGGTTACGTACTGCTCCCACAGGAAGATCACCGGCGGGCCTTGCGCCATGCGCTGCGCCGCGCCCTCCATGTTGTGCACCACCTCAAGGTCCTCCGCGCGGGGCCGCCAGCTCGTCCGTTCGGCATGCAACATCGCCATGATGTGGCTTCCACTGCCAAGGCGGCTGATGGCGTACGGCACATGTTCCAGGTCGGCGCCGCCCTTCAACGCGGATGAGGCAGGCACATGTACGCCCCACGGCAGCGGGCTTTCCACGAAGGTGCTCACGATGCGGTGGTCGCCGCCGTTCAGGATGTCGCGCACGGCGCCCTCGGTCACGAGCACGGCCATGTCCAGTTCGCCCTCGCGCAGCATCTGGCACATGCGGCCGGTGCCTTCATGTACGGTATGCCATTGCAGGTCCACACCGGCTTGCGCGAAGCGGCGCTTCTCCATGCCGAGGTGCCACGGCAGGTTGTAGGGTTCGGGAACACCGGCTATGCGGAGGGTCATTCCAAGGAAAGTCTTGATCGGATGGCCGTTCGGGTGACCCTGCGTTTCCCATGCACCACGGTGATCACGGACAACCGATCGGGCGCGGCGACCCAATAGATGATGCGATAACTTCCGTAGGCGATCTCCCGGATGCCGGGATCCTTCAACTCCTGCACCGGATGACCGATAAGCGGATGTACCTCCAATACCAGCGTCCGTTCAAGGATCCCGACCTCGGTCCGCTGGGCATAGTACGGCGAGCTTTCCGCGATGAAGGCACTGATGGCATCAAGGTCCTTCCGTGCGCGGTGGGTCCAGGTCACTTCGACCATTTGCGCTCGATGTGGGCGCGCATCTCGGCCATGGACAAAACTCGGCCGGCCTTGGCGTCCGCGAGACCTTCCTCCACTTTCTGGAGCAGCACGATACGCTCGATAAGCTCATCCGCATCGAACTGCTCGGGCATCTCCTTCAAGGTCCGCAGGACGGCCTTCTTGGACAAGGTGCGTTGCTTCGTTGCCATGCGTTGTGCGAGCGAACCGTCAAGGCGGTGGTGAAGACGAAGTTAGCCCTACTTCCGCGAATACTTCCCGAAATCGAAGTGCTCCTTCTCGTTCAGTTCCTCGGGCGTGAGGCTCTTGAAGTATTCGTACGTGCGGCGCATGCCTTCGGCGCGGTCCACCTTCGGCTGCCAGCCCAGCAGCTTCTTCGCCAGGGTGATGTCCGGCTGGCGTTGCATGGGGTCGTCGCTGGGCAGCGGCTTGTGGATCAGCTTCTGCTTGGTGCCGGTGAGCTTGAGGATCTCCTGCGCGAACTGCTTGATGGTGATCTCCTTCGGGTTGCCGATGTTCACCGGACCGGCGTGGTCGCTCAGCAGCAGGCGGTAGATGCCCTCGATCAGGTCGTCCACGTAGCAGAAGCTCCGTGTCTGGTCGCCCTTGCCGAAGATGGTGAGGTCCTCGCCGCGCAGGGCCTGGCCCATGAAGGCGGGCACCACACGGCCATCGTTCAGGCGCATGCGCGGGCCGTAGGTGTTGAAGATGCGCACCATGCGCGTTTCCAGCCCGTGGTAGTGGTGGTAGGCCATGGTGATGGCCTCTTGGAAGCGCTTGGCTTCGTCGTACATGCTGCGCTTGCCCACGGGGTTCACGTGGCCCCAGTAGCTCTCGGGCTGCGGATGCACCTTGGGGTCGCCGTACACCTCGCTGGTGCTGGCCACGAGGATGCGCGCCTTCTTCGCCAGTGCGAGGCCCAGCAGGTTGTGCGTGCCGAGCGAGCCCACCTTCAGCGTTTGGATGGGGATCTTCTCGTAGTCGATCGGCGAGGCCGGTGATGCGAAATGCAGGATGTACTTCAATTCACCCGGCACATGCACGAACTTGCTCACGTCGTGGTTGTAGAACTCGAAATCCTCGCGTTTGAAGAGGTGTTCAATGTTCTTGAGGCTGCCGGTGATCAGGTTGTCCATCCCGATCACGTGGTATCCTTCCTTCAGGAAACGGTCGCACAGGTGCGAACCGAGGAAACCGGCGGCACCGGTGATGAGCACACGCTCTTTGGGGGTGTGGGCTCCGCGTTTGGCCGATGGCTTGGCGGGCTTGGTGGCGCGCTTTGCAGAGGGCTTCCGGGTAGCGCTGGGTTTGTCGATCCGGTGGGCCGACGCTACGGGTGCCTTGGACGATGCCGGCCGGGTCCGAACTTGTGCATTGCCGGAACGTTCGGCCTTCGCCGGGGTCTTCTTCGTTGCCATGTGATCAGGCGGTGGCTTTGGTTTTCGCCTTCGGGCTATGTGCGGCGTTGACCACGTTGCGGCCGATGCTCACGTAGTGGAAACCCTTGGCCTTCATCTCGTCCAGCTCGTAGAGGTTGCGGCCATCGAAGATGGTGCGCTCCTTCAACGAGCTTTCCAACTGCGCGAAGTCGGGCGTGCGGAACAGGGCCCACTCGGTGCAGATGATCAGGGAATCGGCGCCTTTGAGCGCTTCGTATTCGTCCTTGGCGTAATTGATCTTGTCGCCGATCAGCTTCTTCACGTTGTTCGCACCTTCCGGGTCGAAGGCGGTCACCGTGGCACCGGCCTTGGTCAATGCATCGATCATGTACAGTGCGGGTGCTTCACGGATGTCGTCGGTATCGGGCTTGAACGAGAGGCCCCACATGGCGAAGTGCTTCCCTTTCAGGTCGCCGCCGTAGTAGGCTTCGATCTTCGGCATCAGCGCGGTCTTCTGTTGCTCGTTCACCTCCATCACGCTGTTGATGATCTGGAAGTCGTAGCCTGCCTCCTTGCCGCTCTTGGCCAGGGCTTGCACATCCTTGGGGAAGCAGCTTCCGCCGTAGCCGATGCCGGGGAAGAGGAAGCGCTTGCCGATGCGCGTGTCGGTGCCCATGCCGATGCGCACCTTGTCCACGTCGGCGCCCACGGCCTCGCAGAAGTTCGCGATCTCGTTCATGAACGTGATCTTGGCGGCGAGGAAGGCGTTGGCGGCGTACTTGGTGAGCTCGGCGCTGCGCTCGTCCATGAAGATGATGGGGTTGCCTTGGCGCACGAAGGGCTTGTACAGGTCCTCCATCAGTTTGCGGGCGCGCTCGCTGCTGGTGCCCACCACCACGCGGTCGGGTTTGAGGAAATCGTCCACGGCGAAGCCTTCGCGCAGGAACTCGGGGTTGCTCACCACATCGAATTCCACCTTGGCGTACTTGGCCACCTCGGCATGCACTTTCTCGGCGGTGCCTACGGGAACGGTGCTCTTGTCCACCAGCACCTTGTAATCCTTCATTAAGCGCCCGATGTCGCCGGCGGCCTTGAGCACATAGCTCAGGTCGGCGCTGCCGTCCTCTCCCGGAGGTGTGGGCAGGGCGAGGAACACGATCTGCGCTTTCTCCAATGCTTCGGCGAGATCGGTGGTGAAGCGCAACCGCCCCTGTCGGATGTTGCGTTCGAAGAGTACGTCGAGGTGCGGTTCGTAGATGGGTACCTTGCCATCCTTCATCATCTGCACCTTCTCGGCGTTGATGTCCACGCATACCACGTGGTTGCCCGTTTCTGCGAAGCAGGTGCCTGTCACAAGGCCAACATATCCGGTTCCTACTACTGCGATGTTCATGTGCTGCGTATTGGGGCGCATCAGGAAACGCCCGTGCGATTCAATTGAAGTATGCCTTCACCGTGGCGGTGATGTGCGTGAGTTGTTCGTTGTCCAGTTCGGTGCTCATGGGTAGCGAGAGCACTTCGCGCGTGAGTTGTTCGGTCACCGGAAGGGAGCCCTCCGGCGCACGATCGGTCTTGTACGCATTCTGCAGGTGGCAGGATACAGGGTAGTAGATCATGGCCGGGACACCATGGGCCTCGAGGTGCGCCTTCAGCCCGTCGCGGTGGCCTCCCGTGACCCGCAACGTATACTGGTGGAAGACGTGCGTGCTGGTGCCACTGCGCACCGGCGTATGCACATGTTCCATGCCCTTGAAGGCCTCATCGTAGAAGGCTGCGGCCTTGTTCCGCGCCGAGCCATACTCATCCAAATGCTTCAGCTTGATACGCAGGATGGCGGCCTGCAGGCTGTCCAGTCGGCTATTGACCCCCACCACCTCGTGGTAGTAGCGCACATCACTTCCGTGGTTGCACACGCGGCGCAGCTTCTTCGCGATGTCGTCGTCGTTGGTGAAGAGCGCGCCACCATCGCCGTAGCAGCCGAGGTTCTTGCTGGGGAAGAAGCTGGTGCTGGCCACGTGGCCGATGCTTCCGCTCTTTCGCTTCGTTCCATCGCTGAACGTGTATTCGGCGCCGATGGCCTGGGCGTTGTCCTCGATCACGTACAGGCCGTGCTTCTCGGCCAGGGCCATGATCGCCTCCATGTCGGCCACCTGCCCGAAGAGGTGTACGGGCACGATGGCCTTGGTCTTCGGGGTGATCTTGCGCTCGATGTCGGCGGGGTCGAGGTTGAAGGTGCCCGGCAGCACGTCGGCGAACACGGGCGTGATGCCCAGCAGGCCGACCACCTCCACCGTGGCCACGAAGGTGAAGGATGCCGTGATGACCTCATCGCCAGGCTTCAGCCCCAAGGCCATCATGGCGATCTGCAGGGCATCGGTGCCGTTGGCGCAGGCGATCACATGTTTAGAGCCGTTGTACGCGGCCAGCTCCTGCTCGAAGGCTTTCACCTCAGGGCCGTTGATGAAGGCGGCGCTATCGACCACCCGTTGCATGGCGGCATCCACCTCGGGCTTGATGCGTTGGTACTGGCCGACGAGGTCGACCATCTGGATGGGTTTCATCGGCTCTGCGGTGGTCCGGCGTTTCGTTCCGGTGGGGTGCGAAGATAGCCGAGCGCAACGCTACCCGATGTACCGCTGGGCGATCGGCCGCTGCTGTGTGGCGCGCTACTTTTGTGGAAGCATGCGTACCGCTCCCCTCCTTGTCCTCTTCTTCCTATCGGCGGCGCCCCTTTGCCATGCCCAGACCATCCGGGACACCTCCTTGGCCCTGGTGGCGGTGCAAGCCAGCTACGCCCATCAGATCGCCGGCGGGGACCTCTCCGAACGGTTCGGCACCAACAACAACATCGGTCTGGGGGCCTGGCGCAAGCTCCGCAACAACATCACCCTGGGCGCCGAGGGCGGGTTCATCTTCGGCAACGAGGTGCGGGAACCGGGGATCGTGCGGAACGTGATGAACAGCGCGGGCCAGTTCGTGGACCAGGAGGGTGAGATGGCCGATGTGTTCTTGTTCGAGCGCGGCTGGACGGCCTTCGCCACGGTGGGCCGCATCTTCCCCCTCTTCGGGCCCAACCCGAACTCGGGCCTGCACCTGAAGCTGGGCGGTGGCTACCTGCGGCACAAGGTGCGGGTGCAGACCCAGAAGAACGTGGTGCCGCAGTTGGAAGATGAGTACCTGCACGGCTACGACAGGCTCACCGCCGGACCTGCGGGCCTGGCCTACATCGGCTACCAGCATTTCGGGAACAACGGGCGGATCAACTTCCACATCGGTCTGGAGTTGATCGCCGGTGCCACGCGACCGCTGCGGGCCTTCAACTTCGATACCGAGCAGTACAACAAGGCGCAGCGCCTCGACCTGTTGAGCGGTCTTCGTTTGGGCTGGACCCTCCCCATCTACAAGAAGAAGGACACCGGGTTCCACTACTACTGATGGCATCGCTGATCGGTCTGGGAACGGCCTTGTACCATGCCGCCATTCGTTTGGCGGCCCCCTTCATGCCCAAGGCCAGGGCGTGGGTGGAAGGACGCCGAGGCCTGTGGCAACGGCTGGAGGCGAAACGCGCCGAGCTGCAAGGGTGCATCTGGTTCCATTGTGCCAGTGTGGGCGAGTTCGAACAGGCACGGCCCGTACTGGAAGCGATCAGGCAAGCCCGACCCGAACTGCCGGTGCTGGTGACCTTCTTCAGCCCCAGCGGCTACCAGGCACGTGTGGGCCACCCGTTGGCCACCCACGTGGAATACCTACCACCGGATACCGCCCGCCAGGCCGCCCGGCTCCAGGCCTTGCTGAAGCCCCGCATGGCCGTCTTCATCAAGTACGAGTTCTGGTACAGGCACCTGCACGCCCTGCGCCAAGCCGGCGTGCCCACCTACCTGGTCAGCGCCATCTTCAGGCCCTCGCAGCCCTTCTTCCGGTGGTATGGTGGTGGCCATCGGGCCATGCTCGCCTGTTTCGACCGGCTGTTCGTGCAGAACGAGGAGTCGCGCAGCTTGCTCGCAGGCATCGGCGTACACCCGGTAACGGTGAGCGGCGACACCCGGTTCGACCGCGTGATGCGTATCGTGGAGGACCACGGATCACTGCCGATCGCCGAGGCCTTCTGCAACGATAGCACGGCGCCCGTGCTGGTGGCCGGCAGTACCTGGCCCGCCGATGAACGCCTGCTCTTCGACGCGGTGCACCATCACCCGCGACTTCGACTGATGGTGGTGCCCCACGAGCTCACCCCCGACCACCTGGATGCCGTATCGTCCCTGGCCCCCACGCCCTTGGCCCGTTGGAGCGCCCCCACCCCCGGGTGCCGTACGCTCCTGGTGGATCGCATGGGCTACCTCTCGCGCCTGTACCGGTACGCCACGATCACGTATGTGGGCGGTGGCTTCGGCAGTGGCATACACAACACCTTGGAGGCCGCCGCATGGGGCAAGCCGGTGATCTTCGGCCCCAACCATGCCCGCTTCGCCGAAGCACAGGGCCTGATCGAGGCCGGGGCGGGATACACGGTGAAGAACGCCGAGGAACTACGGCATCTGCTGCAGCGGTTCCTGGATGATGCCGACGCACTCGCCCGCGCATCGCAGGCTGCACAACGCTATGTATCGGAGCGCACCGGGGCCACGGAGCGCATCAGCACGGTCCTGTTGGAGCGGCTTGACCGGTGATCACTTGCCGTCCTTGGAGAACTCCACCTTCACGGGCACGAGCTTGCCCGAGCCGAGCTTGCGCTGGCCGTAGGTGAAGAAGGTGCCTTTGTCCACTTGGAACATGCCCGTTCCGGCGAGGTAATCCGCATCCTTGTCCGATACCAAGACGATCTTGGTGCGGTACTTCCCCGTGTTGTCGAAGCTCACCACCATGCTGCGGCAATCCTTGGCATCGATGCCCTTCTCCAGGCGCTCGCCCTTCTTGCGTCGTTCGATGTTGTTCTCGTCGTCGATGAACAGGATGTGGAGCTCGTCCTCGAAGAGCACCGCCTGCGAATTGCCCAGGTAGTACGCCGTGGTGTTGATGAACCGCGGCACCTCGGTCCGCCAGAGCAGGTTCCCGGATGCATCGAAGGAATGGGCGATCATGTCGCCGTTCACGTACCTGGTCACCGTGCGCGATCCGCCCCCGGCACTGCTCGTGGTGGCTTGATAGCTGTAGCTGACCTCGGTGACGAGATGGTACCGGCCATCGGTGCCGCGCAGCAGGTCGGCCACGATCATCTCCTCCTGGACCTTGTCGTTGTTCTTGCCCGTCTTCGGGAATTCGTATTTGCCGCGTTGCTCGAAGCGATCCCCATCCTTGGCCCAGACCGCGGTGAAGGAGCCTGGCGTCTTGTCCTTCTTCTCATCCAAGGACCCGTAAACACCGGCGACCACCATGGAGCCGTCGTCCAGGCTGAGCAGGTCCACATCCACGGGATAGTCCGATCCTTCCATCTTGAAGGTGGTCTCGTTCACGCCCTGCGCGTTCATGCGGTACACGCGCGACTCGAAATCCACCACCCCCTTCTTCACATCGCGGTTGCCGAACTTGTTCTTGATCCATGCCGTGGCCGTGCCGTCGTTGGTCACCTCCACATCGAGCAGCGAGCTGCGGGTGCCCTTGACCTCGCTGGTGATGAACTGCTGCCACAGCGGCTCCATCTTCTCGTTCACCACCATGAAGAAGTGTACGGCCTGCTTGTCCTCGGTGCTCATCTCCGGGCTATGGATCAGCATCTTGGTCTTGTCCGGCGAGAGCTTGGTGACGAAGCCGAAAGGTGCGGCCTCGGCCCCGACGAACGGGAACCCCTTGGTGGACTTCTCATAGTCGATGGAGGCGAACTCTTGCAGCGGCGCGTTGTTCTTGGTGAGGCGCGGATCGAACTGCTGCCACAACAAGCGGAACTTCTTGGCATCCTTGAGCCGCTGGCTGGCGATGAGCAACGGCTTGTCGCCGAACATGACGATATCCTCCAGGGCGGTGCGGCCCATGGGCGAGCTGAGGTTGGGTTCGATGGACCGGACCAACTCCATCTTGTCCATGGTGTACAGATCGAGGCGGTACTCCAAGTCGACGATGGGGATGAACATCAAGCTCGCTCCGGTGGCCTTGGCCTTCAGCACCACGAGGCTGTTCTCCGTGGTGCGGATCAGGCGTGCCGCGATCAACCGGTCCACCGCATCGGCATCGGCGCTCATGCGCACTTTGATCTTGGTGCGGCCCTCCTGTGCAGGAACCGCCAAGGCGGCACACAGGGCCATGGACAACAGGAAGGATACACGGAGAAGGCGCATAGGGGAAGATGCTTGGTCGGCAATGATACTGATCCGGACCGATCCGAACTACCCCAGCTTGGGATTGCGGCGGTGGCGGTCCGCATCGCGCACGGTCTTCTTCTCCATGGCCTTTTCCCACGCCGCCTGCAGGTCGGTGTCGGTCTGGTTGGCGAGGCAGAGCACCACGAAGAGCACATCGGCCAGTTCCTCGCCGAGGTCTTTCGCCTTGTCGCTCTCCTTCTCGCTCTGTTGGCCGTAGCGCCGGGCCATGATGCGGGCCACCTCGCCCACCTCCTCGCTGAGCATGGCCATGTTGGTGAGCGGATCGAAGTAGCGTACACCGGTGGTGGTGATCCACTGGTCCACTTCGGCCTGGAGGTTCCCGATGGCGGTATGAGGGTCCTTCATTCGCGGAGCTTGCTATCGATGATGATGGTGACCGGCCCATCGTTGATCAACGACACCTGCATGTCGGCACCGAACTCGCCGGAGCGCACGGGGCGGCCCAGCAATTCACCGAGCCGCTGCTTGGCGCGGAGGTAGAGTGGCGTGGCCTCCTCGGGCCGTGCGGCGCGCAGGTAGCTGGGGCGGTTGCCCTTCACCGTGCTGGCTTGCAGGGTGAACTGGCTCACCACCATCACGTCGCCATGGACCTGTTGCACATCAAGGTTCATCAGGCCTTCCGCATCGGTGAAGATGCGCAGCCGAACCACCTTGCCGCAGAGCCACTCGAGGTCCTCCTCGGTATCGCCCACTTCAATGCCCAGCAACACCAGCAGCCCGTGGTTGATGTGCGCCCGGCGTTGGCCGTCGATCTCCACAGCGGCTTCGCTCACCCGTTGTACCACGGCGCGCATCTCAGTGGCCGTTGCGTTGGAACCATTCCTTCATCCGCGCATGTTTCTCGGCCTCGGTGCCCTTGCCTTGCACGGCATCGCGGTACGTGCCGTACATGGGGTTGGGCAACAGGATGAAGTACTTCGAAAGGCTGTCGGCCAGGGCATCCACGGTCGCCTTCCCGCTGTTCACCGACCGGTCCTTGAACCGCTCGTCGAAGTCGCGGAGTTGATCGCCCACGAGCAACACCACGTCGTGCGTGGCGCGTACCCGGGCACGTCGCTCGGTCTTGTCACTGGTGCCATCCATCAGCAGGAGATGGGCCTCATCGGCGTTGGGGAAGCCATGTGCGATAAGGTTCTTCAAGGTGCTGGCCCGTTCGGCCGTTTCGCGGTTGGTGATGTAGAACACCTCGCACGAGGCCTGGTGCGCGTGCAGCAGGAACTCCAGGGCTCCGGGTGAAGGTCTGGCGATCGCCTTATCCGTCCACGCCCGCCAATCCTGTGGGTCGAAGGTGCGCCCGTGTTCGATGGCTTCGACCTGGTAAGGGCTGTTGTCGAGCACCGTTTCGTCGATGTCCACGATCACGGCCATGGGTTTGCGGGGTTGGCCCTCGCCGTAGGTCGCGGCCAGCTCCACGATGTTCCACATCAGCTTGGTGGCGGCCTGCTCGTAGGCTTGCTCGTAGATCCAGTAGGCCTCGGCGCTCGCGTTCTGCCAGAGCACCGCATCGCTGCCCATCAAGGCGAGTTCGCGGGTGGGGTCCGCTGCAGGCGTGCTGCTGGCGGTGGGTCGTGGGCCGCTGCACGCGACCAGGGCGGTGAGCGGTACGAGGAGAAGGAGGTCACGCATGGTGGTCCGTATGGGCTAATCAAGGCGGTAGGGGCTGTCCTCCTCCACGCCGTTCAACATATCAAGGTAACTGCGGTAGCGGCTTTCGGCGATGTCGCCCTCCTCCACCGCCTTGCGGATGGCGCAGCCGGGCTCGTCCTTGTGCAGGCAGTCGTTGAAGCGGCAATCGCCCTTGCGCCTGAACATCTCGGGGAACTGGTCGCCGATGTGGTGGGCATCGAGATCGACCAGGCCGAAGCCTTTGATGCCCGGGGTGTCGATGATGAGCGTGGGGCGTTCCGTGGAAAGCCCCTGCACCTCGTACATCTCGGCGTTGGTGGTGGTGTGCTGGCCCTTGCCACTGGCTTCGCTGATCTCCAGTGTGTGCAGGTCGAGCTCCGGATCGATGGCGTTGACCAGCGTGCTCTTGCCCACACCGCTGTGCCCCACCACCAGCGACACGTTACCCGCGATCAGCGTCTTCACTTCGGCCACGCCCCGGCCATGCAGCGCGGCGGTCATCAGCACCTTGTACCCGGCTTCCTGATAGATGTCCACCAGCTCGAAGAGGGCTTCCTGTTCCTCGTCATCCAGGTCGTCCACCTTGTTCACCACCACCACCACGGGCACCTGATAGGTCTCTGCGGTGACGAGGATACGGTCGATGAAGCCGTACGAGGTGCGCGGCCGTGCCACGGTGACCAGCAGCAGCGCCTGATCCACGTTGGCCGCGATCACGTGCTTGTGGTGCGAGAGGTTCACGCTCTTGCGCACGAGGTAGTTGGTGCGGTCGTGCAGTTCGGTGATGGAGCCCACCTCCTCCCCGCTCTGCTGGGGCAGGTAATCCACCCGGTCGCCCACGGCCACGGGGTTGGTGCTCTTCCAGCCCTTGATGCGCAGGTTGCCACGCGCCACGCATTCGTGCAGGGTGCCATCGTCGCCACGAACGAGGTAGCGGCTTCCGGTGGAGCGCATGACGAGGCCTGCTGGCATGGTGCAAAGATGGGCGTACGATGCAACGCGCACGTTATCCCGTGATGTGCTCGTTACTTTCGCACCGCATGTCCATCACCGTACAAGGCATCACCAAGCTCTACGGCACCCAGAAGGCGCTGAACGAGGTCTCCTTTTCCGTGGGCTCCGGCGAGGTCGTGGGCTTCCTGGGCCCGAACGGCGCGGGCAAGAGCACGATGATGAAGATCCTCACGTGTTTCCTGCCCCCCACCCACGGCACGGCAACGGTCTGTGGCTTCGACACCGGCAAGGACAGCCTGAAGGTGCGGCGCCATGTGGGCTACCTGCCCGAGCACAACCCGCTGTACCTGGACCTGTACGTGAAGGAATACCTCGACCTGGTGGCCGGCCTGCACGGCATGCGGAACCGAGCACCGCGCGTGAAGGAGATGATCGAGCTCGTGGGGCTAGGGCCCGAGCAGCACAAACGCATCGGCATGCTCAGCAAAGGGTATCGCCAGCGCGTGGGGCTGGCCCAAGCCATGATCCACGACCCGGAGGTGTTGATCCTGGACGAACCCACCAGCGGCCTGGACCCCAACCAGCTCGTGGACGTCCGCGCCCTGATCAAGCGCATGGGCCAGAAGAAGACCGTGATGTTGAGCACCCATATCATGCAGGAGGTGGAAGCCATCTGCGACCGGGTCATCATCATCGACCGGGGGGCGTTGGTGGCCGACGACAAGGCCAGCACCTTGCGCGGCAGCACCCAGCAACGCGAAGCGCTCGAAGTGGAGTTCAGCGGTGACACGCCCCCGAACCAACTGGCCAACATACCCGGGGTGCTGGCCGCACAACGCAAACAAGGGCACACCTGGTTGTTGGAACATGCCGCCACCGTGGACATACGGCCGGCCGTGTTCCGCTACGCGGTGGACCACCAGCTGCAGGTGCTCGGCATGCAGAAGAGCGAACGGGCACTGGAGGACGTGTTCAAGGAACTGACCCGTAAAGGGCAATGACCAACGCACGTACGGCGCACTACCTGCACTGGGGGATCCTGGTGGCCTTCCTGCTCAACGCCTTGTGGATCCTCTGGATCCCGAGCTTCCCCACGCTCGATGGCTGGACCCACCTGCATACCGCGCGCATGCTGTTCGAGGGCGCTCCCGCCGGCGTGTACTGCCCCAATCCCGAGGTGGTGCCCAACCGAGTGGGGCACCTGGTGCTGGGCGCGTTGGCCCAAGTGTTCGCTCCCTTGGTGGCCGAACGCCTCTTCCTTGCCGTGCTGCTGTTCGGCACGGGAGCGGGAGCCTATGCCCTGCTCCGGGCGTTCGGTGGCCGGTCGCCGCTGATCCTGCTGGTGCTCCCCTTCACGGTGAACTTCATGCTGGTGCTGGGGTTCCACAACTACCTCCTGGGCATGGCCTTGGCCTTCGCGCTCAGTGCCTGGTGGGTGTCCCGGTCGGCCTTGTCGCTGCCCTTCCTGGTCGGCCATCTGCTGGCCGCTCTGCTTCTGTTCTACACCCACACCACGGCGCTGGTGCTCTACTTCATGATCACCGGCGCCCACGAGCTGGCGCTGTTGCTCGGCCTCCGCGAACGGAAGAGCTCCGGGGTCCTCGCCGGTCGTTGGAAGGGTTTGGTCGCCTACCTCCTGTGCAGCGTGCCCGCCGTATGGCTCTTCCTGGTATTCAGTGCCGCGCATCCGAACAGCTGGGCCGCCACCGAACAACAGGACCACCTCCGCGAACTGTTCAACCTGCGCAGCCTGCTGCTGTACCACTTCGGCATGGAGGAGAAATTCCTCTACGCCATGAAGGTGCTGCTGGTGGCTTGTGGCGCCTTGGCGGTGGTCGCCCGCCTCCGGAACCGCGCGGGATGGCGGATCGTGCATGCCGACGTGCCGCTCTTGGTGGGCATCGTGTTGTTCGCCCTCTATTTCATCATGCCCGATTCCGCCGGCTACGCGAGCTACATCACGGTACGCCTGCAATGGATGGCCTTGGTGCTGCTCATCATCGCCATGGCCCTGCAGCCGCTTCCCCAAGCCGCGTGGGTGGCGCCGGTGGTCATGGTCCTGCTGATCCACACGGCACGCAACGGACACATTCGCGAGCACATGGCGCCCTTGGCCGAAAAGCGCGACCTCCTGGTGGATGCCGCACGCCACCTACCGGAAGGCAGCGTGGTGCTCCCCATATCCAACGAGGACAATTGGTTGCTGGGGCATTCGGCCTCCCTGCTGGCCACCCAACGCCCGGTGGTGCTCCTGGACAACTACGAGACCACCATGGACTATTTCCCTCTGGTGATCTGCCCCGGACTCCCCGCAGTGCTGCGCGACCACATCACCGGACACGACCGCTGCCTCGGGCGCTTGGCCGATCACCTGGGAAAAGAAGAAGCCCCGGCCGTGGACCACATCGTGATCTTCGGCCAGGGCGGGGATCCGAACTCCTGTTCGGCAGAAGCGTTGAGCGGTCCGCTCGCCGCCTATTTCAAACCCGGGTACGCCAATGCCTACGTGCGCATCTTCGAGCGGCGATGACCGGGTGCGCTGCGCTCACAACCGGTAGGAGACCCCCAGGTTGAGCACGGCGATGCCGTAACCCAGTTCGGCCTGGGCCCCGAGCTGTTGGTTGAACCAGTACCGCGCACCCAGGAATCCGGTGAAGCCCAGCCCGCTGGCGGAGTTGTACGTGTACGACAACGACCCCGAGGGGTAGTTCGTATTGTCCTTGAAGGAGACGCTGTTGTAGCTCAGCATCAAGCCACCGTACGTGTCCAGCTTGTCCTCGCCGTGCCATTCATTGTAGTGCCAGGCCCCGCGCACACCGATGATCAGGTAATTCCAGGTCCAATCGTAGTTGTAGCGCGAACCAGCGTACACCCAATCGTTGTCGTACGACAAACGCTTGTAGCCCACGTAACCACCGACACCGAGGGTGCCCGGCCCCAGGTCCGTGACCCCTTGTTCGTAGGTGAGGCCGAGCGCGGGGGTCTGTGAGGAATAGCTACTGCCTGCCGAATAATGCCCGCCGATGCCCAGGCTTAAGCCCAACACCTTATCACCCACGGCGAACTGGGCCGAGGAGGTGTGGAACATGGCGGTGACGCCCATGGCGGACAGGAGAGCGAGGGAACGAAGGGTACGTGTCATCTGGATCATTTGAGCGGCGAAATTGCGGAGCTCGTCATCAAGCGCACGAACCGCTCATCCGAATCATCTCACGTTCCGCACCAGGCCACGCACCATCCGATACGAACGCCTCTGGCGTCGGCACCCACTCCCCTTTCACCGCGCTCGAACCTCCCGCTATCCCCGGCTTTCACCGATGGCGCGTACCGCCGACCCGGGCCGTGGCTCCGAAGGATCCGGCTTGGCGCACCGGGCACGGCTCGCCTCTTGGGACCAGGTCCATGGCCTCGTCTTCCGGACAATGTGCGCGTATGGTTTGCCCATCCTGCGAGAACCGTTTCCTTTGCACCTCCACAAACGAACCCATGCCGTACCTCTTCACCTCCGAATCCGTCAGCGAAGGTCACCCCGATAAAGTGGCCGACCAGATCAGTGATGCCCTCATCGACCACTTCCTGGCCTTCGACCCCAGTAGCAAGGTGGCCTGTGAAACGCTGGTGACCACGGGCCAGGTGGTGCTTGCCGGTGAAGTGAAGAGTGAGGCCTACCTCGATGTACAGCAGATCGCCCGTGAGGTGATCGAGCGGATCGGCTACACCAAGAGCGAGTACATGTTCGAGGCACACAGCTGCGGGGTGCTGAGCGCGATCCACGAGCAGAGCCCGGACATCAACCAGGGCGTGGTGCGCAAGAAACCCGAAGAACAGGGTGCTGGTGACCAGGGCATGATGTTCGGCTATGCCTGCCGCGACACCGACAACTACATGCCGCTGCCGTTGGAGATCAGCCACCTGCTGCTGCGTGAGCTGGCCGCCATCCGCCGCGAGAAGAACAGCAAGATGCCCTACCTGCGCCCCGACGCCAAGAGCCAGGTGACCATCGAATACGCCGACAACGGGACCCCCTTGCGCATCGACGCCATCGTGGTGAGCACCCAGCACGACGACTTCGACAAGGAGGCGAAGATGCTGGCCAAGATCAAGGCCGATGTGATCAACATCCTCATCCCCCGGGTGATGAAGAAGCTGCCCAAGCGGGTACAGGCCCTCTTCGGCAAGGACATCGCCTACCACATCAACCCCACGGGCAAGTTCGTGATCGGTGGCCCCCATGGCGATACCGGCCTCACCGGTCGCAAGATCATCGTGGACACGTACGGCGGCAAGGGCGCGCACGGCGGTGGTGCCTTCAGCGGGAAGGACCCCAGCAAAGTGGACCGCAGCGCCGCCTACGCCGCACGCCACGCCGCCAAACACCTGGTGGCCGCCGGCGTTTGCGATGAAGTGCTCGTACAGGTGGCATACGCCATCGGCGTGGCCAAACCCGTGGGCTTCTACGTGAACACCTACGGCACCAGCAAGGTGAAGCTCACCGACGGCCAGATCGCCAAGACCCTCGGCAGCCTGAAGGAATTCGACATGCGCCCGTACTTCATCGAGCAGCGTTTCGCCCTGCGCACCCCCATCTACAGCGAGACCGCGGCCTACGGACACATGGGACGCGACAGCAAGGTGGTGACCAAGACCTTCAACAACGCCGGAAAGAAGACCACCGTGAAGGTGAAGCTGTTCCCCTGGGAGGAGCTCAACGCCGTGGACGTGGTGAAGAAGGCGTTCAAGCTGTAGGTCGCCGCAAGCGGCTTCGGAGTAGCGAGCAGCAATTTAGCGGGTGGGGGGGTGGGGGGGGGGGGGGGGGGGGGGGGGGGGGGGCCCCCCCCCCCCCCCCCCCCCCGCGAGAACCCGTGCTGCTGGCGCCCGCTGAGGAACAGCACGCCGGGGCCGACTGGGTGGCGCGTCGATGACGCGCCACCCACCTACTCGCCACCCGCGTTCTCCATACGCATCACTCCATACCCCGACAAAATGAAGAGCTTCCAAGACTCCATCGCCTGGTAGAAGGCCATGGACCTGAACGTCGCCGTGGACATCGCACTGGAGGGCGACCGCAACTTCAGCTTCAAAGACCAACTGTTCCGTGCGAGCCTCTCCATCTGCAACAACATCGCCGAAGGTCACGAGATGCCTTCCGTCAGGCACCAAGTGCACCACCTCTGGATCGCCAAGGGATCGTGCAACGAGGTCTGCTCCATGCTCCACCATGCGAAGCGCCGCAGCTATTTCGCCACCGAGCAGGTCGATCGCATGCTCTCCCTTCAGGACGAAGTGGGCCGCCTTCTGCGCACCTACATCAACAACTCATCCGGCAAGTGGAGCAAAGTCCCCGGTGGCATGGCCGTCCTGCTCCTGTGGGCCAAGATCACCAGCCCCTTCATCCCCAGTTGAACCTGCCTCCTCCGTCAAGCCCCCCATCCCAAGGAGACCACTCACCCATCCGGGAGCTACCCCCAAGAAGACTCGCCACTCACTCCTCGCCCACTCGCCACTCTCCCCCAAGCGCCGAAGGCCGCCCCAGCCTAATACCATTTGGACATCCAACATCATCCGATCTGCTTGCTCTTTTTCCCCATGCCTTCTCCGCGAGACCCGTTCCATAGGCCCCGCTATGCAACGGGCCTCCCGGATCGGCCTGTGAAAAAAATAGCCGCGCATCTTCGGTCGTTATTGAATGTCCAAATGGTATAACTCCTCCTCCCCCAGCATTTTCCATCTTTTCAACCCCAGTTTGTCAGTTCCACCCGATCCATTACCTTTGCAGCCCATTTTCCGAGGAAGACCATGTACGCCATCGTAGATATCGCCGGCCAGCAGTTCAAAGTGAGCAAGGGCCAGAAGCTGAAAGTCCACCGCCTCGAAGCCGAGGAGGGCAAGCACGTTGAACTGGACAATGTCCTGCTCGTGAGCGATGGCAAGACCGTGAACGTGGGCACCCCCAAGGTGGATGGTTTCCGCATCAGCGCCAAGGTGTTGAGCCATGGCAAGGGTGACAAGGAGCTCGTCTTCAAGAAGAAGCGCCGCAAAGGCTACCAGAAGATGAACGGCCACCGCCAGTACCTCACCGAGCTGTGGATCGAGGCCATCCTGGGTAAAGGCGAGAAGTTCGACGCCAGCAAGAGCACCGCACCGACCCCGAAAGCCGTGAAGGTCGCCGAGCCGAAAGCCAAGAAAGTGGCCGCCAAGAAGGACGCTGCCCCCGCCAAAGCCGCCAAGAAGGCCGCGCCAGCGAAGAAAGCCGCGCCGAAGAAGGCCGCCGCCAAGAAGGCCGCGCCGAAAAAAGACGACAAGAAGTAATCCAGACCTCAACGCATCACCGGGATAGCCCGGAATGACAAGACCCCATAAGCCATGGCACACAAGAAAGGTGAAGGCAGTACCCAGAACGGTCGCGAGTCGCACTCGAAACGGCTCGGCATCAAATTGTTCGGTGGTCAGACCGCCATCGCAGGCAACATCATCGTGCGTCAGCGTGGCACCAAGCACCACCCCGGCAAGAACGTGGGCATCGGTGTGGACCACACCCTGTTCGCCACCGCCGACGGCATCGTGACCTTCCAGAAGAAGCGTGGCGACCGTAGCGTGGTGAGCGTGCTCCCCGCCGAGTCGAAGAACTAAGCCGGTTCAGCCAAGTTGAAAGGCCTTCTCGACACGTCGAGGAGGCCTTTTCTTTGGTCGATAGCCCTCTGTACCCTTCTTACGCCGACGCCTTGGCGAAGGCCTCTACCTTTACCTACCCATAGACACCCATCCCGGATATGTTGGAGTTGATTTTCCTGCGCGAGCATCGTGAAGAGGCCGAACAACGCCTCACCAAACGGAACCTCGATGCCAAAGCCCTGCTCGATACCGCCCGTGAACTGGATGACCTGCGCCGCAACACCCAGACCGAATTGGACAGCCGCTTAGCGGAGATGAACGGCTTGAGCCGCACCATCGGCGAGCTGATGAAGAGCGGCAACAAAGCAGATGCGGAGGCCGCGCGCGCACGCACCACCGAGCTGAAAGCAACCACCGCGGCGCTGAAGGAGAAGCTGGACGCCGCCGAGAAGGCCCTGCACGATCACCTCTGCACCATTCCCAATGCGCCCAGCGCCAAGGTGCCCACCGGCCGCACACCCGAAGAGAACACCGTGGTGATGGAAGAGGGCGCCGTACCCGCGTTGCATGCCGGGGCCAAACCCCACTGGGAGCTGGCCGAGGAGTACGGCCTCTTCAGCCTCGACCTCGGCGTGAAACTCACCGGTGCCGGGTTCCCCGTGTACACCGGCCCGGGTGCCAAGCTGCAACGTGCGTTGATCACCTTCTTCCTCGACAAGGCCACCGAGGCCGGCTACCGCGAGATCATACCCCCCCTGATGGTGAACGCCGACAGCGCCTTCGCCACCGGCCAGCTCCCCGACAAGGAAGGCCAGATGTACCACGCCACCGCGGATGGCCTGTACCTGATCCCCACCGCGGAAGTGCCCATCACCAACCTGTACCGCGACATGATCCTCGATGCCGCCGAATTGCCGATCCGCATGGTGGGCTACACCCCCTGCTTCCGGCGTGAGGCGGGAAGCTACGGCGCCCATGTCCGTGGATTGAACCGGGTACACCAGTTCGACAAGGTGGAGATCGTGCGCATCGAGAAACCCGAGAACAGCTACGCGGTGCTGGAGGAGATGGTGGAGCATGTGAAGGGCCTGCTGCGCGCCTTGGAACTGCCCTTCCGGCAACTGCTGCTGTGCGGCGGCGATATGGGCTTCGCCAGCGCGATGACCTACGACATGGAAGTGTACAGTGCGGCGCAACAACGCTGGCTGGAGGTGAGCTCGATCAGCAACTTCGAGACCTACCAGAGCAATCGGTTGAAACTGCGGTACCGCGGCGAGGACAAGAAGCCCAAGCTCGCCCATACCCTCAACGGCAGCGCCATCGCCCTCGCCCGGATCGTGGCGGCCCTCTTGGAGAACAACCAAACGCCCGACGGCATTCGGATACCCGATGCCTTGCGACCCTATACGGGCTTCGACATGATCCGGAAGTAGCCGGGATGCATCATGGCAGCGAAGCGGACCAAGGCGACGGCACGGGCCGGTGAGGGCTCGGGGATGACCTTGCGTTCTGCTGTCGCGACGAGCGGCCTCCTGCGATCCTTCGGCTGCGGCACAACGCTCCGTGGCATGTTGTTGGCTGGGTTGTTGGCGATGATCGGGAACGCCCTGCTCGTTTCCTGCCGACGTGCCGCCGATCCACGCCAACTTGCAACCGTGGACAGCCTGATCACGACCATGGAAGCCGCTCGACTCACGCTCCATGAGCTGGACACCCAGCACTACGCCACAGCGGATTCCATCCTGCAAGGCACGCGCGCCCGGTTCCTCCAGCGTTTTGATGATACGCTGGACAAGAACACCGCGACCGTACTGGGCAACCAGTTCATCGCGCTGCGTGAAACGGGCCAACGCGCCACGGACCACCGCATGGTGGTACAAGCCGTGCACGAAGCGGGGGCACGGCTGGCACGGCTACGGCACGATGTCAGCTCGGGTGCCCTGTCCGCGGAAGATGCCGCCACGGCGATCGCGAGCGAAACGGCGGCCTCGGAAACGGTCGAACAGGGGGTGTTGCAGGTGATCACGAACCACCAGGCCACACAGCGTGCACTGGAACAACAAGCCATGGTGGACAGCCTCCTCGCCGATACGCTCACCCCACACCATCCGCACCGATGAACACCCGGCTCCTGATCCTGCTGCTGCTGCTGGTGACCGCCCCGGCCCTGCTGCGCGCTCAGCCGGGCACCGATGAACAGCTCGCCGCCCAATACTTCCAACAGGGCGACCATGCGAAGGCCGTGCTGTACTACGAGAAGCTGTATCGCAAGCAGCCCAGTGCGTACTACTACGAGCAACTGCTGAAAAGCTACATGGCGCTGAACGACCTGGAGGCCGCGGAGAAACTGGTGAAGGACCAGCTGCGCCGCTCGAACAATGATCCCCGGCACATGATCGAGCTCGGGGGGATCCATAAAGCCGCCGGTGCCCTGGACAAGGCCAACAAGGAATACGACCGGGCATTGAAACAGATGGGAACGGACCAGAGCAGCATCCGCGCGGTGGCCAACGCCTTCCAGCAGGCGAATGAACTGGATCGTGCCCTGGAGGCCTACGAGCGAGGATCGAGGTCGTTGCCCCAGGGGCAGTCGTTCGCCTACGAAATGGCCGGCCTATACGGTGCCAAGGGCGATACACCGAAGATGGTGAGCGCCTACATGGACCTGCTCGCCGTGAACGAGGGCTACATCCAAGCGGTGCAGAACGCCCTGTCTCGGTCCATCGACTTCAGCGTGGCCGACAACCGGTCCGAGGTGTTGCGTACCGAGCTGTTGCGTCGGATCCAGAAGGATCCACAACGCGCCATCTTCCCGGACCTGCTGATCTGGATGTACATCCAGCAGAAGGACATGAACTCCGCACTCGTCCAGAGCAAAGCCATGGACAAGCGCTTCGATGAAGGTGGCGCACGCCTGATGGACCTGGCCCAGATAGCCCTGGCCAACGGCGATCATGGCACCGCATACAAGTGCTACGACCATGTGCTGAGCCTGGCCCGCAACGATGCCAACTACGTACAGGCACGGATCGGCGCGGTGAAGACCCGGTACGACCAGCTGACCAACCAGCCCGAGCCCGCCACCGCCGACCTGATCGACCTGGACCAACGCGCGGCCAACACCATCGGTGAACTCGGCCTGGGCAAACAGACCATCGACCTGCTCCGCGACCGTGCGCACCTGAAAGCCTACTACCTCAACGACCATGAAGGGGCAACGGCCCTGCTGAATGAAGGCATCAACCTGCCCACCATCGACCCCAAGACCAGGGCCCAGCTGAAGCTCGACCTCGGCGATGTGCATGTACTGACCGGCAATATCTGGGAAGCCTCGCTGCTGTACTCGCAGGTGGACCTCGATCACAAGCACGACATGCTGGGCCACGAGGCGCGGTTGCGCAACGCGAAAGTGTCGTTCTATGCCGGTGATTTCCTCTGGGCACAGGCCCAACTGCAAGTGTTGAAGGCGAGCACCAGCAAGTTGATCGCCAACGATGCCATGGAACTCTCGTTGCGCATCACCGACAACCTCGGGCTGGACAGCAACAGCGTACCCCTCTCGTACTTCGCCCGCGCCGAACTGCTGCGCTACCAGCACCGCTACGACGAATCACTGGCCGTGCTCGACTCCCTCGTAGAAGCCTACCCGGGCCACTCCCTGGGCGATGACATCCTCTACGAACGGTACCGTATCGCCTACGCCCGGCATCGCTACACCGAGGCCGCCGCGCATCTGGAGAAGCTGCTGGAACTGTTCCCACTGGACATCCTCGTGGACAACGCCCTGCTCGACCTGGGGAAACTCTACGAAGACCGCTTGAAGGACCCCGAGAAGGCGAAGGGCTACTACCAACGGCTGCTCTTCGAACAAACGGGCAGCATCTTCGTTCCCGAAGCGCGCGAACGCTTCCGCAAGCTCCGCGGCGACAACCTCGAAGGACCGCCAGAACCAACGGCCCCCACGCAACACCCATGATCATCTACAACGTCACCCTCAATGTGGATACCGATGTGCATCTGGCATGGCTCCACTGGATGAAGGTGACGCACATCCCCGATGTGATGGCCACTGGCCTCTTCCTGGACAGCCGCATCTTCCGGGTGCTGGCCGATGACGAAGGAGGCATCACCTATGCGGTGCAATACACCTGCGCGGACATGGCCACCTACGAACGCTACCGCGACGAACATGCACCACGGCTACAAGCCGAGTCGCAGAAGCACTTTGGTGGCAAGTTCGCCGCGTTCCGAACATTGTTGGAATTGGTCCATACCAGTTGATGCACGTCCGCGCGAAAAAGCACCTGGGCCAGCACTTCCTCAAGGAGGATGACATCGCACGGCGCATCGCCGAGAGCCTGACGGGACACGGTGGCTACCGCCATGTGATCGAAGTGGGGCCCGGCACCGGCGCCCTGACCAAGCACCTCGTACACCGGCCCGACACCAAGCTCGTGTGTTACGAAGTGGACCGCGAATCCGTGGAATTCCTGGAGCACACCTACCCCGAGGTGGAGGTGCGCGAAAGTGATTTCCTGCGCATGGATCCGGACTCCGTGACCACCAGCCCCATCGCCGTGATCGGCAACTTCCCGTACAACATCAGCACGCAGATCGTGTTCAAGATCCTCGAACACCGCGATCGTTTCCCCGAGATGGTGGGCATGTTCCAGAAGGAAGTGGCCGACCGGATCTGCACCGGACCCGGAAGCCGCACCTACGGGATCACCAGCGTGCTGGCCCAGGTGTGGTACGACATGGAGATGCTCTTCGTTGTGGAACGCGAGGCCTTCATTCCACCGCCCGAGGTGCGCAGCGCCGTGATGCGCATGAAACGTAACGAGGTCAAGGCCATGCCCTGCGACGAGGCCCTCTTCGTGCGGGTGGTGAAGGCCGCCTTCAACCAACGGCGCAAGACGTTGAGCAATGCACTGAAGGGCTTCCCGGCCCTGCCCGCAGGGGTGCCCCAGGCCTTCGCCGGAAAACGCGCGGAACAGCTGTCCGTTCAAGACTTCATCGCCCTGACGTTGGCATGTGAGGCACCTCGGTGACCTGGCCAAGCCCCCGCGCATCTTCGTAGCTTCGCGACCGCCTGCGGAAGCGGCCATTCCGCTTCACCCAAGCCCGGTAGCGCCATGTCCTTCGAACTCACCCGGCCCCAGTTGGAATCCCTTCGTGCCGATGTGGCACAGGGCCGCGACTCGGTGATCCAGGCGCTCCTAGCCGACCTGCATCCGGCCGACATAGGCGCCATCCTCGACCAACTGGTGCTGGATGAGGCCGTGTACGTGTACCGCCTGCTCGATAGTGAAGTGGCCGCCGAGGTGGTGCTGGAACTCCGTGAAGGCCTGCGGGAGGACCTGCTCAACTCCCTCACCAGCCGCGAGATCGCCGAGGACGTGCTCGAACACATCGACACGGACGACGCGGCGGACGTGATGGCCGAGCTGCCCGAGGACAAGCAGCGCGAGGTGATCGCCCTGCTGGACGACCACGAACACCGCGAGGACATCCAGGAGCTGCTGGCCTACCCCGAAGGCACGGCGGGAGCGCTGATGGCGAAGGAGATGATCCAAGTGCGTGCCGACCTTAGCGTGGCACGTGCTATCGTGGAGATGCGGCGGCAGGCCGAGGGCGTCGACCATGCCTCGACCATCTACGTGGTGGACAAGGACGGCCGACTGCAGGGCATCCTTCCCCTGAAGGACCTGTTCTTCTCCGCGGAAAGTACGCGCACCCTCATCAAACACATCTGCAACACCGACATCGTTCGCGTGAAGGCCACCGATGACGTGGATGATGTGGTGAAGCTGATGAAGAAGTACGACGTGGTGGCACTGCCGGTGGTGGACGACATGGAACACCTGATCGGCCGCATCACCTTCGACGATGTGATGGACGTGATGACCGAGGAGGCCACCGAGGACTACCAGCTCGCCAGCGGTATCAGCGAGGACGTGGATGCCACCGACAGCCCCATCGTTCAGGTGCGCGCCCGGTTGCCCTGGCTGTTGATCGGCCTGGCGGGCGGCATCATCTCCTCGCGCATCATCGCACAGTACGAAGGGCAACTCCGCATCGACCCTTCCATGGCCTTCTTCATGCCGCTGATCGCGGCCACGGCCGGCAACGTGGGGGTGCAATCGAGCGCCATCGTGGTGCAGGGCCTCGCCTCCGGCAGTATGGCCAACGTGCGCCTGGTATCGCGCATGTGGAAGGAATTGCGCGTGGCCTTGCTCACCGCCCTGGTGTGCGGTGCCGTCATCTTCGCCATCAACTTCGCGCTGGAGCAGTCGCAAGCCCTCACCTACACCGTGAGCATCGCCCTGTTCACCGTGATCCTCACCGCCGCCATGTTCGGCACGGTGATCCCCTTGCTGATGGACCGTCTGAAAGTGGACCCCGCGCTCGCGACAGGACCGTTCGTCACCACGTTGAACGACATCTTCGGGCTGCTCACCTACTTCAGCGTGGGCCACCTGATGTATGGCATGCTCTCGTGACCATGCGGATCGGCATCCTGGACCCCGTACATCCGATCATCGAGCAACGCCTGGAGGCGGCGGGCCATACCTGCACCCCGCTCCATGCCCTGCCAGACAGCGAGCGGAAGCAGGAACTCGCCGCCATGGAAGGCCTGGTGGTGCGCAGCAGGCGCATCGACGCCGCAGCGATCGACCGATCCGCGCGGCTGCGCTTCATCGCACGCGTGGGTGCCGGGTTGGAGAACATCGATGTGGCCCACTGCGCAAGCAAAGGGATCCTTGTGTTGAACTCGCCCGAAGGCAACCGCGACGGCGTGGGCGAGACCTGTGTGCTGCTGCTGCTGGCCTTGATGAAACACCTGGTGCCCGCGAACCGTGCGGTGCATAACGGAGAATGGCCACGCGAAGCGATGCGCGGGACCGAACTGAATGGCAAGACCGTGGGCATCATCGGATACGGGAACATGGGCAGTGCCTTCGCGGAGAAGCTGCGCGGATTCGGCGTACGCATCCTGGGCCACGACAAGTACCGATCCGGGTTCAGCACCACGGGTGTGGAAGAATCATCCTTGGACCGGACCCTGGCGGAGAGCGATGTCATCAGCCTTCACCTGCCCCTGAACCCAGGAACGGCACACTACGCGAACTCCGCCTTCTTCGATCGGCTGAAGCGGCCGGTGTGGTTCCTGAACACCTCGCGCGGCGGAGTGGTGCATACGACGGCGTTGCTGGACGCGCTGGACAGCGGACGTGTGATCGGCGCAGGGCTGGATGTGCTGGAGTACGAACGCCCTGAGCTGGATGGCCTGGCCCCCGGCCCGGACCGACCTACCTACGACCGACTGCTCCGGCACGACCGTGTGATCCTGACGCCACATATCGCCGGTGTCACCCACGAAGGCAAGTTCAAGATGGCCGATGTACTGGCCACCAAGATCCTTCAACACTTCCCGAATGGCACGACCTGAACAACTCGCGTTCGCCTGCGCCCTGACACTCACCGCCTGCATGCCCCAGAAGAACCTGCACCCCGATATCCACGGCCACCGCGGCTGCAGAGGGCTCCGACCAGAGAACAGTCTGCCGGCATTCCTCAAGGCCACGGAATTGGGGTGCGACTTCCTGGAAATGGACGTGGTGATGAGCGGTGATGGGCAAGTGATCGTATCGCACGAACCGTGGATGCGACACGACCTGTGCCTGACCCCTGACGGAGAGCCCATCACCCCGGAGAACGAGCGCAACTACAACCTGTATCGCATGACGGCCTTGGAGATCAGCCGCTTCGATTGTGGTTCGCTCGAAGATGTGGAGCATCCCGATAAGGATCAACGCGTAGCCTACAAACCCACTTTGGCGGAAGTGCTGGAGGCCGTGGATGAACATGCGCTGCTCAGCGGCGTTCCGCCGCCTTCGTTCAACATCGAGATCAAAAGCGACCCGGCCCTGTACGGCACCTTCCAACCCGAACCTCGTGCGCTTGCGTTGATGATGATCCACGCCATCGATTCGTTGGGCATGGCGGACCGTTGCCTTCTGCAGTCCTTCGACACCGCCGTTCTTGAAGTGATCCATACGGAACGGCCCGAGATCCCTCTGGCGCTCCTGGTGGAGAACGAAGGCACGCTGGACGAACACCTCGCTTCCCTCTCCTTCGCCCCGGCCATCTACAGTCCGCACTTCAGCATGGCCAACGAAGTCTTGTTGAACGCCGTGCGCGCCAAGGAAATGGAACTGGTGGTATGGACGGTGAACGAGCCCGCCGATATCCGCCGCATGCTCGACCTGGGTGTGGACGGCATCATCAGCGACTACCCCGACCGGGTGATCAAGGTGATGGAGAACCGGGAGTGACCGCTCCGCGCAGGATCCGATCCACCGCCGCCTCCACCTGATCGAGGTCGGCATTCCACTGTTGCGGTTCGCTCCAGGCGTTCTCCCGGATGATCCGCATGCACAGCGGCGCCAACGAGTCATCGAAGACCAATAGCTGCGGCTTCAACGTGTGCACCACACGCTGCACCTTCTCCTGATCGCCCTGTTCACGTGCCTCGCGCAAGGTGATCAGCCGCATTGGCGCTTGCTTCTGGAACATGGCACGCACCATGGGATCGATCACCAATGGCGCATTCTGCGGCGTGGATGACCGCTCCGCCCCGGCCGATTCTGGAACGGATGGGGCGGCATCCACCGCCGGTCCTCGCAGCCGGTTGCGCGGCCGTTCCTCCATCGACCGCAGGTCGGACCTCAGCTCCACGACCTCGGTGCGCAGACGCCGGATGATCCGCCCATACCTGGCCAACACGAACCCGATGATCGCCAAGGCTAAGAGGCCCACACCTGCGGCGACCCACATCCAGGACCGCGCGGCATCGTTCGCTTCGTTGACCCTGACCTCCGCAGCACGGCGGCCCGCCTCGGCACCGGCCAAAAGGCTGTCGCGGTCAATGGCCATGGCCCGCAGCAACGAATCGCGCTTCGCCTGGGCCGCTGCCAGGCGATCCGTGGCCCACCCCGCAGCGTGCTCCGCCGCGCGGATGGCCTCCTGGTACGCCTGCTTCATCTGGCCGCGACCAGCGAGGGTGCGCGCGAGGGCCTGCCGCGTTGCGATCGCCTCCGCGTCCAGGTGCGCACTGTCGGCGATGGCCACCGCACGCGTGTAGAGCGCCAACGCATCCTTGGGTTTGCTCATGGCGGCAAGCGCCAAGCGCAAGCTGATGGCTTGCTGCACATCGTTGTTCCGATCCGCCTCGGCGATCGCAACCGCATGCCGGGCCATGGTCGCCTTCACCGCCTCGGGACCTTCCGGTGGTGGTGTCTGACCCTGGACCAAGGACACCATGGCCACCAGGAACACGGCCAGGGCCGAGGAACGACCGAACAAGGGAATGGTGAACATACCGCGAAGCTACGCCCGCCTCACTGCGCCTTGGTCACGTACCGTGCCGTGACGCGGCTCCGCTGTTCGATGAGGATGTGCTTGCCTGCGGTGAGTTCCGTCAGGGTGGCCTCGTCGAAATGGCGCACCGTGAGCAGTTCGCACCCTTCGTTGTACAACACCTCGTACCGTGTGCGGAGCTCTTCGATGAGCTGTCGGGAACGGGCGGTATCCTCCACCGCCACGGTGAAGGCCACCGCGCTGTTCTGCATCAGATCGATGCGCACATTGCGCTTGGCGAACAGCAGGAAGATATCGCCGAGGTTCTCCTCCACGATGAAACTGAGGTCGCGCGGCGTGATACTGATGAGCAGCTGCTGCGGCTTGACGATGAACGATGGGATGAGCGTATCGTGATCCGTGGCTTCGCTGATGGTGCTGCCCGGCGCCGCCAGGTCCATGAAGGAGCGCACATACAACGGGATCCCCTTGCGCTGCAAGGGCTGCAGCGTGCGCGGATGGATCACACTGGCGCCGAAGTAGCTGAGCTCGATCGCCTCCTTGTAGCTGATGTGCTCCAGGAGCCGTGTGTTGGCGAACCGCTTCGGGTCCGCGTTGAACATGCCCGGCACGTCCTTCCAGATGGTGACGCTCTCGGCATCCAGCGCGTAAGCGAAGATGGCCGCACTGAAATCCGATCCCTCGCGGCCGAGCGTGGTGGTCTGCCCGTTCTCCGTACTGCCGATGAACCCTTGGGTCACCATCCGTGCGGGTGCTCGGTCGAAAGTCGGCATCCGCTCCCGGACCTGCTCCTGCAGGAGGTCCCATTTCACGTTCGCGGCCCGATGCCGATCATCGGTGATGATGATGCGTCGTGCATCGACCCATTCGTTCGCGACACCCACCGCGTTGAGGTGAGCGCTGACGATGATCGTGCTCCACAACTCGCCGAAGGCCACGAACCGGTCGTAGTAGTGGTCCACGTCCAAGACGACCGGCTCAGCCAATTGAAGGCGTAACGCGCTGAACTGCTCATCCAGCGCCGCAAGCGCCGCGACATCCGCGGGGGCCACCTCGTTCAACACCGCCCGGTGCTGCTGTACCAGTGCCGCCACTTTCGGCCCAGCATCGTGCCCTTCGGCATAGGCCCACACCACCTCTTCCAAGGCGTTGGTGGTCTTGCCCATGGCGCTCACCACGATCAATAGATCATCCTTGGGAAAGTGACTGAGCACCGCTGCGACGTTGCGCACCCCAGCGGCATCCTTCACGCTGGCCCCCCCGAATTTGAAAACCTTCATCCCCCCCCGAACTTATTTACGGCGCGAAGATGCGGAAGAGCGATCACATGCTCGTACGGCAGGCTCTCCATTCGGACAATGGAATGGCGGGCCAGGCGCATCCCGATGCCGGAACAGGCCTCAGCGCTGCACCACGAACGATGCACCTGCGGAACGGGATGCGCCGTGCTGTACGAACCGGTACGTGCCCGGCGGAAGTTCCGCGACCGACAGGATCAACGGCCCCGAACCCGGCTGCACACCTTGCAACACAGCGCGACCCAACGCATCATGCACACGCCAGGCTCCCGCCTCCGACCACGGCAGTACCAATTGGTCCGTGGCCGGGTTCGGATGGAGCTTCAGGTGGTCCACGGCACCTTCGGCCAAGCCCGTGGCACCGGTCATGAACGCCGCGATGAACGCATCGCCGCCATCTTGTGATCGTCCACAGTACAAGGCTCGGCCATTGGGCTCCACCCACAACCCCGCGGCATCCTCATTGCTGCCATCTTCGAGCGCCAAACCAGGTGCGCGCATCAGGCCTTGATCTCCGAAGCCCGGATCCAAGGCACCCGAAGCGGATAGACCGATGAGCAGGACATCCTCCCCTTCGGTGGCGGCCACGATGGCTCTGCCATCGTTCATGAGCCATCCCGCATAGGCTTTCGTAGGTCGACCCTCCTCATCAGGGGCCGTTTCGGTCACGATGGCACCGTCACCGTGACCATCCGCATCGAGCATGAAGTTCACCGCTTCGCTGTACATGCCCATGGTGGTGGCCAGACCGCTCAGTAAGATGGCTCCATCGCCCCGTGTGAACACATCGAATGCCTTGCCGCCTTGTGTCACTCCGTGCATCACCGAGCCTTCGTCGCCGAAGGTGGCATCCCATTCGCCGTCCTCGGTGATCCGTTTGGCCCACACGGTGCCCACGGGGCCGCCTGCGGGATCACCATAGCATGCGACCACCATGGCATCACCTTGCGCCCCCACGCTATACGCCCGCTCGGAACCGCCAAGATCCAAGTCCATCCACCCATCACCGTTGAAGGTCTCGTCGAGCAGCCCTGTATCCCAATAGCGCGCCGCGAAGATGTTGCCACCCAGGCCACCAACGACCACCACCTTCCCATCGACGGTCACGGCGACATCCTCACCGAAACCGCTGGTCGTTCCCGGGAAAACGCTCGCCCCGGCGGAGCCGAAATCCGGAGCCGGCTGACCATTTGGTGAAAACAGGAAGGCCGCTGGGCGCCGCAAACTCCCCGAGCCGACACTACCCGAGCACACGATCCGTCCATCGGGGAACAGGGCCACCCCGGTCAATTCGGTATCGGCACCGCCCACATCGAAGACATGATAGCCCGTACCCATGAACTCCGTATCCAGTTCACCCTGGCTCGTGTACCGGGCGATCAATCCTTTGAGGTCGGAATCCACGTTGGCATGTCCGACAGCCACTATGCCGCCATCGGCCTGCGCGACCACCTCGAAGAACTGTTCGAATGAACCATCCACATCGAGGTGTACGACCCCGTTCTCCCCGAACCCGGGATCAAGGAATTGGGGCAGGGCGACCAACGGTGCGCATAACAGAGCAATGCAGGTGGCGGTTCTCATCGGGATGGTTTCCGCCGAAAATAGCGGTTCCGCCCGATGTCGATCACTTCCGGTCAAGCAAGGCCCGGAGGTCGTGGTGCTCCAACGACCCGTTGCGCCACTGATCATCATACCGCGTTCCGAAACGATCATAGAACCGGACCGCCTCGGTGTTCCAATCAAGCACCTGCCACTGCATGCCGCTATGCCCCATCGCCACGGCATGTTCCACGCACGCCATGAAGAGCCGCTCGCCGATCCGCCTTCCCCGCTGGCCCTCGGAGACAACGATGTCCTCCAGGTAGAGCCTCCGGCCCTTCCAGGTGGAATACCGTACATAGCACAGCGCCATGCCTTGGACCTTCCCCTCCACTTCGGCCACCCAGGCCACCCAGACGGGATCCGGTCCGAAGCCGGCCTCGTGCATGTGCTCCAAGGTCACCGTGACCTCGTTCGGCGCCCGTTCGAACAACGCCAACTCCTTCACCAGTTCATACATACGGGGCACATCACGGACCTCGGCACGACGGATCACGACGTTCATGGTGCAAAGGAACGATCTCACGATCTTTGCCGCATCACCGACCCTTACAACAGGCATTCGCGCCGCCCCTGCCATGTCCGACATCAAGACCCTTTCCGAATTCATCGTTGAACGCCAGGCCGAATTCCCGGGATCCTCGGGCGACCTGAGCTCGCTGCTCACCGCGTTCCGATTGGCGGGCAAGATCATGAACCGCGAAGTGAACAAAGCGGGCCTGATGGCGGAGATCCTCGGGGCGCAGGGCACGGAGAACGTGCAGGGCGAGGCCCAACAGAAGCTGGACGTTTATGCCAACGACCTGTTCCTACGGATGATGCGCACCCAAGGGGCCGTATGCGCCGTGGCCAGCGAGGAGAACGACGACATCGTTCACTTCGACAACGGCGGCAAGTACGTGGTGACGATGGACCCGCTGGATGGCAGCAGCAACATCGATGTGAACGTGAGCATCGGCACCATCTTCAGCATCTACAAGCGGATCAGCACCGGACCGAAGGCCACCCTGGAGGACTTCCTGCAACCGGGCCGTGCACAGGTGGCGGCAGGCTACATCGTGTACGGCAGCAGCACCATGCTGGTGTACAGCACCGGACACGGGGTCAACGGCTTCACACTCGACCCCAGCATCGGGACGTTCTGCCTGAGCCACCCGAACATGACCTCGCCCGCCGATGGCAAGATCTACTCGATCAACGAAGGCAATTGGTACGAGTTCAGCGATGGCGTGCGCAACTACATCGACGGGTGCAAGCAGAAGAAGATGAGCGCACGCTACATCGGCAGCTTGGTAGCGGACTTCCACCGGAACCTGCTGAAGGGAGGCGTGTACCTGTACCCCGGTACGGCCAAGGCCCCGAAGGGGAAATTGCGGCTGCTCTACGAAGCGAACCCGCTGGCCTTCCTCGCGGAACAAGCCGGCGGCAAGGCCACGGACGGTACGGCTCGCATCCTCGACCTGATGCCCACCGAACTGCATCAACGCACGCCGCTGTACATCGGCAGCAGCCAGATGGTGGATGCCGCCATGCGCGGTTGATCCGGCAAAGCCCGCACGTACGCCGGTCCATACACCGGAAATCCCGGTCCATGACGTCCTGGGCTGGCGGTGTGGGCGGTGTTCGCCAGCTTTGAGGCCCCGGATGTCCGCACGAACGACCCACGTGGCCCAACACCTCCTCCGCATGCTGGCCCTGTCGGCCATGGCCTTGTGGACCGTGGTGGGCCATGCCCAAGGGAAGGACCCGGCACTGCGCGAGGAGATACGGTCCACCACCGATCTGATCCGCTCCGGACCACCTGGGGTGGCCCTGCACCGGACGGACTCGCTACTCACCTTGGAGCGATACCGCAACGACGGCGAGTGGATGATCCATCTGCATGCCCTGCGCGGGCATGCCCTACGCCAACTCGGCCGTAGCGACGAAGCCCTGGCAGCGTACATCCGATCGTACAAACTGGCCGAGCAAGCTGCGGACCACGAAGCCATGGTGGATGCCCAACTCTCCATCGCGGCCGTGCACCTCGACCTCCGTGACTTCGCACGGGCCGGCCATGAGCTACGCCATGCGCTCCGAACCAGCGAACAGTACCGAACAAGTCACGCGGCGCGCATCCAACTGGTGCTGGGGGCCCGCGCCTCGATGATGCATCGCAGCGATAGCGCCCTGCATTGGTACGGTAGGGCGTTGACCCTCGCCGAAGCCGCGCGCGACAGTTTCATGCTGGCCGACCTGCACTACAATATGGGCGTGGTGTACGATCAGCTGGATAGCGCACGCCTGGCCGAAAAGCACCTCTCGGAAGGCTTGCGCCACATCCCCCGGGTCGGCTACTCGCTGCTCGAAGGCACCACCCAGGAGATCCGCGCCCACCTACGTATCCGCAGCGGCCGGTACCGCGAGGCCATCACCCTGTTGGACAGCGCCGAGGCCATCGCACGAAGGCTTTCCCATGGCGAACTGCTGATCGCCGTGATCGAGGACCGCGCCGAGATCCACGAAGCCACGGGAGCCACCGACCTGGCCATGGCCACCTTGAAGGAGCTGATCGAGGTGAAGGACTCGGTGGCCCATGTGGTACGCGACGAGGCCTTCGCGGCAGCCCAGACCAGACTGGACATGTCGCGTCTGGAAAAGGAACTGGAGCTGTCCAAGGCCGAAGCCGAACTGGGGGTCCTGCGCGCACAGCGGGCCCGCATCGCGTGGGGGGCGTTGATCATCATCGCCGTGCTCGCCATCGGGTTGATCATCCTCTTCCACCGACAGGCCCGTGCGGAACAACGCGCCGCGCTCGCCCTGGAACAGGACAAGGAGCGCCTATTGGAAGAGAACGAACTGTTGCACCAGGAGAACCTGATGGCCAGATTCGAGACCCTGAAGAGCCAGGTGGACCCGCACTTCCTGTTCAACGCCATGAACACACTGTACACCTTGGTGGAGACCGAACCGACCAAGGCCCGGGATTTCATCGCCAGCTTCAGCGCACTGTACCGCCAGGTGCTCTTGAGCCGCGAACGCACCATCGTTCCCGTGCAGGAGGAGCTCCAGCTGGCCAAGCACTACCTCTTCCTGCAGCGCATCCGTTTCGGCGACAGCCTGGTGGTGGAGATCGACCTGCCCCAGGAGGCCACCAACGGATACCTTCCGCCCTTCACCATGCAGATGCTCCTGGAGAACGCCATCAAGCACAACGTGATCAGCGCCAACCGGCCATTGCACATCCAGATCACCGGCGACCGCACCCGCCTGGTGGTGCGCAACGACCTGCGACCCCGCGGCGACGGAAGCCGAGGGACCGGCACCGGACTCGACAACATACGCCGCCGATACGCCATGCTCGGTGCCGAGGAGCCCGAGTTCCGGATGACCGAACGTTCCTACCTGGCCACCGTACCGATCCTGAACGAACAGCCATGACCGCCTATATCGTAGAAGACGAAGTACCTGCCGCCCAGGGATTGGTACGTCTATTGGAACAGGCCGACCCGGGCCTTCGCGTGCTGGGCATGGCCGACAACGTGGAGGATGCCGTGCGTGGCATCACGGCCCTCGACCCGGACCTGATCTTCATGGACATCCACCTGGGAGACGACCTCTGTTTCCGCATCTTCGAACGCACCGTGGTCGAAGCCCCGGTGATCTTCACCACGGCGTTCGACCAATACGCCATCCAAGCCTTTCAAGCCAACGGCATCGACTACCTGCTGAAGCCCATCGCCCTGCCGGCGGTACAACAGGCCCTGGCCAAGGTGCAGAAGATGCAACGGCGCTTCCGGATCGACCCCGGGATCCTGCGTGAACTCGTGGACCTGAAGCCGCCCACCTATCGCGAACGTTTCATGGTGGCCAGTGGTGGACAGATCCGCTCGGTGGCCGTAGACCAGGTGGCCTATTTCCAAAGCGAGGGCAGGTACGTGAAACTGGTGAGCACGGACAATCACCGTTACATCGTGGATGGCACCATGGACCGGATCCATGCCGAGCTGGACCCCCGACGTTTCTTCCGCATCAACCGCCAGTTCGTAATATCCTTCCCCGCCATACGGAGCATGGTATCGTACAGCAAGAGCCGTGTGAAGCTGGTGTTGAACCCGCCCACTGAGGACGACACCATCGTGAGCGTGGAACGCAGTGCGGAATTCAAGGAGTGGCTGGACCGGTAGACCGCCCCCCCCATCAGGCCACCAGCGCTGGATGCCCCATGAACCGCTGCAACGCCTTGCGGGCGCGGTAGAGGTACACCTTCACCTGGGTGAGGTCCAGGCCTGTGATCAAGGCCATCTCCTGGTAACTGTGGCCCTGGTGATCGCGCAGTAGCACCAGCTCTCGTTGCATCGGCGTCAACGTGTCCAACGCCATGTCCAACGCTTCACGCACGCCATGGTCCGGCTGATGGGTGACCTGCGACAGGCCGTGCCATGATTCCATCCGAACCAGGTTCTTGCGCTTACGCGACCGGTCCACCACCAGGTTATGGGCAGTGATGAAGAGGTAGCCCCGGGCATGCTGTGCACGCACCCGGTCCAGCCGCATCCACAAGCGTAGGTAGGCCTCCTGCACCACATCCTTGGCTTCGTCGCGGTCCCGCAGCTGTTTCATGACGGACCGGAAAAGGTCGTCCGCGCATTCGGCCACACAACGATCATAATCCTTCGGCTCCATACCGATCACATCATCCGCACAAGCCTTGGCACCATCCTCCTCCAGCACCGGGGCAGGCCCCGCGGCCGTATGCTCGATCACTATGGGTTCCTTGGTGCGTGGCCCTGTCACAGGCCCGTACCACGATGCTGGGTCGTTCACGCTGTACATGTCATCCATTCTATCGTTGGACAAAGGGAAAACCCAAGGCAGCCCGGAACACCATCGGATGGCACGAACCGGAAGGAACGCTGCATGGGCCGGAAAACGATCACGACAGCTCCCTTTCCACCGTCGGCGGCAGTGGCCAGGCCTCGTTCCCGTCCATGACGTCTTCTTTCCGGTTCATGCCATGGCCTGATGCGCGTACCGCGTGCGCAACGTCCCTTTGACGCCACAGCCCTTCCACATGCGATACCTCCTCCTCCCCCTTCTGCTCATGGCGGTGCCCTGCTCCGCCCAATGGACCCGCGACGAAGCCTTGCCCGAAAGCGAGGTGCCCAGCCTTCTTCCCCACGGAACGGGCCTCTTCGTTGGTGGAGTGGGCACCTTACATCACCAGCCCTCACCCGGAGCACCGTGGGAGGCCTGGAACGCCATTCCGGAGGACCTGCTATACCTCGATGCCCTGGCCCACTTCGGCGGCTCGCTCTTCGCCGGGACCGGCGGCGCGGCCATGTACCGGTGCAACGGTGCAGGCTCACCTTGGGTAGCATCTCCGGGACTTGTCGGCTTGGGCTCAAGCCAGGTCAGCTGCATCGCGGAGTTCCAAGGTTCGCTCTATTGCGGTACGATGGGCGGTGGCACATTCCGCCTGGTGAACGACACCTGGCAACCCTTTGGAGCACTTGGTGACGACCAGGCGAACAACGTCTACTTCCTCCGCGCCATCGGCGACACCTTATGGTGCGGCGGAGGTGGAAACGGCTATCTGTTCCGCATCAGCGCCGGTGCAACGGACTGGACCCCCGTACCCGTGGACGTGGTGGCCGGTCTCTCCATCGAGTTCACCGACATCATCGAGGTACCCGGTGCGCTCGTGGCGGGTGGTACCATGGGTACGTACCGCAGCACCGATCATGGGGCGAGCTGGACCTGGACCGCAGGCCCGGCCGCCGTGGTGAAATTCACCTGGTGGAACGATGTGCTGATCGCTTCGCGCACAGGTGGCTCCACCCGCTGGTTCCGATCCAACAACGACGGCCTTTCCTGGGAAGTGTTCAGCGAGACCGCATTGAGCTTCGCCCATGTGCTGTACAACGGACGGTTCTACTCCGGCCAACTGGATGGTCTGTGGTACATGGAGAACCTACCCACGGCCGTGAACGATCCGGAGCCCAACGCTTTCGAGCTCTTCCCCAACCCTGCGCAGGAGCGGATCACCCTCCGAACGCAAGAGGCCATGCCCGCCTCGTTCCGGGTCCTGGACCCCTTGGGCCGCACCGTGCTCTCCGGCATTACGCACGGCGTATCGGAGACCATCGACATCAGCCATCTCCCGGCCGGCCCTTATACTCTGTTCTTGTCGACCAGGATCGGCAACCGGACCATGCCGTTCGTGATCCAATGACGGCGGACCGCTTGCACGGCTTGGCGCGACATCCGCGCCATCCGAACAAGCGTATGGAACGTGTACGCCACCGACCACATGTCGATCAGGCGGCGTGCGCATCCTATTCCCGTGGTCCGCACGATCATGCACCAATGCACATAGGGGCCGCGGGGCCCCTATGTCCGTTCCGCAATATGCTGCGGATCAATCGGCCTGCTTCTGCAACTGTTTGCCGTTCGCGTCATACGCCACCTTCCACTCCTGATAGCCTTTCATCTTCAACTCCACGATGTACGACACGGTGCCATTCAAGGTGATCCGCTCGGTATCGTCGATCCGGTAGCCGGGGAACTCCGCCGCGATGGCCTTGGTGACGGCCGTCGGCAGGTCGCTGGAGGAGATCTCCTCCTCGTGGCGGATCAGTTTGCCGGTGGCATCGTACCACGCCTCATGGTCGGTGAAGAAGAGGCCGATCTCGAACTCCACTTTGTACTGATCACCGGACAACTTCCACTCCACATCCATGGCCATGGGGTGCGCCTTCTCGAAAGCGGTGCGAACAGCCTCGGGCACTTGTGCGGAGGGCAGTTTCTGCGCGGAGGCGGTCGGCGCGATCCCCAGGATGGACGCCACCAGGGCGACGATGTATGACTTGATGTTCTTCATGTCCGTTCGTGTTTATGGGTACGAAGTGAAGACATGATCCGGGAAAGGATCGGGAATTCATACACCCCGTGCATTCTCCCCGAAACGATTTGGACGGTATTGCTTCCGCCCCATGGTGGTACAGGACACAGCGCGCCATGGGCGAGGTACGTGTACCGATGGATCCGCTATACGCGGCCACCACCACGCACACCCGACGACCTTAGGCGCGCTCCAACCGGAAGTGGTGCGCCTTGTCGAAATGGTAGGTGAGGCGCAACCCGTACAAACCGGCGATGGCCTTGGCGATGGCCAGCCCCAGTCCCGTTCCGGACGTGCTCGTGGTCACCTTGTGGAAACGATCGAAGATGCGTGCTGCATCCAACGGCACGTCGGCGCCGGTATTCGAGACCCGCAGCCCGAGGGCGGTGACCTGTACCCAAACCCCTCCACCATGCACGTTATGGGTGATGGCGTTCTTCACCAGGTTGTTCAACAGGGTCCGGGCCAGCCCGGGATCCATACGCCATAGCAGATCGTGCTCCAGTTCCACGTACATCTCCACACCACGATGCGATGCCAGGTCGGCGAACTCGTCCACCACCTCCTGCGCCAGTATGCCCATATCCACCTCACGTTCATCCGGGAACTGCCGGTTCTCGATGCGGGCCAACAACAACAGGGATCGGTTCAGGCGGGTGAGCCGCTCGAGGATCACGATCACCTCGCCGATCGCGGCCATACGTTGCCCTTCATCCGCTCCTTCTTCGGCCAACAACTCCAACTTGTTGATCGCAATGGCCAGCGGCGTTTGAAGTTCGTGCGCCGCGTTCTCCGTGAACGCCCGTTGCTGGGCATACGCCTCATTGGCGTGTCCCACCAGACCGCGTGCCGCCGCGTTCAACTCCTTGAACTCGTGTACCGAGGTGGGCACCTCGCCGAACCCACCTCCTGTACCCAGACGGAACCCCTTGAGCTGCGCGAGGATCCCATGGAATGGCCTCCAGACCTTGCGAAGCACCAACCGGTGCACCACCACGATGGTGACCAGCACCAACAGGTACAGGCCCACCAGGGCCCAGAGCAGGTCTTCCAGGAGGTCGTCCTCTTCCAGTGTGCTGGCGAACACCTGGAGCCGGTAGCGCTGTGCTTCATGCTTGAAGCCACTGGTCATCAACCGTACGAGCTCCTGGCCATGCTCGCTGGGCACATGGATCAGGGTATCGCTGAAGGACTTCTTCACCTTATGATCCGAAGGCGTCACCGCGAAACCGTGAAGGCCCAGGTCCCGCACCTGAAGTAAGGTGCTGTCCGTCCGCAACCGATGCAGGATCATGCTCTGCTGGTCCTCCAGGCCTTCATCGATGCTGTCCAGCACCGACCCACGGACCACGAAGAAGAACAGCGTGGACCACACCGCCAACACCAACAAGAGCGCCACCGAGAGGTGGAGCAACGATCGATCGAGCAACCTCATGGCACCACCAGCTTGTAGCCGATCCCGTATACGGCCTGGATCTCCACATCGGCCCCCGCCTGTTTCAACTTCCGACGAAGGTTCTTGATCTGCGAGTAGACGAAATCGAGGTCCACACCATCGTCCGCATGGTCGCCCCACACATGCTCGGCCAAGGATCCGCGCGACACCAAGCGCCCTAGGTTAAGGAGGAAATAAGTGAGCATATCGAACTCCTTCCGATTCAACACAAGCTCCGAACCGTTCACCTGTACCGTGCGCTCATTCACGTTCAAACGCACGTTCCCACCGGTGATGGCCTCATCACCCCCAAGGGCCTTACGCCGCAACACCGACCGTACGCGGGCGTTCAACTCCGCGATATGGAAGGGCTTGGTGAGGTAATCATCGGCACCCAGGTCAAGTCCGGCCAGCTTGTCATCCAACGAATCCTTGGCGGAGATGATGATGACGTTGGTCGATCGCCCTGACGCCTTGAGCTCGCGCAGCACATCCAAGCCACTGCCACCCGGCAACATGATATCGAGCAGGATACAATCGTACGTGTGGTCAGCGATCCGTGCGAGGGCCGTGCGGTGATCGGCGGCCGATTCCACCACGTACTTCTCACGTTGGAGGGAGCGCACCAGCACCTCCGCCAACTCGGGCTCGTCTTCGATCACCAAGACCTTCACATGCCAAAGCTATCGAGAACAATCGGGAAGGATATGGGAAGAACCGGAGTCCCGCATCACGCGGCACACTCGTGCTCCGGACAATCCGTCCTCAACTCCTGCACGGGTAAATCCTTCCTCAGCAACAGGCAGTGGTGTCGCTTGTCGCGGTCGCCACGGTAATGGCGGCAGGTCCAGCACATGCGCTGCACCTGTACCTCACCGCTTCGCACCAGGGCTTCGAGCAGTTCCATGGAGGCCAGCAGCAGCGCGTTCTTACGGGCATCGCTCAGGGCGGCCATAGCGGGTGCGAGCGGTGGTGTGTCGTGGGTGAGCTTGCGACCGGCGGCGCGTAGGTGCAGGGCGTGGCTGCGGCCATCCCCGGTCCCGGCCTTGCGGTCCACATAGCCCTGTTCCACCAACGCCTTCACGCTCTCGCTCACCGTGGGCTTGCCGATCTGCAGCTCCTCCGCCAGCATGGCCACACCGACCTGTTGCTCGGGATGTGCGGCGATGAAACCGAGGATACGCAGTTGCAGCGCGCTGAGGCCCACATCGGTGGCCTGCCTCCATCGCATGGCGCGCGCTACTTCACCAAGGCGTTCAAGCACTTGGGCCAGGTGCTCATCGGGTGTGTTCGCCATGCGGGTCTTCTTCATCACGAAGCGGAACCCGGACGTTCCGGGCTCCGCCTCGCGAAAGTACACGGTCCTATCCCTTCACATCGGCCATGCTCGCGCCGTAGTTGATGTGCAGCACATCGGCGCCCAGCACCAGCGCGGGTACGCTCTTCACACCGGCGGCCTCGGCCTCGGCGATACGAGCGCGCTGTTCGCCCAGGTGGACGACCTCCACATCGTAACGGTCACGGTCCACCAGTTCGGTGATCCGGTTCTCGGCGCTCACGCAAACGGGGCACCCTGCATGGTAGAAAACGGCTTTGTTCATGGTTGTTCGTGTTTTTGGTTGAACGATCTTGTTCAGATGGAGAATGGTGGTCACCGCACCTTGTACGGCAACGTGAGGTCCTTGCTGGCCACGGAATACACCTTGTACACGCCAAGCATGGGCTTGTCGCCGCTGCCATGGCCGCCTTCGGCGCCACCGGTGTTCACTTCCATGAAGCAGGCCACGCCATCGAAAGAGAAATCGCGACGGTTGTTGATCCGGTAGTCGGGCACCACCACACGGATGGTGTTACCCTCGGTGATCACCTGGTAACCGGGCGAGTCCATGTACATGGGCATGCCGGGGTTGGTGGGTGGGAGCTTCACGCTCTTATCGCCCTCGGCGAACTGCTTCACGGCGAGGCCACCCGCAACACGCTTGTCCTCGTTGAGCACCACCCAGTGCGGGTGCCATACCACACCGTCGTTGCCGTAGTCGCCATCCGCATTCTCGTCCCACAGCGGGCTGTCGTCGAAGTCGGGATGGGAGGTAAGGGCGAGGGCCACGATGCCGTCGGTGGCACTGAAGCCCACGTCGGTGGACTTGAGCGTGGTGGGGAACACGTAGCCCAGCACGGGCGCGCCGTTCAACTGGCCTGCAGGTGCCGGAGTGGTCTTGCCCGCGGTACCTTCCACCGTCACCTCCCAGATGGTGGCGGCAATGCGTGCATCGTGCTGCACGGTGACCTGCTTGATCCTGAAGTTGGCATTGTCGTAGTTGGCGCACTTGTCGCAGGCGGTAGCGGCCGTGGTCGCGGCGAGAAGGGTGAGGGCGATCGTGTATCGCATGGTCGATGGGGTTTCGTGGTTTCGGCGACAAATATAGTTCGGCTTCCGAACTTTTCGGACACCCATCCTTTTTTCCGGATACATACGTCCTTAATTCTTGGAATGCTACCATTGCTGTCCGGTTAAAAGTCGAACAAAATCAACTGGTTCGGGAGGTTGGCGG
>JADHED010000440.1_pt1 | contig 50438 bp, 43 predicted proteins | sample 8952041 | NCBI WGS metagenome assembly JADHED01 (sample SAMN16124423, study PRJNA663239) | bioreactor sludge metagenome | isolation source: sludge (control) | place: India:Bengaluru | collected 2018-09-08 | reverse complement strand
TGTCGGCATCATGGCTTGGGGTAGTGACCTCGTTCTATCTGTTCGTGATCTGACCTTCGAGAATATTATCGAACGTGGCATTCATATCGCAACCGGTCGCGTGGAGATCGAACGGTGTGAGTTTCATCGTTGTGTGTTCGGGATCTACGCTCTCGTACCGCAAGGCGGTTGGATAAGAGACTGTCAGTTCCATGACAACGGTGTTTGGGGGATCGAGACGGGGACGTCAGTTCTGGCCTACCAGCCAAGTGTTGGTTTGCAGATCGAGAATTGTACGTTCACCCATAATTGGGGCCGCGCGGTTGGCACGTACTGGTCTGGGTGTCGCGAGATCAACATCGAGAACTGCACTATGAGTGGCGGGATCGCCGGTGTGGTGTTTGCCGACGGGGCGTCCGGTTCGGTGCGCAACTGCACGATCAGCAACATGATCAATTACGGGATCTACATCTCGTCAGGTGGGACGATAATCGTCGAGGACAACGTCATCGACATTATCGATGCATCGAGTACCGGCCTCGCTGCGCTTCACTCGGTCCAGAGTCTGGACATGCATGGCAATATCATCATGGCCGTGGACTATGTCCTGGGTATCAACGCGAGGATTAACGCTGGCGAGGTCAGTCGAAATCATTTCCTGCGGTCGAGTGAGGATGCTTTCTGGGTTTGGACGGCCACCTACTATCCGTTGTCGGAACCGCGGATCATCCGGCTGGAAGACAACTACTGGGGGACCACGGACACGGCGCTGTTGGACCAGTTCATCTATGACGGCAACGACGATCCGGACGTGGACATCTATGTCGACTACCTGCCGCTGGCGGACGGGCCGGTGACGACCGAGCGTGCCACGTGGGGAGCGGTGAAAAGTCTCTTCAGATGAGTACGGGCGGAGCCCTCGCAATACCACTATACCTCGCGTCTGCGACCGGGTAGATTCCCCCCATGCGCATCCTGCAGGTCGGCAAGTACTATCCTCCGTACAAGGGCGGCATGGAGACCGCCCTGCGCCACATCTGCGAGGGGTTGCTCGCGCAGGGGCACGAGGTGCGCGCGGTGGTGGCGGGGGGCGGCGGCCGGACGCGGCGGGAGGCGCTCGGCGGCCGCGCGGACGCCCTGGTGCGGGTCGCCACCTGGGGGGCCTGGAACTCGCAGCCGTTGACCTTCTCGCTGGCGCGCGTGCTCGCGGGCGAGATCGCGGACTTCGCGCCGGACGTCGTGCACCTGCACCTGCCCAACCCCGGGGCCTGCTGGGCCTGGCGGCGCGCGGTTCGTGGTCGCCGCGGGCCGGCGGTCGCGGTCTGGTACCATGCCGACATCACGCGGCAGCGGCTGGGCGGCCGCCTGGTCGGTCCGTGGTTGCGTCGGTGCCTCGGCGAGGCGGACGGGATCTGCGTCTCGACCGCCGCGCTGGCGACGACGTCGCCGGTCCTGCAGCCGTGGCGCGACAAGGTGCGCGTGATCCCCTTCGGCATCGACCCCGCGCCGTTCGCGGCTGTCGGTCCGGCCGCGGGCGGGCCCTTCCTGTTCGTGGGGCGGCTGGTGCGGTACAAGGGCGTGCTCGCGGTCGTCGAGGCGGTGGGGAGCCTGCCCGGCGCCGAACTGGAGATCGCCGGCAACGGTCCGCTGGCAGGCGAGGTCGCACGTCTGATTGCTCGGGGCGGCTGGGGCGATCGGATCCGGTTGCTGGGGGAGGTCCCCGACGCGGACCTGCCGGCCCTGCTGGCCCGCTGCCGGGCGCTGGTGTTACCCTCGCTCGACCGTAGCGAGACGTTCGGGCTGTGCCTGCTGGAGGCGATGGCCGCGGGACGGCCGGTGGTCACCTCGGATCTCGACTCCGGCGTGCTCGAGGTGAACACGCCTGGCGTCACCGGCTGGATCGCGCCGCCTGGCGACGTGGCGGCGTGGCGGCGAGTGCTGGGCGCGGTGCTGGCGGATCCGGTCGAGGCGCGCGTTCGTGGCGCGGCCGGACGCCGGCTCGCGCAGGAGCGCTTCCATCGCGAACGCCTGGCCCGGGATCTGGAGTCGTGGTACGCGCAACTGACCGACGCTGGCGCGGGTGGCGCCGAAAGGAACGACCGTGACCGGACAAGCGACGAGTGATCGCCGGCGCGTCTCGGCGTTGTTCGCCGGATGCCTGCTGCTGGCGAGCCTGGGCGGCCTGACCGCCGCGACCGGCCAGGAACTGCCGCAACCCACGCCGAGGGGCCCGCTCCATGACGCCACGCCCGAGAACGTCGGCGCGCGGGCGGCGGCCGCCATGGCGCGCATCACGGCGAACCTCGCGGCCAACCAGGGCTATCTGGAGAGGATGGCCACCGCCAGCGTGGAGGACAGCCTGGTCCTGCGGCTGCAGCTCGAGAATTCCCGCGACGAGCTCCTGGTGGCGCTGCGCGAGCTCGCCGCCGTCGCGCCGACGCCGGCGCAGGCGGACAGGTACGGGGATCTGCGGGCACGCATCGCCGCCATCTACCCCCTCGTCACGCCGCGGATCTGGGAGCGGATCGCGCACCTCCGCGCCGAGATCGACGAGTTGCGGGCCCGTCGCACGGACGCGTCGCCCGCCCAGCGTCTGGTCCTGGAAGATCAGATCGCCCACGCGAACGCGCGGGTCGACCTCTTCTACGAGTTCGGGCTCGAGCATCTCGGGGTGCTGGCGACCTTCGGTCTCGACGCCAGCGCCGACCGCGCGACGTACGCGCGGCTGCTGGCGCAGCGCGCCGACGAACTGGGCGGGCGCCTCGATCTCGGCGTGCGCCGAATGACCGAGCTGAAGGCCGTGCTCAAGGAGAATCCGGGCGACGCGGACGCCAAGCTGATGGTGGCCGCCGTCAAGGTGTCGCTGGACAGCGAAGCCCGGAGCCTGGGCGTGGTCCTCGAACTCATGACCAAGATGGGCCTGCCGACGGAGGCCTACCGCGTCAAGCTGGTCGGCGTCACGCGGGATCTCGCGTCGGGGATCCTCGATGCGCGCGTCAGCGCGTCCCTGGTGCGCGAAAGCTGGCAGAGCGTGAAGGCCTGGTCGCGGGCCCACATGCGCCAGTACCTCGTCAAGATCGCGCTCCTGGCGGTCATCCTCGGGCTCGGCCGCCTGCTGGCCGGCCTCGCGCGCACGGTGGTCGACAAGAGCCTGGGCCGGGCCAAGCTCAACATCTCGCAACTCCTGCACCGCACCCTGGTGTCGGCGGCCCATGCCGGGGTCCTCATCATCGCCGTCGTCATCGCGCTCTGGCAGCTCGGCATCAGCCTCGGTCCCATGCTGGCCGGCCTCGGCGTCGTCGGCTTCATCGTCGGCTTCGCGATGCAGGACAGCCTCTCGAACTTCGCCGCCGGCATGATGATCCTCATCTACCGGCCCTACGACGTGGGCGACCAGGTGGAGGTGGTGGGCGTCCTCGGCAAGGTCCAGCACATGAGCATGGTCTCGACCAGCGTGCTGACCTTCGACAACCAGAAGCTGGTGATCCCCAACAGCAAGATCTGGGGCGACGTCATCAAGAACGTGACCGACCAGAACGTCCGGCGCGTCGACATGGTCTTCGGCATTTCCTACAGCGACGACATCGCCCGGGCCGAGGCGGTGCTCTCGGACATCCTGGCCACGCACGACCGCGTGCTCGAGACGCCGGAACCGATGGTCCGCCTGCACAAGCTGGGGGATTCGTCGATGGACTTCGTGGTGCGGCCGTGGGTCAAGACCGAGGACTACTGGGACGTGTACTGGGACGTGACCCGGGCCGTGAAGATGCGCTTCGACGCGGAGGGGATCTCGATCCCGTTCCCGCAGCGGGACGTCCACCTCCACGCGGTCAGGGTGCCGGGCGGTGCGGGCGAAGGATGATTCTCGGAATCGCTCTCGCCCGGCGGTGGCCACGGGTGGAACTTCATCTGTTCCGGCTGGTTAGTACAGACATCGCGCCGTCAGGAGGTGGCGGCGGCCGGTGGAGAAATTGACAGCAGCCCGGCCTGTCCGTTACTTTGGCGCGCCGCGCCATGCTGGCGATCGCGCCCGACGAGTCCGCGACCTTGTTCTTCGACCGGAGGTTACCGTGGTCAACCCGACGCCATCCCCACGCGCCCTGATCCTGGCGACGGCCGTCGCCATCCTGGGCCTGGCGGTATCCGGCCCCGCCGCCGTTCGCGCCGCCTGCACGGAGGGACAGCTCGAAGAGGCGACGTTGCAGTTCGTCTCCGCCGAGAATCTCCTGAAGCAGCAGCAATGGGCCCAGGCGTTGCCGCAGCTCCAGTCCATCGTCGATTTCTGCCCGGACTTCTTCCCCGCGCTGCGCGGCATGGGCCTGGCCTACATGAACCTCAACGACCTCGACAACGCCGCCGCGGCCTACACCAAGGCCATCGCGGCGATCCAGGCCAGCGACAAGCCGGTGGACGCCGCCGACCACGCCAACCTGGCCAAGGTCTACGCGAAGCAGAAGAAGTACAAGGAAGCCCGCGCGGAGTACATGAAGGCCGAGCGTCTGGCGCCGAACGACTGCGCCGTGCTCTTCAACCTCGGCGTCCTGCACACTGCGACGCAGTTCTACAAGGAAGCCGTGGAGACGCTCGAGAGCGCGCTCGCGTCGTGCCCCGACATCTCCGACAAGATCATGCCGCAGCTCGCGCAGGCAGCCGACAAGGCGGCGCAGCAGCAGCGCAGCATCGGCAACGCGGAGAAGGCGGCCTTCTACCAGCTGAAGGCCGAGGAGTACGGCGGTTCGGCCGGCGGCGCGACGACGTACGACCTGGTGAAGTCGGCCATGAAGGAGAAGGACTACGCCAAGGCCGTGGATCTGTGCAATCAGCTGCTCGCGAAGGATGCGACGCACACCGGCGCGCTTCTTACCAAGGCCCGCGCGCTCGATGCGACGGGTGATCAGGCGGCCAGCATCAAGGCCTATCGCGACTACCTCGTGATCAAGCCCAACGACATCGCGGCCAACGCGGCGATGATCATCGTCATGGCCGAGGCCAAGCAGTGCGCGGAGGCGACCAGCGAGGCCGTGGCCGCCGCCCAGCGGTTCTCCTCGATGGGCGTCAAGGAGATGGGCAAGATCAACTTCGCCTGGGGCAAGGCGCTGTTCTGTGCCGGGGATTTCGCGGGCGCCAAGGCGAAGTTCAACGCCGCCGCCGCCAGCGGCGACGAGAAGTGGGCGACGGCGGGGCGCGAGGGCGCCGCGGCGTGCGACCAGAACCTGAACTTCCAGGCGCAGCAGCGCAAGCCGACGGGCGGCTGAGCAGGCCCGGTGTTCCCGCGCGCCCCGTGGGCCGTCCGGCTCCCGGGGCGTGTCGCATGGCGTGTTCGCTGCCGGAAGGCTCTCCCCATGGCGCGTCTGGACAAGCTCCCGCCCTACCTGTTTGCGGAGATCGACGCGGCGTGCGAACGGGCGCGCGCCGCGGGCGTGGACGTCATCGACCTCGGCGTCGGCGATCCCGACCGGCCGACTCCCAGGGCCCTGCTCGAGGTCGCGGCCATTGCCCTGAAGGACCCCGAGAACCACCGTTATCCCGCCAACAAGGGCTCGCGACGCCTGCGTGAGGTCATCACCCGCTACATGCGGCGGCGCTTTGGCGTCGAGGTGGACGCCGAGCGGGAAGTGGTCGTCCTGCTCGGCAGCAAGGAGGGCATCGCCCACCTGCCGCTGGCCGTCACCGACCCTGGCGACGCCGTCCTGGTGCCGGACCCCGGTTACCCGGTCTACCTGCAGGGGGCCGTGCTCGCGGGCGTGACGCCGATCGCCTTTCCGTTGACCGCGGACCGCGCCTTCCTGCCCGACCCGGCCGGGATCGAGGCCCTGGCGAACGACCACGTGCGCCTGCTCTGGCTCAACTACCCGAACAATCCCACGGGCGCCGAGGCCGGGGCGGGGCTGCTGCGGCCGCTGGTAGGTCTGGCCGCGCGCCGCGGCTGGATCCTCGCCAACGACGCCGCTTACGTGGAGATGAGCCTCGACGGGCATCGTCCCGTGAGCCTGCTCGAGGCGGTCGACCATCGCGAACAGCGGGTCATCGAGTTCCACAGCCTGTCCAAGACCTTCAACATGACGGGCTGGCGGATCGGTTTCGCCGTGGGGCACCGCGACGTGGTCGGCAACCTGGCGCGGGCGAAACTGACCATCGACAGCGGGCCGTTCGGGGCGGTCCAGGAGGTCGCCACCTTCGCCCTCGGCGACGTGTGTGAGGACCTCCTGGCGCAGGCCCTGAAGCCGTACCCGCGGCGCCGCCAGGTCATCGTGGACGCGCTCGCGCGGGCCGGCATCGAGGTGTTCGCGACGACGGCGACCTTCTACGTCTGGGCGCGCGTCCCAACGGGGGAGACCAGCCTGTCGTTCTGCGCGCGGCTTCTGAAGGCGACCGGAGTGGTCGCCACGCCCGGCGTCGGCTTCGGCGCCGGCGGCGAGGGCTGGTTCCGCCTGTCCCTGACCGCGCCCGACCCGCGCATCGACGCGGCGGCCGAGCGCCTGCGAGGTCTGTGATGGACCGCATCGCGCTCGACGGCATCGACGTCTACGCGCACCACGGCGTGCATCCCGCGGAGCGGGAACTCGGCCAGCGCTTCGTGATCGACGCCCAGCTGTTCGGCGACTTCTCCGAGGCCGCCGCCGCCGACTCGCTGCGCCACGCCCTCGACTACGTCGAGGTGCATCGCCGGGTGCGGGAGGTGGCGGCCACCACGACGTTCCAGCTGCTCGAGGCGCTTGCCGAGGCGATCTGCGCCGACCTGCTCGAGCGTTTCGCGGTCGCCCGCGTGGTGGTCACGGTCCACAAGCCGAATCCCCCGATCCCGAACTTCCTCGGCCACGTCTCGGCCACCCTGGACCGGGACCGCGCCTGGCTCGCGTCCCGCGGGGACCGCCCGTGATCGATCTCGCCGCCCACCTGGTGCCGCCGGCCGTCCCGGAGACCGTGTATCTCGGCCTGGGGGGGAACGTCGGCGACCGCCTGAACTGCCTGCGGCGGGGTCTCTTCGCGCTGCTCGCGCACCCCGAGATCCGCGTGGAGGCCTTCAGCCGGATCTGGGAGAGCGAGTACGTCGGTCCGGGGGAGCAGCCGCCCTACCTGAACGCCTGCTGCCGCGCGCGGACCGCCTTGCCGCCCTCGACGCTGCTGGGCGTGCTCAAGGGCCTCGAGCAGCGGCTCGGCCGCGAGCCGGACGGCCACCTGCGGCCGCGGCCGCTCGATCTGGACATCCTGCTGTTCGGGGGCCGCTGCGGCGTCGACCCGCGGCTCACCTTGCCCCATCCCCGGCTGGCGCAGCGCGGATTCGTCCTCGCGCCGCTGGCGGACCTGGCGCCCGACCTGGCCCTGCCGGATTCCGGGGAGACGATTGCCTCCGCGTGGGCTAGAATCCAGCGGCTCGGGGACGGGCCGTGGTTGCGGCCGTGGCCCGAAGGTTTTCTGGATCCGGCGGTGCCGCCGCTGGACGAGGAGGGTTGGCGTGCTGCCCTGGCGGTACATTGTCGTTGAGGGAGTCATCGGGGTCGGCAAGACCAGCCTCGTGAAGTTGCTGGCGGCGCGCACCGGCGCCAAGGTCAACCTCGAGGTGGTGGAGGACAATCCGTTCCTCGCCAAGTTCTACCGCGATCGGGTCGGCTTCGCCTTCCAGACCCAGATCTTCTTCCTGCTCTCGCGCTTCCGGCAGCAGCAGGAGCTGTTCCAGCCCGACCTCTTCAGCCGGCTCATCGTGTCCGACTACCTGTTCGCCAAGGACCGGATCTTCGCGAACCTCAACCTCGCCGAGGACGAGCTCGGACTGTACGACCAGCTCGCCACCATCCTCGAGCAGCGCATCCTCAAGCCGGACCTGGTGATCTACCTGCAGGCCTCGACGCCGACCATCCTGCGTCGCATCGACGGCCGCGGGCGCGCCTACGAGCGCGACATGGATCCCGACTACATCGCGGCCCTCAACACGGCCTACAACTTCTTCTTCCACCACTACGACGGCACCCCGCTCCTGGTGGTCAACGCCGACGAGCTCGACTACGTTGGCGTGCCGCAGGATCTCGATCTGCTCCTGGAGCAACTGAGCGAGCCGTTCACCGGCACGCGCTTCTTCGCGCCGCAATCCCGCGGGTAGCCGGAAGGATACGCCATGGGCCAGCCCGCCAGCCTCGATCTCTTCGCCCGCAAGAAGCGGCTGGGCGAGAAGTGCGTCGTGCTCACCGCCTACGACCTCGCCAGCGCGCGCGCCGCCGCGGCGGGCGGCGTCGACGCCCTCCTGGTCGGCGACTCGCTGGGCAACGTGATCCAGGGCCACGACACCACGCTGCCGGTCACCATCGACGACATGGTCTACCACACCCGCCTGGTCGCCCGCGCCGCCACGGGCCTGCCGGTGATCGCCGACCTGCCCTGGGGCAGCTTCCACGTGGACCCCGCCGACACCGTGCGCGCCGCGGTGCGGCTGCTGAAGGAGGCCGGCGCCCACGCCGTGAAGCTCGAGGGCGGACGCAAGCGCGAGGCGCACCTGCGGGCGCTTCTCGACGCCGAGATCCCGGTGATGGGACACCTGGGTCTCACGCCGCAGAGCGTGCTGCGCCTCGGCGGCTTCAAGGTGCAGGGGCGCGGCGAGGCGGCCGCGGCCGCGATCCTCGCCGACGCCGCGTTCCTCGCCGCGGCCGGCTGCTTCGCGATGGTGCTCGAATGCGTGCCGGCGACCCTGGCCGCGCGCATCACCGCCGAGGTCGGCTGCGCCACGGTCGGCATCGGCGCCGGCGCCGGGTGCGACGGCCAGGTGCTGGTCTATCACGACCTGCTGGGCATGTTCCCCGAGTGGCAGCCGAAGTTCGTGCGGCGTTACGCCGAGCTGGGCCGCGTCGCCGCCGAGGCGATCGCCGCCTACGCCGCCGACGTGCGCGCGGGCGGCTTCCCCGGTCCCGAGCATGCCTTCGGCGACGAGAACGGCCAGGCATGACCATCCCGGTTCTGCGCACGCCGCGCGATCTGCGCGCCCTGGACCAGTTGCGCGGCGACCGCCCCCTGGTCTTCGTGCCCACCATGGGCGCGCTGCACGCCGGGCATCTCGAGCTGGCGCGGCGCGGCGCCGAGCTGGGGCCCGTCGTCGTCTCGATCTTCGTCAACCCGACCCAGTTCGGCCCCGGCGAGGACTTCGAGAAGTACCCGCGCAATCTCGGCCAAGACCTCGCGCTGCTCGAGCCGTGCGGCGTGTCCGCCGTCTTCACGCCCGCGGTCGAGACCATGTACGGCCGCGAGGTGGGGGTCACCGTGGCGCCGGGTTCGCGGGCCGCGGGCCTGTGCGGCGCCAGCCGGCCCGGCCACTTCGCCGGCGTGCTGACGGTGGTCGCCAAGCTGTTCAACCTGGTGCGGCCCGACGTCGCCATCTTCGGGCGCAAGGACGCGCAGCAGTGCCTGGTCATCGCCGAGATGGTGGACGACCTCAAGTTCCCCGTGCGCCTCATCGACCATCCTACCGTGCGCGAGGCGGACGGGCTGGCGATGTCGTCGCGCAACGCGTATCTCGGGGACGACGACCGCCGCCGCGCCCTCTGCCTCAGCCGGGCGCTCGCCGCCGCGCGCGCGGCCCTCGCGGCGGGCGAGCGCGACGTCGCGGCGCTGCGCGCCGTCATGGCGGCCGACCTCGCGGCCGCCGACGGCGTGGATTACGCGGAGGTCCGGCGCGTGCCCGACCTCGCGTCCGTGGACGTCGCGGCGGGCCGCCTGCTGCTGGCCGTCGCCGCGCGGGTCGGCCCGGCGCGCCTGATCGACAACCTGGTCCTGGACGTGGACGACGCCGGGGTCCGCGAGACCTCGCTGCTGGAGGAACCATGCTGATCGACGCCGTCGTCATGGCTGCCGGCAAGGGCACGCGCATGAAGAGCGACCTCGCCAAGGTCCTGCACCCGGTCGCGGGCCGGCCGCTGATCGACCACGTGCTGGCCGCGGCGCGCGCGGCGGGGATCGGCCGCATCGTCGTGGTGGTGGGCCACCAGCGCGACAAGGTCAAGGCCGCCGTCGCCGCGCCCGACCTCGAGTTCGCGGTGCAGGAGCCGCAGCTCGGCACCGGCCACGCCGTGATGCAGGCCGCGCCGCTGCTGCGCGCGGGCGGGTTCACGGTGGTGCTCAGCGGCGACGTGCCGCTGCTCACGGCGGCCACGGTGCGCCGCCTGGCGGACGAGGCCGCCGCCGACGGCGTCGCCGCCGCGGTGCTCACCTGCCTCGTGGAGGACGCCGGCGCCTACGGCCGCGTGGTCAAGGACGACGCCGGCCGGCTCCTGCGCATCGTCGAGGCCCGCGACGCCACGCCGGTCGAGAAGGCGATCCGCGAGTTCAACACCGGCGTGTACTGCTACCGGACCAGCCTGCTGCAGGAGGCTCTCGCCAGCCTCACCACCGACAACGACCAGCAGGAGTACTACCTCACCGACACCATCGGCTACCTGGTGGGCCGCGGGCACGACGTGCGCGCCGTCGCCACCCGCGACGCCGACGAGGTGATGGGCATCAACACCGTGGACGAGCTGGCGCGCGCCGAGCAGCTGCACCGGCAGCGGCAGGCGCCATGACCATGGACCGTCTCTTCACTCCCTGGAGGCTGGCCTACGTGAAGGGCGACACCGGCAAGAACGAGGGGTGCGTGTTCTGCGACGTGGAGTCGTCCCGGGACGACGCCGCCAACTACGTGCTGCACCGCGGCGCCCACTGGTACGTGATGCTCAACCGCTACCCCTACAACAACGGCCACCTGCTGCTGGTGCTGCGCCGCCACACGCCGCTGCTCGGCGACTGCAGCCCGGAGGAACTGGCCGAGATGGGCGGCCTGCTGGCGGTGATGGAGCGCACGCTGCGCGAGACGCTGCGGCCCGGCGGCCTCAACGCCGGCTACAACGGCGGCGCCAGCGCCGGCGCCGGCATCCCGCAGCACCTGCACCTGCACCTGCTGCCCCGCTGGCTCGGCGACACCAACTTCATGAGCACCATCGGCGAGACCCGCGTCATCCCCTGCACCCTCGACGAGATGTACGCCCAGCTCCAGCCGGCCTTCGCCGCCGAGCTCGCGCGCGGCCGATGAGACGCTGGCTGAACGTCGTCCTGGTGCTCTGCGTGCTGGCGGCCGGCGCCTCGCTGTGGGTCGCGAGTGGACGGTCGTTGCCGCAACCCGCGCGCCGTTCCCCTGCCGCGCCGGCGACCCTGCCCCTGCCCACCCTCGACCGCCCGGCGCGCCTGGCCATCCTCAACGGCACCCGCATCGACGGCCTGGCCAACACCTTCGGCCTCAGCGTCCCGCAGATCGGCTGCGTCGCCGAGCGCGTCGGCAACGCGCCCCACCGCAACTTCGCCCGCACCCTCCTGGTCAACCGCAAGCTGGACGACGCGACCGCCAGCGCCATCGCCCAGCGTCTCGGCGGCCTGCCGGTGCTGAAGGAGACGGACGTGCGGACCACGGAGGACGCGGTGCTGGTGTTGGGGGGGGATTACGAGGCGGTGCTGCGGCTCCTCGACTGAGACCTCACGGCAGCACCCGCCGCTCCCGCAGCGCCTCGACGACCCTCGCCGCGCTCTCCGGCGCCGACAGCGTCGCCGTCACGAGCCGCACCTGCGGCGCCTCCGGCGCCTCGTACGGATCGCTGACTCCAGTGAATTGCGGGATCTCGCCGGCGCGCGCCTTCTTGTACAGACCCTTCGGATCGCGCTCCTCGCAGAGGGCGAGGGGCGCGTCGACGTGGACCTCGAGGAAGCTGTCGTCCCCGATGATGGCGCGGGCCCCTTCGCGGTCCTGGCGGTAGGGGCTGATGAAAGCGGTGACGACGATGACGCCGGCCTCGTTCATCAGCTTGGCGACCTCGGCGACGCGGCGGATGTTCTCGGTGCGGTCGTCGGCGGTGAAGCCGAGGTCGCGGGTCAGGCCGTGGCGGACGTTGTCGCCGTCGAGGACGAAGCAGAGGCGGCCGGCGGCGGCGAGCTGGCGCTCGAGCTCGTAGGCGATGGTCGACTTGCCGCTGCCGCTGAGGCCGGTGAGCCAGACGGTGTGGCCGCGCTGGCCGAGGAGGGCCTCGCGGTCGCCGCGGCCGACCGAGCCGCGCGACTCGGCGATGTGACGGCTCTTGGGGCCGGTCGCTGGGGCGGGGCGCACGGCGCGGTCGATGATCATGCCGGCGCCGACGGTGGCATTGGAGTTGCGGTCGACCAGGATGAAGGCGCCGGTGGCGCGATTGCGGTCGTAGGGGTCGAAGGCGATGGGTCGGTGCAGGGTCAGGTGCACGCGGCCGATCTCGTTGAGGCCGAGGGAATCGGCGGCGCCCGGCTCCTTGCGCAGGTTGTCGACGTCCATGCGGTAGCGCACGTCGGTCAGCACGCCCGGCACCAGGTTGGTGGTGTGCTTGACCAGATACGACTTGCCCTTCTGGGCCGGCGTCTGGTGCATCCAGACCACCATCGCCTCGATGTCGTGGCCGATCGCGGGGACGTTGTTCACGGGCGCCAGCAGGTCGCCGCGGGAGACGTCGATCTCGTCGGCCAGGGTCACCGTGACGGCCATCGGGGCGAAGGCCTCCGCGACCGGCTCGCCGTGGACGTAGACCGCGGCGATGGTCGAGGCGCGTCGCGACGGCAGGCTCACCACGGCGTCGCCGGGCCGCACCACGCCGGAGGCCACGGTGCCCGCGTAGCCGCGGAAGTCGAGGTGCGGCCGCAGGACGTGCTGCACGGGCAGGCGCATGTCGATGAGGTTGCGGTCGCCGGCGATGTTCACGTGCTCGAGGTGGTGCAGGAGCGTGGCGCCGTCGTACCAGGGCGTGTTCGCGCTGGCGTCGACCACGTTGTCGCCGCCGAGGGCGCAGATCGGGAAGAAGTGGATGTCGACGAAGCCCAGCCGCGCCACGAAGGCGTTGACGTCGCGGCGGATCGCGTCGAAGACCGCCTCCGACCAGTCCACCAGGTCGAGCTTGTTGATCACCACGGCCACGTGCTTGATGCCCAGCAGCGAGCAGATGAAAGCGTGGCGCCGGGTCTGCGTCACCACGCCGTGGCGGGCGTCGATGAGGATCACCGCGAGGTCGGCGGTCGAGGCGCCGGTGGCCATGTTGCGCGTGTACTGCTCGTGGCCGGGGCAGTCGGCGATGATGAACTTGCGGCGCGAGGTCGAGAAGTAGCGATAGGCCACGTCGATGGTGATGCCCTGCTCGCGCTCGGCCTTGAGGCCGTCCATCAGGAGCGCGGGGTCGAAGCCGCCGCCGGTGGTGCCGTGGACCTTCGAGTCGCGGGTGACGGCGGCGAGCTGGTCCTCGTAGATCATGCGGGCGTCGTAGAGCAGGCGGCCGATGAGGGTCGACTTGCCGTCGTCCACGGAGCCGCAGGTCAGGAGGCGCAGGAGGTCCTTCTCCTCGTGCTTGCGCAGGTAGGCGGCGATGTCGGCGCGGATCAGCTCTTCGTCGGGGATGCGGTAGTCGTGCTCGCTCATGCTAGAAGTAGCCGTCCTTCTTCTTCTCCTCCATGGAGGAGGCGGCGTCGAAGTCGATGACGCGGCCCTGGCGCTCGCTGGTGGTGGCCAGGAGCATCTCCTGGACGATCTCCTCGATGGACGACGCCTGCGACTCGATCGCCCCGGTCAGCGGGTAGCAGCCGAGGGTGCGGAAGCGGACCTTTCGCATTTGCGGCGCCTCGCCGGGGCGCAGGGGGAAGCGATCGTCGTCGACCATCAGCAGGACGCCGTCGCGCTCGACCACCGGCCGCTCCGCGGCGAGGTAGAGCGGCACGATGGGCACGCGCTCGCGCATCAGGTACAGCCACACGTCGAGTTCGGTCCAGTTGGAGAGCGGGAAGACGCGGATCGACTCGCCCTTGTCGACGCGGGCGTTGTAGAGGTTCCACAGCTCGGGGCGCTGGTTCTTGGGATCCCACTGGTGAAAGCGGTTACGGAAGCTGTAGACGCGCTCCTTGGCGCGGGACTTCTCCTCGTCGCGCCGGGCGCCGCCGAAGACGGCGTCGAAGCCGCCGTGGTCGAGCGCCTGCTTGAGCGCCTCGGTCTTCATGATCCGCGTGTGCGCCTCGCAGCCGTGGCTGAAGGGGCCCACCACGTCGCGGCCTTCGGGGTTGATCCAGACTCTGATCTCGACGTCGTAAGCCCTTGCCACCTCTTCGCGTAGCTCGTACATGGCCCGAAACTTCCACTGCGTGTCGACGTGGAGCAGGGGGAAGGGGATCCGGCCCGGCGCGAAGGCCTTGCGGGCGAGGTCGAGCATCACCGAGGAGTCCTTGCCGATGGAGTAGAGCATCACCGGATTGGCGAACTCGGCGACCACCTCGCGCAGGATGTGGATCGATTCGGCTTCGAGCTGCTTCAGGTGCGACAGGGTGTAGCTGGCCATGGTCGTCCCGGGTTGAAGGTGCTCACGCGCCACGACACCATAGTCGGCGGGCGGGAGGGACTCAACGACGGAATCGGCGCCGGCGGTTCGCGCTGGAGCGATCTTCCGGGTTGCGAACACAAGGCGAATATCCTATGGTGACCCTCGCCCCTGGCAGGGTTGTCGCCGCACAAACCTGTTGGAGCGCCTGGGTTGCGGTCCTATATTCCGCGCGGTAGCGGACGCGTGAGACCGTGGGCCGGCGCGACAGCGCCGAGAGCGGGGAAGACCTCGGAATGCGGCAATCCCTGGGCAGGGTCGTGGTGGTGCTTCTGCTGGGCGTGCTCATCGGAGCCGTGTTCAGCGAGGTCATCGGGCTGTTCTTGCGCGAAGGCAGCGTGCCGGAACAACTGTTCGTACGGTACGTGTCGTTCGGACCGGAGACCATCGTCCTGAACCTGGTGGTCCTGGACCTGACCTTCGGTTTCAAGGTTCACGTCAACCTGATGAGCGTGATCGGCGTCTTCGTGGCCTCGCAGATGCTGCGGTGGTACCGCTGACCGCGCGGGAGTTTCCGGCATGAACAGCTTCCTGGCCTTCTTCGGTCCCATCGGCTGGCCCGAGCTGCTGGTGATCCTGGTCCTGGTCCTCGTCGTCTTCGGCCCGCGCCGCTTGCCCGAGATCGCCGACGCGATGGGCAAGTCGATTCGCAAGTTCCGCGAATCCTCCCGCGACGCGACCCGCGAGGTGCAGCGCGAACTGAACGAGACGAAGCGCAGCCTCGAAGACGACGCGACGAAGGACAAGCCGCGCAGCGACGAACCTCGCCCCTGAGTCCGGCACCGCCCCTCCCGCGAGGCGTTGGCACGCCCCACATCTCCCGCCGGATGTGGGTGGTAGGAGGCAGCGATGAATCTGGCCCAGCTCCTGGATTCCCTGCGCGCGGACGACGCCTTCCTGCGCAACGTCTCGCGCTGGGAGGTGCTGCCCGCCCGCCCGGCGCGCCACGCGCCCTTCCCCGCGCGCCTCGACGCGCGGCTGGTGGACGCCATGCGCGCGCGGGGAATCGCGCAGCTCTACACGCACCAGGCCGCCGCCGTGGACCTCGCGCTGGACGGGCGCTCCCTGGTCATCCCGACCCCGACGGCCTCGGGCAAGACCCTCTGCTACAACCTGCCGGTGTTCGACACCATCCTGCGCGAGCCGCAGGCGCGGGCCCTGTACCTGTTTCCGACCAAGGCGCTCAGCCAGGACCAGATGCACGAAGCGCACGAGCTGGTGGCCGCCCTCGGCGTGGACATCAAGGTCCACACCTTCGACGGCGACACGCCGGAGACGGCGCGTCGCGCCATCCGCAGCAGCGGCCACATCGTGGTCACCAACCCGGACATGCTGCACCAGGGCATCCTGCCGCACCACACGTTGTGGGTGAAGCTGTTCGAGAACCTGCGTTACGTGGTGATCGACGAGGTGCACCAGTACCGCGGCGTCTTCGGCAGCCACGTGGCGAACGTGGTGCGCCGGCTCAAGCGCATCGCGGCCTTCTACGGCGCCCGGCCGCGGTTCATCTGCTGCTCGGCGACCATCGCCAACCCCGGCGAGGTGGCCGCGGCGCTGACCGGCGAGGACGTGGCCGTGGTGGACGACAACGGCGCGCCGCAGGGGCAGAAGCACTTCATCTTCTACAATCCGCCGGTGGTCAACGCGGAGCTGGGCATCCGCCGTTCCGCGGTGAAGGAGACCCGCGCGATCGCCGAGCGATTCCTGCAGGCCGGGGCGCAGACCATCGTCTTCGCCCGCAGCCGCACCCGCGTGGAACTGCTGCTCACCTACCTGCAGCGCGCGGGCCGCAAGGTCGGCATCAAGAGCGGGGACGTGCGCGGCTACCGCGGCGGCTACCTGCCGAACGAGCGGCGCGCCATCGAGCGCGGCCTGCGCGACGGGTCGATCCGCGCCGTCGTCTCCACCAACGCGCTCGAGCTGGGCATCGACATCGGCCGCCTCGACGTGTGCGTGATGTGCGGCTACGCCGGCACCGTGGCCTCGACCTGGCAGCAGGCCGGCCGCGCCGGGCGGCGGCATGACCTGAGCGCCGTCGTCATGGTCGCGACCTCGAGCCCCGCCGACCAGTACATCGTCGGCAACCCGCAGTGGTTCTTCGGCCGCTCGCCCGAGCACGCCACCCTCGACCCCGACAACCTGGTGATCCTCATGAGCCACCTGAAGTGCGCTGCCTTCGAGCTGCCCTTCCAGGCCGCGGAGGACTTCGGCGGCGAGCGCGTGACCGAGGTGCTGGACTACCTCGCGAGCGAGCGCGTGCTGCACGTCGCCGAGGGCCGTTACCACTGGATGGCCGAAACCTACCCCGCCGAGGACGTGAGCCTGCGCGCGGCGGCGCCGGACAACGTGGTCATCATCGACCAGTCGGTGCCCGGCGGGCGCATCATCGGCGAGATGGACCTCTTCAGTGCCCAGGAGATGCTGCACGACGAGGCCCTCTACCTGCATGGCGCCCAGCAGTACCACGTCGACAAGCTCGACTGGGACCGTCGCAAGGCCTACGTGCAGCCGGTCGAGGTCGACTACTACACCGACGCGCAGCGGAAGGTGGAGCTCAAGACCCTCACCGCCGACGAGTCGCGGCCGGACGCCCACCTCGGCACCCTCGCCGTCGGCGAGATCGGCCTGGTGCACAAGGTCACCGTCTACAAGAAGATCAAGCTCGGCACGCACGAGAACGTGGGCGCCGGCAAGGTCAACCTGCCCGAGATGGAGATGCACACCACCAGTTTCTGGTGGGAGCTGCCCGACACGCTCGCCGCGGAGATGGCGCGCGCGGGGCTCGACCTCGGCGACGCGCTCAAGGGTCTCGCCCACCTGCTCGGCACCGTGGCGCCGGTGTTCGTCATGGCGGACGTGAAGGACCTGCATGCGCAGTCGATGGTGCGCTCGCCGTTCACCGATCGACCGACCCTGTACCTGTACGACGCGGTGCCCGGGGGCGTGGGCTTCGCGCGGCGGATCTGGCTGCAGTTCGACGAGATCCGCGCCGCCGCGCTGGCGCACGCGCGGCGCTGTCCTTGCCAGCACGGTTGTCCATCGTGCGTGGGCGCCGTGGTGGAGAGCGGCGACGCGGCGCGCAACGGCGCCGTGTGGCTGCTCGCGCGCGCCATGGGGGCCGCGGCCGGCGCGCCTCACCTGTCGCCGCCGGCGCTGGGAGCCGGCGGCTTCTCCCCGAACTGAGGCGAAGCCGTGGACCTCAAGGCGCGCCTGGCGCGGCTCGACCAGCTCACGCGCAAGCCGGCGTCGTCAGCGTCGGCGTCGCCGCCCGCGGCTGCCGCGGTCGACCTGGGCGCGCGGCTCGGTCTGTCGCCCATGCCCACCGCCGCCGGGGATGCCTGGGCCCGCGACGACCGCGAACCGGTGCCCGTGTGCGCGCCGGGTCCGTTGCCGGACGTGGCGGGCATCCTGCCCGCGGGCCTGCCCGCCGATCTCGCGCCCCACGAGATCCTCCTGCTCGACACCGAGACCACGGGCCTCGCCGGCGGCACCGGTAGCCTCGCGTTCCTCGTCGGGCTGGGGTGGTGGGAGGCCGGGTCGTTCACCGTCCGGCAGGTCTTCCTGGCCGGCCCGGGCCGCGAGGCGCCGCTGCTCGCGGCGATCGCCGAGGTGTCGTCCCGGTTCCGCGTGGTGGTGACCTACAACGGGGCGAGCTTCGACCTGCCCCTGCTGCGCACGCGCGCGCTGCTCGCCCGCCGGGACGACCCCTGCGCCGGCCTCGTGAGCTGGGACCTGCTGACGGCCGTGCGCCGGCTCTGGGGCCGCCGCCTGCCCGACTGTCGCCAGCAGACGGCCGAGGCGGCGGTCTGCGGCCTCGCGCGCGGCGACGGCGACATCGACGGCGCCCTCATCCCGCAGACCTATTTCCGCTACCTGCAGGAAGGCGAGACGGCGCTGCTCCCGAACGTGCTGCGACACAACCGGCGCGACCTTTGCGGCATGGGCCATCTGCTGGCCGAGGTGGTGGCCGCGGCCGCCACGTTGACCCCGGCGCCGGCGCCGCGCGAGACCTGGCCTGGGTGCTGGCAGGACGCGTGGGCGCGCGGGCGCGTCTGCGAGCGTCGTCGCCTCGACGGCGAGGCGGCGGCCTGGTTCTCGCGCGCCGCGGACGACGCCGGCCTCGGCGTCCTGGCGCCCGGCCATCTCGCGGACGTGCCGCTGGCCTTCCTGCTCGACGCCGTCCGGGTGCTGAAGCGCGCGGCCGCGTGGGAGAGGGTGGCCAGGTTGCTGGAGACGGGCCTGGCGCTTCATCCCGAGGAACCGCGCCTGCACCGCGAGGCCGCCATCCTGTACGAACACCGCCTGGACGACCTCGCGCGGGCCCTGCGCCACGCCGAGATCCTCGGCGAGCCGCGCCGCGTCGCCCGGCTGCGGTCCCGCCGTGAAGGTTCCTGACCGCCGTTGCCCCGGCGGCCCGCGGCCGCTATCATGCCCGGCGGCGACGACGTCGTCGCTGGAGGTATGACCGTGCCGAACCTGAGCCGCCACGACGCTCACCTCATCCTGGCCGCGATCCGCGTCCTCGCCCACCGCGACGGCCGGCCGCCGCGCCCGGCCGACGTCGCCGAACTGCTCGATTGGCCGGAGGCCGTGGTACGGCTGCACGTGGTCGCGCTGCAGGACCTCGGCGCCGCGATCCTCGTCGAGAGCGCCTTCGACACCCACCTCGAGATCGGCGACCACCTGAAGGTCGAGCAACTCGCCGCCGAGACCGCCACCGAGATCTCCGCCGACCTCGCCGCCTTCGACCGCAAGAAGGCCGAGGAGGCCGACCGCATGGCCCACCTCTTCGACGACGGCGAGTTCGAGCGCCGCCGGCGCGAGAAGCTCGACCGCATGGGGGCGGATCTCGACGCGTTCAAGGGGCGCAAGATCCGGGATCCGTTCGAGAAGTAAGAGGGGTGGGTGATGGGGAGTCGTGGGAGGGGTGGGGGGGGGGGTGTTGTTGGGTGGGGGGGTGGTGGGGGGGGGGGCCGCCCCCCGGGGGGGGCCGCCCCCCGGGGGGGGGGGGGGGTGGCCGCCCCCCCCCCCCCCCCCCACCCCCCTCACTTTCCGCGGTGTTGGGGTTGCGTCCCGTGGGTAGCGTCGGCGTAGGTGGTGTCGCCGCCGCGGCATCACACCCGACCATCGACCGCGCGTGCGGCGACGGTAGATAGAGAGAGCCCCCAATCCGACCTCCGCAGGCTTTGCGAGGACCAGTCGAACTGGGGGCTCTCTCTATCTGCCGTCGTGCCCTACGCGCCGGCGAGCAACTCGTCCCGCAGGTCCTTGACGTCCGCCGCCTTCATCTTCTCCTGGTACCAGGCCTCGAGGGCGGCCTGCTGCTTGCGCATGAGCAACGAGACGAAGATGCGGTCGCGGAGGGCCTGGTACTGCTGCTGATCCAGCGGCGGATTCCAGAGCACGCGGAAGGCGAACACGCCGACGGAGGTCGCCACGTGCGGCACCAGCGTGCCGACGGGCGACTGCAGCGCGAGCTGGGTGAAGGCGGGGGAGTAGCCGATGTCCGCCATGTTGGTGTTGATGCTCAGCGTGTCGGACACGCCGTGCTTGAGGCCGGCGCTCGCCGCCACCTCGGCCATCGGCTGGCCCGACGTCACCCGGGCGACCAGCGGCTGCAGGCGCGTCCGCGCGGCGTCGCGCTGGCGCTGCTCCTTGAGGGCCAGCTTGATCTGTCCCGCGGCGCTCTCCAGCGGCTGGGGGCCGGCGGGCGTCACGCCACCCGCGAGCACGATGTAGATCATGTCGGCGTTGGAGAACACCGGGCTGATCTCGCCCGCCTGGGCGCGGAAGCAGAAGGCGCTGCCGGCGGCCGACTCGCGCAGGCCGGGGATGTCGCGTCCCTCGGCGAAGGGTCGCGAGTTGAGGAGGTTGCAGGAGGTGTCGGCCTGCGCCTGCGCCTCGAAGTTCTGCGCGGTCACGGTGCCGCGGAAGGCCGTCGCGCGCTCGAACAAGGCGTTCTCGGTCTCCTCGCCGGGCGTGACCTTGAAGAGGATGTGACGCGCGTGGACCTTGGCCAGGACGCCGTTCTCCTCGATCCGCTCGAGCACCTCGATGAGGTGGAACCCGAACGGCGTCTGCACGGGATCGCTGACCTGGCCCACCGGCAGGGTGAACGCGGCGTCGCTGAAGGGTCCCGCCATCCGGTTGCGGTCGAAGATGCCGAGGTCGCCGCCGTTCTGGGCGGTGCCGTCCTCGCCGTAGACCGCGGCCGCGTCGGCGAAGGTGCGCTGGCCGGAGACGATCTCGTTCTTGACGTCGGACGCCAGCTTGCGGACTTCCTCGTAGTCGGCGGGGCCGGCGACGCGCCGCCACGCGACCACCTTGGCCACGGCTTCGGCCGGGCGCTGGAAGTCGCCGGGGTGCTCGGCGAGGTAGGCCTGGACCTCGGCGTCCGTCGGTTCCCAGCTGTCCTTCACGGCCTCGAACGGCACGCCCATGTACTCCACGACCGCGCGCCCGAACTGCTGGGCGTAGGCTTCGCGCACCTCGTCCTCGCCGACGACGACGCCGGCCGTGAGCATGCTCTCGAGCTTCTGCCGCGGCACGAGGTAGCGGACGTATTCCTCCATCCGCGACCAGTCGCGGGCGGGGTTGTTGAGGTCGGCGTAGTACGCGCTCATGTTCGGCAGGCCGGTCGAGTCGACGTAGGCCTGGAGGATCTCCGCGGGCGGATTGCGCTTGAAGATGTCGACGATCTCGTCGTCCGTAACGGTCAGGCCGAGGCGGGCGATCTCCTGGTCGACGAGCACGGAACGCACCGCCTGGTCCCATGCCTGCTCGCGCAGCATGGCCCGCTGATTCTCGTTCAGTTCGAGGTTGGGATTGCGGTACTTCATGTTGGCTTCGAGGTTGCGGATCGCCTGCTCGTACTGCGGGTAGGTGATCTCGACCCCGTTCACCGTGCCGACGGCGTTGCCGCCTTGACGTCCGGCGCCGGCGCCGCGGCCGCGGCCGCCCGTCACGTCCATGCCCCAGGCCAGGAAGATGAAGGCGATGAAGGTCGCCGCGATCACCCAGTAGAAGACCTTCGCTCTCGAGCGTAAGAACTTGAACATCGCGTGATTCTCCCTGACGTCGCGGCTGCGAGCCGTCTCTGGCGGGCCGCTGGCGGCCTGCCGGCTTCCTGGCGCAAAAGAACCCCGGTGCCGGTCGCGGGGGCCGGCGGGGGGCAGGATCGAAACTCGAACGAACCAAGATAACACATGAGTGGGGGGTTTCTCAAGGCCGGGTGGCGCTGCCGTCGCGGCAAGGGCGAAAATCGCGGGCGCGAACGACCATTCTCAGGTACCATACGTCTTTGTTTCCGGCAACTTGGCCCCCTTGGGGGGCCCGCTCCGGCCCGGGGAGTCGACGTCGTGGTGAGCGCGGGATTGCTCGCGGTGGCCAGCGGCCTTGCCGCGCAACTGGCCAAGGTCCTGATCGAGGCGGGGCGCCACCGGCGATGGCGTCCGGAACTCGCCTTCGCCAACGGCGGCATGCCCAGTTCGCACACGGCGACCGTGACCACGCTGGCGATCCTCGTCGGCCACCAGGCCGGCGTGCACGCGCCGGTCTTCAGCCTGGTGATCGTCTTCGCGCTGTACGTCGTCTTCGAGGCCACCGGCCTGCGCCAGGAGGTCGGCCAGCAAGCGCGTCTCCTGAACGACCTCATGGACGCCGCCAAGTCGCACGAGCACCTCGACCGGGCCCGCCTGCGGGAGTTCGTCGGGCACACCTGGGCGGAGGTGCTCGTCGGCGCCGTCCTCGGCGCGGCGTTCGCGCTGCTCGTGCTCCGGGCCTCTCCCGACGCGCATTGAGGGAATCATTAATTCGTTGACAGGCTGACCGGAGCTGGTGGTAGGCTGCCGCCAGGAGTCGGCGTCGCGAAAGGGACGCCGGCGGGCGAGCGGCCCGGCAGCCAGGGACGGATCCACAGGCGGCCGCGCGACCCAGTTCGGGTTGGCGTCATGTCGAAAGGATTCGTCATGAGGGTCATCGCCATTGCCAATCAGAAAGGCGGCTGCGGCAAGACCACCACGGCCGTCAACCTCGCCGCCGCGCTCGCGGCCGGCGACCGCCGGGTCCTCCTCCTGGACAACGATCCGCAGGGACACGCGACCCTATCCTGGAGCCTGGGCGAGCGCGACTTCACGCTCAGCACCTACGACCTCTACCTGACCACCGACATCCTCGTGGAGGACGCGATGGTGGAGGTCGCGCCGGGCCTGCACCTGCTGCCGGCCGGCATCGAGCTGAGTTCCGTCGAGCCGCAGCTCGCCGGGGTCGACCAGCGGGAGGTGCGCCTGCGCGACACCCTGCGCCGCTCGGAGATGCCCTACGACTACGTGCTGATCGACTGTCCGCCGAACGTCGGCCTGCTCACCTTCAACGCCCTGCTCGCCAGCGGCGAGGTGGTGATCCCGGTGGACGCGAGCGCCTACAGCCTGCAGGCCGTGCGCAAGCTGCACGAGACGTTCGCGGTGCTGCAGGAGCGGCGGGGACACGACCTCGCGGCGCGGATCCTGCGCAGCGATTTCGACAGCCGGCCGCGGTTCAGCCAGTCGCTCGTCGGCGAGCTGGCCGAGCTGTACGGCGACCGGCTGCTCGAGACCGTCGTCCACCACACGGTGAGGGTTCCCGAGGCGGCGGCGGCGGGTCGGCCGGTGGCGCAGCACGATCCCCAGTCCCGCGCCGCGCACGACTTCCGGCAACTGGCGCGGGAGATCACCGAACAGGAGGTCGGTCTCGCCGTGCCGGCGCTTGACCATTGGGCGGCGTTGTTGCACGGTCCGGAGGTGACGGTGGAGGGCGTCAAGTTCGTGGCGGATTTTCCGCGCGCGAACAGCGTCGAGGTGACCGGCACCTTCAACGGCTGGGCGACGCGGGGCGCCCGGCTCACGCGGCGTCGCGACGGCTTCTGGGAAAGCGTGGTCCCGCTCGCCGAGGGGACCTACGAGTACCGTTACATCGTGGATGGGCGCTGGGTGCCCGATCCGCACAACGCGCGGGTGGTGAACAACGAGTTCGGCGGAGCGAACAGCCTCGTCGCCGTGCGCTGACCCGTCTGGCGGAACGCCGGGTCGCCACATCGCGGCGGTCGCGCACCATTTCCTGTCGGGCGACGCGATCCAGCCGGACGCGGTGACGACCCCGGCCCGACGGGTGGTGGTCGCCGTGCCGGCGTGCCCGCCGGCGGCGAGCTGGATCGCCGGCCGGCTCGCGATCGGTCCCGCTCTCCGGTGCGCCGGACTCGACGACTGGCACGACCTGCCGGCCGAGTTCGCCGGCGGCCTCGACGTCCTGGTGTGGTGCGTGGCGCCGGCCGAGGTGCGCGTCGCGGAGCTGCGCCGCGCCGTGGCGCTGATGCGCCCGCTGCGGGTCGTCGTCGTGGTGGTCCCGGCCGGATTTCTCGCCGGCGACCCGCCCGGCGCCGACCCCGCGCCGCATCTCGGCGCCCTGCGCGCGGCGCTGGTGGCGGCGATCACGGATCGTCCCGTCGCCGTGGCGAGCGCCGGCTGGGCGGGGGAGGTCCCGGACGACGCCCTCGAGCTTCTCGCCGGCCGACTCCTGCGCGACCCTCCCGGCGGCGAGCACCAGCGATGACCATCGCGCGCGCCGCCGACGGCTGCTACCTGGCATCCCTGTCTTGCTTGCCACTGGTCGGCGTCGACGTCATCGTCCTGGCGACGGGGCGCGATCTGGGCGCGGGGTTGCAACCCGCCTATGTCCTGCTGGCCGCGGCGGTCGGCTTGCGGCTGGCGATGCTGGCGGACCCCGCCGGCCGCGTCGCCGCGCGCGGCCTCCGGCACGACCCGACCGGCCGCTTCCTGGCGCTCGTCGGTGGGTTCGCCGCCGGCGCCGTGGCGCTGTCGGCCCTGGGCCTCGTCCTGGCGCGGGCCGCCGTGGCTGCGGACGACGCCTGGTGGCGGTATGCGCGGCAGGTGGCGCAGCTCGTGGTCATGGCCTGCTTCGCCGTCTACCCGGCGCTGTGGACGCGCGGCGAGGCGCGGTGGCGGGCGACCGTCGTGGCGCTGGTCGCCGGTCTCGCGGCGCAGGAGGTCTACGCCCTCGCGCAGGCCTGGCACTTCCTGCGGCCGGGTCCGCTCTTCGCCGCGGTGGACCGCATCTTCACCAGCAATCCCGCGATCCTGGCCGGGTCGGAGGAACTCTATCTCGAGGGCCGCTTCCGCGGCGTGCCGCGATTGCGCGGGACGGCGTGCGAGCCGCTCTACCTCGGCAGCTACCTGCTGCTGGTGCTGCCGCTCGCGGGCCGGCTGGCGGTCCGGTCGCGCTGGGTGCGCCCGCTGGTCGCCGCCGGCGTGGTGCTGCTCCTGCTCACCTGGTCGCGCGGCGCGGTGCTGGCGGCGCTCGTGGGCCTCGCGGCGTGGGGCGCGTGCGCGCGCCGGGCGGGTCTGGGCGTGCCCGTGCGCCGGGTCGTGGTCCTGATGGCCGCGGCGGTGGGGACGACGGCGCTGGCGGCGGCGCTGGTCGCGGGGAGCGACGCGTGGCTGTACCCGGTGCGCCGGCTGGCCCAGTCGCTGGACGGCGGGGACTGGTCGAACCTCACCCGCCTGTACAGCATGCAGGCCGCCTGGCGTGCTTTCCTGCTCAGTCCGGTGGTGGGGGTGGGCTGGGGTCAGTTCGCCTTCCACTTCCCGCTGCTGGTGGATCCGCTCGGCCTGCAGAGCCAGTTCACCTGGCCGGTGGTCAACAACCTGCCGTTGCTGGTGCTGTGCGAGACGGGCGTGCTCGGCTTCGCGGCGTTGTCGCTGGTGTCGTGGCGACTGCTGCGGACCACCTGGCGGCGGCTCGCCGGCGCGGATCCAACGCACGGGGCGCGGCTGGCCCTGACCGCGGCGGCGACCATCGCCATCGCGACCCAGCTGCTGACCTTCTCGCAGTACAACCTGCCTCACATCTGGGTGGCGCCGGGCCTCTGGCTGGCGGCGTTGCGGGAGAGCGAAGCGCGATGAAGCGTCCCGTCGTCGTCCTCGACGCCTTGTTGCTGCGACCCCAGCCCACGGGGGTCGGCCGCTCGATCCTCGAACTGACCGCGGCGCTGGCGGCCGAGGACCGGGGCTGCGATTTCGTGGTGCTCGCGACCCACCCGCAGATGCTCGCCGCGGTCGCGGCGCGACCGGGCTGGCGGGTGCTCGCCTGTCCCGGCGCCGAGGGCGGCACCCTGCGGAAGGCCGCGTTCACGCAGCTGCGGCTGCCGGGCCTGCTGCGCGAACTTGGCGCCGATCTCCTGCACTGCCTGCAGTTCGTGGCCCCGCTGCGGGCGCCGTGTCCCGTCGTCGTCACGGTGCACGACCTCGGCTACCTGCGGTTCCCGGACACCGTCGAGGAACCGCGCCGTTCCTACTATCGCCTGCTGGTGCCCCGGAGCCTGCGTCGCGCGGCGGCCGTCGTCTGCAACTCCGAGGCGACGGCGGCCGACGTGCGCGAGCGCTTTCCCGTCGTGGCCGGCCGCGTGCGGGCCACCCCCTTCGGCACGCCGTCGTGGGTCTGGTCGCGTCCGGCGCCGCCGCCCGTCCGGCCGGACGACGCCCCGTTCCTGTTCGTCGGCACCCTCGAGCCGCGCAAGAACCTCGAACGCCTGCTGCGGGCGTACCGTCGCTTCCGGCGGGAATGCGGCGAGCGGGCCGTCGCCGCTCCCGGCCTGGTCCTGGTCGGGGGCAGGGGCTGGAAGGACAGCGCGCTGCGCGTGCTCATCGAGGAATTGCGCGCCGACGGAGCCCTGCAACTGCACGACTACTGCGACATCGACGAGCTGTGGCAGCACTACGGCAGGGCACGCGCCTTGCTGTTCCCGTCGTTGCACGAGGGCTTCGGCTTTCCCATCCTGGAGGCGATGGCGGCGGGATTGCCGGTGCTGACGGCCGCCGTCGGCGCCATGGCCGAGGTGGCTGGCGACGCGGCGCTGCTCGTCGATCCGCTGGACGAGGCGGCGATCGCCGCCGGCCTGCATCGACTGGGCGACCACCCGCAGCTGCGCGACGCCCTGGCCCGGCGGGGGCGGGAGCGGGCTCGCGACTGGACCTGGGGGCGGACCGCGGCGGCCACCGCGGCGTGCTATCGCGACGTGCTGGCGGATGACATTTGGCCAAAAGCGCCGTAAGGTTTTACGTTGCCCGTACGGGAGGGATCGGGTACCTTCCGCGCGACCAGAGCTTGCCCACGCCCTGAAGGATCGGGGCCAACCGACGGAGGAAACGTGGAGCGAGGGATCGTCGCCCTGGTGAGCTTCGGTGCGGCTTTCGCCATGTCCTGGCTCGTGCAACCCCACTTTCGCAACTTGGGCTTCCTCACCAAGATCGTGGATCATCCGGGCGGACGGCGGCCTCACCTGGAGACGGTGCCCCGCACCGGCGGGCTGGCCATCTTCATCTCCTTCTTCTGCTCCCTGTACTTCCTCGAGACGACGGTCCTGAAGACCGCGCTGCCCTGGCCCTGGCTGGGCATCCTCGGCGGCGCGGGCCTGGTCATCCTGGCTCTCGGCGTCGGCGACGACCGCTTCGGCATCCACGCCGAGAAGAAGCTCTACGGCCAGCTGGTGGTCATCATCGGCCTCATGCTCGCGGGCCAGCGCCTGGACATGGTGTCGTTGCCCGTCGTGGGCGCCTTCAGCCTCGGCGGCTGGTCGTGGCCCTTCACGCTGATGTGGTACCTCGGCTTCATCAACTCGATGAACCTGATCGACGGGCTCGACGGGCTCGCCAGCGGCATCGCCGTCCTGGCCTCGCTCTTCCTGGTGGCGATCTCGCTCGCCCTGGGCAGCGGTTACCCCTTGCTGCTGGCCGCCTCGCTGGCGGGCGGGACCATGGCCTTCCTCTACTGGAACATCAGCAGCCGCAAGATCTTCCTCGGCGACTCGGGCAGCATGTGGCTCGGCCTGGCCCTGGGCACGCTGATGCTGCACATGAGCCAGGTTTCGGCGGTGCCCTTGACGACGCTCCTGGCGCCGATGGTGGTGCCGATCTGGGACACGGCGACCACGATCGTGCGCCGCTGCCGCAACCGCACGTCCATCTTCCTCGCGGACGACAAGCATCTGCATCACCGGCTGGTGCGCCTCGGCTTCACGCCGGCGCGCGCGGTGATCACGCTCCTGCTGGTGACCGCAGGCTCGGAGCTCTTCGCGCTCAGCGATTATCTCGAGCAGCCCTGGCTCGGCCTGCCGGCCATGGGCGCGTTCCTCCTTGCCGCGCAGCTCGGCGCGCTGCAGCATCTCAGCAACCGGCAGTTCGGCTGGGATCTCTTCTCGGAGTTGTTCTACGCTCTCGGTCTCGACGACCGACTCGGAGGTCACAGCGGTCTACACGGACGCCGGGTGGCCGAGGTGGTCGAGTTGCATGCCGATCGGCAGAAGTCTGCCGTGACGGCACGCGCGGCGGCGGCGGGAGGCGCGGAAGTGGTGCCGCACCCCGCGTCGTCGCAACCTCGACGCAAGTCCGTGGCGGGATCGACGGACGATGCCCTTCTGCCCACTTCCCACGACGTTTCTTGACGACCTGAAACGCGCCGGGCATCGCGGCGTCCTCGAACTGGGTTGCGGAGAGGGCGGGTTCACCCGCCTTCTGCGCGAGCAGGGGGCGACGGTGGTGGCCCTCGACCGTCGGCGCGCCGCCGCGGCCCTGGTCGGCGACGCCCTGGCGCCGCCACTGCGGGCCGGCTCGTTCCAGATGGTGGTGGCGGCGAACCTCCTGCGCCATCTCTGGCGACGCCTCGATCCCGAGCAGGGACCCGCGGTCTGGCGCGACCTGCTGGCGCCCGGCGGCTGCCTGTACATCCTGGAGGACGAGCCCGCCCGGGCGCCGCGAGCGGCCCGCAACTATCGTGACCTGCAGGGTTTTCTCGCCCGACTGCACGACCTCCAGCGCGGTCCGCTCCTGCCCTGCCGTACCTTCGCCGCGGCGCGCCGGCGCTGGCGCTGGCCGGGCTCCTGGCAGGACGGGATGGCGCCGAACGCCTGGCCCGCGGATCCCGCGGCCGTGGTCGCGTTGCTGGCGGGCGAGCGGGTCGAGGTGGGCGGCGAGGCCGCGCGACTGCGGCGGGCGATCGAACGCGACGGTCTCAGCTACGGCTCCTACTGGTGGTCGTGCTGGCGCGAGGAGACGCGGCATGCGTGAGTGGCGCTGGGCGGGGCGGCTCGCCGTCCCGGCGGTCCTGCTGGTGCTGACGGCCGGCGCGCTGGTGGCCGGGCGCAACGCCGCGCTGGTCGACTGGCGCGAGGTGCGCGCGGTGGTCCTCGAGAGCGACGACTGGGGCCTCTGCGGCTTCCTGCCCTCACGCGACGCGATGGCCGGCCTCACCGCGGCGGACCTCGAACCCGGCGCGTTCCCCGCGATCTACTGGGGCTCGACGCTGGAGGACAGCCTCGCGGTCGCCTCGCTGGCCGGCGTGCTCGGCGCCACGGCCGGCCGGGACGGGCTGCCGCCGGTGCTGCAACCCAACTACATCCTGTCGTCCCTGGCCTGGGAGAGCGCCGGTCCTGCCGGCGGGCAATGGGTGGCGCGGGACCTGCCGGCGACGCCGGCGGCTTACGCGCGGCCGGGCCTGTGGACCGCCGTCGGCGCGGCCACGGCGGCCGGCGTGTGGCACCCGGAACTGCACGGGCGCTGGCACTACGATCCGGCGCGCCGGCGGGAGGGCGCGCTCTCGACGCCGGCGGCGCGCGAGGCGGCCGGACGGCAGATCGCGCTCTTTCCGGGCAGCGAACGCGCTTGGGAGCTGGGTCCGTGGCGGTCGCGGGCGGAACTGGCGAGCGAACTCGACGGCTCCCTGCGCGTGTTCGCCGCCGTGTTCGGACGTCCGCCGCGGGCCGTCATCGCGCCCGACTACCGCTGGGACGACCGCTGCGAGGACCTGTGGCGATCGCGCGGCCTGACGACCATCCAGGCGAAGCGCGGACAGCGCCGAGTCGAGTACAACGGCCTGTGGGGCCGGGTGCGCAAGGTGGGCGAGCGGACCCTCGCCCGCCAGTGGCGCCGGGACCGGGTCTACCTCGATCGCAACGTCATCTTCGAACCGGTCCAGCAGGCGCAGCCGGACCTGGTCACCGCGCAGGCCGTCGCCGGGGTGACGGCGGCCTGGGAGCGGGGCGAGCCGGCGATCGTCGAGACCCACCGGGTCAACTTCGTGCACCTGGACCCGGCGGTGGCGGCCGCAGGTCGGACGCACCTCGCGGCCCTGCTGCAGGCGACGGCGTCGTCACCGGCCGGACGGGCGCTCTACCTGGTCGACGGGGAGGTGGCGGGCCTGCAGCGTCACGGCACCTCCTGGTGCGACCGCGGCGACCGCCTGGTGGCGCGCAATCTGACCCGCAGCCGCCGCCTGGTGGTGGTGCCGGCGGTCCGCGGCGCCGCGGGGCCCACGGTGCTGTCGCTCGGCCCGGACGAAACGAATATCCAGATCCAGAACCCCCTTGTGATACCCGCCTCTGTTGACCCTTGATAACGATTATGGTACAGTTGTGAACTGGCCCCGCGCCCGTGGTGGGCGCGGCCGCTATCGCCGCCCTTCTCCCCCGGAGGGGCTTCGACCTCTACTGGTTGATTTCGCAATAAACGTTGCTGGAGGTCAGGATGTCCCGGATCACGTCGACGACCCGGACGCTTCGCCTGCTGTACCTGTTGATCGTCACGGCCCTCAGCGCGCCGGCCATGGCGGCGCCCGGCGCCGTGTTGCACACCGGCCGGCTGGACGCGGCCGACTGGTCCTGGCAGGTGTCGGGCGACGCCCAGCGCATCGAGCTGGCCGGCGGACGGCTGCTGGACGAAACCGATGAACCGGCATTGCCGGTCCGCGAACTGCTCCTCCTGGTGCCGGTGGGCACCAGCCTCACCGACATCGTCGTCGAGCCGGTGGCCACCCACGTCGAGCGCGTTCCCGGCGCGCTTTCGCTGGCGGGCCCGTTGCTGACGAGCGAAGGCGTCGCGGTCACGGTCGACCGCTACCCGGCCGCGGCCGTCTCCTTCCCGGCGACCTGGGGCGAATTCCGCGGCCTGCACACCTACCGCGGTTACGTCCTGGCGGCCGTCGTCGTGCACCCGTTCCGTGCCCTCCGCGGCGCCGGCGACGGATACGAGACGGTGGAGGTGCTCGACGAGTACGTCGTGCGGGCCGTCACCGGCGCCAACGCGGCGGCGACGCCGCTGGCGCGCGCGCGGCTGGTCCCCGGCGAGCGGCGTAACCTCGAGGCTCAGCTCGCGCGCATCGTGGCGAACCCCGGCGCCCTGGGCGGCTACGCCCGCGAGGACGGCGTCAAGGTGGACGACGGCGGCGTGTTCCTGCCGACGCCGAATCCCAGCCTCGAGGGCAGCGCCGTCGAGTACCTGATCGTCACCAACGCGGCGATGGCCTCCGCGTTCCAGCGCCTCGCCGATCACCGCACCGCGCAGGGCCTGCCGGCGGCGGTGGTCACGCGCGAGTGGATCAACGCCAACGGCCGGCGCGGCGTCGATTTCCAGGAGACGTTGCGCTTCTTCCTCCAGGACGCCTACCAGAAGTGGGGCATGCGGTACGTGCTCATTGGCGGGGACACGGACGTGATTCCGCCCCGCGTCGTGCGCAGCGTCTTCTACCCCTGGGGCGGTCACACCGACATCCCGACGGACATGTACTTCGCCTGCCTGGACCGCAACTGGAACGCGAACGGCGACGGCTGGTTCGGTCAGGCCTACCAGAGCGCGGTCAATCCCGGCGACGACGCCGACTTCATGCCCGAGGTGGAGATCGGCCGCGCGCCCGCCAGCACCCTGGCCGCGGCGAACACCTTCGTCGACAAGATCCTGCAGTATGAAGGGGCGCCCGCGGGTGCCGGCTGGGCCAACCGCGTGATCTTCGCGGCGGAGGTCCTGTTTCCCACCACCTGGCCCAACGACCCGCTGCAGCTCGACGGCGCCACCTATTGCGAGCAACTCATCAACAACCAGCTCACGCCCTGCACCACCTTGGTGCCCACGCGGATGTACGAGAACTACACCGCGTATCCGGGCGCCGCGCCGCTGACCCGCGCCGCGCTGATCGACTCGCTGAACACCGGGCACTTCGGGCTCTTCGACCAGATCGGCCACGGACATTACTTCAACATGTCGGTCGGCGACGCGAACTTCCGCACGGCGGACGCGGACGCGCTGGTCAACCCCAACTACTTCCTGCTGTACGCCCTGAACTGCGCCTCGGGCGCCTTCGATTTCTCCTGCTTGATGGAGCGCTTCGTGCAGAATCCGCACGGCGGGTCCATCGTGTCGATCGGGTCGGCGCGCGAGGCGTTCCCGGCGACGAGCAACAACTACCAGCAGATGTTCTTCGAGGCCCTGCTGTGCGACGACATCGTCAACGTCGGCGCGGCGGTGAGCGCCAGCCGTCTGCCGTTCATGGCCAGCACGGACCGCAACACCGTCGACCGCTGGACGCAGTTCAACTACAACCTGATCGGCGATCCGGCCTTGACCGTCTGGACCGGCCTGCCGCGCCAGCTCACCATCGGCGCTCCCGCCAGCCTCGCGGCCGGCGCGCAGAACCTGACCGTCACCGTGACCTCGGGCGGACCGGTGGCCGGCGCCGTGGTCTGCGCCCGCAAGGGCGGCGAGACCTACGCTTACGGCGTCACGGACGCGGCGGGCAGCGTCGTCCTGCCCGTCAATCCGACGTCGACGGGCAACCTCACCGTCACGGTCACCGGCATGAACCTCGCGCGGACCCAGCGCCAGATCCCGGTGACCATCGCCGGGGCCTTCCTGGCCTGCGAGCAGATCGTCGTCAACGACCGCACCGGCCAGGGGGTGGCGGTCGGCAACAACAACGGCGTGGCGGAGTCCGGCGAGACCGTGGAGCTGACGCTGGTGGTGCGCAACCAGGGCAACGCGCTCGCGGACGACGTGGTCGCCCAGGTGACCTGCGCCTACCCGGGCGCCACCGTGCTGGTCGGCAACATCGTGGTGGGCGACATCCCGGCCGGCAGTTCCCGCAACTCGACGCAGAAGGTGGTCCTGCAGCTCGCGCCGGCGATCAGCGACGGCGCCCTGCTCGACCTCGCCATGACCTTCACGGCGCTCGGGGGCGTCAGCAGCGCGGGGCACCGCGTCTTCGAGGTCGAGGCTCCCGAGTGCGAGCCGGTGTCCATCTACTGGTCGGACGTGGTGTACGGCAACGGCAACGGCATCATCGAGAACAACGAGCGGATCAGCCTCTCGCTCAGCCTCAAGAACTTCGGCGACGGCCGTCTCGACGCGGCGCAGGCCCGCCTGCGCTCGAACACCGCCAACACGACCGTGCGCGATTCGGTCGCGACGTTCGGCGCCGCCGAGCTCCTGCAGACGATCGCCTGCGCGCCGGCGCTGACCATGCAGTACATCGACGCCAGCCAGGCTTCGCACAGCCCGTGCCGCATCGTGGTCCAGGACAACTACGGCCGCGTGGTGGTGCACACGTTCACCCTGGTGCCGCCGTCGGCGCCGCCGGCGCCCGCGGCGGACACCACGCTGGGTCCGGACACCATCGCGCTGCGCTGGGACCCGGTGGTGATGGCGGACCTGCGCGGCTACCACGTCTACCGCGCGCAGTCCGAGGCCGGACCATTCCTGCGGGTCAACACCGACCTGCTGGAGGACGTGGCCTACTTCCAGGATCTCGGGCTGCAGCAGTTGACGCGGTATTACTATCGCATCACCGCGGTGGACTCCTCGCTCATCGAGGGACAGACGTCGCCGATCGTCTCGGCGAGCACCTCGCCGCCGGAGCTGGCGGCGTTCCCGATCGACTTCCCGATCGAGACCGGCAGCCACACCGCCGTGGGCGACGTCGACGGCGATCTGGACCTCGAGGTGGTGCTGGCCTCGGACGAGGTCTACGTCTGGCACGCCAACGGCCAGGAGTTGCTCGACGGCGACGGGAACGCCCAGACCAACGGGCCCCTGACCGGGGTCTCCGGCCAGTTCGAGCCGGCCGGCACCGTGCTGGCCAACCTCGACGGGGAGCCGGGAACCGAGATCATCGTCAGCGAGCGCGGGAACGGCAACAAGATCTGCATCTACCGGGCCGACGGCACCAGCCTGCCGGGCTGGCCGCAGACCCTGTCGATGTGGAACTGGGCGACGCCGGCGGTCGGCGATCTCGACGGCGACGGCGACCTCGAGATCGTGGTCAACACCCTCGACGGCAAGACGTACGCCTGGCACCACAACGGCATCGAGGTCCGCAACGGCGACAACAACGGCGCGACCAACGGCGTCTTCCTGGTCCGCTCCGAGAGCTGGGGGTATTCCTCGCCGGCGATCTGCGACCTCGACGGCGACGGCAAGGACGACATCATCTTCGGCACCAGCTACTGGAGCAACCAGAACGGCCTGGTCGCCTACCGCTACAACGGCACCGCCGTGACCGGTTTCCCGCACGCCACGTCGACGTCGCGCGTCATCTGCGCGCCGGCGATCGGCGATCTCGACGGCGACGGCGTGCTCGAGATCGTCTTCTTCGACGTCGATCACAAGCTCCACGTCGTGCGGCAGAACGGGACCGTCTATCCCGGCTTCCCGATCACCCGGACCGTGCCCTACGACGATAGCCCCGGCCCGAGTCCGGCCCTCGCGAACCTCGATGCCGACCCGGGCCTCGAGATCCTGTGGCCGATCAACGGCGGCGGCCAGCGTTGCGACCTGGTGGTGGTCGACACGGGCCTCAACGACGGCACCAGCGGCCAGATCAAGGCCGGCTGGCCCGTGCAGTTGCCGGGCAACACGGAGAGCAGCCCGGTCATCGGCGACATCAACGGCGACGGCACGCCGGACATCCTGATCGGCATCGGCGGCGGCGCCACCGAGTCGCCGAACAACCTCTACGCCTTCCACGCCACGGGCGCGCCGTTGACGGGCTTCCCGATCTCGCTCAGCGGCCCGGTGCGCGCGACGCCGGTGCTCTGCGACCTCGACCACGACGGCAACATCAACATCGTGTGCGGCAGCTGGGACCGCCTGCTGCACGTCTGGTCGATGCCGTTCCCGTACGTTCGCGAGCTGGTGCCCTGGCCGACCTTCCACGGCAACATGCACCGCAACGGCGTGTTCGGCGATCCGCTGATCGTCCCCGTGCCCGAGGATGTCCCGGCGGTCTTCGCGACCCTGCCGCCGTTCCCGAACCCGTTCAACCCGCAGACCACCCTGCGGCTCTACGTCCCGGCGCATAGTCAGGACCAGCGCGTGGAGGTCGCCGTGTTCGACCTGCGGGGCCGCCGCCTGCGCGATCTGCAGGGCGGCGCGCTGCCGGCCGGCTGGCACGACTTCACCTGGGACGGACGGGACCAGGCGGGGCGGGCCCAGGCCAGCGGCGTCTACGTCATGCGCGCGGTCCAGGGGACCAGCGCCGCGTCCTACAAGATGACGCTCGTCAAGTGAGCCGCGCGGCCACGCCGCGCTTCGGCCAGACCAGGGGTTCCGGCGGCAGCCGGGACCCCTTCCCTTGACCCCTGCCGGGGACGACCGCTACCATGAGTCGCGGCGCCCGGGCAAGCTCGCCCGAGCCTCGCGAAGGGAGTCGTCGTTGGCCGCTTGCCGCCGCGCCGTCATGGTCTGCCTGCTGGTCGGAGCCCTCCTGGTGGCGGCCGGCTGCGGCCGTCGTGACGACGCCCGGGACCGGGGTCGCGAGGGGACGCCGCAGCCCGGCGGCACCGTCGTCATCGGCATCGGCAACGAACCCGACGTCCTGAATTCGCTCACCCGCACCTCGGCGGTCGCCGGACAGGTGCTCTCGCTCATGCAGGCGGGTCTGGCGGAGATGGGCGAGGACCTCCAGTGGGAGCCCATGATCGCCGATCGCTGGGAGCTGGCGCCGGACAGTCTCGCGATCACCTTCCACCTGCGCCCGTGGTTCTGGTCCGACGGCGCGCCGTTGACGGCGCGGGATGTCGTCGCCAGTTACGAACTGCTCATCGATCCTCGCGTCGGCAGCCCGCGGGCCGGGCAGGTCGACGGCATCCTCTACGCCGACGCGCCCGATTCCGCCACGGTGCGGTACGTGTTCGCGCGACGCCTCGCGAGGCCGCTCGACAGCACGGTCCACTCGCTCCTGCCGTGGCACGTGGTGCGGAACCTCGATCCGGCGGCGATCGGGAGCTGGCCGCTGAACCGGCAACCGCTCGCCTCGGGTCCGTTCCAGCTGGAATCCTGGGCGCCCAACCGTCAGCTCGTGCTGGTGCCCAATCCGCGCTATCCCCTCGCGGCGCCGTGGCTCGAGCGCGTGGTGCTGCGGGTCATGCCCGACGAGACGGCGCGCATGCTCGCCCTCGAGATGGGGGATGTCGACGTGGTGACCGGCCTCAACCCCGACACGGCGAAGCGGCTCGCCGATTCGCCGGAGATCGTCATCCACGAGGTGCCGGGACGCACCATCGCCTACGTCCTGTGGAACCTGCGGCGCGCGGAGTTCGCCGAGGCCCGGGTGCGGCGGGCGCTCTCGCTGGCCATCGACCGCGGGCGGATCGTGGACGAGATCCTGCAGGGACAGGCGCGCCAGGCCGCCAGCCTCCTGCCCCCGGCGATGTGGAATCACGACGCCGCGCTGGCGCCCGACCGCTGCGACCCCGGGGCGGCCCGGCAGCTCCTGGAGCAGGCCGGCTGGGCGGATCGCGACGGCGACGGCGTCCGCGAGCGGGATGGCGTTCCGCTGCGCTTCGAACTGCTCGTGCGGGGCGGCAGCCCCGCGTTCGACGAGGTGGCGGTGCTGGTGCGGGAGAATCTGCGCGAGGTCGGCGTCGAGGTCGAACTGCGCCGCCTCGAACTCGCCGTGATGACGGAGCGATTGCGGTCCGGCGACTTCGACGCCTGCCTCCTCGAATTCGCGGCCAGTCTCTGGGCGGACCTGTCGCCGCACGTGCACTCGCGCGCGACGGATCGTTTCAACTTTGGCGCCTACGCCAACGCGACCGTCGATTCCCTCCTGGTGGCGGCCGTGGCCGAACCCGACCGCGCGCGGGCGTTGCCGCTCTGGACCCGAATCCAGGCGATCCTCGCGGCGGACCCGCCGGTGGCCGTTCTTTATTACCCGCATTCGCTGGTGGGCGTGAACGCGCGCATCCGGGGCGTGCGGCCGCACATGCTGTCCCCTTACAACAACTTGCAGGAGTGGTGGATCGCACCGGCCGACCGGCGCTGGCGCGGCGATCACTGACGTCGTCCCCCGGATGACGGCCGCGGCCCCCGGGATTCCCGCGGGGCGGCGCGACTTTTCGTTGACGTGCCGGTGGGTCTTTCTTACCGTGGGCCGGGGAGAAGACGAAGGATTCACGAAGGAGACGCAGAATGCCCACCAACGTCATGGCCATGCTCCAGAGCCTCAGCCGGGTCCAGATCGAGCGGCTGCTGAAGGCCAAGGAGTGTATCGAAGCCCTGCAGAGCCGACGGGATGCATTGCGCCAGGAACTCGCGCAGATCGAGGCCGACCTCAACGGCTTGCTCGAAGGGACCGGCGACGTGGCCAGGACTCCGCGCGGCGTCCGCAAGGCGAAGAAGAAGACGACGCCGCGGGCGAAGGCGGCCAGGGCGGCGGCTGCCGAGACGCCGGCCGCCAAGAAGACCACGCGCAAGAAGACCGGTAAGAAGGCGGCCAAGAAGACGGCCAAGAAGACGGCGAAGAAGGCGGCGGCCAAGCCGGCCAAGGCCCTCCGTCGCAAGGTCGCGGCGGCGCCGGCGAAGGCGGCGCGCGGCGCCGGCAAGCGCCCCACGCTCGAGGACGTCGTGGCCAATCTGATCGCGAAGCGTGGCGAGCCGGTAGCGTTCCAGGATCTGCTGGCGACCATCACCGGTAAGAAGCTGTTCGAGACGAAGAGCGCCAACTTCGACAACGTCCTGCGGCGGACGCTGTCCACCAGCACGCGGATCAAGCGGGTCGGCCGCGGCATGTACGGGATCTGATCCTCCCGCGCGGAACGTGTCCCCAGGAAGCCGCCGGCCCGTTCGCCGGCGGCTTCGTCACGTCCGGCGGGTCATCCCGGCGGCCAGCCGAGGTGGCGGCCGCCGAGCAGATGAACGTGCAGGTGCGGCACCGTCTGGCCGCCGTCGTCCCCGGTGTTCACGACCACGCGGTACCCGGTGCCGCCGAGGCCCTCGGCGGCCGCGAGGCGCGCGGCGGTGAGTTGCAGATGACCGGCGAGGACGACGTCCTCCGCGGTAAGGTCGGCGAGCGACGCGACGTGGCGGCGCGGGACGATCAGGATGTGAACCGGCGCGCGCGGCTCGATGTCGCGGAAGGCGACGCAGACGTCGTCCTCGTGGACGACGGCGCTGGGAATCTCGCCGGCGGCGATGCGGCAGAAGATGCACGCGGACATGACACGGCCTTTCGGGTTCGACGGCGGACGTGAGCATCGCGGGCAAGTTACCACGGCCGTCGCGACGGCGGCAAGGAGGCAGCGTGCGCATCCTGGTCCTCGGCTACAACGCGCTCGACGTGACCGTACCCGTCGACGTCGCGCTGGCCCCCGACGGCAAGCACGAGGTCGCGGCGATCCTGCTCGGCGGCGGCGGCCCGGGCGCGACGGCGGCGGTGGCGCTCGCGCGGCTCGGCGCCGAGGTGCGGCTGGTCACCGCCTTCGGCGACGACCTCGGGGCGCAGGTGCAGCGGGCGGAACTGGCCGCCGCGGGCGTCGACGTGTCGCGCAGCGTGACGTTCGCGGGCCACCCCTCGGCGCGGGCCGTGATCCTCGTCGACGAGGCGCGGGAAGAACGCACCATCCTGTGGACGCGCGGGACGTTGCCGCGGCTCGATCCCGCGCTGGTGGATCCACGCTGGCTGGAGGACTGCGACCTCGTCTACTGCGACGGACACGACTGCGCCGCGGCGGCGCGCCTGGCCGGTCTGGCGCGCGCGCGCGGCCTGCGCGTGGTGCTCGACGGCGGTTCGGTGCGCGAGGGCGCGCGGGAGCTCGTCGCGCAGTGCACCGACGTGATCTCGTCGCGCGGTTTCGCGCCGGCGCTCACCGGGGTGGCGGACGTGGCCGGCGCGCTGCGGGCGCTGCGGGCGCTCGGGCCGGCTCACGTCGCCCTGACCTGCGGCGCGGACGGATGCGTGGCGCTCGACGGCGACGAGGTGTTGCGCGTGCCGGCCTACGCCGTGGCCGTGCGGGACACCACCGGCGCCGGCGACGCGTTCCACGCCGGCTACGCCTGGGCGCTCGCGGCCGGCCGGCCCTGGCGCGAGGCGCTGGATTTCGCCGCGGCGACGGCAGCCTTGAAGTGCCGCGAGTACGGAGGCCGGCGAGGCCTGCCCACGCTCGCGGAGGTCGAGGCGCTGCGGGCCGGGGGCGCCCGGCGGGGTGCCGGCGGCTGAGGCGGCGGGGGTGGCGGAAATTTCGTGCTGGACTTACGCTTTATGTTCGCCCATGATATCCGGGTGTCGGACAACTGCCGCGTTCCAGCTCCCGTGCCCCAACCCCCGTGCTCTGGGAGGCCGCCATGCCGCTGACCCGCCGCCAAGCCGAGATCCTCGCGTACGTGACCGAGTACCGCGAAAATCAGGGGTACGCCCCGACCCTGCAGGAGATCGGGCGCCGGTTCGGCCTGTCCTCCGTGGCGACGGTCCACAAGCACGTCAGCCAGCTCGTGGAGAAGGGGTACCTGCGGCGCGGCCGGCGCAACGCGAGTCGCGACCTCGAGGTGGCGGCCCGCGAGCGCGGCGACGGCACCTGCGCCGTGCCCCTGCTCGGCACGGTGGCCGCCGGCCTGCCGATCGAGGCCCTGCCGGACGTGGAGGAGATCGTGCTGCCGGAGCAGTGGCTCGGCCGCGGCCGGACCTTCGCGCTGCGCGTGCGCGGCAATTCGATGATCGACGAGCAGATCCGCGACGGCGACGTCGTCGTCGTGGAAGAGAGGGAGACCGCGCGCAACGGCGAGACGGTGATCGCACTCGTCGATGGTGACGGCGTCACCGTCAAGCAGTACCAGCGCCAGGGCGCTGTCATCAAGCTGGTCCCCGCCAACCCGACCGTGCCGGTCCTCGAACTTGCCGAGGAGCGGGTACGCGTGCAGGGCGTGGTGATCGGGGTCTTGCGGCGATTCTGACCCTCCCCGGCGCGACCATCGTCGGCCCCGTCGTTGACGCCTTCCCGCGCGCTGGTTAGCATACCGGCGTACTCTGGCGCGTTTCGCGTACCACCCATCGCGCCGGTGCGTTCCGACGGAGAGGTGACATGAAGAACCCCGAACGCCGTGGCGACCTGGAGGAGATCTTCGAGATCCTCGTGACGTCGTACGGCCAGAAAGGCGGCGCCATCCCCGTGGAGGGCGACCTCTGCTGGCGACCCGCCACCGACGTCTACGAGACGGACGGCGAGTTTGTGGTGCAGATGGACCTCGCCGGGATGGACGCGGAGCAGATCGAGGTCGTGTGCGACGCCGAGTCGTTGACGGTGCGCGGGATCCGTCCCGACCGCATGGGGCCCGGCAAGCGGCATTTCCACAAGATGGAGATCAACGTGGGACCGTTCGTGAGGCGCATCCCGATCACGACGCCGGTCGACCCCGCCAGCGCGGAGGCCCGCTACCAGGCCGGTTTCCTCACGGTGACGTTCAAGAAGGGCGGACGGCGGGCGACCCAGCGCCGTCAGATCGCGGTGGATCACTAGTCTCGTTGTAACCTCAGGCGCGACGCGAGAGCAAGGAGCCGGCCCATGCCCGAGCACATCAAGGAAAGCGCCGGACCGCTGGCCACGGGGGAAATGACCCTCCCCGAGGTCGTGCCCGTCCTGCCGATCAGCGAGGCCGTCATCTTTCCCTACATGATGGTGCCGCTGGTCCTGAGCGACCCGAACCTCATCAAGCTGGCCGACGAGTGCCTCGCCGGCGAGAAGATCCTTGGCGCCTTCGCCCAGCGCGAACTGGAGGACGGCGAGGATGAGGACGACACCCGATCGGAAGCGGAGCAGATCTACCGCATCGGCACCGCCGTGCGCATCCAGAAGATGCTCCGTTTCCCGGACGGCAGCATGCGGCTGCTCGGGCAGGGCATCGCGCGCTGCCGCATCACCGACATCACGCAAGTGGAGCCGTACATCCGCGCCGCCATCGAGCTGATGCCCGAGAAGGCCGACGAAGACTCGCGCACCCTGGCCTACATGCGCGGCGTGGCGAACAACTTCCTGAAGATCATCGACGCCAGCGAGAACCTCAGCGACGAGCTGAAGGTGGTCGTCATGAACATCGACGACCCCGGCCGGCTCGCCGATCTCATCGCGACCAACCTCGACATCGACGTCGCGGAGAAGCAGCAGGTGCTCGAGGAGGTCTCGCCGCGCCGCCGGCTGCAGGTGCTCTCGAAGATCGTCATGCGCGAGCTGGACGTGCTGGAGCTGGGCCAGAAGCTGCAGAGCCGCGTGCGCAAGTCGATCGACAAGGACCAGCGCGAGTATTACCTGCGCCAGCAGATGAAGGCGATCCAGCGCGAACTCGGCGACACGGACGAGAGCTCGGTCGAACTCGACGAGTTGCGCAAGCGCATCTCCGAGGCGGATCTCCCCGACATCGTGCTCAAGGCGGCCGAACGGGAGTATGACCGCCTCTCGCGCATGTCGCCGGGAGCGAGCGAGTACACGGTGAGCAAGACCTACGTCGACTGGCTCCTCGACCTGCCGTGGCACGTCTCCAGCGAGGACAAGCTCGACATGCAACGGGCCGAGGAGGTGCTCGAGCGGGACCACTACGGACTCGAGGACGTCAAGGAACGCATCCTCGAGTTCCTGGCGGTGCGCAAGCTCAAGGCCGACAACCGCGGCCCGATCCTCTGCCTGGTCGGCCCGCCCGGCGTCGGCAAGACGTCGCTCGGCCGCAGCATCGCCGAGGCCGTCGGCCGCAAGTTCATGCGCTTCTCGCTCGGCGGCATGCGCGACGAGGCGGAGATCCGCGGCCACCGGCGCACCTACGTGGGCGCCATGCCGGGGCGCATCATCGCCGGCATCAAGGACTGCGGCACCAACAATCCGCTGATCATGCTCGACGAGATCGACAAGCTCGGCCAGGATTTCCGCGGCGATCCGGCCAGCGCGCTGCTCGAGGTGCTCGACCCCGAACAGAACCACGATTTCACCGACCATTACCTGGCGATGCCCTTCGACCTCTCCAAGGTGCTGTTCATCACGACGGCGAACATGCTGGACACCATCCCGCGGCCGCTGCTCGACCGCATGGAGGTCATTCAGCTGCCCGGCTACACGAATCTGGAAAAGCTGCAGATCGCCAAGCGCTATCTCGTGCCGCGCCAGGTGGACCAGAACGGCCTGACGCGCAAGCGGGTGCGTTTCACCGACGGCGGTCTGATGCACATCATCGAGGATCACACGCGCGAGGCAGGCGTGCGCGAACTGGAGCGCAAGATCGGCGGCGTCTGCCGCAAGGTGGCGCGAGACGTCGCGCGCGGAAAGCGCCGCGTGCATGTCGTGAAGGCGGACACGCTCGAAGAATACCTCGGCCAGGCGACGTACACCGGCGACCGCCTGCGCAAGAAGGCGACCGTCGGGGTCGTCACGGGGATGGCCTGGACGCCCACGGGAGGCAAGATCCTCTACATCGAGGGCGTGTCGTTCGCCGGCGGCAACGGCACCCTGCGCCTGACGGGACAGCTGGGCAAGGTCATGCAGGAATCGGCGAACGCCGCCTTCAGCTACCTGCGCAGCCGCTATGGCGCCGACGCCAAGCACGCGGCCTTCTTCGCCCAGGACGCGCACATCCACGTGCCCGCCGGCGCCGTCCCCAAGGACGGGCCGAGCGCCGGGATCGCCATGGCGACCGTGCTCCTGTCGCTGATGCTGCGGCGCTCCGTCGACCGGCGCACGGCGATGACGGGCGAGGTGACCCTGACCGGCGACGTCCTGCCGATCGGCGGCCTGCTGGAGAAAGTCCTCGCGGCGCACCGCGCCGGGATCCGGACGGTGATCATGCCGGCGGACAACGAGCCGGACCTCGAGAGCATCCCGGCGGAGGTGCGCGAGGCGGTGACGTTCGTGCCGGTCAGTCACGTGAGCCAGGTCTGGGAGACCGTCTTCCCGGGCCTCGCCTGAGTATTCGGGGCGGCGGAAGGCAGAGGATGCTCGACATCCTGAAGACGTTGTTCGGGCGGCACAAGGGAGCCGCGTTTCGCGTGCCCGGCGCCATCACGTCCGACTCCCGGATCCTGGGCATCGCGACCACCAGCCTGGCGGATCTGGTGTTCCATGCGCCGTTGCTCGCCGCCATCCGCCGCCGCTGGCCGGAGGCGCCCCTCGACGTGCTGGTGCCGCAGGACCTCGCCTCGCTGGTGGTGCCGAGCGGCCTCGCGCGCGAGGCGATCGTCTACGCGCCCGGGCAACTCGCCACCTGGCGGCCGGCGTATGCGTCGCTCCTGAAGGGCCTGGGCAAGACGGGTTACGACGTCGCGCTCATGATGTCGCTCACGCCGCAACCGTTGCTCGAGGCGGCAGCGCTGGCCAGCGGCGCGGCCCTGCGGGTGGGGTGCGGCCATCGCGACGCCTATCCGCAACTCAACCTCGAGCTGCGGCCCGTGGAGCCGGCGCAGGGTTACCTGGGGGACCTGCCCTGTCTCCTGGCTCCGTACCTCGGTCTCGCTGCCGACGAACTCGCTCCCGGGTGGCCCCTGGCGCCCGAGCGACTGCGGCAGGCGGCCCAGCTGGTGCATTTCCACAAGCCGAGCAAGGACGAGTTGCTGATCGGGATCGACCCCGCGGTGGGCAAGTCCGGGCACGGCCTGGCCGTCGAGAACCTCCAGTACCTGGCGCGCTCGATCACCGGGCAGATCGGCTGCCGGGTGTTGCCGCTGTCCGGGCCGGGCGACCCGGAGCGCGGGCAGCGGTTCGAGTCGCTGCTCGGCGCCGTGCCGACGGGACTCAAGCGGGACACCGTGTTCGACACCATCCTCCTGCTCTGCCAGTGCGACGTCTTCCTGGCGGGCAACACCGACCTGTTCCACGTCGCGGTGGCGCACGGGGTGCCGACCATCGGCCTCTTCGCGCCGGCCGACGACCACCGCTGGCGCCCCGGCGCCCACTCCTCGGCGCAGGTGCTCGAGGTGAATCCGGGGGAGAAGGTGGACATGGCGCCGGTGTTCGCCGCCATGGCGACCATCACCCGCGCCCGCGGCGCCGGCGCCAGAGCCGCGGCGACGCCGGCGAACCGGACCGACGCCGCGGGCACGCCGCGGGACCAGACGTGAGCGGCGGGCCCGGCCTGCTCCTCGTGCTGCCGAACTGGCTCGGTGACGTGGTCATGACCCTGCCCGCGCTCGAGACCCTCGCCGCCGCCGGGGTTCCGGTGCACGTGGCGGTGCGGCGGCGCTGGGCGCCGTTGCTGACGGGAGACCCGCGAGTCGCGAGCCTGCTGGAGCACGAACGCGGCGGACGCTGGCACGACCTTCTCGGTGTGCCGCGGCTCGCGGCGCAGTGGCGGCGGCCACGGCCGGAGGCGGTGCTGCTCGGGCCGCCGTCGTGGCGGGTGGCGGCGGCGGCCGCCCTCGCGGGGATCCCGGTGCGCGTGGGCTACCGCACCGACGCGCGGGGGCCGTTGCTCACGCGGGCGTTGCCGCTCGACGCGCCGCGCGGGCAGGTCCATTACGCCGACCAGATGCGTCGGCTGGCGGACGAGGTGCTGCGCGCGAGCGGACACGCCACGGACCTGCCGGCCGCGACGTTGCCGCGTCTGCCGGGACTCGCGACCGTCGCCGCCGCGGCGCTGGGCGAGGGGCCGCCGGCGTGGGTGGTCTGCGCCGGCACCACCTACGGACCCGCCAAGACGTGGCCGGCGCCGCGCATGGCGGATCTCCTGCGGCTCGCGGTCGGACAGGCAGGCCTGCGGGTCCTGCTGCTCGGCGACGCCCTGGCGGCGGACTTCACCGCGCAACTGCGGGCGGACGCCGGCGTGACGTGGCGACGCGAGACGCAGGGCGGGCCGGGCGTCGTCGATCTGGTCGGCCGCACCGGGCTGCACGACGTGGTGGGACTGCTCAAGGCGGGCGAGGTGTTCGTCGGCAACGACAGTGGACTCATGCATCTGGCCGCCGCGCTTGGCCGGCCGACCGTGGGCCTCTTCGGCTCCTCGAGCCCGGCGTGGACGGCGCCGCGCGGACACCGCGTGCGCGTGCTGGCCGCCGAGGGCTTCCCCTGCCGGCCGTGCTTCCGCAAGACCTGCAATCAGCCGCGATTCTGCCTCGACACCATCGCGGCAGCCGAGGTGTTCGCGGTCGCCGCCGCCCTGGCGGCCGATGCCCCGCCCGAGGCCGCGCCATGAGCCGCTGGCCAGAGACGCCGCTGCCGCCGCCCGGCGCCCCGGCGCCGACGCTGTTCCTCGACCGGGACGGCGTGGTGATCGTGGAGAAGGACTACCTGCGCGACGCGGGGCAGGTGGAACTGTTCCCCGGCGTCACCGAGGCCCTGCGCCGCGCGCGCGACGCGGGCTGCCTGCTGGTCGGCGTGTCAAACCAGTCCGGGCTGGGCCGCGGCCATTTCCAGCCGGCCGACCTCGAGGCGGTCATGGCCCGGCTCGACGCGTTGCTGCGCGCGGCGGGCGTGCCGCTCGACGGCTTCTTCTACTGTCCGCACGCGCCGGAGGCGGCCTGCGCCTGCCGCAAGCCGGCACCGGGACTGCTCGCGGAGGCGGCGCGGCACTTCGCCTGGGATCCCGCGCGGTCGTGGGTGATCGGCGACAAGATCTCGGACGTGGACCTGGCGCTCGGCGCCGGCCTGCGCGCGTGCCTGGTGCGCACCGGGTACGGCTCGCAGCAGGAGCGGCGCCTCGGCGAGCGGAAGGACGTGCTCGTCGCGGACGACCTGCTGGCCGCGGTGGTGGCCATCCTGGAGCGGACATGAGCTGGGAACTGGACGGCCGGCCGCTGCGGCGCCTCCTGGTGACCCGGTTGCGGTATCTCGGCGACATCGCGATGTCGACGGTGGTGCTCGCGGCGCTGCGGCGCGGCGATCCGGAACTCGAACTCGGCTATCTCTGCGAGGAGGGCTTCGCGCCGCTGCTCGTCGCGCACCCGGATGTGCAGCGACTCCACCTGCTGCGCGCGGCCCGCGGCGGCGCCGATGCGCGGGCGCGCGGGCGAATGGCGTCGGCGGGCGCGAACGCGGCCGGCACCATCGGCACGGTCGTCGCCTTGCGCCGGGTCCGTTACGACCTCGCCGTCGATCTCTTCTTCAATCCGCGCAGCGCCTGGCTGCTGCGGTTGGCCGGCATTCCGCGCCGCATCGGCGGGACCACGGGCAGCCGGCGGCGGCTCTACACCCACGTCGCCGTCGCCCCGCCGCCCGGCGCCGGGCCGGAGTTCGTGCGTGTCGCTCCCGGCGGACTCGGCGATCACCTCGCGCGTCTGGCGCCGCTGCGGCACGGGCCGAGCGGCCTGCCGTTCCTGACCTGGCTCACGGAGGCCTTCGCGCCGGGCGAGTTGCGGCCGCGCGTACGCGCCCCCGAGGTGGCCGGCACGCGCGTGGCGCCGCTGCTCGCGGCGCTCGGCGCGGCGGCCGGGCGCTACACGCTCCTGGCGCCGGCGGCGACGTGGCCGACCAAGGCCTGGCCCGCGGCCCACTGGCGGGACCTGGCGCGACGCCTGGTGGCCGACGGGGACCACCCTGTCGTGGTGCTGTGCCCGCCCGACGGGCCCGAGGCCTACGGCGGACTCGCCGCGGCGATCCCGGCGACGCGGGGCGGCATGTTGCCGCCGTTGCCGCTTGCGGACGCCCTGCGCGTGGTCGCGGGCGCCGCCCGCCTGGTGAGCGCCGACGGCGGCATCATGCATGCGTCGGTCGCGATGGGGGTGCCCACCGTCGCGCTCTTCGGGCCGACCGATCCCGCGCTCTGGTTTCCCTACGAGACTCTGGGACCGTTCCGGGTATTGGCCACGCGGCCGCCCTGCTCGCCGTGCCACCTGCACCAGTGCGACGCGTTCATCTGCCTGCCGGACCTGCGACCCGACGTGGTCCTCGCCGCCGTGCGGGCCTTGCCGGCGCGGGCGGTGGCGTCGTGAGCGGTGGGCGCGACCTGCGCGCCCGGGTTCTCGCCGCGCGGCGGGTCCTGGTCCTGCGCCGCAAGGCGCTCGGCGACGCCCTGGTCACCTTGCCCGCGGTGTTGCGGCTCGCGTCGTCCCTGCCCGCCGCCGACATCGACCTGGTGGTGGACCGCCCGTTCGCGCCGCTGCTCGCGTCGATGGCCGGCCGGCTGCGTGTGGTGGCCTGGCCGCCGCCCTCCGGGACCGCCGGCGGCTGGGTGCGCAGCCTGCGCGCCGCGCGGTACGACCTGGTGATCGACTACCTCGGCAGTCCGCGCACGGCCCTCTGGACCGCGCTCAGCGGCGCGCCCCTGCGCGTCGGCTACGACCTGCCGCGTCGTCGCTGGGCCTACAACGTGCGGGTCCCACGCAACCGGGAGCGGGAGGTGTCCGTCGCGGCGTTCGCGGGCGAGGCGTTCCTCGATCCTCTGCGGGTGCTCGGGCTCGCGCCGGCGCCCTGGCGCGCGGGCGAGGCCGCGGCGCCGCCGGCCGCAGCGGCGGCCCTCGGTCGCGAGTACCGTGACTGGATGACGGACCTGTGTCGGCGGCCGGGGCCGCGGGCGGCGCTCGTCTTCAGCGCCACCTGGCCCGCCAAGGCCTGGCCGGTCGCGCACGCGGCGCGGCTGGCGGCCGCGCTGGAGGACGCCGGCGTCGTCCCGGTCTTCGTGACCGGGCCCGGAGATGTTGAACTGGCCCGGGATCTGCTACGGGAAGCGCCCGGCGTGGCCTTCGCGCCGCCGACGACGTTGCCGGAACTGGCCGACTTGCTCGCGCGCTGCCAGGTCTGCGTGGCGACGGACAACGGCGCGCGGCATCTGGCGGCGTGCGTGGGGACGGCGACGGTGACCCTGTTCGGCCCGACGGACCCGCGCGGGTGGAACCCGGCGGACCCGCGGCATGTTGCCGTGACGCGGCCGGTTCCCTGCGCGCCCTGCGATCTGACGGTGTGTCCGGTGCACGGACACCCGTGCCTGGATGACCTGACGCCCGATGCTGTCGCGAACGTCGTCAGGCGGTTGCTGGGCGCCTGACCTGGAGGAAGTCTGACCATGCGACCGCGTTCTGCCGCCGTCCTTGCTGCCGTGGCCGTGACCTGCCTGGCCGTCGCCGCGATGGCGGCGGAAGCGCCGGACGTCGCCCACCCGCGGCCGGCGCCGGTCCTGCGGCCCTTCGGCCCCGGCGAGCGGCTGGTGTTCTCGATCGACTACGGGCTCATCAACGGCGGCGAGGGCGTGCTCTCGGTGGTGGGGATGGTCGAGTACGAGGGCGAGCAGTGCTACCACATCGAGAGCACGGCGCTGAGCAACCGGTTCTTCTCGAGCTTCTACAAGGTGCGCGACAAGGTCACCAGCTACGTCGACGCCGACAGCCTGTTCAGCCGCTACTTCAACAAGCACCTGCGCGAGGGCGACTACAAGAAGGACGAGGAGGTCCGCTTCGACCACGTCCGCCGCAAGGCGCTCTACAGCCTGAACCGCGAGTACGACATCGCTTACGGCGTGCAGGACGTCCTGTCGGCATTCTACTACGTGCGCACGCTGGCACTCGAGGTCGGCCGCGACGTGTACCTCGCGGCGCACAGCTCGAAGAAGACCTACGAGATGCGCGTGATCGTCCACCGCCGCGAGACGGTGACGACGGATCTCGGCACGTTCGACTGCTTCGTCGTCCAGCCGATCATGGTGGGGGAGGGCTTGTTCAAGCAGGAGGGCGACCTCGTCATCTACATCACGGCCGACGAGCGGCGCATCCCGGTGCTGATGAAGACCAAGCTGCCGGTGGGCTCGATCACGGCGAGCCTGAAGGAATTCACCCTGGCGCCGCCGCCCGCCGCTAACCGCCCAGCCGACGGCGACGCGGAACAAGGTGGGTGAGATGGCGCCAGCCCGCCCCGCCGCCAGGCCCGCGGAGTCCGTGGACGGCCTGTTCCTCGCGCTGGCGACGGCTGCCGCGCTGGTGCTGCGGCTGTTCCACCTCGGCGCGCAGTCGCTGTGGGTCGACGAGTCGTTCACCTGGGACCTGATCGCGCCCGGCCGGGGCCTGCGCTTCTGGCCGCAGATTCTCGACGCCTACCAGGGGCCGCTGTATCACGCGGCAGCCTGGGTGGCTGTCCGCATCGAACCGACGGTCGCCGCGCTGCGCGCGCCGGCCGCGGTCGCCGGCGTGATCACGGTGCCGGTCCTGGGACTGCTGGCCGGACGGATGTTCGGCGCCGCCGCGGGCCGCCTCGCCGCGCTGCTGCTCGCCGTGAGCCCGTTCCACGTCTGGTACTCGCAGGAGGGCCGCGGCTACGCGTTCCTCATGCTCTTCGCGGCCGCGAGCGCGCTCGTCTATCTGCGGCTGTGCGCGGACCGTCCCGCCTGGCGCGATGCCCTGGCCATGGCGGCCCTGGTCGCGGCGGGCCTGATGAGCAACCTGACCTTCATCTTCCTCCTCGCGGCGTACGGGCTGTCGATGCTGGTGGCGTCGCGGCCGCGGGAGGCGCGGGGCTGGGCCGTCTGGGCCCTGGCGCTCGGCGGCGGCGTGGTCCTCGCCCTGCCCTGGCTGCTGAGGGCGACCGGCATCTGGGCCGTGGACCGCGTGCTGCCCGGGGCCGACACGGGGGACGCCCTGCGCGGCGGGACCACCTTCACGCCGTGGGCGCTGCCCTTCACGGCGTTCTCGCTGGTGTACGGCTTCAGCTTCGGTCCCTCGCTCGCGGACCTGCACCTGCCCGACCGGCTGGCCGTGGTCCGCGCGAACGCGCCGGAGCTGGCGGTCGCCGGCGTGATCGCCGTCGTCGCCGCGGTCTCGGCCCTGCGCGGGCTGCGCGGGCGGCAGTGGCAGGTGGTGGTCTGGATCCTGGTACCGCTGGCGGGGGTGGTCCTGCTCGCCGTGCGCAACGTGAAACCGTACAACGTGCGCTACGTGGCGCCGATCCTGCCCTTCCTGCTGGCGCTGCTCGCGCACGGCGCCGTCCGCCTGCGGCGGCCCTGGCAGCTCGCGCTGCCGCAGGCGCTGTTGGTGGTGTTCCTGATCTCGCTCACGCACTACTATTTCGACGTGCGCTACGCGAAGGCGGACGTCCGCGGCGCGGTGGCGCACATCGCGGCCCGCGGGCAGCGCGACCTGCCGATCCTCGCGCCGAACGTGGGGCCGGTGGTGAAGTTCTACGACGCCGGCGCGCACGAGGTGCTCGGCTGCGGCAACGAGCCGGCCGTCGCGACGGCCGCCGAGGCGGACGCGCTGGTCGACCGCCAGCTCGCGGATCGGGACGCGGCCTGGGTGGTGTCGTCGCACACCTGGCACCTCGATCCGCGCGACCTCCTGCCGGCGGCCCTCGCCCGCCGGGGGACGCTGCTGCGCACGCACGAGGGGCCGGGGGTGGTCGTCGACCTCTGGCGCCGGTCGCCGCCGGTGAAGGAAGGCCCGTGAACGAGCGCTGGTTCTACGACAGCCCGGACGGCTTCGACGCCCACGTCGCCGGCGTCCGGGACGGCTATCCCGCAACGGATCCCTGGCCCTACCGCGTGGCGAAGCGGTCCTTCGACATCGCGGGCGCGCTCGGCGGGCTGCTGCTCCTGCTGCCGCTGTTCCCGTTCATCGTCGCCCTCATCAAGCTCGAGACCTCCGGCCCGGTGTTCTTCCGCCAGCAGCGGGTGGGCCGGCGCGGCGCTGTCTTCGCGTGCTACAAGTTCCGCTCCATGTGCGGCGACGCCGAGCTGCGCAAGGACCAGCTGCAGCACCTGAACGAGGCCACGGGAGCGGCGTTCAAGATCAAGGACGACCCGCGCATCACCGGCGTCGGGCGTTTCCTGAGGCGCAGCAGCCTCGACGAGTTCCCTCAGCTCTGGAACGTCCTGCGCGGCGAGATGGCCGTGGTCGGCCCGCGGCCGCAGATTCCCAGCGAGGTCGCGGAGTACTCGCCAGAGGACGCGCTGCGCCTGCTGGTGCGGCCGGGTCTGACGTGCCTGTGGCAGGTCTCGGGCCGCAGCCACCTCGATTTCGGCGAGTGGATGGCGCTGGACCGCGAGTACGTGAAGCGGCGCAGCTTCGGCTTCGACCTGAACGTCCTTCTGCGCACGCTGCCCGCGG
>JADHED010000439.1_pt1 | contig 50518 bp, 37 predicted proteins | sample 8952041 | NCBI WGS metagenome assembly JADHED01 (sample SAMN16124423, study PRJNA663239) | bioreactor sludge metagenome | isolation source: sludge (control) | place: India:Bengaluru | collected 2018-09-08 | reverse complement strand
GCGGATTCCCGCGCTCCTCCTAACGCCGGTGTCACGCATGGGTAAAGGTCAGCTTTTGTAAAGAGGGGGCGGAGGGGAGTTATCCTGGAGTTCTTTCGAAAACCTGATTCGCCATGAAAACCTTGGCACTGGGCTCATCGAAAAAGACAAAGAAGGCCTTCAGCCCTTTTGGCGCGGTCTGGAGGAAATTCCTGACGGCGGCGGATGCGACGGCTGCCGCCTCCTCTTTTGGATACCCGTAGATTCCCGTTGAGATGGCCGGAAATCCAACTGTTGAGAGCGCGTTCTCCACGGCAATCCGAAGACAGTTCCGATAACACGACGCCAGAAGCTCTTGCTGACGCTCGGAGTCGACCCCGTAGATGGGGCCCGGCGTGTGGATCACGAACCGGGCCGGCATCTTGCCGGCCGTGGTGATCACCGCTTCTCCGGTTGGCAACCCCTTTGGATAACGTGTCTTGCGAAGGACCTCGCACTCGGCCAGGATTTCGGGTCCGCCCGTCCTGTGGATGGCGCCGTCGATCCCGCCACCTCCCAGAAGCGAGGAGTTTGCAGCGTTGACAATGGCATCGAAATGCTGCTTCGTGAGGTCTCCCACAAGAACAGACACTCGGCCAGAAAGGTAGGTGGCAACAACAGGCGAAACCACTTTGCGATACCTCCTGTCAGGCTTCGAGAAACTTGGTTTTGGTTTTCGGGGAACCGAGGAAATGTGCTTCGAGCAGGCGAGCAGTCTCTTCTTCCCGTTCGAGAGGAAAGACATGTCCGGCCCCTTCTAGTTCAACGCGGCGGGAATCCAGGATGTGGTCGTGCAAGACTCGCGAGTTTCCGGGCGGCACCAGTTTGTCGGCTGTACCCGTAATGATGAGCGTCGGGCACTTGATGTGAGACAGCCGTTTGAGTGTCGAGTGGCGTGCGATGGCGCTCACTTGACGCAAGAGCGCTGCTCCCTGGCCGAGTCCAGCCTCGGAAAGCCACCGGCGGAAAAAGACGGGATTCTGGTTCTCGAAGTCCTCTGAAACCAGGATCTTTGAAAGCAGGTTTCCCGCGCGCGCCCCGAGCAGATTGATGCCCGCGAGTCTCAGATTGACACCCATCGCGGGTTTGGCACTCCGCACCCAGCTTGCAAAAGTCGCTCCCAGAACGAGGGACTTTACGAGAGCCGGGTGCCTCAGGGTTAACTCCTGAGCAATCATCCCGCCCATCGAAATGCCAAAGACGCAGGCGCCTTCGCGTGAGTTCACCCCGGCTGCCAAGAGGACCGCGGCGGCGTCGTCGGCGAAATCCCGCATGCTGTAGAGGCGTGTCAGTTTGCTCGAGAGGCCTGTACCCCGGTTGTCGAAGACAATGGTCCGAAACCTGCCAAGACGATCAGGAAAGCTGCTCCATGCCTGAGAGGAGAATCCGAGCCCCATGATCAGGAGGAGCGGCGGCGCGTTCTCGGGACCCCGCTCTTCGTAGTGGATCAAATGGCCGTCACGCCCGGCAAAAGGCATCAGGGTCCCCCTTCCTGGTCAAAAAAGCCCTTCGAGTTCAAGGAGCGCTTCGGGAAATGCCGCCGCCAGGCCGGGAAACTCTGCGCAGACGCCGGAGTCACCCAGAAACCCCACGGTGATGCGGCCGTTGTAACTCAAAATCGAGATTCCGATCGTCTGCATGGCTGCCAGCGGCACCTGCGGATAACAAGCGTCCATTTTTCGGCCCAGAAGAAAGAGCGGGTGCTGCGGCCCAGGGACATTCGTCACGACGACGTTAAAGAGGCGCGCCAGGGACTGCGCACGTGCCGCCGCCATGACGAACAGAGGGTGTACGAAATCTCCCAGACGCGTCAAGGTGACGCCTCCGGCAGCTTGATGACTCGCCTTGAGAGTCTTCATCGCTTCCATGACCCTCTTCATGCGCAGAGCAGCCCGAGGCTCCTCAACGGGCAGCGGACACAAGACGGCGGTCACTTGATTCCCAAGATCGCCCTCCGCGCCCTTCCTGCGAACACTCACCGGAACGAGGGCGCGCAGACTTGCTCTCACGTCTTCGCCACGGCTTTCAAGTAATCGTCTGAGGGTGCCGGTGACGACTGTCAGAATAACGTCATTCACTGTCGCCCCTGCAGCCGCCTTCAGGCGCCGGATGCGGTTCAGGTCCACCTCGGCGGCGTCGTATAGCCGGTGACGGCCTATCGGGCGGTTCAGGCTAGAGGCGGGGGCGCGCCCCTTGATGGCGACCTGAAGCATCGGAATGGCTCCGTAGGCCAATTCTCCGGCCTGCCGCAAGGCAGAGTCGTCGCCCTGGATCAAGCGCCGAACGGCCTCGACGGGATCCCAAATCTGCTCCAGAACGGAGCCCACGAGAAGCTCACTCGGTGAGGGGGCCTTCCTTGGCCGCCAGGGCTTTCCCGCTCCTGCCGGGCGTACCTCGGGTGTTGCATCCAGAAGGGCCATCGCAAGCCCGACTCCAGAGATTCCGTCAATCATGCAGTGGTGCGTCTTGGAGATGATGGCGAACCGGCCTTTTTCCAGTCCTTCCACACACCAGAGTTCCCAGAGTGGCCTTTCCCGATCGAGGCGCTGGGAGAAGAGCCATCCGGCAAGTTGCATGAGGTCCGCTCTCGTGCCGGGTGATTGAAGCTCTGTCTTTCGGAAGTGAAGACCCAAGTCGAACGAACTGTCGTCAACCCAGACAGGGCGTCCCTGACCAAACGGAACGAATGAGAGCTTCTGCCTGTACCGCGGGACCAAATGAAGTCGTGACTCGATGTGACGCGCCAGCTCATCAAAGGGCGGCTTTGGGCCCTCAAAAACACAAATGGCGCCAACGTGCATGTGGGCGGACTCGTCCTCCAGGTGGAGAAACGCTGCGTCCAGGGCACTGAGACGTTGATACCACGTCATCGGCTGGAGTCTCGTCCGGCCCGAGCGCAAAGCCCAGGCAGGATGTCAGCTGGATTTCACCTGGGTTGGAGCCGGCTTGACGACATCATTGACCACCTTGATGACGGCCTCCTTGCGGAGTTTCTCGAGGTACTCGGTGAGGCGTCTCTGGAACTGAGTTTCCTGCTCTTTCTTCAGAATGTCCGCACGGACATCGGTAAAGGGCTTGTATGAGAGAGGCTTTTTCTCGGTGACCTTGATGATGTGCCAGCCGTTCTTGGAGAGAACTGGGTCCGAGAACTCCCCCACGGGAAGCGAAAACGCAACCTTGTCGAGTTCGGCTATCAACTCGCCCCTCGAGAGCCATCCCAGATCGCCCCCCCGGTCGCGAGTCGGGCCATCGGAGTAGAGGTTCACCGCCACGTCGAACTTGATGCCCCCCTTGATCCTGTCGATGGCCTCCTTGGCCTTCTTCTCGCCCTGACTCTGGGATGCGGGAGTTGCGAGAAATGGGATCAAGATCTCGGAGATCCGAACCTGCTCGGGAATGCGCCACTGTTCCTTGTCCCTCTCGTACGCTGCCCGGAGCGCATCGTCCGAGAGGTCCACCTTACTGTGCACCTCGCGCCCCACGACGCGCTGGACCGTCATCGATTTCCTGAGCTGATCCTTCAATTTGTCGACCGTCAGACCGGTCGCTGCAAGGGCCCGCGCGAATTCCTCATCATTGTGGACGCGGTTCTCTTGCTTCAACTTGTTGATCTGATCCTCGATTTCGGCCTCGGTCGTGAAGAGGTCGAGATCTCGGGCGCGGTCCTCTAGCAAAGCCTCGTTGACCAGCTCGTCGATGACGGCCTGGCGAAGCTCCGCCTGCTGGTCCGGGATGTTGGCCTCGGGAGTCTCGCGAACCGTCTGAGCCAGACGGGCGTTGAACATACTCTGAGTTATCACCCGGGAGTTCACGCGAACAAGGATCCGGTCGATAAGTTCAGCCGCACGGACGGAAAAACTGAAGGAGAGCGAGGCGCACAGGAGAAGAAAAACCCCCGCGCCGTTTCTGACACGATTCTGACCCACGGCGTGGAGTGTAGCGAAATTTGCGCCAGAAACGGTAAGAGCGCTAGCCCGGAGAGTCATCTCCGGGTGGGGGGACAGCTTGGAACGACGTCATTTTTCAGGTGTAACAAGGCCCTACCCCGGCTGGGAGAGCACTTTTGGAAGAGTCCCGACGTAGGGGAACGGCAGGTGATCTTCCACAACTCGCACCGGGTAACGCTTCCGCATCTCGAGAAGGAGAGAGGCAAGCGCTTCCTCGGACCGCCTCTGCGCCACCGCCAGCCGGAGCGCCGGGAGCGCCTCCTCCAGGCTAACAGTTCGGCCCTCGATTCGTTCCTCCACCAGGAAGATATGGAAGCCATACGGCGCGGTGAGTATGGGTGTCCGGCTGCCTGGCGGCTGTCTCCAGATGACGGCCTCAAACTCCCGTGGCACGTCCCGGCGGGCCAGGAAGCCAAGTGACCCGCCCGAGAGCTTGTTGGGTGCCTCGCTCATCTCGCGTGAGACCTCGAGCCAGGATGCCCCTTTCTCGAGCTTCTTCCTCGCCAGTTCGGCTTTCTCTTTCACGGTAAAAAGGAGCTGGGAGAGTTTGACGAGTTCTGGCTTCTGGTAAACGTCCTTCTTCTTTTCGTACTCAGCCTGAAGTTCTGCTTGCGTGATCTCCCCAATCCTTGCCCGCACGGACAAGAGTTGGCGCCGCTTTTCCTCGATGGAAGTGCCAGATAGCTCTGATGCGGCGTCCGAAACGGCTCTTTCTATCAGCAGTTCCTCAACGTACTGGTCGAGAAGCGCCGACGCGACCTGCGGGGAGACTTTCTTCGGATCCTGCCGGGCCGCCTTGCGAACGTATTTTGCGTACTCGTCCATTGAGATTTCCGTCTCGCCCATGACAGCCACGACGGATGACCCAACCCGCCAGGACTTACCGCTCCCCGAGCAAGCGAGTAAACCGGGGATCAGCAGAACAACGAGAAGGGAAACGGAGGGGAAGCGCATCGCGCCGCTCAGCGTGTCTCGGCGGTCTGAGGCCGGGCAGGTTTCTGAGCGGGCGCTTGTTTTGCGAGCGAAACCACGTCAACCCCCGGGTAGTAGTGCGTCAGGATTTCGCGAAACTTCTCCCCACGTTCAGCACGCCTGATGGCCCCCGTCTGGCAGAGTCCGGCACCATGCCCATGCCCTCGGCCGGAAATGACGTATTCGCTGCGAGTCTCCAGCAACTCGAACGCCGTGGAGCGAACGGAATCCCAGCCGAAAGTCGCCATGGCGACCTTGCGAAAGTCGAACCCGCGAATCAGGATGGGGCGGCCCCCTGGCGCAAGCAGCCGCATCGTGGCGACCCGGCCGCCCTCGTCGCGACCATAGACCTCGAGATACCGGGCGCCTGGCAGCCCCAGTTGCACTCCGAGTTTGGCCAGTGACAAACGGCTCAGGTGGAACGTCCAGGCTGATTCCGCCGGATTCGTGCATGTGTCGTCTTCAACTCCGGCAAGATCGACCGTTTCCTCGTCGTCCCAGACATCCGACGGCTTTGCGGTACGGCCTCCGCAGTGTGCATGGAACGGAGCCGGAACCACGCGCCCCTTGTACATCAGCACGAGGCCTCTCGTTGAACCCGTGGCTTCCTTCGATGCGTGTGTCGCCGCCCGCAATCCACGGTAGACCTGACAGTGCGTGGTGTCGCACATGTCCGCGCCATCTGCCTCGTGGCGGCCCATGCGTCCAGCGGCGTAGGAGCGCGCAGCCACAGCTTGGGCCTGCATGGCAGCCAGGGGAACCTTCGTCCCGATTTCACCGGGGAGAACGGCCGCAACGTAGCTTTCGAGGTCCACCGTCTCCACTGTACCGCTCGCTGTTCTCAAAACACGGACCATTTGAGCCGGAGCGCAAACCGCCTCTATCGAAAACGCCAGCCAAAGGAGAAGAGCCGCGAGCCTCACCGGGGTGGATTCTACGAGCATCCGGCCCCCTCATGTCTCCTGGTTCTGTGTCTCTGGAGGGCGGTCGACCTGGGCCCTTCTGGAGAATCTGAGGATCGACTGAAAAACCTCGGCAATTGCAGCGGGGTCAAGACCGCTCTCCTTCGCCCAGTCTTGCCGTGCCGACAAGAGTTGCACTTCGCGAGCCGGGTCATAGATCCCTTTTCCCGCCCTCGCCTTTGCCGCGGCCGCCTTTCGCGCCAGTTCGCCTCGGCGGGCCAGGAGTCCGACGATTTCGCGGTCGATTTCGTCGATCACATCGCGGGTTTCTTTCAATTCGGGTGATTGCGCGCCAAGGTCTGGGATATTGAACGCCTCAGGATGCGCGGACGGTGTCATTTCCTCGTGCGCGAGGCTGTAATCAGCCGCTGTGAGTGCATCGAGGAGTTTCCTCCGGGCCTCGCCGGCAAACGGGTTCTGCTGGTGCAGGGCGGCGAAAAGGTGCCCCGCGTCCGCCCGGACGGATTCGATCGTCCGCATGATCCCCTGAAACGATGGTGGCGCGTAGGTGATGTCCGTCGGCACGCCAGCATCGAGCATCCCCTTGGCCATGAAGAATGCCAGGGCGTGCGTGAACGCCATCACGCGGTCGTGCTCTTCTGGTGTTTGAAGAAGAACCTGGCAGTCGAGCCTCTCAAAGAGCGTCTTGATCGCCTCCACGGCCCCGGGATGCCGCGCATTGGGGCAAACGACGACACGGCGCGGCCGCTCTCCCCGGGCCAGGCTCAGCGGACCAAAAAGCGGGTGCGTGGCCACCCAGGGGATCACGGTCCCGAAGACAGCATCCAACTCCTTGGCGGGGAGCCACTTGACGCTGCCAACATCAACCACCGTCTGTTCGGCGGAGAGAAACGGCCGAATGGCCGAAAACGAGGCGGCCATCGCTGGCACCGGAACCGCCACGACGACGAGGTCGGCGGCCCTCGTTCCTTCCCCGAGCGACCGAACCGTAAGACCGGGTGGCACGTGGGCAAACTCATCGTAGGCGCGAACTTCGAGCCCGGCCTCAGAGAGGAGCGTGGAAAACGCGGCGCCAAACCGGCCGTATCCGGTGATCAGGACCCGGTGCATGGTCTCGCTCAGGCTTTCTGCCCGCCAGCCCGGATAGTCTCGAGCCCGTGCGCATTCGGACCGGTCTCATTACGCCGCAAAAGGAGAGCAAAGAGAAAGCCGAAGAAGCCGAGGGAAGAGAAGATCCACATGCCAAGCGCGTAACCTCCCGGGTTCTCCACGCTGGCTTTCGAGTAGTCGTTTGCGTAGCCGATGATGAAGTTGAAGCCCGTCAAACCGACGTTCTGGATGAGGGTCATCAGACCGTAGGCCGTTCCCAGCGCTTTTTCAGGAACGAGGTACGCAACCGAGGGCCACATCACGGCCGGGACGAGAGAAAAGGCAACTCCCATCATGGCCATCGGGACATAAAGCGACGTGTGGGTGTAAGCCATCATCAGATAGACGGGGACGAGCAGAAGCGAGCCGAACATCATGAACAGGGCGCGCTTGCCCACCTTGTCGACCAGGAGCCCAAAAAGCGGGGTGCAGATCATCGCAAAAAGCGTCAGCATGCTCGAGAGGAAGCCTCCGAACTCGCGCGTGGTGCCGTGCGCATCCATGAAGAACTTCACCGCGAAGGTCTGGAACGGGAAGATGCCGGAATAAAACGTGATGCAAAGAGCAACGACGAACCAGTACGAAACGCCAAAGTTAGCGACATCCGAGAACACAACTTTGTCCGTCCCGCCCTGGGTTCCCACCGCGTAACGCTTGGCCGCGTTCGACTCCATCCACCAGTAGGCCGCGGCAGCAACAACGCAGACGATTCCGAAAACGATGGAAATCATGAGGGGTCCGCGCCAGGTCTCGAAAGCAGGTTTGGCCCACGTTGGCGAATTGAGCGCGGCAAATGAGCCGAGCCGGGCAATTGTCAGATTCACACCGAAAGCAAACGAGAGTTCTTTCCCCTTGAACCACTTGGCAATACCCGTCGTCACCGCAACGATGAGTGACTCTGCCCCGAGCCCAAAGACGAGACGCCCCGAAGCCATTACCCATTTCTCGGGGCTCAGGGCCGTGAGAACGGCGCCAGCCAGGCAGAGCGCGGCGAAGAGGAACGTCGACTTCTTGACACCGATGCGGTCGATGATGATGCCGCCAATCAGAACCATGATGATGTTCGGGGCGCTGTAGATTCCCTGCAGGAGGCCCAGATCAGAATCGGAGAACCCCAATTGCTTCACGAGGAGATCGGCCATCGGGCTGATGCAGTCGTAAATGTAGTAGTTGCCGAACATGGCAAAGCTGATCACGACGAGCACCACCCACCGGAAAGCAGGCGGCGGTTCCGGCAGGGATTTGGTTTCTGCTTTTGCTTCTTCAGACATTCACGTTCCTCGTTCCAGAAGGTGGCGTCAAGGATACGCTGAGTGGCCTAGAATCAACGGCCTCATGCGTATTCTCGTTACCGGCGCGGCCGGATTTTTGGGAAGCCATCTCACCGACCGGCTCATCTCCGAAGGGCACGACGTCATCGGCATGGACAACCTGATCACGGGAGATGTGCGCAACATCGCGCACCTGGCCGGGAACCAGAGATTTCGGTTCATCCACCACGACGTGACGGAGTACATCTACATCGATGGCTCTCTCGACGGCATTTTCCACTTCGCTTCGCCGGCCTCCCCCATCGACTACCTTCAGATTCCAATCCAGACCCTCAAGGTTGGCGCCCTCGGAACCCACAAAACCCTGGGGCTCGCCCGCGCCAAAAAGGCGCGGTTTCTCCTTGCGTCAACGTCCGAGGTTTACGGTGACCCCATCGTTCATCCCCAGCCAGAAACCTACTGGGGAAATGTGAATCCGGTGGGTCCCAGGGGTTGCTACGACGAGGCGAAGCGGTTCGCCGAGGCGATGACCGTCGCCTACCGGAATTTCCATAACGTGGAAACGCGCATCGTGCGCATTTTCAATACTTATGGGCCTCGCATGCGCCCGAATGATGGACGCATCGTCCCCTCGCTCATCAATCAGGCCATCAACGCAGAACCCTTGACCGTCTTTGGCGACGGCAGCCAGACACGGTCCTTCTGTTACGTCTCGGACCTCATCGACGGCATCTACAGGCTCTTTCTTTCGGACATCAGAGACCCTGTCAATGTTGGAAACCCGGCGGAAATGAGCGTCTTGCAATTCGCCCAGGCGATTCGAGACCTCACCGGCGCCTCCTCGACGATTATCTACAAGCCGCTTCCAGTCGATGACCCGAAACAGCGGCGCCCCGATATCACGATCGCCCGGACCCGGCTGGGCTGGGAGCCCAGGGTCCCACTGGAAACGGGGTTGGCGGCAACCCTCGAGTATTTCCGCAAACGGTCTGCCTCGGCCTGATCCCCTTGGAGAAACGGCCCAGGCACGTCTTATTCGGGTTCGCGGGCCCAACCCTCGATCGTGGCGAGGGTGCCGGGCGATGGGAGAACTGGCGCCCGACCATCAGCCTCTTCCAGCACGAACACCTCCTGATTGACCGCATGGAACTTCTCTCCCAGAAGAAGTACACCCGTCTCACTGCCACTCTCGAAGCCGATATCAGGTCGGTCTCGCCGGAGACGGTCACCCGGACGCATCTCATTGAAATGACGGATCCGTGGGATTTCGAGGAAGTCTACGGAACGCTTCTCGATTTCGCGAAAGCGTATCCGTTCGACATGGAAAACGAGGCGTACTTCATCCACATCACCACGGGCACGCACGTGGCGCAGATTTGCCTCTTCCTCCTCACGGAAAGCCGGTTCCTTCCGGGAAAGCTCATCCAGACGTCTCCCCCGTCCAAGCACCATGGGCGCGGCCCGGGGACCTTCCAGATTATCGACCTCGACTTGTCTCGTTACGACCGGATTGCGGCACGGTTTGCCAAGGAGCAGACAGAAGCATCTTCGGTCCTGAAATCTGGCATTTCAACGCGAAACGAGGTCTTCAACCGCCTGATCGATAGGCTCGAAAGGGTCGCGGCCAACTCGCGCTCACCCATCTTGCTGCTGGGACCAACGGGGGCCGGGAAATCTCTTCTGGCACGGCGCATTTACGAACTCAAGAAAGCCCGAAGGCTCGTCACCGGATCGTTTGTCGAGGTGAACTGCGCGACGCTGCGGGGAGACGCCGCGATGTCAGCCCTCTTCGGACACGAGCGTGGAGCCTTCACGGGGGCCGTGGAGAAGCGCCAGGGGCTCCTGCGCGCCGCAAATGGCGGGATCCTATTCTTGGATGAGATCGGGGAACTCGGCCGGGACGAGCAGACCATGCTACTGAGGGCCCTCGAGGAGAAGCGTTTTCTTCCGGTTGGGTCCGACCGGGAAGTGGAAAGCGACTTTCAACTCATCGCCGGGACGAACCGCGATCTGGGGAAGGAAGTAGCAGCGGGCTCGTTCCGGGAGGATCTTCTCGCTCGCATCAACCTCTGGACGTTCAAGTTGCCCTCCCTCCGGGAACGGCCGGAGGACATCGAGCCCAACCTCGAATACGAGGTGGATCTCTACGCGAAGAAAACGGGCCGGGAGATACGGTTCAACAAGGAGGCCAGGGAGCGTTTCTTGACCTTCGCACGTTCACCGGAGGCGCTCTGGACCGGAAACTTTCGCGATCTCAACGCGGCGGTGACGCGGATGGCAACACTCGCCGAAAGCGGACGCATCACAGTTCTGGATGTGGCCGGGGAGGAGGAGCGTTTACGCGTTTCGTGGCGGCACTCACGGGGTGAGGCCTGCAAATCCGCTACTCTGGAAGGACTCCTCTCGAGAGAGGCCCTCGAGGATCTGGATCCCTTCGACGCGGTGCAACTCGCCCACGTGGTTAACGTCTGCCGGTCGGCGTTATCGCTTTCCGAGGCGGGAAGACTGCTTTTCCGGGCCTCTCGCTCCAGGAAAACGACGGCAAACGACGCCGACCGGCTGCGAAAGTACCTCATTCGCTTCGGGATTGACTGGGCAGAGATAAAGGGTTGGGACGCTTGACAGGTTTCAGCCAATCATGTTCGGACGGGCGAATTGGATGCCCAGCCCTGCGATATCCGGTAACCGCTTCTCCGAGCCCATGGAGAGGGGCCGTTTGCCAAATCGCCAGCGGTTTCCCGTAAGCCAACAGTCGATGAAGGTTCGGCTTCCCACAATGACTCCCTCAGAGAGGTACCGGATTCGCTTCCGGAGGGCGGCCCCGGACGGAATCTCGCCCTTCTTGGCCTCTACCTCAGACACTTCGTCTCTCGTAAAACCCTGGCGAACAGAGGTTTCCTCGCCTGTCGCGTAGAGAAGCCGGCGGTACTCCGCTTGAACAGTCCGCCACGATGCGGGTTGGCGAGTCATCAAGGATCGAATCCCTTCCTGGGCGCGTTCTTCCCCGCCCACGGCCTCAGCGTATCCGCAGAACCGGTAATCCGCAGGGTCACTCACAATGCCAGCTCGAATCGGGTTCAGATCGATGTAGAGCGCCATGGTCATAAGGGTGGTTTCTTCTCCCTCGACTATGACGCTCCGGAACCGTTCCTCCCACAGGGTGCCCGAACGCTGGTGGGTTCGGTTGTAGGTGCTGCTGAAGCGCTGTTTAAGCGACTTCATGAAGTTCGAAAGGTTCCACATCCGGCGCGTGAACAAAGCGAGCCGGGCCCGCACGAGATGTGAAAGGCCAGCATCACGAAGGGCGTCGAGTTCGCGGCGCAGCCCAATGACGAATTTCACGGTGTAAAGGGCTGCGGCGCGTGAAAGGACCTCCTCCTCGCTCAATTCCCGGCGCTCAGGAACCTCGACCAAGAGGTGAAAGTGGTTGGACATGATGCAGTACGTGAACACCTTGAGGCCATAGAAGGCCTCGCACTGGCGGAGGATCTTGCGGAAGGTCTCTTTCTCCGGTTCACCCATGATGAACCTGCGGTCGACGACTCGAGAGACGCAATGAAAGAACCCGGTCTGGGACCCCTCTACCGGAAACGCTCGCGCCGTCCGCATGGGCCAACTCTATCATGAATTTGTCTGTCCCTATGTCTCTATTTCTGTCTCGATCAGGAGGGTTAGGCTCATCCCAAAACCGAATTGGACTAGGTTGCTGCAGCTCCCCGCTCGAGGCTGATGATCTCGGCCAGGATGGAAATTGCAATCTCTTCGGGCGTCTCCGCGCCGATGGGCAGGCCGATGGGAGTATGGATTCGTGCCATGTCTCCTGCGGTAAAACCCTCGTCTGTCAGGTCGGCAAAAAGGGCGACACGCTTGGCTTTGCTTCCCATCATTCCGAGGTAGAAAAGGGGGACCCCCTTCAGGGCTCGTAGGGCTACGCCGTCGGAAACATGCCCGCGAGAGATAACGGCCACGGCGGTGTCTGGCGTGGGTTCTGGGAGGTCTGAGAAATCGGATTTGACCAGTCTCAGAATGACTTCGTCCGGGAACGCCGCCTTCTCGAGAAACTCGGCGCGGTCATCGACGACGGTTACGGAATAACCAGTGAGCGCGGCGATCCTGGCGAGTGCCCGTCCGCAATGGCCCGCTCCAACAACGAGAAGCGGCCGGCTCCGTCCGATGACCTCGAGAAAGACCTTGACGACCCCTCCACAAACGGCTCCAAACGTGTCGGGCCCGTCGGGAACAAACGAGTAGTCGCGTAAAAGTGATTGATGACCCGACTGGAGAAGCCGGAGCGCATCCTGGCGAACGAGATCCTCGAACTTCCCGCCGCCGATCGTCCCGCGAGCAGTGCCATCTGGAAGGACGATCATCCGCGACCCCGCCGCCCGCGGCACTGACCCTTTGTGTTCGACAATCGTGGTCAGCACGAGGCGCGGATGGGTTTCCATGAGCTTCAGCAGGGTCGACAAGATCTCATTCATCAGGAATTCCTTTCGCGAGGTCCTCGGGGCGGTCGAGGTCGGTCAGAATCTCGCTTCCGAATCCGGAAATGTAACGGATCTGGAAGGCCTCCGAGCGGAAAATCTGGTCGAGACGTGCTGAGTCTTCAAAAGCCAGGACCGCAGAGACGGCTGCGGGTGAGAGGGCGATGGGGTGCCCCCGGCGCGTCCCCGTCGACGGGACGATGACCATGCGGCCTTCCGGTTCAGGAAGGGCCTCAACGAACCGCGAGACCGTGCGGGCGGTCAAAGTCTGAAGATCCGCCGGTGTGACGAGACACCATTTGGCCTTTTCCGCTGCTCGTAATCCCGTCTTCACAGATGAGAACATCTCCAGAGTCTCCCAGTCTGGGTTCACTACGCACTCCACAGGAAGACCCGTCAAGGCGTTTCGAACCTGGTCTGCTCGCGCGCCGAGTACGGCGATCGTGCGAGAGACTCCGGCGTAAACCAAGGCCTTCGCCACTCTGATAACGAGGGGAACACCATTGACCGGGAAGAGCAGCTTGGCCCCCCCGAACCTGCGTGAGGCGCCAGCCGCGAGAAGAACAGCGGTACACGATCCAGGATCGGTCGCGGTCAAGAAGGCTCCTTTCGAACCGGCGGGCAGTGCCCGTTCCTCACATGTGACACGACACGGCAATCCTCTCACGATCCAGATGGCTTCGAGGGCTTACACTTCCACCTGCGTGGAGCCATTCGTCTACCCTGCACTTCAGCTGCTTTTCTTGGGAGCTTTTGTCCTCCTCGTTCTCAAGCTTTCTCACGTCTTTGGCTTCGTCCGGGATGTCCGCATCGCTCTCCTCTTCGGGTCTCTCTTTCTCGCGGCCATTGTTGTGGAAAGGAACGTGAACCATCCCGGCCGCGAGGCCATTCTCACGGCATCACTGGCCTTTCTGCTTCTCGTGGCCGCTCATGTCATTCTGCAGCTGGCAGACCACGTCATCTGGGAGCAACTCCTCAAACCACGGCACATTTCCGCGCCCCGCCTCCTCTTCGATATCTTCAACTTCCTCGTTCTCGCCGGAGTCGGGCTGGCGATTCTCAAAACGCTCTATGCCGTGAATCTCACCGGGCTCCTCGTGACATCCACGGTTGTGTCCGCGATTATCGGCCTTTCGCTTCAAGACGTCTTGACGAGCGTCATGTCGGGCATCGCGCTGCAACTTGAGGGTCCCTTCAGCGTAATGGACTGGGTGAAAGTAGGAGACGAGGAAGGCCAAGTCGTTCAGATGAATTGGCGGACGGTGACGCTTCGCTCGCGAGACAGCCATTACGTCGTCCTTCCGAACGCGAGAATCGCCAAGGAAGACGTCACCAACTACTCGCGGCCTGATCCGCTCGAACAGATCCACGCGACGGTTGGCATCGCTTACTCACACGCTCCCGGCGATGTGCGCCGCGTCATCGAACAGGCCATCCGAAACGCCGAGGGTGTTGAAGACAGTCCCACCGTTCAGGTCCTGGTGAAGGAGTTCGCCGACTCCGCCATTCAGTACGATATCCGGTTCTTTACGAGGGACTTCGCTCGCGTCCCTCAGATACGCGACAGGGTCTTGACTCATACCTGGTACGCGCTCAACAGAGCCGGTTTCTCCATCCCCTTTCCTCAGCGAGAAGTCCTTCTGCGCAATGCGCCTGACAGGAATAACGATCAACAAATGGAGAGAATGCGCGGGGAAAATTCCAGGGTACTGCGCAGCGTCACCACCTTCCGGCCGCTTTCGGACAACGAGATAGAAGTGCTTGCCCGGAGCGCGCGTATGGAGCGCTTCGCAGCTGGAGAGTACCTGGTTCGCCAGGGAGAGCAGGGCCGGTCCCTTTTCGTCATCAAGGAAGGTACGGTCAGAATCGCCAAGACCGATGCCACGGGAGTCACGCTCGACGTCGCGAAACTCGGGCCAGGAGACTTCTTTGGAGAAATGAGCCTCCTGACGGGTGAACCCCGAAGCGCTTCCGTTCTGGCCGTGACAGAAGTCGAGGTGACCGTCGTTGACAAGGATGCCGTTGCGGAAGTCATTGTGAAAGACCGGCAGCTCGTGCAGGCTCTTTCCATGGCTCTCGAGAGCCGTTCGCGGGAACTTGCCCGCTCCGGAACCCGCAGTGAAACCAGCCTGGCTGCCTCACCCGACTCGGGGACATTCCTGGGCCGCATCCAGCGCTTTTTTGGAATTGAGTCATAAATGATGTGTGCAAAGAGCCTGCCCCAGCACCTTGTCCTTTCCGCCAGCCTCCTCCTGGCCTCCATCCACCTCTCTCTGGCTGCCGAGGACTCGAGCTGGGCCCGAGTGGGCACCCTGGCCAAGGAGGCGAGAGCCGCATACAAGGCCGGGAATTCCAAGCTCTTTCTCGAAAAGACCCGGGAAGCTCTCGAACTCGCGCCCAAGAGTCCGACCCTTCTCTACAACACGGCCTGCGGGTACTCGCTCACGGGAGATGTGAAAGCGGCGGCTTCTGCCCTGGAGCGAGTCTTGGATCTCAAACTCGACCCCGGTATCGAGGCCGATTCTGATCTTGCCGCTCTTCGAGACTCGAGTGAATTCCCCCGGCTGAAAGCCAGAATCGCAGCCCTTCACCAGGTTACCGGGTCGGCGGAAGTAGCCTTTCAAATCAGGGAACCGGATTACTTGCCAGAAGGGATCGCGTTCGATTCACGCGCTGGGGTGTTCTTTGTCTCGAGCGTGCGGAATCGCCGAGTCGACGTCATCCGGGCGGACGGATCGAGCGCTCGTTTCTCGCAAAAAGTCACCGGCACGCCCCTGGCAGTTCTGGGCATGAAGGCCGACTCGAAACGGAGGCTCCTCTGGGCCGCAACAGCCGCGGTGCCGCAGATGAAGGGCTACACGAAAAGTGATAGCGGAAAGACCGCCCTCCTCGCTTTTGACCTGGATGACGGCAAACAAAAAAAGAGGATCCTGCCGCCAGATGACGGGAAGGAACACAGCTTCAACGATGTCGAGGCAAGTCCCGAGGGAGAGGTCTATGTTTCCGATAGCACCGGCTCGGGCGTCTTTGTCTTGAAACCTGGCCAGCGTGTGCTCGAGACATTTGTCCCCCCTGGAGTTTTCGTGTCCCCAAACGGTCTGGCGCTCGACACCACGAGGGGCGTGCTATACGTCTCGGATTACGCGCGCGGGATCTTTTCGGTGGATGTGGTGACCCGGGACGTCTCGAAACTAGAAGCGCCTGTTGACGCCGTTCTCGCCGGTGTGGACGGACTGGCTCTTTTCGGGGCAGATCTGATCGGAATTCAGAACGGAGTACTCCCGCACCGTGTGCTGAGGATTTCCGTGGACACAGCTGGCATGAAGGTTACGCGAGTGGAAATCCTGGAAATGAATCACCCCGCATTTGATGAGCCAACGCTCGGAGCCGTCACTGGGAGGGACTTCTACTTCATAGCCAACAGCCAGTGGGAGCGATACAGCGAAGACGGAAAGGTTCGGAAAGGCGCTCTTTTGCGCCCGCCTCTCGTGTTGAAGCGAAGCCTCGAACCGTCCCGATAAGAGAACCGGTGGCCAGGGGAACATACCTGGCTGTTCCCAGTTGAGAAGACCCTGCGCGTAAACGCGCAGGTTTTTCTTGCCTTGTGAGCCGCGTTCCAGGATGATCGGCCTTCCATTTTTGAACCCGTTGGGAGATTACTGAATGAAGCTTGTGCGTCCAAATACCCCTGTGTTTCTCGCCCTCGTTTTGGGCATCGGCGTCTCCTTTCCATCCGAAGCCGCACGCTGGGTGGTTGTGAGCAGCGCAAACACACCGGGACTGAACGAAACACGATGGAAAACGGACCTCAACGTGGTCAACCCGGGTGACCAGCCCGCTCCGGTGAAGGTGACCCTCCTTTCCAAGGGGAAAGACAACAGCGCCCTTTCCAATAGCCGGACACTCACGGTTCCCGCCCAGGGCCAATCGACCGAGCCAAACGTGCTCTCCAAGCTCTTCTCAACCGAGGGGTCTGGCGCTCTCCTGCTCGAGTCCACCAGCACCAATCTCGCGGTGGCTTCAAGAACCTACAACGAACAACCAGACCGCTCCTACGGAATGTACTTGCCGGCCCTGACCGAGCAAGACACGCTCTCGGCCGGCGAAACGGGCCACATCATCTTTGTGGCCAAGTCCGACAGGTACCGCACGAACATCATCTTTCTCAACCTCTCGGCGGCTGAAGGTACCGTAACGGTCCGGCTTTTCGACGAGCAAAACAGGCCGCTCGGAAGCCCGGTGACCACACCGGTGCTCCCTTATTCCCAGGATCAATTCAACGCCTTTGATGTCTCGGGAGCCCCGGCAACGGCCTCGGCTCGAGCCGAAGTCACCGCTACCGTTCCATTCGTTGCAGTCGCCACGGTTGTCGATGCAAAAACCGGTGATCCGTTTGCTGTCATGGCTCGCCGCGCGTCCTACGCGGCATCCGATCTCATCCTCCCCGCCGCGGCCCACATCGATGGCGATAAGCTGGCCAAGTTCCGCTCGGATGTAAGGGCCTTCAACGCCTCTTCCGAGGCGGCGCTGGCAACGTTCTCCTTCTACCCCGCTGGAGTGACTTCCCAGTCTCCGGAAACGCGGCAGGTCCCGATTCCACCGATGGGACTGGCAGCAGTCGACGACATCGTTCTCTCCCTGTTCGGAAACGCTAGCGGCTCCGGAGCCATCCGCATCACCTCCTCTCAGCCCCTCATGGTCACCTCAGTCACCTACAACGACGCCCCAGAGGGGACATCGGGGCAAGACCTGCCGGCCATTCCGGCCGGACAACTCATCTCCACCGCAGACGTCGCCCGTCTCTCTTCTCTCCTCGGAACGCCGTTCCGGACGAACCTCCTGTTCTTCAATCCAGGAAGCGCGGACCTGAACCTGGAACTCTCTTTCAAGAGCCCGGGGTCCGACGCCATGAAGAAGAACTTTCTTCTCAAGGCACGCTCGATGGACCAAATCAATAGGCTCCTCGAATCCTTCTTTCAGATCGACCCGAACACCAGCGGATACCTCGAAGTGAAACTGGCGGAGTCGAAAGCACTCGCTGCGGAAAACGGAAGCTACTGGGTTCTCGCCACTGTTGTCGAGAACACATCGAACGACCCCTTCCAGGTCACGCCAGAAGTGCAGCGGAATTCCAGCCCGCCAGCGGGAACAGGCTGCGTCACCGTGACACCGCCCAAGGACGGCCTCAAGCTAACGAGCAGCATCAAGTCGGGCGGCGTGACGGGCACACTGGTCTCAACTTTCCTGAATTACACCGACACGTCTTCGACCGTAAAGACCGAGGAGTACCTCCCCACTTTCACGAACATCTCAACCTCGTTCCTCGAATACGAACTCAAGGCTTCTGATCCGTACAAGGGCTTCGTCATGCTGAAGAAGACGACGACCCAGACCACTCTGCCCGTCATCGGCGCGGTCACCATCACTCTTGTCCTGTCCGAGCCGCGCATTCAGGGTCCCGGGAAAACCCAGTGCGCCGGAGTCAAGTGGTCCGGGCCGAATGTTGCTTTGACGAACACGACGACTCCCCCCGGTTTCACCGTTCCGGGCGAGACTGGTACCGACGACGGAGAGATCTTCGAGGTCAACAAGTCCATCACGACGCCTGCCGGAACGTTCAACACGGTTCATGCCAAGACGAAGCACTTCTACCCGTCGACCGGCTACACCACCTACGTTGAGACATGGGTTTCAACCGAGCACGGAGTAGCCATCAAGCAGATCTCGACCGACAAGGACGGGCAGATCTCCGAGTACGAGGCGACAAAGATCGAATAGCCCTCACGGTCTTTTCAGGGGAACCCATCAAGGAGCACGGCGTTTCGGCGCCGTGTTCTCCTTTTTTCAAGCTGCTAAGATCCGTAAGAAACATGGGCTCTGAAGAAGCAATACCCGAAGTGCAGCGGCAGTTGCAGGAGAGCTACCACGGACTGCCGGAAACCATGAGACGTATTGCGGATGTAATCATGGCTGATCCTCTCATGGGTGCCTTGTGGGGCATCGAGGCAATGGCTGAGCGGGCGGGAGTGAGTATTGGCACAGTCACGCGGTTCTCGAAGAAACTCGGGTACCGCCGGTTCAGCGATTTCCGTGATGCCTTGAGGGCCGCTTGCCAGGCACAATCAGAGGGGCAGCCACTCGAGACCCTGGAGGCTCCGACCAACACGTTCTGGGCTCTTCAGGAGGTCGCGCGCCGTGATCAAGAGAATCTCGCGCGTATGCTTCAGTCGCTCGACCAGAGAACGCTCGAAGCCGCCACGGAACTCCTCCTCCAGTCGCAGCACCGCGTTCTCCTCGGCCGAGGCGTGTCGCACGTCATGAGCCAGATCATGGCGTTCAACCTCACGCAGGCTGGCGTTCCGTGCATTGCAGCCATTCCTTCTGATTTCTCCAATCAAGTCGCGAACCTGGGACCAGAGGACGTGCTCGTCGTCTTCAGCTTTGCCCCGTACAGCCGCGAGACCGTTGACGCGGCCGCGTTTGCCAGACGATGCTCGATTCCCGTTCTCGCCTTCACCGATCGAAGAGACTCCCCCCTTGCCCAGTCCGGCAATGTGGCCGTCGTGCTTCCACCCGAAGATTTCCTTTTCAGCTTTGGTCTGGCCACTTTCTCGGTACTCTCACACGCATTCGCCATTGCGCTGGCGGCCCAGGATCCGGCTGGAACGGCAAAGAGGCTCAAGGCGGCCGATGAAGTCGCCCAGCCGTTGTTCGTCGAACACTGGCTCCCCCGGCAGCCCGGCGCCATCCGTGTCGTCAAACAGCCGGTTCCAAAACCTCCCGGGAGCTGATTCTAAGTTAAGTTGCTTTCAAGATGAGACTTATGCGCTCGAGTAAACCCCTCTCCCGGCCTCACGGCCACCCTCTCCCCGTCACCGGAGAGAGGGAAGACAGGAGAGGAGAACGGTCAGGATCCGAGCATCAGAATCGCCTCGAGGACTCCCCCACCAATGGCGCGTGCCTTGTCTGAAATCGTGAAACAGTGCTCTTTCTTGCACCGCGGGTCGATGTCGGCGATCTTGAGTCCCGGGTGAGCCATAAACCCGGGGCGGATAATCCCCCTGACGATTCCATCAATGGCCGCTCGTACCGGCTGGTCTTCGACGGAGACCACCGCCTCGCCCGCTTTCACCCTGTCTCCGATTTCCCGCAGGGCCTTCACCTCGCCACCGACCGGGGCCCGGAGCACACGCTCGGGACCGTACCCGGCGATGAGCCCTGGCGTTCCCGTGTCGGCTTCTGCCGTCCCTTCCAGAATGACTCTTCCCAGGTTGTGGCCCCGGTTTGTTTCGATCACGGCATGAACATCGACGCCGGCCGTGAATCCGGGACCGAGCGCAACGGTCACGGGCGCCATGTCCATCGAGATCCCGGTGTTTCTCTTTGCAACGATCGCGTCGACGAGAACGGCTGGCGAGAGCCGCCGTATTGCCGTCATTCCGGGATCCTCGAGGAGTTGTACGGCACGGGACGTCTCCCACTCCCCGGGCAGTTTCTGGCAACGAACCGCGTGAACCCCCTCGACACAGGCCGAGCCCTCGTACATGGCTTCAGAGAGACTGACGGTCCGTCTCACCGAACTGGGCCCTGGCTGTTCGAGCGCCACGACGCAAAACCCTGAACGAACCAGGCGCACGATGCAGCCCGTCGCGAGATCCCCGGCTCCCCTGACGATGACGAGGCGATGGGGCACAAGGCTCATGGCTCGTCCCCTCCGAGCGAGCAAACGGCGGCGAGATCAGCTTCCAGCTCGAGAAGGTGACCGTGGGTTGGAAGAAAGAGAGCCCGATCCGCCTTGTTGAGAATCACGGCCTTTTTGCACGAGACACCCTTGAAGAGCCCCTCGGGATGCCGGGTGAGGGCTACCAGGTGCTTCCACTCGATCGTGCATCCCGGCCCGCAGCCCGTCACGCGTGCAAAGAGGTCCGGCCGGTGGACCGTTTCCTCCGTCATGCTCCGGCCCAGGCAATCGAGACCTACAACCCCCAAGACCAAGTCCGTGCAGTCCGGAATGACTGGTTCGTGAGATGCGGGGGCCTTTACGGGCAACCGGCGAGACCCGTCGGCCTCGACCAGGATGAGATCCCACTGTGGAAGCAGAGCCCGAATCCAACCAGGGTGAATGCCCCGCAACTTCTTCTCGCTCGCAAGCCGGGCAAAGAGCAAGGAAAAAGGGGGATTCTCGAAACCCATCGGCGGGAAAGGGCTCTGCCCGAGCGGAAATTCCATCCAGGGACACAGGACGATGGCGTCGGCCGTTCCATCCACCGGCACGGCCATGTGTGTCGTTGACGTGACTAGAACCCTGCGGCCGATGGCACGGAACTCCCGGGCCAACTGGAAGAGCGCGCTCGTTTTCCCTCCGGCCCCGACCACGGCAATTACGCACTCTGCTTCGGGAAGCAACGGGCGCAGGGCCAGGGCGAGACTGTCTGAACTGGCCAGCTGGCCCAAGCCCTGGCCTCTGGAGGCGATCGCCCAGATGAGCTTCACTCTTTCTTCTTGCGGCTGTAGGGGGTCCCGGCGAGGGGCAATTCCGTCCTGAGCACGCCGTCTCTATGGAAGTAGGCTCCGGCCACCGCGGGCGCCGTCGGGATGGTGGTGATCTCTCCAAGGCCCTTGGCGCCGTACGCCAGGGAACTGGGGTTCTTCTCGATGATGAGCGGCTGAATCGGCGGAACCTTGTTTGCCTTGAAAAGCCCCAGGGTTCCGTATTTGACTTGCGGCTCGCCGTCTTTCAACGGGAAGTCCTCGGTCAAGGCGTACCCCAGGCCCATGACAACGCCTCCCTCGATCTGCGATTCGACTTGAACCGGGTTGATTGCCTTCCCGATGTCGTGAGCGGCAACAACTCTCTCGAGCTTCCCAGAGGCGTCCAGCAAAACAACCTGAGTTGCGTAGGAGTAGGCTACGTGACTGACGGGGTTTGGTTTGTCAGACCCCATCAGGTCCGTGACGCCCGAAAACTCCGCGTAGTATTCCCGCCCCTCTAGCTGCTCCAGCGATGACGACTCGAGGTCCATCTTTAGACTCGTCGCGGCTCGCCGGGCCGCCTCGCCCGTGAAGAGCGTCTGGCGAGACGCCGTCGTGGTGCCGCTGTTGGGGGACGTGGATGTGTCGGGAACAGAGACATCGATCTGCTCCCACGAAAGGCCGGAGGCATTGGCCACGAATTGCAGAAGCACGGATGCAAGCCCCTGTCCCATGCACGCGGCGCTCGTGTAAATGACCGCCTTTCCTCGCTGCACCCGGATCCTCACGCGCCCAACATCTGGCAGTCCGACCCCGATACCAGCGTTCTTCATCGCGCAAGCGATTCCAGCATCCGGACGGGTTTCGCACAGATCCTTGACCGCAAGGAGGGTCTCCTTTAACGCCGTGCCTTCATCCGCTACCTGGCCGTTTGGCAGAACGGCTCCCGGCTCGATGGCGTTCCGGAATCGGATTTCCCACGGAGTGATCCCGGCTTCCTTCGCCAGGAGCGTGACACACGATTCCATGGCGAAACAAGACTGCGTCACGCCAAAACCGCGGAACGCCCCGCCTGGGGGGTTGTTCGTGTAAACACCCACGCCGGTGATATCAACGTTGGGGATCTTGTAGGGACCGGCCGCGTGCGTGCAGGCACGCTGCAAGACAGGCCCGCCAAGGGACGCGTAAGCCCCCGTGTCTTCCAGGAGGTAGGCCTTCACCGCGGTGATACGGCCATCAGCATCCGCCGCAACCGTGAACTCCATGTCCATCGCATGCCGCTTCGGGTGAACCCGGATGCTCTCCTGGCGGTCGAGCGTCACCTTGACCGGACAGCCAGTCTTGAAGGCCAGGAGAGCCGCGTGGTGCTGGACGATGAGGTCCTCTTTGCCGCCGAATCCGCCGCCAACGTAGGCGCTGACAACCTTCACTTTCTCGGGGGGAAGTCCCAGCACGCCGACGATCCCCTTGTGGTCGTCGTAAATGCTCTGGGTGCCCGTGTAGACGGTCAAGGATCCATCGCCTTCTGGAATGGCGAGAGCACTTTCCGGCTCCATGAAAGCATGTTCCGTTTCTGGGGTCTTGAACCTTTTCCTGATGACGTGCGCGGCCTCGGCGATGGCCTTCTCGGGATCGCCGCGCTTGAGTACCGTTTTTGCCAGCAGGTTGCCCTTTGGGTGGAGCCGGGGCGCGTCCGGATCCAGGGCCCGGTGGGGATCGATAAGGGGCGGCAGGACCTCGTAGTCCAGTTTGATCTTCTTGACTGCTTCTTTTGCAAGAGACCTCGATTCAGCAGCCACGACTGCAATCGCATCACCAACGTAGCGAGTCTCCTCGCCAACCGCCACCAGGGCGGGCCAGTCGTGAATGATGTGGCCCTGCAAGCGCTCCCCGGGGACGTCCGCCGCTGTCAGGACGGCCTTGACCCCTGGCGTCGCCAGCGCCTCGGAAGCATCAATGCCGCGGATTCTGATCCGCGCCTTGGGCGGACGCAGGACCGCGCCATGGAGCATCCCGGGGACCTTCATGTCATCGACGTAGGTGCTTTTTCCCAGGACCTTGTCCCGAGCATCTGTTCGGAGAATCCCGGCCCCCACGCTCAAGGGAATCTCGCGGGCGGGCGGGACCGCTGCCCCTTCCTTGAAGACACGCGCCGAGTCGAGAATGGCCTTCTCGATCTTGACATAACCCGTGCATCTGCAAATGTTGATTGCAAGGGCCTTGCTCACGTCTTCTGGTGCCGGGTCAGGGTTCGTCTCGAGAACGCCCTTGGCGCTGATGACCATCCCCGGCATGCAGAATCCGCACTGAACAGCTCCGGCGTTTGCAAAGGCCCACGCGTAAACATCTTTCTCCCGGGCCGAGAGGCCTTCCACAGTCAGCACTCTCTTGCCATCCAGCTTGTCCATTTTCTGCAAGCAAGCCCTGGCGGGTTTTCCGTCCACCAGCACCATGCAGGCTCCGCAGACCCCCTCTGAACACCCATTCTTTACCGAAGTGATGTTCATTTCTTCCCGGAGGAACTCGAGGAGATTCATGTCCCGGGTGGTCGTGATCTCCTGGCCGTTGATCTGTAGCGTGGACATGCTTGCACCTCCCAGTTCGAAGCCCTCAGTTTAGCGCCAAGTGAAACCGCCCATCGGGCCGCGTGGAAGAACGGGAACCTGTTCTTCAGAGTGCCGTTGTACGAATTCGGTCCCTTTTTCCCTCCCCCGCACCGAACCCCTCGTTTTCCCTTTCAGGGAAAGATATGGGTGCCAGTCTTTCCTGCCAGGGCAAGGCCGATGTGCGCGGGATCGGTGATGATGGCCTCTCGGCCGCCTCCCTCGAGAAAGGCGATCGCCGCCTGGATCTTCGGCAACATGCTCCCTGGCTTGAAATGACCTTGCGCGGCGTACTGCCTGGCTTCGGCAGCCGTCAATTGGTCGATGTCCTTCTGTTGCGGGGTGCCGTAGGCGAGACAGACCTTCTCGACAGCCGTTGAAATCACCAAGAGTTCCGCTCCAAGCCTGGAGGCCAGGAGACTTGACGCGTGGTCCTTGTCGATGACGGCCGCTGCGCCCTTGATATTGCCCGACTCGCCCTCGACAACCGCGATCCCGCCCCCTCCGGCTGCGATGACAACAAAACCTGCATCCAGAAGACTCTTGATCGCGCCCAGTTCTATGATCTCTTTTGGCTTGGGAGACGCCACGACACGCCGCCAACCCCGGCCCGCGTCCTCGACGATGTCCCAGCCGTCAACGGCGCGGTGGTGCTCCGCTTGTTCCCTGGAAAGAAAGGAGCCTATTGGCTTATCCGGCTGCTGGAAAGAAGGGTCGTCCCTATCGACGAGGCACTGCGTCACGACCGTGGCCGCCGTTTTGGCCAGGCCGAGCCGCCGGAACTCGTTGAAAAGAGCCATCTGGATGTTATAGCCAAGGGCCCCTTGCGTGTCGGCCACGCAGGAATCGAGCGGCACCATGTGGAGTTCGGATGCCGCCAGTTCCGACCGCCTCAGGATAAACCCCACCTGAGGGCCATTCCCGTGCGTGATGACGAGACGAAGGTCCGGATCTAGAAGCAAGGGCGCAACATGACGGCATGTTTCCGCGCACGCCTGGTACTGATCGGGGACGGTTCTGTGTTCCTTGTCCGTGATGAGCGAGTTCCCGCCAACGGCGATGACTGCCGTTCTGGTCACGTGAGCCTCCTTGCGTTAACGCGGCTGTGGGCCGCCAGCTTCTCTTATTCTCGAGCCTATTTCAAGGCGCGCTGCCTGCCTGTCATTTCCAATTTTCAGAACCGGTCCCAGAGCCGTTCGGCGAGCGCCCGGCTCTTTCTTGCGAGTTCAGCTTCATCGAGATCGATCTTGAGGGACTTCCCTTCCATCAGAATCCGTCCTCCGCATATCGTCGTGTCCACCGGGGCCTGGGAGATGCCAAAGACGAGATGGCCCAGAACGGTATCGCCATTGAGAGGCGTCGGAGGGTGGTAGTCCACGAGGATGACGTCCGCCGCTGCCCCTTCGGCCAGAGTCCCCAGCGGAAAACCCCAGAGTGCAGAGGCAATCCGCGGATTCTCTACAAAGAGGGCGTCAGTCAATTCCATGAACCCGCAACTCGGGTTGTTCTGGCGCAGATGCTGGGCCCAGAGGCCTACGCGCACCTCCTCGAACATGTTGACGGTCATGGCATCGGTCCCGAGTCCGACCCGTACGCCCCGCTTCACGAGCCCCACGACATCCGCGACGCCGGCGGCGTTGTTCAAGTTCGACTGCGGGTTGTGAACGACCCATGCTCCGCTCCCGGCCAGAGCCTCGACATCAGCCTCATCGACATGAACGGCGTGAGCCGCGATGCTCCCTTTTTTGAGGATCCCGTGCGAAACCAGCCGGGCAACCGGTGTCTTCCCGAACAGGTCTCGGTTTGATGCGACGTCAGACTCAGCTTCGGCAACATGAACGTGGAAGCCGGCTCCAGTTTCATGTCCGAGATGTGCGGCCCGGGCGAGAGTCTTATTCGAGAGCGTAAACGCGGCGTGAAGTCCAAAGAGCGCGCGCAAGTGCGGATCCCCGGCCGCCGCGCACTCTCTAGCAAACGCGCAGTTCTCCTCGAGTCCCTCCGTCGTAACCTGCTCTCCGTCTCTGTCGGAAACCTCGTAACAGAGGCACGAGCGCACGCCGAAGTCCTTGACAGCCAGAGCGATACGTTTGAGCGACCCGAGAATGGCACCCGGGCTTGCGTGGTGGTCTATGAGAGTAGTGGTCCCTTTCCGTATCGCATCCACAAGAATGACACGCGCGCTCACCTCGACATCATCGAGAGACAACTTCCGGTCCAGGCGCCACCAGAGGTTCTCCAGGACTTCCCGGAAATTGCAACTGGGAGCCGCCTTTCCTAACCCGCGCACCAGGGTGGAGTAGTAGTGCATGTGGGCGTTGATGAGACCGGGCAGGACGGCCTTGCCTGCGGCCGGCAGAACCCGATCGAAGGGGCCGTGGATCTCTTCTGGTGGCGCTATTTGCGCGATCCGGTCTCCCTCTATCAACACGGCGTGCCCTTCCAGAACCTGGCAGGGGTTCCCAAAAGTGATAACCGTGCCGCCGGTTATCAAGAGGCGCACGCAGCCTCCGCATTGAACTCTTCGATCAGACGGTCAAAGGTGACCACTTCTTCCTCAAAGAGCTGGCGCCAGTACTCGGGATCCCACTGAGCGCAGATTTCTTCGTACGTTTTCCCCTGCTGCTCGACCCACGTGTAGTACTTGAGGTTGTGAATGGCCTTCCGGTCGACGTAGGTCAACTCCTTGAAGTTGTCGTAGGCCTGGCGCTCGAGACTGCCAGCGAACGCCCGAGCGGCATCGATGGATGTGAACTCGCCCTTCTCCGCCGTCAACTCCGAAAGGCGCGAGTGGTACATCGATACGCTGTCGGTAAAGACCGTGAGGATGATGTCGTTTTCATCCAGTTCCCAATATTTGGCGGCCTTGATCGAGGCGAGGATGTTGCAGATACAGCTGATTCCGAGCAGGTCGAGTTTCCCTGTTACCTCTTTTGGCGCGCCGGCGGCTTCAAGAAAAGCTCTTCCTGCTGGCTCGTTGAAAAGGCGCAGGACGCGCATGCAGTCTTCGTCATCGATGGCGGCCACGGCGTCCGTGTTCCTGACGTTGTGAACCCAGGGAACGTGCTTGTCACCAATCCCCTCGATCCGATGGTCGCCGAAGCCGTTTTTCAGAAGGGTCGGACACTGCAACGCCTCGGTGGCAACGACCTTGACGCCCGGGAACTTCGTCTTGAGGTAATCGCCAGCAGCGATTGTCCCGGCGCTCCCCGTGGCGCTCACCCAGGCGGCGAGGCGCGATTTTGGTGATCGAAGCGCCGAGTAAACCTCTTCAACGGCTGGGCCCGTCACGTTGTAGTGCCAGATGGGGTTCCCGAATTCGTCGAACTGGTTGAAGATGACGTGAACCGGGTCCTTCCTCAGTTCCCAGCACTTGTCGTAAATCTCCTTGACGTTGCTCTCGCAGCCAGGAGTGGCGATAACCTCCGAACCAATGTCAGCGAGCCACGTAAAACGTTCTTTTGACATGTTTTCGGGCAGGATGGCCACGGCTGAGCAGCCGAGGATCGCGGAATCAAAGGCGCCTCCCCGGCAGTAGTTGCCGGTGCTCGGCCATACGGCCTTGTGTTTCTCCGGGTCGAACTCGCCGCTGACGAGCCGCGGGACGAGGCAGCCGAAGGCTGCCCCGACCTTGTGAGCACCTGTCGGAAAGTACTTGCCTACGAGGCCGGCGATTCGGGCTTTAACGCCCGTGATTTCTTTTGGGATCTCCAGGAAGTTGGGACCGCCGAAAAGCCCGCTCCGCGGGTCATTCTTCCACGTGATGCGGAAAAGGTTGGCCGGGTTGACGTCCCAGAGTCCAACCTCTTTCAACTTCCCGGTCACGCTTTCGGGGAAGATGTCCGGATCCCGCATTTGCTTGAAGGTCGGGATGACGATTCCTTTTTCGCGGCACCGCTTCGCTGTTCGCTTCCGGACTTCTTCGTTGACGGTCTTTATGATTCGCGACATCGCTAACTCCTTTTGATCAAAGCGACAGGCTTTTGGCGCGGTTGACGATCGCGGAAAGCTTCGCTCCGGGGTTTTCCACTCGCGCGAGGAACATCAACGCACTGATGATGAAGGGTTTGTAGGAAGCCTCGTGGTAGGTGGGAATGCGGTACTCCTCGAAGACATCGGCGCTTACTTCGCCAGCCTTACAGCTGATGCCCGTGATGTCAGCGGGAAGACAATGCATGTAGAGGGCCTTGCCAGCCCTGGTGATGTTCATCTTGGCGCGGTCACATTCCCAGTTCATGAACCTGGCGTTGTTGGCCAGGCATTCCTTTTCGAGCGCCTTCAAACCGTCTTTATCCGAGGTCTTCAGAAGCTCTGTCCTTTTCTGCATGACGTGGAAGGGGGCCCACGATTTCGGATAGACGATGTCGGCATCCTGGAAGGCATCTTCCATGCTGTTGACGGTCTCGAACGAACCGCCACTTTCCTTGGCCTGCTTCTGCGCCAGCTCGACGACTTCAGGGATCAATCCGTAACCTTCTGGATACGCCAGACTGACATTCATACCAAAACGAGTCATCAGGCCGATGATCCCCTGCGGGACAGAGAGCGGTTTCCCATAACTCGGGCTGTAGGCCCACGTCATGGCAATCTTCTTCCCCTCGAGTTCGCTGAGCCCGCCAAAGTGTTTCTTGAGCCACGCCAGGTCCGCCAGCGACTGGGTCGGGTGGTCAATATCACACTGGAGATTCACGATGCTGGGACGGCGGTGCAGCACACCCTTCGCGGTCCCATCGGTGAGAGCGGCCCCGACTTCCCTCATGTAGCTGTTCCCCTCACCCAGGAACATATCGTCGCGGATTCCGATGACTTCCGTCAGGAAGCTGATCATGTTGGCCGTCTCGCGAACCGTCTCTCCGTGGGCAATCTGACTCTTCTGCTCGTCCAGGTCGGCAAGGGACAAACCGAGGGCGCTGGCCGCCGAGGCGAAAGAGAAACGGGTGCGTGTGGAGTTGTCGCGGAAGATCGAAATGGCCAGACCCGTGTCAAACGTCCGGTAGGAGTAACCCTCGTGATGGAGGCGCTTGAAGGTCTCGGCCAGGGTCAGGATTGCCTTGATCTCTTCGGCCGGGTGCTCCCATGTCAAAAGGAAGTCCTTCTGGAAGAGATCAGTCTTGTAGGACTGGAATTCGGCAACGTGCTGGCTGATTGCGGCGGATGGCATGGTGATCTCCTTCTCCATGGGTCAGTTTTTTGAAGCGAAGACTTCGGGCAGCGGCTGCAGCGGCTGGCCCGCTGGTTTCTTGTCTGGAAGAATCTGGCCGTTTTCAACGGCGGCCTCTCCGCGCAGGAAAACGTGACGGAAGTGGAGGCGCGACGTGAAACCCGGGTACGTCTCGTACACGTTTGCGAGGGACGAAATGATGGGACGCTCGGGACCGCCAGGATCGAGGATGACGACGTCCGCGTCATGTCCAGGTGTCAAGGCCCCCTTTCGGTGAGCGTACCCGAGCCTATTGGCGGGAGCTTTTGAGAGGCGCTGGGTCAGCTCCAGAGCGGCAGCTTTCGGATCATCTTCCCAGAGTTTCCACACGAGGTGTGGCAGGGCCCCGATACCCGCGAGTCCGTTCGCCACCGTGCGGATGTCCGTGCCGTCCCAGACATCCTTGTCTTCCCTGCTAAACGCGCAATGATCCGTCCCAAAAAGGTCAAAGGCGCACTCCCGGGCCAATTGCCGAAAGTGGTTCCGCCCTTTTCGCAGAGGCGGGGAACAGATCCAACGGTGTCCGTCTGGGCGATCTAGCCATGACTCATCTAGCCACAAGTACTGAGGGCACGTCTCACTCGTGACGTCCTGGGTCCAGCGGGCCCTGGAAATCCTGGTGGCCGCTTCCGAAGTGGAGATGTGGACAAAATGGACGGGCGCGGCGTGCCTGGAGGCGAGCTGGAGCACGTGCTCCACGGAGGCCACTTCGGCCTCCTCGGGCCGCAGGCGCGCGTGCGCGGAAGCTCTCTTGAGGTCGAGGCCTTCCGTGTTCACAGCCGAGAGAAGGTCATCATCCTCGCAGTGAAGCAGGAATCGGACTCCCAGTGGCTTGAGGCGATGGAAGAGTTCCTCGAGCCGCTCGGAGTCAAGATACAGTCCAGCGGACCGGTAGGTTGTGTAGAACTTGAAAGTCCGGTAACCGGCTGCCACGCAGGTTTCCATGTCCTGCCAGTCCGAGGGTTCGAAGCGCGTCGGGGTGAGGTGCCACGCGACATCCGAGAACGAGTGACCGCGGGACCTCTCATGGGCCCGGGCAAGCGCATGACTAAGCGGTGCCCCTGATCCCTGGGTGACAAACGTGCACACGGTCGTCACACCATTCTCTATGGCGAGCCGGGTGCCGCTCTCGTAGTTATCAGCCAGATCGAAGCGTCCAATCCGGTCCCCGATATGGGTGTGAAAATCGATGAAGCCCGGAAGGACGAAACACCCGCTCGCGTCGACGGTCTGATCGGCAGGCCCCAGGTTCTCTCCGAGTGCAACAATCTTCCCGGTGTCGATCATCAGGCTCGTCTTCTCGATGCGCCCGTCTCTTTCCAGGAGACCGTTTTCGATGAGGGTTTTCACACGTTCACCTCTTCCAGCCGCGGTTCGATGGCAGGAGGAATTGAGATGCGAGAGAGCGGGGCGTCGATGTCCTTGAGGCCGTGGCCGGTGGCCAGGACGACCACCCGCTCCTTCCTGCCAAGCGGATGTTGGCCAGATTGCAAGCGAGAGAGCCCTGCCACGGCCGCCGAGCAAGCCGGCTCCACGAAGATGCCCGTTTGGCGCAGCAAGAGAGCCTGGGCCTCGAGAATTTCGTCATCGGAAACGGTGAGAGTCAGCCCGTCGCTCTCCAAGATGGCTCGGCGTGCGCCGTGAGCATTGCTCGGGCAAACGACGGAAATCGAATCGGCGCGTGTGGAGGGGTTCACGGCGTCGCTGTAGGTTCCGGAGATCACGTACCGGTGAATTGCATCAGACTTTTCAGCCTGGACGCCGATGAGTCGAGGCAGACGGTCCGTCAGTCCGGCTCGCTTCAAATCGAGGAAGGCCTTGTGGACGCCACCGAGAATGACTCCGTCTCCAACTGGAATGACGATGGCATCGGGCAACTCGAACCCGAGTTGCGCCCAGATCTCGAGACCGGCCGTCTTCTTCCCCTCGATGGTGAGCGGATGGTAGGCGGTGTTTCGGTTCAAACCGCCCTTTCTTGCCGTGTACTCCATGCTCAGGCGGAACGCGTCGTCGTAGGTCCCCTTGACTGGTACAACAATCGCCCCGGCAAGGACCATCTGGACGAGTTTTGCCCGGGGAGCTTTCTCGGGCACGAAGATGATCGCCTGGAGTCCGCAAGAGGCACAAATGGCGGCGAGGGCAGAGGCCGCGTTGCCGGTCGAGGCTGCCACCACGCGAGCCTCGCCGAGGCGGCGGGCCTCCGCGGCCACGAGAAAGGACGCGCGGTCTTTCAGACTGCCGCTCGGGTTCAGACCATCGTTTTTGATCCAGAGGTTCTCGAGACCGAACTGAGATCCCAGGCGTTTGGCGCTCGCCAAAGGCGTGTTCCCGACAGGGAGTGGAGGATGGAACTGTTGTTCGACGGCGCAGAAGAGCTGCCAACAGGGGTTTTTCTTGTCAAACTCCCGGCGAATGGCCTCGCCGTCGAAGTCGGCTTCCAATACGCCCACGAGCGGAATGCCTGGCCGGTACGATCTTCCACACTCGGGGCACAGATAGCGAACCTGATCTCGTGAGTAGCGGCGACCGCAGTCGGTGCATCTGTAGGTGAAAGCAGTCATGGCAGCAATCCTCGCTCGAGTCTTTATGGCCTTTTTTAGAAGTGAATCTCTGCCTGGAACGTGGGGGCGGATGTGGTGTGGTTGGGTTTCGTGGCCGCGGAGCCAGGGACGGGAATCGGGGCCGGGTTGCCGTACTTGTGCCACCACATTTCGTAGCCCGGTCCCGCGTAAATTGTCCCCTTCTTGACGCCTATCAGGGCCCCCACATCGAACTGCCAGGTCATCCGGGAGAGGCTCTCCGTCTCCGTGTCGACACCTACGGCATCCTTACCTTTCGGCAGCGTGATGTAGGCGAATCCCTTGAATGTCGACTGAACACTCTTGCCGAGTGAAACCGGCGCACCCCACGTCAGGTTGACCATCACGGTGCCGTCATATTCGACGTTCTTTTCGCCCCCTGAGGCGAAAGAGTTGTGGGACCATTCTTTATAGTACCAGACGCCAAGATCAGCGAAACCCTTCTTCGGGTTGAAGTTAAGCGTCGGGCCAACAACGACCATCCTCTTGCCGGGAGCAAACGTGGTGTTCTTCGAATTCAGGTCGGCGCCGGCGGTGATGGAGAGATCGCGGATGAAACGGTTCTTTATTCCGGCCTTGAGAGTCCTGTTCAGACTGAGCTGGTGCCGGTAAGTGATGTAGATCTCCTGGGCGCCGCCCGATCCGGCGCCGTTCGCGGGGTCGTACCCGTTTGACATCAGGACATCGGCGTTCAAGAAATTGCTGCCAACGGAGTAACGATTTGCAACCGTGAACTGAACGACGTTCTTGATGATTTCGTGGTCAATCGTGGGGTCGTAGACGTGGTAACAGTAGCGGTAGCCGGCAAAGAGGTCGGTCCACTCTGCCGCCGTTGCTACTGGAGCGCCGGACAGGATGAACAGCGCAATGAGGCCGGGAAAGAAGGCCGGGAACTGGTGTCTGGGCATGGATTACGCCTCGCTTTTTGAGGAAGCCAGCGCGCTTTCTTTCTCGGCTTCTTTTGACGTCTGAATATGGTTGAAGAAGGCGTTCAAGAGGACGGCGGCAATCGAACAGAGGAGGATGCCGCTGTGAAGGAGCGGATTGAGAGCCTTCGGCATTTTGGAAAAGAAGTTCTCGGCGACGAGCGGGATCATTCCGAACCCGATAGAGATGGCCACGATGTAGAGGTTCAAGCGATTCCGATGGAAGTCCACCCCGCCCAGGATTCGGATACCGGTGGCACAGACCATTCCGAACATCACGACACCAGCTCCCCCGAGTACGAACTGTGGAACCGAGGCCACGATGAACGCCAGCTTCGGCACGAGGCCAAGGGCGAGGAGGATGACGCCTCCGAGCGCGCAAACCCAGCGGCTCCTCACACCCGTCACGCCCACGAGGCCAACGTTCTGGGAGAAGGAGGTGTAAGGGAATGTGTTGAAGATGCCGCCGATGAGCGTACCGAGGCCATCCACGCGCAGCCCGTCCGAAAGGTGCCTCTGGCCGATCTCCTTGCCAACGATGTTGCCTACGGCCAGGAACATGCCGAGTGACTCGATCATGACGACAACCATCACCAGGCACATCGTCAGACACGCCACGAAATCAAACCTGGGCCACCCAAACTGGAAGGGATAGACCACCGCGAACCACTTCTCGTCCGAGATCCCTCCGAAGTCGACCTTGCCAAGCGCGAGGGCGACCACCATGCCAAGGACAAGACCCAACAGGACGGAGATGTTTGCAAAGAAACCTTTTACGAACTTCGTGACGAGCAAAATGAAAACGAGCACCAGGGCCGCAACCGCCAGGTGGAGCGGCTCGCCGTAACTTGGATTCGGGATCATGGCGCCATCGGGTCCCTTGATCATGGGGTTCCCGCCAGCCGCCCAGTTCACACCCACCCGCATCAACGAAATGCCGATGATCGTGATGATCGAGCCTGTTACTACTGGAGGGAACAGGGGCAACATGCGGCTAATGAGTGGTGCCACCAGAATTCCAAAAACTCCCGCGGCGATCACGGCACCGTAGATGCCGAGAAGACCGATGCCGGGACTGGACGCCATGACGATCATCGGGCTGACGGCAGCGAACGTCACCCCCATCATGACGGGGAGCCGGATACCAAATCGCCACACGCCAACGCTCTGGAAAAGAGTGGCCACGCCGCACGCAAAAAGGTCAGCGTTTATGAGCATGGCCATTTGCTCTTTCGGAAGCTTCAGCGCTCCGCCGACGATCAGGGGAACCGCAACGGCTCCCGCGTACATGACGAGCACGTGTTGAAGTCCCAGAAGCGTCAGCTTGCTCGCCGGCAGGACCTCGTCGACCGGGTGGACCGTGATGTCTGCCATGTTTCCTCCAATTCGTGGCATTCGTGGGCAGAGTCCGCAATGGCGTTTTGAGGTCCGGCCGATCGAGCGGCGCACGCCGGGCCGGCAGGAAGAAAGAAGGGCTGACAGGCTCCTGTCAGCCCAAGGCATCAGTCTGGTGAGGCGGCGGGTTGAAGAACGGGAGGCGCCGGAGGGAGAGAAGCCTCGGTATTCAAAAGGGCGATCAAGAGAGCGCAAGACTCGAGGTTGAATTCTGATCCGTTCGTGAGTTCCCCAGCGAGACGGCAGTCGAGGAGCTTCCACGAACCGGCTTGGAGAGTTGCAGCCACATGTTCAGACCGATACTCGGCCATTCCGTTGGACAGACGGAGCTGGTGCCTGCGGTTTCCGAGTTTGGCATCGATGGTCACCCCATCTCCCGCGCGGGTCAGCCGGAAGGCATTCCCCGTGGCTTCCTCGAATCCCGCCTCATCTACCCAGAAACGCGGCTTCTCCTTGTAGGGGGCCCCGGCAGCCGGGCAGAAGGGAACGCAATTCCCGCAGTCGTTGCAGGCATCACCCAGATTCAGTATCTGGATTCCCTGAGTCACCTGGAACCGGGTCACGCCACTCTCGAACAGCTGGCCATCGCTGACTCTGAATGCGGGGAGTTCCAGGGAGAGCGGTTGCATGGTGTAGGCAATGTTGGCGCGGTTGGGGCAGACGGTGACACAGAGACTGCAGACGTCGTCGCAGTCGAGACAGCGGGCGGCCTCGCGCCGGGCGGCATCTGCATCGAGGGAAAGAAGCACTTCATCAAACCCGCCACGCCTGGCGACAGGAAGCTCGGGCACCGTGACCCTTGGTTCGAGGCGGGCCTTCTTCTCCATGATCGCGGCGGGGTGTGTCTTCTCGAGGTGGGGTTCGCCTTCTGGCCCCGTGACGCCGTGACGTCTCGCTATCTCGAGCGCCGCTGCGTGACCATCGGCAACGGCCTTGATGATGGACGCCGGACCCCGGACAGCGTCGCCGCCTGAGAAGACGTCGAGATGGGAGGTTTCACCGGTTACTGGGCTGGCGAGGATCGTCCCATCGCGCCGTGTGTCGAGAGTTCCCTTCTCGAGAAAGTCGAGTACGGGCTCCTGGCCGATGGCTGTGATGATCGTATCGGCGGGAAGAATCACCTCGCTTCCCTCGATGGGGATGGGACGCGGGCGGCCAGAGGCATCAGGAGCCCCGAGCCTCATCCGTGCACAAGCAAGCCCCACGGCTCGCCCATTCTCGACGATGACGCGTGCCGGGGCCAGCAGGTCCTTCAAAAGAATCCCCTCGACGTCACAGTCATGAACTTCCGCTGGATCGGCCGGCATTTCGGCGCGGGTCCGCCGGTAGACGATCGAGACTTCCCCGCCGGCAGGCACGAGCCTTTTCGAGGAACGCGCCCCGTCCATTGCGGAGTTGCCTCCCCCCACGACGAGGACTCTCTGTCCCAGATCCAACGGCACGCCTTCACGCAGGCGATCCAGGAAGACAAGGGCGTCGAGGACGCCTTCCGCGTCTTCTCCAGGAATTCCGAGTCTCTTGCCCTTCTGCGCTCCGACGCCCAGAAAAACGTGGGCGAAGTTCCGCCGGAGTTCATCGAGGGTGATGTCTCGTCCGACGGCTGTCTCGTAGTGAATCGGAACACCCAGAGACTGAAGTCTCGCAAGGTCGGCCTGGAGTCTGTCGTTACCGAGGCGGTAACGCGGGACGGCTCCGCCCACCATGCCGCCCGGGCGCTTCTTCGCCTCGAAGATCTGGGGGGAGAATCCGAGCCTTGCAAGGGCCAGGGCCGCCGAGATTCCGGCGGGGCCCGCGCCAACAATGGCAACTTTGATTTGGTTGGGGGTGACGGCAGTTTCGGGAAGCGACTCCCCGTTCTCGAACGCGAACCGTTTCACTTCGCGAATAGCCAGCGGTTCATCGTAGAAATTCCGAATGCAGCGCTCGGTGCAGGGGCGGTCACAGATGCTGCCAGTGACGCCGGGGAGGGCATTACTGCGCCGGATGACCTCGATGGCCTCGTTGTCGCGGCCCTGCGCGACGAGCCAGAGGTAGTCGGGAACGTTCTGGTGGGCCGGACACGCTTCCTGGCATGGTGCGGAGATGCAGTCGAACGGGCCGAGCGGGCGCTCTCCCTTGACGTTGAGCGGCCGTTCGCGCCTGGCGAAGCGCTTCTCGGCAGCCACCCGTTCCGCGTGCCGGGCCAGGTTCCAGCGGGCGCCGCGTCCAGAAGACCGGGCTTTGATGAACCCGGAGATGTCGCTGGCGCCCGCCGCGGTCATCGCCATCCCGAGATTGACGAGATACTGAGAAAGCCGGGCGTAACCGCCCGGTTTCAAGAGGTCAGTACACACAGTGACAGGGCCGACGCCATCGGCCACGAGGTCCGCGAAGTTCCATGCATCCGCGCCGCCGCAGAAACTGATGGGAACCTGGCCGTCCTGTTCCTCGTCCACGAGGCGGGCGAGGGTGAGCGTGAGGGGGTGAAGCGCCCGGCCGGATAGGTACATCATCTTCTCCCTGGCCGGGAAGACGGATCTGTGGTTAACGACCTCCAGCGTGTTGGAGAGCTTGACACCAAACTGGCGTTCGGCGGAGCGCGCCACTTCTGAAAGGCGCCTGACCATTGGCATCGCATCTTCGAAACGGGGGTCGTGCGCGAACGCGGCGTCAGGTACGTCGATACCGTACCCGAGGGTTTTGTTGAGGAGACCGCGAAGGCGCTCGGGTCCGAGCAGGGTTGGGTTCAACTTGACCCATGTGTGAACGCCCACGTCCTCGAGAAGGTAGCGGGCGATGCGCTCGATTTCGGCGGGCGGGCAGCCGTGCATGGTCGAGAGAGTGACGTGGTCCGAGAGACAGGCCGGAATAGGAAGGTCCCGGATGGGGGGCCAGACGGAGGCCACCGCGTCGATTGCTGCCGGGAGGGCGGCGCTTGCATCGCGAATGGAAGCAATGAAATGCTGGACTCTGGGGCTCGAAAGACCCTCGAGGTTGTACCCCGCGCTCATGGCGAAGAGCATTCCCGGCTCTTTGAGGCCCATTTTTGCCGCGAGGGCGTGAACGAGAACCCAGGCTTTTAGATACTCGTCAAAAGACTCTTCGAGCTTGAGTTCCTGGGACCACTCGCAGTTATAGGTTTCGTCGGCCGAGTCGATGCAGGGTCTGCTGACCTCGAGTTCGTCGAGAATCTGAACGGTCTTCAGCTCGATGAACCGGGCACCACAAAACCAGGCAGCCACGATGTTCTGCGCGAGTTGGCTGTGGGGCCCGGCCGCGACCCCGAGCGGCGCGGCGAGCCTCTTCCCCAGAACAATCGAGGAGAACCGTGGATCGACCGTCGCGAAGTTGGCCTTCGGTATCCCAAGAACCGTCTGCCTGGAATCGAGTTCACCAAACACCCATCGGGCCAGAACTTCGAGAGGCAGGGGGCGGAAGGCTTTTTCCATCGTGCTCTTCTCCTCGGGGAATTCACCTTTTCACGAGGCAGGAGGGAAACCGGGGGGCGTTTTTCTACTTTGCCGCAAACACGCTTGGGAAGCGCGCAAGAAACGCCGCGCAGTGCTGGAGTTCCCGGGTGTCCAGACACTCGCCGATCTTGTGAGTGTTCTGTTCGATCCCGGGGCCGAACCCAAACATGGCCGGGTATTTGTAATGCTCTCCGATGATCCAGTCTTTCCCCTCGGCACCCGGGATTTTCGCATCGCTGGGGACCGGGAAGCCGACACCGTCCGTCGAAAAGACCCAACGCTCCACACGCGGTTCACTGGTGAGCACGCCGCCCTCGCCTATTTTCCCGTCCACGTGGGGACCGACAACGCCCCGGTAGGTCGAAACGGCAGCCTGAATGGCCGGATGCTCCTCGGGGGTCACCCATCCCAGATAGATCTGCGGGTTGTTCAGAACGAACCCCTTCCAGCTGGCATCCGAGTAAACCGGAACGCTCACGTCAACCTTGAGGCCCGCCTTACGCGCGGCGGCAACGGCGGGGAGCCGTTCGATGTCCGCCACGGATTGCTCGGGAGTCTCCCCGATGGTCAGCCGCCGGTCGAACCGAAACACCAGCCGCTCGGGCACGGCGCAGTCGCTGGGCGTGTCGAGGCGTGCCCAGGACGCTGTGCGTGTTCCATGGCCCAGGAAGGGGTCATCAAGGAAACCATCCCGCCGCTCGTAGGCGTCAGCCGCTTCCTTGACAATGGCGCCACCATACTCGAACGGGTTCAGGCCTTCCCATGGCATCGAGCCGTGGCAGGACTTCCCGGTCACCGAAACCTCGATCTGCATGCGCCCTCTCTGGCCACGGTAAATGCCAAGAGCCCCGCGCCTGGAACATCCCGTTCCGTCCGTGAGGATGACAACATCAGGGACGACTTCCGGGGGAGCCGTGGGAAAGACCTCCCGGTTGAGGTACATCGGGCCGGCGCCGTCGTTATCTTCCTCGCAAGCCGTGCCGTAGGAGAAAACGATGGCTCCCGTCAGCGCCCCCTCGCCCGTCAGTTCGACCAGGATCTTCGTTGCGATTGCGGCCGAAATGACGCCCCCCAGTTGATCGGCGGACCCGCGTCCGAAGATGAGGTGGTCCCACTCCGATTCCGGCGGAACCCAGCCCAGCTCCTTCTTGAGGAAGTCTCTGTTAATCCGTGACTTATCAATCAGACCGTTGTAACAGTCGACGCCGCCCACCTTTTCTTTCCACTGAGAGCGCAGGGCACGGACGGTGTCGGTGTGTCCGTCTATATAGATGACCTTCTTCCTGGAAGACTCGATACCGTCATCTGGATCCTCGACCCGCCAGACGAGGTTGCCAAAGCCGTCAAAGAAGACATCCTCGGCGTTCCTCACTGCCTTGATCTCGATGATCTTCTTTCGCAGGTACTCGAGCCGCGGGAATTCGTGGTTAGAGAGACCGCAGAGCGGGTCACCTCCCTGATCGAGGGGCTTCTCAACATGGTCTGCCGGGATGCGAATGGCCTCGGCGAGCATCTCCTTGGCGAGTGGCAGGTACTTGGCGGCAAGTTCGGCGATGCGTGTATCCAGATTTGTCATCTCATCCTCCAATTCCGGAAAACACCGTGTGGTTGTTTCTTTGGAAACCGGGGAGCTTTTGGCTCCGGTGTGTGAATGGGAGTGCTCCCTCTCCCTCCACACGGTGAACATAGAGTTGACGACAAGTAAAGTCAATAATTTTTTTGTTAAGCAGAAAAATAATTTTCAAGCGTGTGATTAAATGATACGAGGGTTGAGGTCGGCCGGGGAATCGATGTCCAAGAGAATCCCGGGGTCATCGCACTCGACGAGGTCTATCTCCGGCTGGTGACGTGCCAGAACGGACCGTGCGCCCTCATCTCCCGTGAGCGCCATGAGTTCTGGCAGGAGGATTTTGTTAAATCCGACGGGATGGCCTCGTCTTCCGCGAAGAATGGGTGCGGCGATGAGGGCTCCTGCGCGAAGCCGGGCCGTGATGCGCGCGACGGTTTGAGGGCGTACGAAGGGCATATCTGCCAGAGCAATCACCCAGCCGGAGGCAAGGGGTTCTTCCGCCACGCCATGGGCGAGGCTGGCCCCCATTCCGTCTTTCGCGCCGGGGAACACGCTGATTCTGACGTCCTCATGGGTGAGAAGTTCCAATAGTTCCGGGTTTCCGGGGCGAACCACGGCAAGCGCCCGGTCGACCGCGGGGCGCAGGGACCGGGCGGAAGAAGTGGCGACCGCGCCAAGGCCAGGGATGACAGCCAGTAGTTTGTCCTCACCGAAACGAGACGAACTCCCGGCGGCGAGCAGTATTCCGATGATCATGAGTTCGTTCCCCGAAGGGATCGATCAGAGGTGACAGCTGTCTTCAATCTCGATCCGCGAGGAGAAGACCCATTCCCGAAAGATCCGGAAGTCGCCGGGAGGATCCCCGGCTGAGCGCTCGCGTCCCAAACCGCCACTCGTTCTGAGAGAGCCAGCCGTCGATGAAGCTTCGGCTGCCCAGAATCACTCCTTCGGAGAGGTATCGGATCCGGTGCCCGAGGGCCGTTCCAGCGGGAAGATGCCCTCGTGTAGTCTCCACGGCTTTCATCTCTTCTCTCGTGAAGCCCTTGCGAACGGAAGATTCCTCCCCCGTTGCATACAGGAGCCGCCGGTATTCAGAATGTATCTCTTTCCACGAGATTAATTCCCCGTGCACGAGGCTGCTGAGCCCAGAACGGGCCGATTCCCCGCCCCCAACGGCTTCGCCATAGCCGCAGAAACGGTAGTCAGCTGGGTCGGTGGCGATACCGGCGCGGATAGGGTTCAGATCGATGTAGAGGGCCATCGTGAGAAGGGCGCTCTCCTCGCCTTCCACGATGATGCTGCGGAAGCGTTCTTCCCAGAGGGTCCCTTTTCGGTTGTTGTTCCGGTTGTAGAAGGTGCTGAAGCGCTGTTTGAGGGACTTCATGAAGTTCGAGAGGTTCCACATCCGGCGTGCGAACGAATCCAGACGCTTCTGGGCGAGATCTGGAAGACCAGCCTCGCGAAAGGTGTCAAGGTCTTTCCGCAGGCCGATAACGAACTTCACCGGGTAAAGAGCGGCCACGCGAGAGAGAACCTCGTCCTCCGTAAGTTCCTTCGGCTTAGGAACTTCGACGAGGACATGGAAGTGGTTAGACATGATGCAGTAGGTCAAGACCCGAATCCCGTAGAAAATCTCGCACTGCATCAAGATCTTCCGGAAGACCTCCTTTTCGGGATCGCCCATCACAAACCGTCGGTCGACGACGCGGGAGAGGCAGTGAAAGAACCCCACATGCGACCCTTCAACTGGAAATGCACGTGCCCGTCTCACACAAGGAGTCTACCACAATAATCACAATAATTACCTGTCCCTTCTCGCATTCGTACCCGTGAGATACTTTCATTCACATGCAGGCCAGGCAAAAGGCCATGGGGCCCCAAGAGCAGAAGTGAAAATTACCGCTGAACCTGGAAAGCTGCCGGATGCGGCTCCATTCGGCAGCGAGCCGAAGATAAGGCGAGCCTCCTTCGTCGTCCTTCTCCTTCTCACCGTCGCGATCGGGGCAGAATTGCAAGCAAGGGACTTCAACGTCGAGCGGGCTTATTTGGAGGACCAATCCCGCCAACTCACACTTTCCCAAGTCCAGAAGATGCCATTCCGCGTTTACGCGGGCATTCTGTCAAGGGGCTACGGCCCTTCCGTCCTGTGGCTCCGCCTCAAGCTTGATCCGGGCGCCGGTCTCGTTGACGATGCTCGTCCGGGATCGGGTGATCTCATCCTGCGGGTACTTCCGGGTTATCTCGATGAGATCCGGCTCTTCGATTCAGCTAATTCCCTTGGGTCCCGCGTTACTGGAGATCGTTACAGACCGGACCCCAATGGATACCCTTCGCTCGATCTCAACTTCGTCCTCTCTCGCGGGAGCGGGTCACGATACGTCTGGCTTCGGATAGCCACCACTAGCACCCGTTTGCTTCGTGTCGAGGCCACATCCTACCCCGTGGCGCTCAGGGCCGACCGCACGAAGGAATTCCTGAGTACGGGGTACCTGGCACTCCTCTTGCTGACGGTGCTCTGGGCTGGGGCGAAATTGTTTCTGGCGCGCGACAGGGTCATCGAAGTCTTTCTCTTCCAGCAGACCATCATCATTCTCTGGTCTTCCGCTCAACTCGGCTATTTCCGGGTTCTGTTGGGTCCCCTGCTTCCCGAGGGCTTCCTGGATATCGCAACGAGCCTCCTCGTCGTCAGTTCAACCAGTGCAACGATCCTGTTCGACATCGGCCTGCTGCGCGAGTACCGGCCGCCTGCATGGTCGATGCGCTCACTCAAGTCACTTCTGGTGTTCTACCCCATCGAGATCGCCCTCTTGATGTCTGATCACGCATGGATTGCCCTCAAGCTGAATGCTGCCACAGCCCTGATCCTGGGATTCCTGGTTGTCACAGCAGCGGCGCTGGCGAAACCGGGGACAGGGGAGGACCGCCCCGCGATACCCAAAGCGATCCTCGTATCGGTTCTCGGAGCCATTGTTGTTGTTATCGTTCTGACAATCCTCGCTCTTTTGGGTGTCGCCGCCCCCACGGACTTGGTCCTCAACGGCACCTATGTGCACGGCCTGACGACGGGTATTCTGATGATCGGTTTTCTCGAGATTCGGGCATTTCGAATGAAGAAGAGGCAGGATGCTGCCTTGCGCGCTTCCGAACAGCGCTGGGGATTCGCCCTCGAAGGAAGTGGCGACGGAGTTTGGGATTGGAATCCCGTCACCAACGCAGTGTTTTATTCAGAGCGATTCAATGCGCTTTTGGGCCACGAAGAGGATCCGCTCCCGCCAAACCACCAGGAGTGGATGACCAGAATTCATCCAGACGATGTGGAACTTGTTGAAGCGAGTGTCCAGACACATCTCGCCGGCGGATCGGCCAGCTGCAAGTCCGAGCACCGTATCCGCTGTAAAGACGGGACTTACCACTGGTTTTCCGCCAGGGGCCTCCTCGTTGAAAGAGACGACGAAGGCCAGCCTCTCAGGATGATAGGGACCCTGCGCGATATCACGGCCCGCAAGGAGGCGGAGGTCGAGTTGCGCGAGAGCCGTGACCGCCTGGCAGCCGCAAACCTCGAACTCGCCCAGGCGGCGAAAATGAAGAACGAACTTCTGGCCAGCGTCAGCCACGAGCTGAGAACCCCTCTGGGAGCTGTTCTGGGAATGGCCAGCCTCCTGCACGAACACCCTCCCGAAGCGCTTCCCCCTGACGCGCGTGCTCAGATTGAACTCATCGATGTCAGCGGCAGAGAATTGCTTGGCCTCATCAACGATGTCATCGACGTGGCCCGTTTCGACGCTGGCAAGATTGATGTCGAGTTCGGCCCTTGCCTCGTCTCAGAAGCGGCCGAGGCCGCCGCGCGGCGGTTCAAATTCGCGGCCCTCGAAAAACGGCAGCGGATCTCTGTTTCCGTGATCCCGCCTGGCATCGTGCTGGAGACGGACGGAGAGCGCCTGACGCAACTCCTTCGTTGCCTCATCAGCAACGCTATCAAATTCACCCCGGATGGAGGGAAGGCCGGAATCGATATCGTTGGAGACAGGGAATCAGGCTCGGTGCAGATCACAGTCTGGGACACCGGCATCGGGATTCCGCCTGACAAGCATGAGCAGATTTTCGAGCTTCTGGATCGACTCGATACAGGAAGGGAGCGCTCCTACTCAGGACTGGGGCTCGGGCTTCCACTGGTTCGCCGAATCTCGCATCTCCTCGGCGGGAAAATGAGAGTTGAGAGCGTCCCTGGCCAGGGAAGCCGATTCATCCTGGAGCTGCCGTGGCCGTCTCGCGAGGTCTCAGTATGCGGCGGAGACACTCCGGAGGCTCTCCAGCAGGGCTCTCACGACTTGATCGTCGTTCAGGATCACTGACTCCACCGAGTGCCTTCGCCCGTTCCAAGAGAGATCAGAGTGATAATCGCCACTCCTTGTATGCGGATTCCCCAACAACTTCTGGCCGCACTTTTCGTTCTGGTCTTCTTGCCAGCACAAGCCACTGCTCAAGAAGAGGTTAGAAGACGAGGAACGCCAGACTCGAGAGGGAGGCCCGTCTTTGTAAGCTCAGGGAGCGCCCTGTCGAGCGTTCCCGGCCGTCAACCGGACACACTTCTTGCGGAAGACGACACGAACCCCGGCCGGGCGTTTTCGCTCTTTGGTTCCTCGCCAGCGCATCAGTTGATCGGGGAAGGCGGGGACCGGGCGCTCTCTCTTGGCCTCGCGGATCCCTTGACCGAATCAAAGGCCGGACCAAGCCTCCCGCCGCTCATCCCTCCGGCCACTTCTTCAATCTCACCGGCTCCGATCGGCGTTGCACCGCCGGCAGATCAGCTCCCGCCCCGATTGCAGGGACTCCGAAACGAAGGCAAACCATTCATGAAGAAGGCCCTGCGTGCTGAAGCCATTATGGGGGGCACGGTCCTGGCAAGCGGCGTGATCCTCCTGGCCATGCCCAGGAGCTTCACAAAATGGGATGAGTCCCCGCTGGATGACGCCTGGGGAAACTTGAAGGAAGCTTGGACCCAGGGCCCCGTCTGGGACCAGGACATCTTTTTTCATAATTACATAGGGCACCCGTACGCCGGTTCTCTTTACTACAACATGGTTCGTAGCCAGGGCGCGACTCGCCGTCAGAGCTTTTACTTTGCACTCTTCCAGAGCACTCTCTGGGAATGCGTGTTCGAGGCCGTGGCCGAACGCCCGAGCATCCAGGATCTCATCCTTACCCCGGTCGGCGGGGCTCTTGTTGGCGAGCTGTTTCACAGTCTGACGCTCAAAATTCTCAGGGACGGGCGGGCGAATTTCTTCGAGAAGATTCTCGTCACCTTGATGAACCCCTCCTACGTGATCAACAACGGCTACCGTTCGCCGGAAAGCCCCGTCTTTCCCTGAGTCCGCGGACCGTATGAAGACGTCCCTGGCACTCGCCGGTCTCATCGTTCTACTTTCCAGCCTTCCGGTCCGCGCAGAGGAACCTGGTTTCCCTCCGGTACCCGGTACCCGCTCGCTTTTTCTGCTTGATCTCCCCTTCCATCATCTGGCCCCCCTGAACGCACCTTCTCGCCCCGGGTTCTCCATCTCAGCACGTTCCACCCATGCCAACACCTTCTCGCATACCTGGCATCCCAGGGCGATCCACGAGGAGTTCTCTCGGCTCGGACAGGCTTTCATTCGGGAAGAGGCCGAGGAACTTCACCTCAGGCACCCGGAAGACAACATGGGTTTCATTGATGGCGAAGTGACACGATTCGCTCTCGAATTGAAGTGGGCCTTTTCCCGGCACTGGTGGGTCGCGGCAGAGGTCCCCTATATCTCCTTTTCTGCCATCTCCTCGGATTCATTCGTCGAGAAATTCCACGAGTTGCTTTCAATAGCAGACGCGCAGCGGCTCGCGTTTCCCCGTTCGCAACTCGCCGTCATGCTTCAGAATTCCCAAGGGGCTCTTCAATACACGAGTGGGTCACCGGGCGATGGCCTTGGCGATGCCGTCCTTTCAGGGGGATTCACGAAAGACCTCTCGCACAGGGCATCCCTTTCTGTCGGAGTGAGCCTGAAACTCCCCACTGGCGAAGCTGGCACCTTGAAGGGCTCTGGCTCGCTGGATGCCGGTCTTCAAGCTGCTCTCTCCTACCAGTTCGGCGGATGCGATCAGTTCATGGCCCGGCTGGAACCTGGCGTCGTCTTTCCAGGCTCCTTCCAGGGGAACCACCTTCTCGCCTTCGACTCTGCCCCGTTCGGGCGGATCCTGGCCGCCCTGCAAGCGCGGGTTCTCGGACAGACCATCCTCTCATTCGGCATTGTCTTTGAGGGGAGTCCCCTCCGAAAGGAAGATGCGGGAGACCGCAGCCGGGCGAGTCTCGACGTTCTTCTGGGTCTAACGCAGACGCTCTCGCAACACGTATCCCTGGAATTCTCCATGGTGGAGAACTACCCGCCTCTGGGGGACTCCATCGACTTTGCCGCCGGGCTGGCACTCAGGTATCAGTACTGAAGGCTTTTCCCGGGGTTCTCGAGGTCCGGTTTCTTCATGCGGTCGAGTGCTAACGCGCCAGCCCGTAGCGCACCCTCAGAATTTCCTCTTCTCGCTTCAGGGCCTCTGACCTCGTTCTCAGGGCGGTTGCCTGGCTTGTGATCTCGACGAGCAGGGCGGCCGGATCGGCTGACCCGGTGACCATCTTGAGCGTCCGAAGCATGTCAAGCGCGCTCTCTGCGCTGGCGACGGTCTCGCGGTAGTGGGCGGCACACGGAGGCGGCGGCGAGACTGCCAGAAGGCGTTCCCTGGCTCCCTCCAATTGTCCAACCAACGCGTCCAGACTGGAACTATCACCCTTGGCCAGGGCGGCCGCCATCTCATTCGCCATGGTGTCTGGACTCCCCGTCAACCCTGCCGGTTGAATCTGATCGAGCGACGAGAAATACGCCTCGACCGACCGGCGCTCAGGGTCCTGCGCGGGCTCAGTTTCTTTTATTGCCTGTCCCTGTACAGGCGCCTGTGGAGACGGTACAGGCGGTGCAACGAATGGATCCCGCGGCAACGCCACCGCCATGGACCCGGGTTCAGGGGAAGAACCCGGATACCCCGTCCGAGGCTGCGCCTCGCCACCCTGGGTTCGAACCCATCCGGGACCTTCTCTTGGCGCTGTCGCACGGCCCAGAAGAAACGCCACTGCGAAGAGCGATGTCAAGGTAGACCCCGCCAGAGCTGCGAGGAGCCCCTTACTGATGCTAACGTTTCCCATCTTTCTCGCCAAATCGTTTCCGAAAACTCACGCGCCTTTGACTCAACCCTTTCTGCGGAGAACGACCAAAGTCTTGTCATCTGTGGGCCGGCCCCCTTCCTCAAAAGCCGTCACACTCTTCAGGAGCCTGTCGATAACCTCGGATGCCGTGCGGTCCGCAAGACTCCCTGCCAGATCGGCCAGGCGGGTGAGGCCGAACTGTTCCTGGTTCGGGGCCGACGCCTCCGTCAGGCCGTCCGTGTAAAGAACCAGCGTGGAACACGCGTCGAGAGCTGTCTCGGCTTCCGTCCACTTCTCTTCCGGAAACACGCCGATGGGCGGCCCGGTAGCCTCCAGGAGTTCAACTTGGCCTTCCCGGATGACGAGTGGCGGATTGTGACCGGCGTTGACGAATCGCAGCCGCCCGGTCGCCGGGGAGTAACACCCGAAAAAGAAGGTGATGAACTTCTCACCGCCCGTCAGATCGCAGATCAGGCGATTCAACTGCTCCGCAAGGCGGGCCGGACTCTCGTCGAGAGGGGCTGCAACTCGAAGCGCGGCCTGCAGACTCGACATGACGATGGCCGCGGCGACTCCCTTCCCTGAAACGTCGGCGATAGCCACTCCGAGGTCACCCGACGGGAGCTTCAGGAAGTCGTAAGCATCCCCGCCCACTTCATAACAGGCAACGTTTGCAGCCGCGATTTCGGCTGCCGGAATCCCACGGGGTGGATCGGGGAAGAGACGTTTCTGAATCTGCCGTCCGAGCCCGAGTTCCCGTTTCATTCGGTCCTTCTCGAGAAGGCTGAGGTGAAGTGTGGCGTTTTCCATGCCGATGGCGACATGCTCCGAGACGAGTTCCAGAAACTCGAGATCGGCCTCGCCAAACTCTCCCACCTTCTTGTTGAGGAGCTGAAGGACTCCAATGATGCGATGCACCCGGTTCCGGATGGGGACGCAGAGAATAGAGCGTGTTCGGTAGCCCGAGCGCCGGTCGATGGAGGGTTCGAAGCGCGGGTCGGCATGCGCGTCGTGAACGATCACGGTCTCGCCCGTTGCCGCCACCATGCCAGCGATTCCGCGGCCCATTGGCAGCCGGATCTCGGAAACATCGCCCTCCGCCGGGATCCTCGCCCAGATCTCCCCTTTTGCATCATCCACGAAAAAGAGGGTCCCTCGTTCCACTCCCAGTTGCTCGCAAGCGAGAGAGACGATCGTGGAGAACAGGACTGACGGCTCAATAGACGAGTTGATCAGCTTGGAGGCATCGACAAGGACACGGAGTCTTTCGAGTTCCTTGTCCCTCGCATCCGGCGGCGGGCACTCGGCAGTCATGTTGAGTAGGTTACCGCCTGACACACGTGAGCGCGAGCCGGCACCCCAGGAATGCTCGCCAGGAAGGTTCGGCCTCCCAGAAACGCCCGCTGATGGAATAAGTGAAACCCTGAATGGAAATCTCCTAAAATGGATGGTCCGGTTGAGACATCGAAACCCCTCATCTCTAACTGCCTGGTCATCGGACACCATTTCTCGCGTTCAGATGCGGCTGGATGCCGTAAGCGTCCAGTTCCGAAAAGGTAAACGGCCCGGGGCGCGGAAGCAACAGACTCCCGGGCTTCATGAAGGAGGAGTCATGCCAAGGAGGGTTTTCACAACGGTTGGGGTCGCCCTTTTCATCCTGCTCGGCCTCACCTTGCCCGCGTGGGGGCAAGGGACGGTGTCTGGCCGTCTGCAGGGAATCCTCAAGGACTCCGCGGGAGGCGTGCTGCCAGGGGTCACCGTTACGATCTATTCAGAGGCGCTCGTCAAGGGCCGCCTGGCGGCCGTCACGGATTCTCGGGGCGTCTACCGTTTCCCGTCGCTTCCGCCGGGCAGCTACACGGTTGAGGCGGAACTCACGGGTTTCAAGAAATCCAGACAAGAGAACATTAGGGTGAGCCTGGGTCAATCGCTGGCGGTGGACCTGACGATGAGCCTGGAGTCGGTGAAGACGGAGGTCGTGGTGACGGGCGAGGCACCACTCGTCAGCGTCGTCGCGAATTCGGTCTCTGCCAACTTCGGCAAGGAATTCCTCGAAAAACAACCGCTCCCCCGTAATTTCTACAACATCGTGAGGTCGGCCCCTGGAGTAAATGTCGACGCTCTCGCGTCGAGTGGCAGCGCGGTGCTAGCTTACGGCGGCACGCAGGAGCGTCAGAATGCCTTCACTCTGGACGGAGTCAACGTCGCCGACTCCGGCTCTGGCGCGCACTGGATTCTCCCCAGTATTCAGTGGATGGAGGAAGTCCAGGTCGGCGGCCTTGGCGCAAATGCTGAGTACGGCGGCTACACCGGCGGCGTCATCAACGGCGTTACCAAGTCTGGCGGTAACGAGTTCCACGGAGATATCGAGGTCTATTACCAGCCAGAGGATTTCACCTCAGACAACACTCCCGACACTCCCGACGACACTTTCAAATTTGAAAACTACGCCGTGAGCATTGGTGGTCCCATCGCCAGGGACAAGATCTGGTTCTTCGCATCCGGTGAGTACTGGCACCAGGAGACAACTCCGTACGGGGCGCTCGATACGTCCGACAGAAAGATCCCGCGTTTCCTGGGCAAGGTCACGTTCCAGCCCAACGAAAAACACCGGGTCTCGCTGATGGGCGAGTATGACGGCGTCACGAACGACCGGCGTGGAGTCAGTTCCACCGTGCTGGCAGAGGCCACGCGTAAGCAAGATGCCCCCGGCGTTTCTTTTGCCCTGAACTGGGAGTGGCTTGTCAGTTCCAGCAACTTTCTGAATTTCAAACTAACGGGTTACGACGGGCGGGATGACTACATTCCCTATGGCGGCACGAGCCTGAACGGAAGGGTCGAATACGGCCTTACCGACATCGAGTGGCAGAACGCACAAATGCAGGACTTGAGCCACCGGCACAGCGTAACCGCCGATGTTTCATGGAGTCTGTTCGCCGATGGCCTCTTCGGGAAGAACGACTCCCACTCATTCAAGTTTGGCGCCCTCTTCGAGGATGCCTCGGCGTCGGACGTCTGGCGGCGCAACGGCGGTTTCACCTATTACGACGACGCCAGCCTCTGCCCCGGTGACACCGAGGAAGAACAGCTCGAGAACTACTACAAGAATCCCGCTTGCGGGCCCTACTTCATCGAACGTGGTTACGGCGAGTACGATTCGCACGGACAGCAGAACGGTTACATCTTCTATGCACAAGATTCGATGCGGCTCAACAGGGTCACCATCAACGCCGGTCTTCGCCTTACCAACTACAAGGCTGGGTGGAGAGAAGGCTTCGGAAACGAGTCCGTCTATGACGAGACTTTCGTGGATCCGCGCATCGGTTTCGTATGGGATGTCTTCGGAAACGCCCGTTCCGCGGTGAAGGCGCACTGGGGCCGTTACCACTCTGGCATGTTCTTCTACCTCTACGACCGCGAGGTCTCCGGACACGCGGCGATTCCTGACCAGGATTGTTACTGGAATGAAGACACGGGCGGATACACGGACTGCGACGACCCGACCGTGATCGCGGCTCCGATGGGAGCCGTGGACCACCCGTACGTGGACGAGGCCCTTCTGACGTTCGAACACCAGATCAGCTCCGACATTTCTCTCGGCGTCGATCTCGTGGACCGGCGGTTCCGGAGCTTCATGGCAATGGTCAATACGAACAACGATTACACCTTGATCACGGCCACCGGTAATCCACTCACCGGCGGAACGCTTCCCATCTACAACCTGGAATCCGAACCCAACTTCCTTTTAACGACCAGCAACGGCGCCTACCGCGACTATCAGGCAGCCATCCTGCGCTTCGAGAAGCGCTACTCTCATGGATGGCAGCTCCGCTCGTCACTCGTTCTCGCCGACCTCAAGGGAAACATTTCAAGCAATTCCGGGTACGCCTCTGACTGGGAAGACGTTAACGGACAGACAAACAACGACGGCAGGCTCGCTCTTTCATACAGCAAGTGGGAGTTCAAGCTGGGAGGCTCGGTGGATCTTCCCCTGGGATTCGTGGCCAGCGGCCAGTACACCTACCTCTCCGGCCAATACTGGACGCCCTACGTGCGCATTTCGGGTCTCGACTACAACTCGAGCACTGGCAGGGACATCACTCTCGTCTCGCGCGGGTCCGAGCAGTTTGACGACCGGCACCTCCTGGACCTTCGCCTGGCATGGGCCAAGAAGTTCGCGGAAGCCATCCGGCTGGAGCTTTCCCTAGAGGTCTTCAACCTGTTGAACCGCGATACTGTCCTCGACAACTACAACCGCTGGGGCACCTACCGGATTTCCAGACAAACATGGAGTAACCGTTCAGGTAGGTGGGAAAGGGGAAGGCTCCTGAGGGGTTGGAAGAAGGG
>JADHED010000437.1_pt1 | contig 50664 bp, 38 predicted proteins | sample 8952041 | NCBI WGS metagenome assembly JADHED01 (sample SAMN16124423, study PRJNA663239) | bioreactor sludge metagenome | isolation source: sludge (control) | place: India:Bengaluru | collected 2018-09-08 | reverse complement strand
GTGGACGGGATCATCGAGGACATCCGCCAGGCTGCCCGCCGTCTGGTGGAGAGCGCGCCTCCCTAGGGTCGAGGCGCTACCGACGCTTTGTGGGATCGACAGGCGCTTCGGTCCGGAGTGACCGTTGGCCGTGGTGGGCGCGGACACCGACTGGTCACTTCAGATCGAGGGCGTACCGGGAGCCTGCCTCCCCGGCAGACCCACGTTCCGCTCCAGGTCTGCCGGCCCCAGTGACTTCCCGGCCGAGTCCCGTTGCTGCAGACCTGCGGCTTCCGACGCTCCGTTGGACGCTCCGTGAAACGACTGCCCTACATCCGAATTCGCGCTGCTCAGAGACTTCGACCCGACGGAACCCGCGTCACGAGCGGCCTTTGCGGCGGGAGGGAGTTGGTCGGGGCGAGAGGATTCGAACCTCCGACCTTCTGAACCCCATTCAGACGCGCTATCCAAACTGCGCCACGCCCCGACCAGGACGTACCGGGAATGGGGTACGCGCGGCCTTGCGACCGCGGGGGGAGTCTAGCCCGGCGCGGCGGGGGAGACAAGGTTTCGGTTCCGGTCGGGTGCGGGGAACCGGACGGCCTTGACCGGTTGGTGACGGGGGTGGGTAGGATGTGCCGGTCCAGTGTCCTGGTTGGAGGACTGCCCGATGAGAACCGCGTTCCTGCTGGCTTCCCTCGTCGTGTCCGTCACGTCAGCCCTGCTCCTCGCCGCGCCCGCGGCCAGCGCGCTCGAGGACCTCTCGCCGGCGCTGCCCGAGGAGACGGCCATCTACGCCCGTTGCGCCGGCCTGGAGGCGCTCCTCGCCGAGATCGGCGGGTCGAAGCTCCTCACTGACGGCGCCCACGTCCGCGGCGCCCTCGAGGCCATGCTCGCGCAGGCGTGGCCGGCGCTGCAGTCGGAGACCGGCATCCCGGTCGAGAAGTGGAAGGACCTCGTCGGCTCCATCAAGGGCGCCCACGCGGCGCTGTTCGGCGTCGGCCAGCGCGGGTCGGACCTCGACATGGTCTTCGCCGTGGAGACCGCGAAGCCCGATCTCGCCGCCGAGATCCTCGAGGCCCTCTTCGGCGAACGATCGACCTTCGCCGGGGAGGTCGGCGGCGCCCGCGTCATGTCCGTGCCGCTGGAAGAGGACGTGAGCCTGTACTACGCCGTCCGCGGCGGTCTCGTCGCCGGGGCCTTCCGCGCCGACCGCATCACCGCCTTCCTCAAGGCCCTCGAGGCGGCCCCCGAGCGCAGCCTCGCCACGAGCGCCGCCTACCGCGCCGCCGCGCTTCCCGCCGGCCCGGAGACCGCCTTCGCCCTCTACGCCGACGGGAAGCACGGCCTCGATATGTTCCGGCAGACCCTTGGCGAGTACGACGCCCGCGACTACGAGGAGATGAACCGCGTCCTGCAGTTCGACCTGATGCAGGCCGGCAGCGTCGTCGCCGGCGGCGGCCTCACCCGCGCCCGCGTACTCATGGACGAGGGCCACCGATTCGCCACCGCCCTGCGCGGCTCCCCCGGCCCGCTCGCCCTCTCCGCCTTTGCCCCCGAGGACACGATGCTCATGCTCGTGGACTCCGGGCCGGTGGAGAAGAAGGCCGTGGCGATGAAGACCGTCCTCTCGGACCAGGAGTTCCTCGGCCGCGACGCGGAGCAGTTCGGCAAGGGGATGGCCGAGGCGGAGGGCGCCCTCGGCTTCGGTTTCCTCGAGCTCGCCGCCGCCCTCGGCAACGAGTGGGCCCTGCTGTGGCCCCTCGACGCCGACACCGGCCGGATCGACGAGGACAACCTCGTGTTCGCCTTCCAGATCGGCGACCGGGAGAAGTTCGACGCGATCTTCGCGAAGTTCAGCGCCGGCGAGGCCTACAAGGAGATGGTGGGGGAGCAGGGCGCGCTCGTCCGGGAGCCCTACGCCGGCGTCGAGATCCTCCGCCCGCCGGTCGACGAGACCGAGGTCCCCTGCATGGCCGTCGTCGAGAACACGCTGCTCCTCGCCGCCGACCTGCCCTCCCTGAAAGCAGTCATCGACGCCAAGGCCTCCGGCCGCACGATGCTCGCCCGTGCCGGCGGCTTCCTTGCCGGCATGCCGGCCACCGCCTGCAAGATGGCGGCGCTGCAGGTCATGCCGGTGCTCATGGAGGAGCGCGAGTTCGTGCCGCTGCTCGACGCGGTCGCCCCCGGCGCGGCCTGGGTGCTCGCCCTCGACGAGGCCCCCGGCCGCCTCGAGGCGACCATGAACCAGTCGCTGCCCGCGCTCTTCGGCATGCTCCTCGCCGGGGAGGCCCTCATGGAGGAGACGCGGGACGCACGCCAGCAGTGCCTCGCCAACCTCCGCGCCATCCACGAGGCCGTCGGCCGCTACCGCGCGGAGCATGGCGAGGATCCGGCGAGCCTCGAGGCCCTCGTGTCGGAGGCCTTCCCGAAGGCCCGCCTCGTCTGCCCGTGCGAGGCGGGAGAGGGCGTGACCTGCTCCTACCACCTCGCGCCCCCGCCCGCCGGGGAGGAGGCCGGCGAGTGGGTGCTCCTCGCATGGTGCGGCAACCGCCGCCACGGCCGGCTCGCCGTCCGCCGCGGCGGGGACGCGTGGGAGATGAGCGAGCAGAGCTTCCTGCGCGACCTCGCGGAGGTCGGGCTCCGCGGGCGGTAGGAGGCGGGTCGCCGGCGGCGACCGGCGCCACCCGGTCCGCCTCGCCACGGCGCGCCCGGAGTCCATGGAAACCGCTGAGGCAAGGGTCGGCGTCAGCGACCGGCGTCAGTCCGCCTCGCCTTTCCCGGCCCGCAGCATGAGGGAGGTCACCGCGCGCTCGGGGCTCTTGCCCCGGAACAGCACGCGGTAGACCTCCTCCGTGATCGGCATCTCGAGGCCGATGCGGCGTGCCAGGGCGCGCGCGGACTTCGTGGTCGCCACGCCCTCCGCGACCTGCTCCATCGAGGCGAGGATGTCGGGGAGGCGCTCCCCGCGCCCGATCCGTTCGCCGACCGCCCGGTTGCGCGAGTGGCGGCTGTTGCACGTGGTGACGAGGTCGCCGATGCCGGCGAGTCCGGCGAACGTGGCCCGCGAGGCGCCCAGCGCCGCCCCGAGCCGCGCGATCTCCGCCATCCCGCGCGTCAGGATCGCCGCCCGCGCGTTGTCCCCGAAGCCGAGGCCGTCGGAGATGCCGGCGGCCACCGCGATCACGTTCTTCAGCGCGGCCGCCAGCTCCACGCCGACGAGGTCGCCGTTCGTGTAGACGCGCAGGCGGTCGCTGCTGAGCGTCGCCTGCACGGCCTTCGCGAGGGCGGTGTCGTCGCTCGCCGCCACCACCGCCGCGGGCAGGCCGCGGCCCACCTCCTCGGCGTGCGATGGACCCATGAGCGCGGCGAGGCCGCGCGGCCCCGCGACCTCCCGCAGGATCTCCGAGGGGCGCTTCAGCGTCCGGACCTCGATGCCCTTGCTCACGGAGAGGATCGGGGCGCCGCCGCTCCCGTCGCCCCGGAGGAGTCGCCGCCAGGTCGCCCGCAGGAACTGCGTCGGCACCGCGGAGACGACGAGGGCCGCGCCCTCCGAGGCCTCGGCGAAGTCCGCCGTCACCAGCACCCCGGCGGGCAGGCGCACCCCCGGCAGGTACTTCGGGTTCTCGCGCGAGCGGGCCGTCTCGCGGACGTAGTCCCCCTCCATGCCCCACAGGCGGACGGGGACGCCGCGCCGTGCCAGCGACACCGCGAGCGCCGTGCCCCAGCCGCCGTTCCCCGCCACCGCTACCGGCGTCAGCATGGCTAGGCCCCCTTCTTCCGCACGGCGCGGGTTTCGGTCCCCCGGAGCAGTCGCCCGATGTTCGCCCGGTGCTTCACGACGACGAGCGCGGCGATGGCCGCGAGGAGGAAGAACGTCGTGTCGAGGCCGCCGCCCGGCAGAAGGGCGCTCGCCGCCGGCAGGGCGACGGCGGCGCAGATCGACCCGAGCGAGACGTAGCGCGTCGGCAGGAACACGAGGAGGAACACGACGAACGCGATGCCCGCGGCGGGGGGGGCGATGCCGGTGACCGCGCCGGCCGCCGTCGCCACGCCCTTCCCGCCGCGGAACCGGAGGTACACCGGCCACACGTGGCCGGCGATGGCCGCCGCGCCGTAGAGCAGCCGGACCTCGTGCGGGGCGCCCAGGGCCCGCTGCGCGAGGAGCCCGAAGAGCAGTGCCGGCACGAGGCCCTTGAGGAAGTCCAGCGTGAAGATGACCGCGAACCACCGGGCGCCCAGCACCCGCGCGGCGTTCGTCGCCCCGAGGTTCCCCGAGCCCACCGTCCGCAGGTCCACGCCCCGGAGCGCCCGCACGATGAGGAACCCCGTGGGCACCGCCCCGAGGAGGTAGGAGACGAGCGGGAGGAGGCCGTACACGAGCGCGGGTTCGAGCACGCCGCGATTGTGCGTTCGCCGCGGGCGCCAGACCAGAATCGCCCGGCCGGCGCCTCTCCTCGGCGACGGCGCAGTCTGCCTCCGGGGCAGGGCGGGCTCCGTGCCGATGTCAGGCCGGTGGGGGGGCGATAGACCTCAGCAGGTCTTCCCTCATGCGCCGGAAGAAGTACCGGACGTTGGCCCACGGGACGTCCGTCCGCAGGTAGTCGGGGCGACCCTGAGACTCGATGAACCGGATCTGCGCGGCGAGGAGCAGCGGGTCGATGCCGGCATCCTTGCGGCGGCCGAGTTCGACGGCCTGCCGCGTGTCGATCCCCAGGTGCGGCAGGAGATAGTAGAGGTCGATGTAGTCCTTGGCATTCTCCCGCTGCATGAGGCGGCCCATCTTGTTGGAGGCGTCATCCGGGAGGGAGTCGAGCCACACGCAGCCGACACGCAGTTTCTCTCCGAGCATCACGGGCACGTCGAGAACCAGGTCCAGCTTCACCGTCTGCTGCCCCGCGTGGACCAGGAACTGGCACATCCGGATGTCCGTGCGCAGGGTTTCGAGCGCGCCCGCGTTCCCGAGGCTGGCGGGTCGGCGCAGAACGTCGCGTGCCGCATCGAACAACTCCTGACCCGCCGTGAACAGATCGACGTCCACGGAGGTTCGGTGGCCGAAGTCGTACTCGGCGAGGCACGTCCCCCCGGTCAGCCAGAGCCCCCGCCAGTCACGCAGACCGAAGAACGCGTCGATGATCCGCACGACCTCAGGGGCGACAACCCCGAGTCACTGCGGTCCAGAACTCGATCGCATCCTCCCAGGCGGCATGGAGACGCGGCCGCAGCCGAACGGATCGGAGCACTCTCCGCAGTCTCCCGAGCGGCACTGACCTGGTGACGAGCGGGGAGGGGAGCCGTTCGAGCACCCTCTCCCACGCCCACCGCGAGTCGGGGGAGTCGAGACCGGCCAGGAGGGCCGCGAACTTCCGGTTCGTCATCGACGGCCGGTCCCAGAACAGGCCGTGGTGCGCGAAGTCGATCCCTGTGAGCAGACCGGACCTGGCGGGAGGACGGTCCAGGGCCTCGACGAGCCGTGCGCAATGGTCCCGGTCCAGAATGACGAACCGGATCCGCCTTTCCCGGGCGTCCCGCACGACGAGAGGGCACTCCGACAGGCGCATCGTCCGCAGTCGACGCAGGCTCAGTTTCTGGAGCGCGGTCATCGAGATGACGCGGTCGGCGGGGATGCAGGCCGGGTCCGGAGGCGGGCACGCCGTGGCACTCACCGCCCGAAGTACAGGTGACAATCTACCGTAATGCATGATCGGAACCCCGGGCCCCTCGCGACTCCGACCCGGGGAGAGGTGACTGACCGCCGCGAGCCGGGCGACCTCCCGGTGGGCCGGGGATCCGGGGCCGGCTACTTCAGGCGCTGCAGCAGGAGCGCGCCGGCCGCGAAGGTCCCGGTGGCGAACTCGTCGCCGATGTACTCCACGAAACGGGTGCTGCTGCTCAGGTACCGGGAGAAGAACACCGCCTCCTCGCCGGGCCCGTAGGCCACCGCGCCCAGTCCCTCGTCCCCGCTTCCGCCCGAGGTCTCCTCCTCGGCGCCGACGAGGGTGAGTCCCCGCGGCCCCGAGGCGTCGGCATACCGGTGGCGCAGGGACATCGCCGGCGGCGTCCCCTCCGTGAAGGTCAGGAGGAAACGGTCGAGGTGCGCGGCGTGGACGGGCCGGACGTGGAACGTCTCGGCCGCGCTTTCCGAGAGCATCTGCTCCTCGCCCAGGACGAGGCCGAGGTCCGTCCGGTCCACCGCCAGCGCCCTCGCCGTCCGCGTCCCGTCGGCGCCCGCGATGCGGGTGAACGTGACGACGACGCGGTCCCCGGCGGCATCCACGGCCAGGGCCGGGTCGGCGAGGTCGTCCGCGCCGCCGGTGGCCACGACCTTCATCGCCCCCGGCGTCCCGAGGAGGACGTCGAGGCCGGCCTTGTCGTCGCCGGGCCGCGCGTTGAAAGCGAGCAGGACCCTGGCGCCGGCCTCGTCCCAGACGAGACCGGGATCCCCTTCGTGGTGCCTGCCGATGCCCGCCTCGACGAGGTCCCCCAGCACGTCGGTGACCGGGTCGAGCTCGCGCGTGAAGACGTTGTAGTCGTCGGTGGAGTAGAGCCCGCTCGTGTCGAACGCCTGCATCCACGCGATCTCCCACACGCCCCGCTGGCGGTCGAAGGCGACCGCGGGCCGGAAGTTGTCGAAATCCTCCAGGTACCACGGGGTGGCCGAGGCCGCCGGGAACGCCGTGTGGTCGCTGATCCGCCGGTTCGCCCCCACGACCGCGAGGTCCGAGGCCCGGAGTCGCTGCGCCATGACCTCCGCCAGCACCAGCGGGTCCTTGCCGTTCGGGTGGGGCTGTCCGTTCTGCGTCGGCGTGACGCGGAAGCACTCGCTCCACGCCACGAGGTACTCGTCGCGCGCCGGGTCCCAGCCGAGCGCGACGTCGCCCTTCGGGAAGTTCAGGGACCCGGTGCTCACCGACACCGCCGCCCCCAGCGGGGTGCCCAGGGCATCGGTCCGTTGGACGTTGACGGTGAAGGTCACCATCCAGCCCCGCGGATCCATGAGCATCCATCCGACGAGGTACTCGTTCCGGGTCTCGTTGTAGACCACCGCCACCGGAGCCTCCGCGGGCGGAACGAACGCCAGCACGGATGCCACGGAGCCGGGCCGGCCCACCGTGTGGAACGCGTCGGCGAGCCGGGCCGTCCGGCCGCCCGTGTACTCGATCTCGAGGTCCCAGACGGCCGGCATGGCGGCGCTGGTGTCGAACACGGCCCGCATCTCGCCGGGCGAGACGACCGTCACGTCCGTGCCCGGGAGCTTCGGGTCGGTGGGCGCGGAGCCCGCGAGGAGGCGGACCAGCGTGCCGGCCTCGAAACCGGCCCCGGTGATCGTCGCCTCCACCAGGAGCCCCCCGAGGTTGTCCGGCGGGTCCATCGCGAAGAGCGCCGGCGTGGCGCGGATCCCGAACGCGCCGAGAAGGTACGCCGGCTCCGCGCCGGGGCTCGTCAGCTCCACGTCCCAGGCGCCGACGGCGCGGCCCCGGAGGTCGAAGTCGGCCGTGATGCTGCCGGCGGCGACGACGGCGTTCTCGCCGGGGATCCGCTCGTCGCCGCGGCGCAGGGCGACGGCGGGACTCGACGCGGGGATGGTCCCGGCCACCCGGGCCCGGACGACCTCGGTGTCGTAGCCGAAGTCCGGGGAGATGGACCGCGGCTGCGGCGGGCCGGCGGTCACGGTGAAACACCGCTCGAGCCGCCCGAGGCCCTCGTCGGGGTTCAGGACTTCCACGTCGTAGAGGCCCGTGGCGAGGTGGCTCAGGTCGAGGTCGAACGACACCGTGTCGCCGTCCACCGTCACTTCGGCCGGGGGAACCGTCAGGGCGAACGGGTTCCTGACGAACCGGACCTCGGCGCCCGGCGTGGCGAAGGACGCCGAGAGGGTGACGGGCAGGACCTGGCCGGGGTCGCCGTGGTCCGGGTCGATCGAGACGAGCACCGGGTCCGCGATGACCCGGTCGGCATCGATGGTCCGCCGCTCGGGCTTCGCGACCTTCCACGAGGCCTTCACGAGGAAGGGCCCGTCGGCCCCCGCGGGGGAGGCGACGAGGAGTGTATACGTCCCCGCGAGCGGCAGCGGGACGGCGCGGAGGGAGAAACCGGCCTTCCCGGGCCTGACGTCGAGCACCACGACCGGATAGCCGTCCGGGCCGGTGAGGCCGGCGAACGTGGGGACCGCCCCGCCGTCCTTCGCCGCGGTGACCGCGATCGAGCCCACCGCGTCCCCGGGGACGAGGAGCTCGAACGCCGCGGGGTCGCCGCCGCCCTCGACCGCGCCCGATCCCGCGGCCTTCCGGGCGGGACGGCACCGGGCGGCGAGGGTGAACCCCCCGGTAGTCCCGCCGTCGCCCCGCACCTCGAACCACCGGCGGCCGGTCTCCGGGATGCGATACCCGGACAGGGCGACGCCATCCCCCCTCGGCGACTTCCGCATGGCGGCGGTCGCGGCGGCATCCTCGCGCCGGTCGGGGCCGAGCAGCACCAGGCGCGGATGCAGCGCGCCGCCGCGCTCCGCGGTCAGCGAGGCGTCGAGGATGGTCCCCTCGACGAGGAAGAACGGCAGCCTCCGGACCTCCCCCGGGGCGGTGAGCGAGCCGACGACGGTGTCCCCGCCGATCACGATCTCGTGGACCGGCGGGTCGACGGCGCCGGCCCGGGCGAGAGAGAAGAGGGCGAGCGGAAGCGCGAGGAGGAGGGCGGGGCGCATGGGAGCCTCCCGGCCGGTCGGCCCGCCGCCCCACGAGCGGAACCGGAGGCAGTCCCCGCGGGCCGCAACCGCCGTGCCGCGAGGAGCGAGCCCGCGGCGAGGGGGAACGCCCGCCTCCCCTGAAAACGGACATTGTCAGTCGTGAGCGCGAACGTATCGGCGGGAGAGGGCCCGGACGGTAGGATGCCGCGGACATGGCGCGGATCGGGATCGACACGGGGGGCACCTTCACCGACTTCCACTCCGTCGGCGGGGACGGCGTGCGCGTGCACAAGGTCCTGTCCACCCCCGACGACCCCGGGCGGGCGGTCCTGACGGGCCTCTCCGACCTCGGCGCGCTCGATTCGGGCGATCGCCTCGTCCACGGCACCACCGTGGCGACGAACGCGCTCCTCACCCGCTCCGGTGGCCCGGTGGCCTTCGTGACCACGAAGGGCTTCCGCGACGTGCTCGAGATCGGCCGACAGGACCGGCCGGACCTGTATGCGCTCTGCCCCTCCCGTCGAGCCCCCCTCGTCCCGCGCCGCCTCCGGTTCGAGGTCCCGGAGCGCCTCGCGGCCGACGGCCGCGTCCTCCTGCCGCTCGAACGCGCGGAGGTCGCCCGCCTCGCCCCCGCGCTCCGGCGCGCCGGCGTCGCCGCCGTCGCCGTCGGCTTCCTGCACTCCTACGCCGACCCGCGCCACGAGCGGTCCGCCGCCGCCGCGCTGCGCCGGGAGGGCTTCCACGTCTGCGCCTCCTCCGACGTCCTCTCGGAGTACCGGGAGTACGAGCGGTTCTCCACCGCCGTCGCCGACGCCTTCGTGGCGCCCGCGGTGTCACGCTATCTCTCCCGCCTCGCCCGGGCCGCGGGCGGCGCCCGCCTCGCCGTCATGCAGAGCAGCGGGGGCATCGTGTCCTGGCGCGCCGTGGCCCGGCGACCGTCCCGCACCGTCCTCTCCGGCCCCGCCGGCGGCGCCGTCGCCGCCCGGGACGCCGGGCGCTCCGCGGGCTTCCCCCGCGTGGTGTCCTTCGACATGGGGGGCACTTCCACCGACGTCTGCCTCATCGACGGGGCCCTCCGCCGCACGCGCGACCTGACCGTGGACGGCCTGCCCGTGGCGTTGCCGGCTCTCGACGTCCACACCGTGGGCGCCGGCGGCGGGTCGCTCGCCCGGGTGGATCTCGGCGGCGCCCTCGTGGTCGGCCCGGAGTCCGCCGGCGCCGATCCCGGCCCGGCCTGCTACGGGCGGGGCGGCCGCCGCGTCACCGTCACCGACGCCCACGTCGCCCTCGGCCTCCTGCCCCCGGACCGCTTCCTCGGCGGCCGCATGCGCCTCGTGCCGGAGGCCGTCGAGGAACCCCTCCGCCGCCTCGCCCGCGAGGCCGGTCTCTCGCCGCGCGAGGCCGCCCGCGGCGTGCTCCGGGTCTGCGAGGCGGGCATGGAGCGGGCGATCCGCACCGTCTCCCTCGCCCGCGGCCACGACCCCGCGGACTTCGCCCTCCTCGCCTTCGGCGGCGCGGGCGGCCTCCATGCCGCGTCGCTGGCCGCGTCGCTCGGCATGCCGCTGACGATCGTCCCGCCCGACCCGGGTTCCTTCTCCGCCCGCGGCATGGCGAGCGCGGACGTGGTGCAGGACGCGTCCGCCGCCCTCCTCGTCCCGCTCTCGCCCGGCGCCCGCCGCGCCATCCGCGCCGCCCGCGACCGCCTCGCCGCGCGCCTGCGGCGCTCGATGGCCGCCGAGGGCTTCCCCGCGCCGCGGTTCGCGACGACGCTCGACCTGCGCTACCGCGGCCAGTCCTTCGAGATCGAGGTGCCCGCCGCCGAGGACCTCGACCCCGCCGCGGCGCGGGCCGCCTTCGAGGAGGCCCACGAGCGTCTGTACCACGCGCGGCATCCCGCCCGCGAGGTGGAGGCGGTAGCCGTGCGCGTCACGGCCACGGGGGACGTCGACGCGCCCGCCCCGCCGCCGGTCCCCCGCGGCGGAGCGGACCCGGGGCGCGCCCACGAGGCGACCCGGCGGGCCGACCTCGGCCGGGGCGAGGAACCCGTGCCGTTCTTCGACCGCGGGCGCCTGCGGGCGGGGAACGTCACCCCCGGACCCGCCGTCGTCCTCGAGCCCACCGGCACCACCGTCGTCCCCCCGGGACACGTCGCCCGCGTGGACCGCCTCGGCAACCTCCTCGTGGAAAGGACCCCAGGATGAGGGGCTCCATCGACTCCGCGCGACTGACGGTGTTCCGGCACCTCTTCTCCGCCGCCGCCGAGGAGATGGGGGAGGTGCTCGCGCGCTCCGCGTTCTCCGCCAACATCAAGGAGCGTCGCGACTTCTCCTGCGGCGTGTTCGACGCGGAGGGGCGCCTCGCGGCCCAGGCCGCGCACATCCCGGTCCACCTCGGGTCCATGCCGCTCTCCGTCCGGGCGGCCATCGACGACCTCGACCTGCGGCCCGGCGACGTCGCCGTCCTCAACGACCCCTTCCGCGGGGGCACGCACCTGCCGGACGTGACGATGGTGGCCCCGGTGTTCCTCTCCGGACGGCGGCGGTTCCTCGTGGCCAACCGCGCCCACCACGCCGACATCGGCGGCGCCCGGCCGGGCTCGATGGCCATCGCCCGCTCGGTGTACGAGGAGGGCCTGCGCCTGCCGCCGGTCCTCCTCGTGCGCCGCGGCCGCGTGGAGGAGGGCCTCCTCGCCACGATCCTCGCCAACGTCCGGACGCCCGCGGAGCGCGAGGGCGACCTCGCCGCCCAGAGGGCATCGCTGGCGGCGGGGGAGCGGCGGCTGGCTTCGCTCGCTGCCCGCTACGGCGCGGCGACGCTCGTGCGCGCCGCCGGCGCGCTCATGGACTACACGGAGCGCGCCCTGCGGGCCGTGCTGCGCCGCCTGCCCGCGGGCGAGCTCGCCGCGGAAGACGCCATGGACGACGACGGGTTCGGCGCGGGGCCCGTGCCGATCCGTGTCCGCGTGCGGCGCCGCGGCGACGGCATCGCGGTCGACTTCACGGGCACCGCGCCGCAGACCGCGGGCGGCGTCAACGCCAACCGCGCCGTCACGCTGTCCGCGTGCCTTTACGTGCTCCGCTGCCTGCTGCCGCCGGAGGTGCCGGCCAACGACGGCCTCCTGCGGCCGCTCTCGCTGGTCACGACGCCGGGGACCCTCGTGGACGCCGTCCTGCCCGCGGCGGTGGCCGGCGGCAACGTGGAGACCTCCCAGCGGATCGTGGACGTGCTGCTGCGCGCCCTCGCGCCGGCGCTGCCCGGCCTCATCCCCGCGTCGAGCGCGGGCACGATGTCGAACCTGTCACTCGGCGGCGCCGGCCCGGACGGCACGCCGTTCTCGTACTACGAGACGGTCCCCGGCGGGGCGGGCGCGGGGCCGGGGGCGGACGGGGCGTCCGGCGTCCAGACCCACATGACGAACACCCGCAACACGCCGGTGGAGGCCCTCGAGCACGTGTTCCCCCTGCGGGTGACCGCGTTCCTCCTGCGGGAAGGGTCCGGCGGGCGGGGGGCGAGGCGGGGAGGCGACGGCGTCGTGCGGGAGGTGGAGGCGCTCGTGCCCTGCCACGCCTCGCTCCTCGCCGACCGGGCCCGGCGCGGGCCGCCGGGGCTCGCGGGAGGCGGCGACGGCGCCCCCGCGCGCTTCACCCGGCGCAGGGGCCGGCGCGTCGAGCGCCTCTCTTCGAAGGCCTCGCTGCTCCTCGACCCTGGCGACCGCCTGCGCGTGGAAACGCCCGGCGGGGGCGGGTGGGGGGTTGAAATGGGGCGCCGGAAGCGGTAAAGGGGATCCGGAGCCCGCCGGCGACGGAAGCAGAGGAAAAGGACTGCCGACACGGGCTCCGGCGGGGCGCCCTCGGGCGTCCCGCCCTGCTTATCGGCGGGGGAAACGGAGCGGGGCAAGCGGATTCCCGTGCGCGCGCGATGGGGTAGGATTTACGCTTCCTGGCTTCCCCCGACTGCGGGGCGGAGGTCGTCATGAAGTGGGCTCTCGCGAGCATAGCGCTGCTCCTCCTGATCGTCGTGTTCTCCCTGGCCGCGCTCGATCAGAAGGACGCCGTCTGGTGGGGGAACACCCCGGTCTGCCCGCACTGCCGGGCGACCGTGCGATCGTACTCCGTCGTGTGCCCCGAATGCCGCCACGGCTTCGACTGGCAGAGCCACGACGTGGAGTGCGACGCCTGCCTCTCGGAGCACGACGCGGAATACTGGCTCGCGGGGTACGACAAGAAGCCCGAGTCCCTCGACGGCGCCCTCACCGCGGCCGGCGTGCCGGAGGAGGACCGGAAGGACCTCGCCGCCTACGTCGAGTCCCTGCGCAGCGGGGCGTGCGGGTTCTGCGGCGGCACGGGGAAGTGGATGGCCCGCGCGGTCAGCCTCACGCCGCCCCCGGATGAGAAGTCCGCGGCGCTGGAGGAGACCCTCCGCAAGCAGCAGGAGGGGGCCTGCCCCGTCTGCTTCGGCTCCGGGCGTTGCGTCCTCTGCGACGGCCGGCACCGCACGACGGTGGGACGCGAGGCCGCCGCCGTCGACCTCGACGTGCTGCGCCGGAGCCTCGATGGCCTCGACCGGTACCGCGACGCGGAGAGCGCGGGCCTCGTGTACCGCCTGCTCCGCAACTACGTGCGCAACCAGGCGGGGCACGCCGAGATCCGTGACGTCCTCTCCTTCGACCGGCCCGGCGAGGCTCACCTGTGGCGGGCCCGCGAGCGCCTGTCGTTCGTCCTGAAGGTGCTGGGCTCGATCGGGTCATGAGCCGTACCGGCCTCGCCCTGCTCGCCATCGCCCTCGGCGGGGTCATGATCGTCATCGGCATCCTGACCCTCTCGGGCGGCCCGGATGTTCCGGACCCCGGGACGGGCGAAGCGACCGGCGACGCCCGCCGGCAGCCCGCGGAGGCTCCGGCTCCGACCCGCGCGGCGCCCCCCCGGGCGCCCGGGCCCGCGGCTCCCGGGCCGGAGAGCGTCCCGCCGCGCGCCGAGGGACCCGCCATCGTGCTCCTCCGGGTGCTCACCGCGGACGGCGAGCCGTGCGCAGCGGCCTCCGTCCTGACGCTCCCGGCGGGCAAGGACGCGGCCGAAGCCGCACTGGGACCCGACAGCGAAGTCGTGGTCCTCTGGGACGCGGACGCGGAGGGGACCATCCGGCTCACCGCGGCGCAGGCGGACCTCGACCTGCTGCTCGGCGCCCGGGATCACCTCCCGCGCCGGTTCGAGGTCCGCGGACTTGCCCGCGGGGAGGTCCGGGACCTCGGGGAAGTGACGCTCGAGGCGGGACTGTCGATCGCCGGGCGGGTCGTCGACACGGCGGGCGAGCCGGCGGCGGAGGTGGCCGTCGGCGTGCTCGCCGACCGGTCGGGCGCCCCCTGGCTCGCCCTCTCCGCGGAGACCGACGAGCGCGGGGAGTTCCGGCTCGGCGGCCTCGTCCCGGGGGAATTCGGACTCACGGTGGAAGGCATCGGGTACGTCCTGGAGGGGGCACCCCGGCGGGTGAGGCCCCCCGTGTCGGACCTGCGCCTCGTCGTCCGGCGGTTGCGCGTCGCCACGGGACGGATCGTGGCGGAGGGCGAGGACGGCGTCGGCATCGGCGGCGCCACTGTGCGGATCGACGCCGCGTGGCCGGAGCGCCTGGGCGCGGCCCGCATCACGCAGAGCCTGCCGGACGGGCGCTTCGCCATGGACCTCTCGGAGGAGGAATTCGGCGCCGAGGAGACCGTGTTCGCCGTGAAGGCGGCGGCGGAGGGCTTCGAGGAGGGGTTCGCGGAGAGGCTCTCGCTCGCTGACCTGCTCCCGGGGCGGAAGTTCGAACTCCCCCTGCGCCGGGGCGCGCCCGAACCGCCGGGGAGCCTCCGCGGCCGGGTGCTCTACGACACGGGGCAGGCGTTCACCGGCGTCATCACGTTGTCCTTCCACCGGCAGGGGCGGGCGGGGCAGATCCGGCGCGTCACGACCGACGAGACGGGGACCTACGCGGTCGATGGCATCCTCCCCGGCGAGTACGCGCTGCGCTCGGCCCTGCGTGACCGGCGAGACCTCAGCGAGACCGGGCGCACGGTCCTCGTTCCCTCCGGCGGCGAGGCGGAGGCGGACCTCGTCGTGCCCCGGGGCGGAGATGTGGCGGTGAGCGCGACGACCGCCGCGGGGGAGCCTGCGAAGGGGGCCCGGGTGGAGGTCCTCGACGAGCAGGGGGTGGCAACGGCGACCTACGACGCCCCCGACGGCGGGGTCCGCATCTACGACCTGCCGCCGGGGATGGCGACGCTCCGGGTCTCGGCGCCGGGGTCCCTCGCGCAGGTCGTGGAGGCGCCGGTGGCCCGCGACCAGGAGACGCCGGTCTCCGTGCGTCTCGAGGAGGACCGCTGAGGCGCGCGCTCGCCGTCCTCGTCATCGCGGCGGCCGCCGCGCTGGCGGCCTTCGCGGGCTGGCAGGTTCTGGCACCGCCGGGGCCGGAGCACGCCAGACCCTTGCCCCCCGTGCCCGTGGCGCCCCCCGTGCCGGCGCCGGAGGCGCCCGTAGGGCTCGTGGACGTCGCGGGGTCGGTGGCGGACGAGGCCGGCCGCGCCCTCTCGGGCGTGGACGTGTACCTCGTGGCGGCGAACAGCATGGTGGCGCCCTCCGGGCCGCCGGCCCGCGGGCGGACCGGGGCCGACGGGGGGTTCGCGCTGAAGCGTCCCGAGGCCGAGGCGCTCGACCTGGTGGCGGCCTGTCCGGGGTACCGGCCGGCGATGCGGCCCGCGGCGCCCCCGGGGCGCGAACATCGCCTCGTGCTCGCGCGGGGGGGGGCGCTCGCGGGGGCCGTCGTGGACGACCTCGGCCGGCCCGTGGCGGGGGCCATGGTCACCGCGCGGTCCGCCGGGAGCGACCTCGATCCCCCGCGCGGGAAGTTCCTCCCGTGGCCGCGTGCGATGTCCCTGACCTACGCGAGGACGCTGACGGGGGCCGACGGCCGGTTCGCCCTCTCCGGGCTGGGAGAGGGCGATCTCGAATGGCGCGCGGAGAAGTCCGGTTGGCCCGGGTCCGAGGGGTTCCGGCCGGCGCCGCGGGGGGGCGGCGCCCCGGCGGAGATCGTGCTGCCGCGACCGTTCGTCGCGGAGGTCTGTGTCGTGGACGGGGCGACGGGTCGCCCCGCGCCCGCGGTGGCGGTGCGGGTGGAGGTCGGCCTCGGGGCGGCCGCGGTGCGCATGGACGGGCGGACGGATGCCGACGGCGTGGCGCGGGTCGTGCTGCCGTTCCCCGCGTTCGCGCCGCCCGCGCCCGCGGCGACGGTGTCGTGCTTCTCCGAGCGTCGCGGCGCGGCCCAGGCGGAGGCGGTCCCGCTGGCCGCGGTCGAGGAAGGGCGCCGGTACACCCTCCGCCTCTCGGCGTCGGGGCCGGCGACCGTCCGCGTGCGCGCGGAGTACGACCTGCCGCCCACGGATGGCGAAGCGACGCGATGGCGGGTCATCGAGTTCGTCCCCGTCGCCGGAACTCCCGTGCAGCGGTGGATACTCGTGAACCCCGAGGGCCACGAGGTCCAGGTGCCCGCCGGGGTCTACGGGCGGGTGCTCCTCTCCGGCCAGTGGCCCGGGGAGCGTCCGGCGCCCGTCGGGGACGGCGCCCTGACGTTGTCGGAGGGGGAGACCCGGGAGGTCCGCGTCGTCCTGCGCCGGGGGGCCGATCTCCGGGTGGAGGTGGAAGGGGAAGGGGACCCGGCGGCCTTCCGAGGGAAGGTGTTCGTGACGCTCCCGAACGCCGGGCCGGTGATCGAGACCTGGCACTTCCACCAGGTGTCCCAGCTCACCGACCTGCCGCCCGGCAGGGCGAAGGTGCGCGCCGAGATCCGGGGCTACAAGCCGGCGGAGGCGGAGGTCCAGCTCGTCCGCGGCCAGCGCGCCGACTGCCGCCTTCGCCTCCTCCGCGCCCCCTGACCCGGTGCCCCTAACACCGGTGCCAGGTCAGTTTCTGAGGACTTGCCCGCCGCCGCATCTCACCGGCGGAGCGTGGCGTTGCTCCCACGCCTCAGGACCGGGGGGCTGAACTGGCACGGGTCTCGGGCCTCAAGTCCTCAGAATCTGACCTGACACCAGTGTGAGGAGTTGGGAATTTGGCATCGCACCGCTCAGGGGGGGAGGGCGGTTGAGACGATGTATCCTGCAGCGGGTCAGTCCTCTGGAGGCCGCCATGCCGAGCCGCGTACTCGTGATCCTGGTCGTCCTCGCCTCTGTCGCCCTCGCCGGCGAGCGGGAGGCGCTCGACGCGCTGCGCGCGGGCGACTACCCCCGCGCGCTCGCCGAGGCGCAGGCCGCGCTCCGCGAGCGCTACGCCTCGCCGACCGCCCACTTCGCCGCGGCGTTCGCCCTCTCCGAGATGGGGCGCCGCGCGGAGGCGCTCGCCGCCTACGACAAGGTCGTGGATCTCTCCCCCCGCAACGCGAAGGCGTGGAACAACCGGGGGACCGTGCTCGAGAAGATGGGGCGCCTCGCGGAGGCGGAGGCTTCCTACCTCACGGCCATCGACCTCGACGACCGCTACGCCTCGCCGTGGAACAACCTGGGGGTGACGCTGGACAAGATGGGGCGCGGCGACGAGGCCCTCGAGGCGTTCGAGACGGCGATCGACCTCGACCCGAAGTACGCTGCGCCGCACAACAACCTCGGCGCGCTGCTGTACGAGCGGGGCCAGACGGGAGAGGCTGCGGCACACTTCGAGAAGGCCCACGAACTCGACCCGCGTTACACGCTGCCCGTGGCGAACCTCGGGCTCATGGCCACCGATCGCGGCGACGCGGGCGCCGCGGAGGCGTCGTTGCGCGAGGTCCTCCGACAGGACCCGGCGCTCGTGGAGGCGCGGTTCAACCTCGGGCTCCTGCTCTACAAGCAGAAACGGTACGAGGAGGCGCGCGTCGAGATGCAGAGGGCCCTCGACGCCCGGCCGGAAGACCCCGAGATCCTGAACAACCTCGGGGTCCTGCACTACTTCCTCGGCCGGTTCCGCGGAGCGGTCACGTTCCTCGACGACGCCGTCCGCCTGAAGCCCGACTTCCAGCAGGCGTGGGACAACCTCGGCCTCGCCCACTACCGCACGGGCAACCTCGAGGCGGCGCGGCCGGCCTTCGAGCAGAGCGTCGTGCTGGCGCCCCGCAACGCCTTCGCGCACTTCAACCTCGGCTGCGTGTATGGAGATCTGGGGCTCACGAAGCGCGCCGCGGAGGAGTTCTCGACGGCGGTGGCCCTCGATCCCGCCCTCGCTCCGGCCCACCACAACCTCGGCGTCATCCGCGCCGAGGAGGGCGACCCGGAGGCCGAGCTGGCCGCCTACCGCAGGGCCGTCGCGGCGAGCCCGGACTTCGCCGAGGCGCACCGGAGCCTCGGCATCTTCTACCGCACGCAGGCGGGCTTCCTCGACCCCGTCAAGTCGCGCGAGCACCTGCGGCGCTACCTCGACCTCGTCACCGAGGAGGAGGACCCCGAGGGGGTCCGCGAGGTCCGCGCGTGGCTTGCCGAGTGAGGAGTCAGCGGCGGAGGCGGTAGACGTACACCGCGGACCGGCCCTCGCCGAACACCCTGGCCGGCGGCCCCCCCGCGGCGGCCTCGAGGACGCCCGCGCCCCCCTTGGCGCCCCGGCCGTGCAGCGTGACGAGATAGTCCGCCCGCCCCGCGATCGCCGCCCGCACGCGCTCGGGGTCGCCCCCGCCCGCGCGCAGGCCGGTGTCCACCCGGTGCAGTGGCAGGTCCTCCCCGTCCGCGTAGTACGCGACACGCGGGGCGAAGAGGCTGGCGACGACCGCGCCCGGCCCGGCCTCCGCGCGGATCCACTCGCCGGCCTGCCGCAGGGGTTCCTTCTCGCGGTCCCGTGGCCGTGTCCCCACCGCGAGCATGACCGCCGCGGCGACCGCCGCGACGAGGAGCGCCCGCCGGCCGGCAAGCACGGAGAGCCCCGCGGCGGCGAGGGGCACCGTGAGCGCGGAGGGGAGCAGCAGGTGCCGGCGCTCGAGATAGCCGTGGAGGTGGAGCAGGCGGAAGGACAGCGCGAGCGCGGCGAGGACCAGCGCGGCGAGGATCAGCGCCGGCGCGCGCCGGCCACGGCGCAGGAGGAGGGCGAGTCCGACGAGGGCCACGGGCGGCAGCGCCCACGCGGCCGCGTCGCCGTAGGTCCGCAGCGTGTCGAGGGCCGCCGCGCCCGCCCCGGGGTACTCGATGCCGAGGCGCTCCGCCTTCACGCGGCGCGTCTCGGCGAAGGAGTCCTCGGCGGCGAGGAACCGGGCCACGGGCTTCTTCGGGCTCAGCGCCACCGTGCCGCGCACCGCGGACAACCACCCGATGTACGGGCCGGCGACGGCGGCGAAGGCGAGGAGCAGGAGCAGGGCCCGCCTCGGCCGTCGGGCGGCGGTCAGGCCCGGCACGAGGACGAGCGGGTGGAGCTGCGCCTCGGGCCGGAACTGGTTGGCGTGGCCGGCCTGCAGGCCGGCCAGCGGCGCGGCGCCGCGGCCGGAGGGCGTGTCGAGGGCGCGCAGGGCGCGGTCGACGGCCCCGAGCGCCAGCGGCAGATACAGGCCCTCGGCCAGCGGCGCCCCGCCGAAACGGACGAGGGCGGGAACGGCCGCGTACAGGAGAGCGGCGGCGACGCCGGTCGCGGGCGAGAGCAGGCGCCGGCCGATGCCGAGAACGGCGAGGGCCCCGGCGCCCCCGGCCAGCGAGGTCAGGAGCACGAGCGCCGTCTCGCCGCCGCCGAGGACGCCGCCGAGGAGCGGCGGCAGCGGGTGCAGGAGTCCGCGGAAGGCCGCCCCCGGATCGCCGCCCGCCACCGTGCGGGCGGCCCGGACGAGGGCGATGGCGTCCTCGGGGATGACGGCCGCGGTGGCGGCGGCGACGCCGCGCGCCGCCGCGGCGAGCAGGAACAGGATCGCGGCGGTGCGGCGGCCCCCGGCGGGTGCCCCGGTACCGGTCATGGCGGAGAGGCTACCCCGGCCGGGGCCCGGGCGCCCGCGCAAACCGGCCTCCGTGTCGATGGAGCGGTCCCGCACGGCTGCCCGGCCGGGCCTCGGTGCGACGGCACGTCACGGGGATCAGCGGAGACGGCGGCGGACCTCCACCACCACTCCGACGAGATCCCCCCGGCCGGCATCGACGGGACCGACCCGGGGGTTGGCCGCGGAGAGCGTGAGCCGGCGGCCGCCCGCGGAGAGGATGCGCACGACCTGCCGATCGAGGAGCCTCGCCACCACGAGGTCGCCGGGCCGCGGCTCCGCGCCGGGGTCCACGGAGAGGCGGTCTCCCGGTTCCAGGCGGGGCATCATCTCGTCGTCGGTCACCTCCACGGTGAGGGTCTCGGGAGGCGCGGCGGGAGGGGCCCGGCGGAGCTCGGGGAGCGCGGCGACGAGGGCCTCGCGCTCCTCGTCCGGCAGATCGGCGACGAGGCCCGCGGCGGCGGCGGGGAAGTCCTCCTGCTCCGCCAGGGGCGCAAGGCGACGCAGGGCGCGCTCCAGGGCTTTCCGGCGCTTCCCCACCCGCGGGAGGCGGGGCGAACCGGCACCGGCGAAGTCCCACAGGAGCCAGGGTGAGGACGGGAGCACGTGCGCCAGGAGTGAGCGGGCGATCCGGCGCTCGCGCTCGAGGCGCCGGGAGAGTTCGAGGATCCGCCGGCGGACGTCCACGGGGGAGCGGGCGAGGTGGGCGGTCTCCAGGACCTCCGATTCGTCCTTCCCGAGGACCGCGGCGAGGCGGCGGAGCACGCGGTCGGAGGGCGGGGGCTTGCGGCCGCTCTCGAGGAGGGAGATGTAGGACCCGGTGAGGCCCGCGCGCGCGGCGAGGTCCTTCTGGTTGAGGCCCGCGGCTTCGCGGGCGGCGCGGAGATAGGCGGCGAAGTCGGCCATCGCTCTTTCCCCCCGAATCATACGACGAGGGTGGCGGCGAGGGTGCCGGAAAAGTGACTAAACAGATAAATTCACCCAAACGTGATTGACTAACTGGTTAATCATGGTAGTCTCTTCGCTGGAGGCGACCGGCGGTCTCGCGCGTCCCGCGAGACGCCCCGGCGCCTCCCGGCAGGCCCGGGGGGTGGTCCCCCGGGTGGGGGCGCGGGTTCCGCGCCGGTCCGGGATCGCGAGGCGCTCGGAATGGACCGAACGAGGTCCCGTCCGGACAGTCGGGGAACAGGCAGGCGCCATCGTGCGAACGGACCGCCCGGCGACGAGGTCGCGCGCGGACCCGTCCCCCGTTGCCGATCCGGGAGAGGGAGGTGAGCATGGGTCGGAAGGCCACGCCCGACACGGCCGTCGACACGGCGATCCCCATCACGCCGCTGATCGACATGACGTTCCAGCTCCTGATCTTCTTCATGTGCGCGATGAAGTTCAAGACGCTCGCCCGGAAGGTCTTCGCGTTCCTGCCGAAGGACCGCGGGCCGGCGCAGTACATCGTGGAGTTCAAGGACGACGTGAAGCTGTCGGTCATCCTGTCGCGCGGGCCGGACGAGCCGGAGACCCGCGTGAGGTTCCTCGACAGCGATCTCGGGGAAGGCGTCGCGGCCTTCGACGAACTGACGGCGAGGCTGAAGCGGGTCCACGAACGGAGCGGACCGCAGGGCCCCGGCGGCTTCATCGACGCGCTGGCCGAGGTCCCTCACCGGGACGTCATGCGCTGCCTCGACGCATTCCTGAAGGCCGGCGTGACCGACGTGCAGTTCAAGGGAACCGCGCCCCCGGGCCGCTGACGCCCGGCAGGTCCTTCGACGGCCGGGGGGCGGGCGGTAGCGTTAGCGCGTGCGCAAGGTCCTGCCCCTTCTCGCCGCGGCCCTGCTCGCGGACTTCGCGGGCGCCGGTTCCGGGCGCGTCGCCGTGCCCGACGGGGGCACCTTCTCCGTGTACGCGGGAGGGCGGGAGGCGGGCCAGGAGTCGTTCGAGGTCGAGGAGCGCGGGGCGGCCGTCGCCCTGCGGAGCCGGGCCACGCTCTACCGCGACGACCGGGAGCAGACCCTCTCGCTCAGCCTCCTGCTCGACGCCGACGGACGCCTCCGAGAGTTCTCCGCCACCGGGGAGCAGGACGGGGTGACCAGGGTCGCCACGCTGGCCGTCGACGGCGGTCGCCTCCGGGGCGAGATCCGGGAGGGCGAAGTCTCCCGGGTGGTGGACCTCGCCGGTGCCGCAGGCGTGGCCGTCGTCGCGGAGCCGTTCACCGCCCCGTGGGTGTTCCTCGTGGCGCGCTACGACCTCTCGCGCGGCGGCCCCCAGACGTTTCCGGCGGTGTTCCCCCTCGAGGGCCGGGAGGGCGAGGTCGTGGTGACCTTCGAGGAAGAGGAGGCCCTCGACATCGATGGCCGGGTCGTCCTCGCGAGCCGCCTGCACGCGCGACCCTCCGCCGGCGACTCGGTCAACCTCTGGCTCGACGAAGACGGGCGCCTCGTCGTGGCGGCGAGATCCGTGGCCGGGCTCTCCGCGCTGCGCGGTGGCCGGGCGCGGATCGGGCTGAAGCCTGGGGAGGACCCTCCGGACCCGGAGGGCGTCGCGACGACGCGCGTCCGTTTCGCGGCCGACCCCGTCACCCTCTCGGGGAGCATCCTGAAGCCCGCGGCGGGGGAGGGGCCGTTCCCGGCGGTCCTGCTCCTCTCCGGGTCCGGGCCCCAGGACCGCAACGGGAATGCGCCGGGCTCCGAGGTGCAGTGGAGCCACCTGCATGCGTTCGCCGTCGCCCTCGCCCGTCGCGGCATCGCCTCCCTGCGGTACGACGAGCGGGGGGTGGCGACGTCCGCCGGGTCCTTCGCCGAAGCCACCTTCAGCGACCTGGCGTCCGATGCCGGCCACGCCCTCGACTACCTCGCCAGCCGGGAGGACGTGGATCCGGGGCGGATCGCGGTGCTCGGGCACAGCGAGGGGGCCCTCCTCGCGGCGCGGCTGGCCCGCCGGGGGGACCTCCGGGGCCTCGTCTTCCTCGGGGCACCTGCGGATCCGCTCGACCGCATCCTCGTCGAGCAGGCGAGGCAGCGGGTCCTCCGCCGGGGACGGAGCGAGGCCGAGGCGGGTCAGGTGGCCGGCCGGATGAGGGCGTTCTTCGAGCACGTGCGCCTTTCGCGGACGGACGTCCTGCGGTGGGAGGGGCGGGACCGTGACGTGGGATGGCTCCGCGAGCACCTCGACCTCGACCCCGCGGGCCTCTACCGATGGGTGTCGTGCCCGGTCCTCCTCCTGCACGGGGAGCGGGACCTGCAGGTGCCGGTGGGGCAGGCCGAACGGGTCGCCGGAAGCCTCCCCCCGGGGACTCCCCGCGAGGTCCGCCGACTGCCCGGCCTCGATCACTTCCTCATCCCGTCGAGGGACGGGATCGAGGACTACGGGCAAGTCCGGCGCCGGGTCGATCCGCAGGCCACGGAGGCGGTCGCCGGCTTCCTGGCGACCTGCCTCGACCGCTGAGACGTCCTCCGAATTCAGACGGGCATGGCGCAATGATGGCGTCAAGTGGCGCAATATGGCGTATATTTGCGCCATCGCCGGGAGCGCGCAGAAAGGCGGAAGAGACCGAACCGTTTATATGTCAACACTTTGCAACGTCACGCTCGCTTCGGCGTCGAGTGTCGAAGCAGGGCGGCATGGCGTTTGCCAAACAGGGGAGCGTGTCTGCTGACGCAAAGGGTTCGGGAAAGGGCAATGGCCGGGAGGGCGGGATGGATCCTCGCGCGGTTCGGGTCGCGGGTCCGTGGCTTCCTCTGCTGATGGCCGCGGTGTGCTGCCTGGTCCTGCCCGCGGCGTCTGCCGCCGGCGGGGCAGCCCCCCGCACGGAGATCGACGAAGCCGAGATCTACTACGGAGACCCGGGTTCCTTCCGGTCGCCGGCGGTCCTCGATGCGGACGAGGTGTATTCCCACATCCCGGAGTACCGTGAGATCCGGGACCGGGGCCTCGACCCCTCGGATGCACGCTATCTCTACCTCATGCGCGCGGCCAGCGAGCGGTTCCGGGCGGCGGTGTCGGGCGTGGCCGATTCGGAGGGCTACGACCTCGTAGGGGGCCTCGGTTCCATCCGGATCGAGGGGCGCACGGTGCCCGACATCACCTCCCTGGTCGTGCGGAAGCTCGCGCGGTAGGTGTCCGGCAGAGGGCGAGGGACGTCCGCGGGGACGGGGGTGGGCATGCGAGTGAGCCGCTTCGCCGGGCTTCTCCTCATCGTGCTGGCGGCCGCCGGGGCCTCCGCTCAGGACCCTGCTCCCGCCGCCGCGCCCCCGCCGGCCGCTCCGCCGCCCCCGAATCTCGCCGTCGAGGAAGACGGCGCCGTCGATCGCGGCGGGCTCGTCACCCGCTACTGGCAGGTCAACCACGAGCAGCCCGCCACCATCCAGAAGGAGATGGACACGTTCCTCGGCGGCGACGTGAAGGTGACACCGAAGGGGCAGAACATCGTCCGGATCGACGCCCCCCGCGAGAAGTGGCCGATCATCGAGAAGCTCCTCGAGGTCGTGGACGCTCCCGTGCCGCAGGTGTACGTGGAGGCGAAGATCATCGAGATCCGGTACGACTCGAACCTCGAGATCGGCGTGGAAGCGGCCTACGACCGGCGGAAGGCCACCGGCGCGGCGCAGCCGTTCTTCGGCAAGTTCACCGGGAACTTCAACCCGGACTCCTACCTGGAGGCCATCGGCACGAGCCGGCCGTTCACCGGCGGGTCCTTCGAATTCCAGACGGTGGGGACCAGAGCCGTGGAGCACGGCGAGTACACCTACATCATCCGCGCCCTCCAGGAGCGCGGGACGGCGGAGATCCTGTCCCAGCCCTCGATCATCGCCACGCAGGGCAAGAAGGCGACCATCAACACCGGCGTCTCCTACCCGGTGCAGAACGTGGAGGTCCGGGGCAACCAGACGGTCGTCACCACGGAGTTCAAGGACACCGGGATCAAGCTCGAGATCACCCCCACGCTCGTCGGCCGCACCTACGTCGCGCTGCAGCTCCTCGCCGAGGACAGCCAGATCACGACCTACGTCCCCGGGCCGGAGGGCTCCCAGAACCCGGTCATCTCCAAGCGATCGGCGACGACCGAGGTCAGCGTCCGCGACAACGAGACGATCATCATCGGGGGGCTGCTCACGACGGCCACGGTCTCGGAGCGCCGCGGGCTCCCGATCCTCTCCGACATCCCGATCCTCGGATACCTGTTCGGCGCCACGATGGACTCGGAGGTGAAGAACGAACTCGTGTTCTTCATCACTCCGAGGATCCTGAAGCACCGGGAGCAGGCCGTGATCCTGCCGCCCGGCGAGCGCCGGCGGATCGAGGAGGGGCCCGCGGCCCCGAGGTAGGGCCGGCGGCTCCGGAGCCGGATCCGCTCACGAGGCCCGGTGGGGCTCCCGGGCGATCCGCCGGTACACCGCGCCCCGGCGCTGGCCCACCTGCTCGATGAGGCCCCGCTCGATCAGGTCCGACAGGTCACGGTTCCCCGTGCGCACGGAGATCCCGAGGAGGTCGGCGAACTCCCGGTTCGTGATGGTCTCCCGGCGGGAGAGGATCTCGAGGAGGGAGACCTGCCGGATGTTGAGGGGCTCTCCGGTCGCCGGGGTCGGCTCCCCGGCGGACGGCCCGGCGGGCGCCGCCGGCGACGGCGCGACCGGCGGCGGCGCCGCCGCGCGGACGAGGTCCGGGAACACGATCTCGTCCGGCTGGACCTCCTCGCCGCGCGCCACCACGAGCGCCCGCTCGATCGTGTTCCGGAGCTCCCGTACGTTGCCGGGCCAGGAGTGCGCGAACAGCAGGTCCATGGCCGCGGGACTCAGGCGCCGGACCGCCGTGCGGTGCCGCCGGGCGAACGTGGTGAGGAAGTGGTCCACGAGGGCCGGGATGTCCTCCTTCCGCGCCCGCAGCGGCGGGATGGCCAGGGACACCACGTTCAGCCGGAAGTAGAGGTCCTCGCGGAAGCGCCCCTCGCGGATCGCCGCGAGCAGGTCCCGGTTCGTGGCCGCGATGACCCGGACGTCCACGTGCATGGGAGCCGTGGAGCCGAGGCGCTCCACCTGGTGGTCCTGCAGGACGCGGAGGAGCTTCACCTGCGTCTGCGGCGGCATCTCCCCGATCTCGTCGAGGAAGATCGTGCCGCCGTCGGCGAGTTCGAACCGGCCGGGCTTGCGCCGGTCGGCGCCGGTGAAGGCGCCGCGCTCGTAGCCGAACAGCTCCGACTCGAGCAGCGTCTCCGGCAGGGCGGCGCAGTTCACCTTCACGAGGGCCTTGTCCTGCCGGGTGCTCTTCTCGTGGACGAGGTCGGCGATGACTTCCTTGCCCACGCCGGTCTCGCCCTGGATCAGGATCGGCACGTCGCTCTGCGCGATGCGGTTCACCGTCTCCAGGAGTTCCAGGATCTTCGGGCTGCGGAAGATGAACTTGCCCTGCCCCTCCACGCGGGTCTCCGTCCGTTCCGCCTCGCGCCCGGACTCCACGAGGCCCGTGGCGGCGCGGTCCGTGACCGCCATGTACAGCGCCCGTCGCGCCTCGGCGAGCAGGAACTCCGCGGAGCGCGCGTCCTCGGGGCAGGAGGCCAGGGCGACGGAGGGGCGGAAGCGGATGGTCCGGCCCGGGTCCGACGCCAGGCGCTCGGCCCCCTTGGTCAGCGCGCGCCGGATCTCGCGCGCCACGGCGAACGCCTCCTCCTTCTCGGTCTCCGGGAGCATGATCTCGACGGTGGAGCGGTCCGCCCTCGCCATCACGTGCATGCCCCGGGTCGCGGTGCGGAGGCGCGCCACGGCGAGCGTCAGGACGTGGTCGCCCTCGGCGGGCCCGTAGGTCTCGTAGACCCGGTCGAGTTCGTCGAGGCTGACGAGGAGGAGCGCGAGGGGGCGGCCGGCGGCGATGGCGCGGTCGGTCTCCTCGCGCAGGCGGGCGAGGAAGTACGAGTGGACGTACAGACCCGAGGCGGGATCCTCGATCGCCAGCTTGTACAGGCGCGCGTTCTCGAGGGCGATGGCGACCTGCTGCGCCATCGTCGAGAGGAACTCGAGAACTCCCTCGGGCGGGCGGGCGTCGGAACGGTCGTAGAGCACGAGCACGGCGCCCCGGACCTCGCGTCCGGCGGCGAAGGGGACGACGGCGGCGGCCGTGGGCGCCGCCAGCGCCGCCTGCTCCGCGGCGAGTTCCGGGCGGGCGGCGTACTCGGCGTCGAGGGCGGTGACCAGCGCCGGCGTGGACGCCGCCAGCGCCGCGGCCACCGGGCCGTCGGCGACCCGGAAGCGGGCGGCGGGGAGGGGTTTGCCGCCGCGCCGCCCGGCGGCGATCTCGGCCTCCCCGTCGGTCCGGAGGAGGATGGCCACGCCATCTGCCGGAGCCACCGCCTCGTCGAGCGCGGCGATGGCGTGCTCGAGGACGAGTTCGCGGTCGAGCGACCCCGAGAGGCTGCGCACCGCCGTGTTCAGTTTGCCCAGCTCTCCGATGCGGCGCTCGAGTTCGGACGTCATCCGGTTGAACAGCTCGGCCAGCGTGCCGATCTCGTCGGCCACGGTGATGGCCACGCGGGTCTTGAGGCGCCCCTTGGCGACGGCGCGCACTCCCCGCGCCAACGAGGTCAGCGGGTCCGTGATCCGGCGGGTGAGGATGGCCCCCACGATGGCCTCGAGGATGAGGATCAGGGCGCCGAGGAGAACGAAGAGGTTGGCCACGGCGCGGCGGGCGGCGAGGAACTCGCGTCGCGGCAGCGCGACCCCGATCAAGGCCGCCGGGGCGCCGGTCTCGGTCCGCAGGAGGTCGTAGATGACCGTGTACGGGCCGCCCGCGAGGACCTCCTCGCGCACCGCCGGAGCGCCGTTCAGCTCGATCTCCGCCCGGACCTCCCGCCGCTCCCGGACCTGGCCCCGGGCCGCGGCGCCCCCGGGCAGCTCCAGCGTGCCCGCGCACGGGTAGCCGCGCGGCGAGAACAGCAGGAGTTCGAACCGCGTACCGAACCGCCCCTTGAGGTCGCGGAGGAACTCGGGCCCCACCGCGTACTCCACGAACACCGTGCGCCGGCCGTCCAGGACGGCGCGGGACGCGGTGCCCTCGAAGGCGAGCACCGAGTAGCGGTAGCGCAGGTCGTTGGCGGGCGACAGGGTCGTCGAGACCGGCGGCACCGGCGACCCGAGCGGGAAGCGGCGCGGCCCCCGGTCACGGTCGACGCTGAACCGGTCCTCCACCGTGATGCGGACGTCGCCGGGCCGGGTGGCCGGCCGCTCCGCGAGCCGCAGGACGGCGGTCTCCGTCCCGGCGGCGTAAGCCTCGCGATCGGGCAGGCTCGCGAGGGCCTCCGCGAGGCGCGGGTCCTCGAGCACGTCCCGCGCGCACTGGCGGATCTCGTCCCGCATCTGCACCATCTGATCCCGGACGAGCCGCAACTGCTCCAGGAGGGAGGTCATCTCCGCGCGGCTCGCCTCCCGCTCGAGGATCCCGGAGAGGCCGAGGAACAGGAACACGAGCGGCACGACGGCCGCCACGGCGAACCCCACCGTGAGCTTCGTCCGCAGGCGGGTCACGAGCGACAGCAGGTCCGCGATGAGCAGGAGCACGCCGAGGAGGAACAGGGCGAGGAGGACCCAGAAGGCCAGCGCGGAGTAGGCCATCAGGTCGGTGGCGGTCGGCGCCGGCCGCGCGATCTCGAGGACGTCGCCGCCGCCCCGCCGCAGGGGGAGGAAGGCCGCCAGGTACCGGGAGGACCCGAGCGTGCGCTCGACGTGGACGGGCGTGCCGGTCTCCAGGTCCGCGGGCCCCGCGGCCAGCGGCAGGGAAGACCCGAGGAGCGACTCGCGTCCGAGGTCGTCGGGGAGCCCGGTCCAGACGGCCCGGCCCGCGCGGTACCACGTCAGCGCGGTACCCGACAGTTCCGACTGCGCCGCCGGGCCGAGCGCGTAGGTGCCGTCCGCCTCCCGGTACGCGAGGTGCTTCAGGTCGCGGCCCACGCGGTGGGCGACCACGGTCCCGACCGTGAGGCCCGCGAGGATCACCGTGTCGTTGGTCCCGAGGAACGCCGCCTCGAACACGGTGGCGGGGGCGTCCCGCGGTTCGAGCACCACCGCGTCCCGGTGCAGCGTCACTGCTCCCGCCGTCGTCCACTGCCACGCGATGGGGGAGGCGAACTCGGGGGGGTGGGAGTTGCTGTGGAGCGCCTCGGAGTCGAGGTGCACGCCGTTCCGCAGGACGACCGGGTCGAGGCGCCGGCCGTCCCCCGTCGTCAGGGCCAGCGAGAGGAGATCGAGGTCCGCGGAATCGGCCGGCTTCCCCGGTTCGGGCGCCCCCTTGGCGAGGAAGACCCAGACCCGGTCCGCGGGGACGGGAAGCGGGAGGCGGAACGAGCGGTTCGCGCCCGACAGGACGACGGACGTTCCGCGCGGCCGATCCTGCCACACGTTCGCCGTGACGCCGCGCCGGGTGGTGGTGAGGAGCGGAAGCGGCTCCGGTTCCCCGGGGGAGAGGAGGGTGGCCCCGTGGACCACGAACGTCCCGCCGGTGGAGGAGGGCCCGACGAGGACCCGCGCGAGCCTCGTCGCGGGGTCGGCCGGGAGGTGGTACTCGATGGCGTGCGTCCGGGCCCCCGTGTCGCGCCAGGCGACGGAGAGGCCGGGCGCCGGCAGGGCGACCGGGTCCGCCGTGCCGTGGTCCGCCACCTCGCGCCCGTAGCGCAGCGGGAACTCCTGCGTCTCCCCGGATTCGCTCACGAGGCGGACCGAGGCCACCGTTTCCCCGTCGGTGACCGGCGTGCGGGCCGCCGGGTCGGGCTCGAAGTGGTACACGAGGGCGACGGCGGTTGCCGGGCGCGCCTCCGGGGGGGCGAACGAGGCCTCCTCGCCCGCGGGCAGGCGCCGGGCGTAGTCGATGACCGGGGTGTCCCCCTCGGTCAGGGAGAGCGCGGCGGGGCGGAGGAAGACCGTGCGGTACTCGAAGCGCTCCGGCGGCAGGGCGTCGCCTCGTGTCAGGAAGGCCCCGATCCGGGCCGGTTCGGGAGAGCCCTGGGGACCGCCGAGGACCCACTCCGCGTCGGCCTCCGCCAGCGCCTCGCGCAGGAGGGTGACGTCGCGGTCCAGCCGGTCCCAGGTGCGCGTCGTCCGCGCCTCCCCGATGGCATCCGGCAGCACCCGGGACAGGACGAGGAGCCCGAGGAACAGCAGGGTCAGCGCCAGTTTCGTGCGGACGGCGATCTCGGCGATCGCCGTGACGCGCCGGCGGTAGCGCCACAGGAGGATCAGCGCGAGCAGGGCGCAGAAGAGGATGAGCCCCGGCTCCACCCACCGGGAGCCCCCGGCGGCGGGCTCCTCGTCCGGCGACGGGCGGGACTCCGCGATCACGAGGCGGCCGAACCGCCGGGGGTCGGAGAACAGCAGGCCCCGGCCGCTCAAGGTCATGTACGTCTTCTGCACGTACTCGCCGTCCGCGTCGGACAGCGCGAGGTCGAACCCGATCCGCTGCCCCTGCCGGAGGCTCAGCGCGGGGAAGTTGGCGATGGGCAGCGCCGCCTCGAACGTGTAGCCCTGGTAGCGCCCCTCCTCGTCCACCAGCCTGCGCGACGCCACCCGCACCCCGTCGAAGCCGCCGTCGCCGGGGCCCTTGTACCCGGGGGCGGCGATGACGCCGAAGCGCGGCCCGTCGGCCAGCGGGAAGAGGAGGATCTGGTAGTCGTCGCCGTTGTAGACGTCGGGTGCCGCCTCCTCGGAGGAGAGGTCGAGGTCGAGGAAGAGTTCGATCTCATCGCCGGCCCACCAGGCGGACGGGTTGGGGTTGATCGTCGAGACGTCGTCGCGGACGCGACCGGCGAGGACGAGGTCGGTGGCGGTGAACGCGAGGTGCAGCACGCCCGACAGGTCCGCCTCGCCGGCCCAGTGACGGGAGAGGTTGCCCTCCTCCGGGCGGACCAGGTTGGCTTCGGAGAGGACGAGGGCGGGAACGTCCTTCCACTCCCGCTCCGTGAGTTCCCCGTCGAGCGTGAAGTTCCGGACGACGGTCGCCCGCGCCTCGGGCTCCTGCGCCGGCGCGGGACGGGGCAGGAGGAGGAGCGCGGCAAAGGCGAGGAGGCGCGCGGCACCCGGCCTCATGGCGCCATGCTACCCGAGCGCGGCCCGGGAATCGAAGGAGGCGGGCCGCGTCGCGGTCCCGCCTCCCTCTCCGGCGATCGGATCAGCGCCGGCCGCGTCCGCCGCGGTCGCCGTTGCGTCCGCCGCGTCCGCCCCGGTCGCCGTTGCGCCCGCCGCGCCCGCCCCGGCGGTCGTCGCCCCGCCCGCCGCGGCGCGCGGAGTCGTCCGGAGCCTGGTAGGCCTCGCCCTGGAGGACGGCCTTGCGGGAGACCTTCACACGCCCCGCGTCGTCGATGGAGATGACCTTCACCTCGAGTTCGTCGCCGATCTTCGCGGCGTCCTCGACCCGCTCCAGGTAGCCGTCGGAGAGTTCGGAGATGTGGCAGAGCGCCTCGGTGCCGGCCCACAGCTCGAGGAAGCAGCCGAAGTCCTTCACCGAGATGACCTTGCCCTTGTACACGTCGCCGACCTGCGCCTCCTTGCCGAGCAGCTCGATCTCCTGGCGGGCCTTCTCCGCGCCCTCGGTGCTCACCGAGAAGATGGTGACCGTGCCGTCGTCCTGGACGTCGATCGTCGACTCGGTCTCCTCCTGCAGGCGGCGGATGTTCTTGCCGCCCGGGCCGATGAGCATCCCGATCTTGTCGCGGGGGATCGTGACCCGGTAGGTCTTCGGAGCGAGGCGGGAGATCTCGTCGCGCGGGCGGGAGAGCGACTTCAGCATCGTCCGCAGGATCGAGAGCCGCCCGATGCGGGCCTGGTCGAGCGCCTTCGCCATGACGTCGTACGGGACGCCCGTCATCTTGATGTCCATCTGCAGGCCGGTGATCCCGTTCTGCGTCCCGGCGACCTTGAAGTCCATGTCGCCGCAGTGGTCCTCGGTGCCGAGGATGTCAGACAGGATGCAGTGCCGGTCGCCCTCGGTCACGAGGCCCATGGCGATGCCCGCCACCGGCCGCCGGATCTTCACGCCGGCGTCCATCAGGGCCAGCGTCGTGCCGCACACCGTGGCCATCGACGAGGAGCCGTTCGACTCCAGGATGTCGGAGACCACGCGGATCGTGTAGGGGAACGAGTCGTGCTCGGGGAGGACGGCCTCGATCGACCGCTCGGCGAGGGCGCCGTGGCCGATCTCCCGGCGACCGGGACCGCGGATGGGCTTCACCTCCCGCACCGAGAAGGGCGGGAAGTTGTAGTGGAGCATGAAGCGGCGGCGGACCTCCTCCTGGAGACCGTCGATGACCTGTTCGTCATCGGTCGTGCCGAGCGTGCAGGTGATGATCGCCTGCGTCTCGCCGCGCGTGAAGAGCGCGGAGCCGTGGGCCCGCGGGAGCAGGCCGACCTCGCAGACGATGGGGCGGATGTCCGTCGTGCCCCGGCCGTCCACGCGGCTTCCGTCGAGCGCCAGCGCGCGGACCGTGTCCCGCTCCACGTCGTGGAGTTCGGACTTGACCTCGGCGGCACGCTTCGCGTCGTCCTCGCCGGGCGCCAGCGCCTCGACGGCCTGCTTCGCCACGGCCCTCATCGCCTCCGAGCGGGCCAGCTTGCCGGTGGTCAGCAGGGCGGTCTTCACCGCCGCGCTGTAGCGGTTCCGCACCTCGGCCCGGAGGGCCTCGTCGCGGACCGGGGGGGTGAATGTCGACTTCGGAACGCCGCGCAGTTCGCGCAGCTCGTTCTGCATCTCGCACAGCATGCGGACCGCATCGTGGCCGTACTTGATGGCCTCGATCATCTCCTCCTCGGAGAGTTCGCCGGCACCGCACTCCACCATGGTGACCGCGTTCAGGGTGCCCACGACCACGAGGTCGAGGGTGGTGGTCTCGCGCTCCGCATGCGCGGGGTTCAGGACGAGCTTCCCGTCCACGCGGCCCACGCGCACGGCGCCCACCGGGCCGTTGAAGGGGATGTCGGACACCGTCAGCGAGGCCGACGCCGCGTTGATGGCGGCGATGTCGGGGTCGAGCTCGCTGTCGGCGGAGAGCACGAAGGCCTGGATCTGCACCTCGTTGCGGAAGCCGTCCGGGAAGAGGGGCCGCATGGGGCGGTCCATCATCCGCATCGTCAGGATCTCCTTCGTCGTCGGCCGGCCCTCGCGCTTGAAGAAGCCGCCGGGGATCTTGCCCGCCGCGCCGGTCTTCTCGCGGTAGTCCATCGTCAGCGGGAAGAAGTCGTCGTCTCCCCCCGCGCGCGGCGGACCCATGACCGAGGCCGCCAGCACCATCGTGTCGCCGTAGCGGAACACTGCCGAGCCGTTCGCCTGGCGGGCCATCCGCCCGCACTCGAGGGTGATCCTGCGCTCGCCGATCGTGCGCTCAACCGTCTTCACATCGAACACTTCATCCTCCGATCTCTGTGCGGAGCATCTCCGTGGCTCCGCGGAAAACGGGCGCTCCCCGTGCGGATTGCTTCATCCTCGATCGCGGGGCGTCCGCCCGTGGGGAAGCCGGCCTCCTGGCCGGTGCCTCCCTGTCCGGGCCGCCGTGAAAAGGCGGGACAGCGGCGGCCGTATGCGAATAAACCGTCTCTCAATGCCGATTCCGACTAGCGGCGGAGTCCGAGCTGCTGGATCAGGTTGCGGTACCGGTTCTGGTCCGACCGACCCAGGTAGCGCAGCAGCCGGGAACGCTGCCCGACCAGCTGCAGGAGCCCGCGACGGGAGGCGTGGTCCTTCTGGTGGGACTTCAGGTGCTCCGTCAGGTGACGGATCCGCTCCGTCAGGAGCGCCACCTGCACCTCGGGCGAACCCGTGTCGCCCTCGTGCCTCCGATACTCCCCGATGACCGCCGACTTCTCGCGCATCTTCGTCTCCTCGCCCGCTGCCCCGTAAGACTCCGAGTCGAACCGGACAGGGGTGACTTCCGTTGCTGAATCCGCGTCAAACCAGCAGTGTAAGGGAGATTCGGCCCGGCGCGCGAGGGAATTCCCCAGGCGTCGGTCACGACCGGCGGCGGTTCGCCTCCCGGTCGAGCCAGCCCTGGAGGATGAGACAGGCCGCCACCTGGTCCACTTTCGCCTTCCGCTTGCCCCGGGACAGACCCGCCATCTCCAGGGATCGCTCCGCCTGCACCGTGGTCAGGCGCTCGTCGATGGTCTCCACCGGCAGCCCGGTGGCCTCCGCCAGGCGCGCGGCGAATGCGAGCACTTCGTCGTAGCGGTCCCCGGGCCGGCCATCCATGTGGTAGGGGAGGCCCACCACGATCCGCCCGGCCTCGCGCGCCGCCGCGATCCGCGCGATCTCCGCCACGCCGTCCTCGCCGGGCCGCCGCTCGACGACCCCGGCGGGGTGGGCCGAGATGCCGAGGGCGTCGGAGACGGCGATGCCGTGCCGGCGGAGGCCGTAGTCCACGCCGAGGACGCGCGTCACAGGATGTCCTCCCGGCCGCGGCGCCGGAGCTCCTCCACGAGGCGGCGCACCTCCTCGGCCCGGGCGCGCGGGCAGACGAGCGTCACGTCGCCCTCCGCCACCACCACGAGGTCGCGGACCCCGAGGGCGGCCACGACGTGGCCGGGGCCGGCCACGGCCACCACGTCGGAGCAGTCGAGCGCCACCACGTCGCCCCGCGCGCGGTTCCCGGCGGCGTCGGCGGCCATCAGGCGCGCGAGGGCCTCGTAGGAGCCCACGTCGTCCCAGGCGAAGTCCGCGAGCACCGCCTCGGCGAGGTCGGTCCGCTCCATGATGCCGTAGTCCACGGAGATCGCCGGGAGGCGCGGGAACACCTCCCCGAGGCGGGCGGGGGCGGCGCGGATGGCGGCCAGGCCGGCGGCGACCTCCGGCAGGTGGCGGGCGGTCTCCGCGAGGAACGCGTCGGCCCGGAAGGCGAACATGCCGCTGTTCCAGCGGTAGCCGCCGGCGGCGAGGAACCGCTCCGCCGTGGCCCGGTCCGGTTTCTCGACGAACCGTTCGACCCGGTGGATGCCCGGCGCCGTCGCCTCGCCGAGGAGGAGGTAGCCGTAGCCGGTGGCGGGGTGCGTGGGCTGCAGTCCGAACGTCAGCAGGGTGCCGGCCCCGTCCGCCCGCGCCAGGGCGCGGCGGGCCGCTTCGCGGAAGGCCTCCGCGGGTTCGAGGAGATGGTCCGCGGCCAGCGCGAGGACGAGCGCGTCGGGGTCCCGCGCCAGCGCGAGGCCGGCCGCCAGCCCGAGGCAGGGCGCCGTGTTCCGCGGAGCGGGTTCGGCCACGAACCCCTCCGCGGGGACCTCGGGCAGGGCCTCGCGCAGCGCCGCGACCTGGTCCGCGCCGGTCACCACGAGGACGCGCTCCGGCGGGACCAGGCCCGCGAGGCGGTCGAGCGCGGCACGGATCAGCGGGCGCCCGCCCGCGAGGGGCAGGACCTGCTTCGGCCGCCGCCGCCGGGACAGGGGCCAGAAGCGGGTGCCCGACCCGCCGGCCATGAGCACGGCGAAGACACGGTCAGGCACGGGGCACCTCCGGGCGGGCCGGCGAGCCCCGGTAGACGCGGACCACGCGCCGGGACAGCCGGCAGGTGACCTCGTAGTTGATGGTGTAGGCCTGCCGGGCGACCTCCTCGGCGAGGATCCGCTCGTCGCCGTCCTCGCCGATGATCGTGACGACGTCGCCCACCGCGGCGTCCTTCACCCGCCCGACGTCGATCGTCGTGTAGTCCATGGAGATCGCGCCCACCACGGGGACCTTCCGGCCGCGGACCAGCACCTTCGCCCGGTTCCCGAGGTTCCACGCGAGACCGTCGTTGTACCCGATGGGCAGCGTCGCGATGCGGGTGCTCTCGTGCGTCTCGAACGTCCCGTGGTAGCCGATGGTCGCCCCGGGGGGGAAGTCCTTCATGAAGATGATCTGGGTCCGGAGGGAGAGGACCGGGCGCAGGCGGACGCCCCGGTCCTCGGCGTTGCCGGGGTCCATGCCGAGGAGCCCGATGCCGAGCCGGACCATGTCGAAGTGCTCGCGGAGCGGAGAGAAGAGCGCCCCCGTGTTGCTCGCGTGCGCCAGGCCGGTCTCGACGCCCGCCGCCCGGATGGCCTCCAGCGTCTGGGCGAACAGCCGGTACTGCCGCTCCAGCATCAGGGGGATCGGGGACGCCGCGGAGGCGTAGTGGGTCGCCGTCCCCTCGATCCTCAGGTTCGGGAGGGCCGCGGCCTCCCGGGCGAGATCCACCGCGGCGTGCGCCGCGACGCCGAGGCGGCCCATGCCGGTGTCGATCATCACGTGGACGCGCGCGCGGCGGCCCTGGCGGCCCGCTTCGTCGTTCAGCTGCCTCGCGCGGCCGGCGGAGTGGAGACAGGTGGCGATGTCGTAGGCCACCACCTTCTCCATCTCGCCGGGCACGATGGCCCCGAGGATGAGGAGCGGCGCCACGATCCCCGACTCGCGGAGCTCGATCGCCTCGGAGGAGTCCCCGACGCCGACCATGTCCACGCCTTCGGCGAGCAGGCGGCGCGCGATGGGCACCGCTCCGTGCCCGTAGCCGTCCGCTTTCAGGACGGCCATGACGCGGGCGCCGCGGGCGAGCGGGCGGAGCGCCGCCAGGTTCTCCGCCACGGCGTCGAGGTCGATCTCCGCCCACACCCGCTCGCCCCGCTGCCCCGGTATCATGGCTCCTCCCGGCCGCGCAGCCGCTCCTCGGCCTCGGACTCCCGCAGGTAGTACGGCGCGAGGTCGTGGGCCTCGTCGCCGCCCTCGCGGGCGAACCGGAGCGCCGCGAGCCGGGCGACCGCGGCGGCCTCGGCGTCCCAGAGGGCTTCCGGGCCGGCCTCCCGGCCGTCCCCGAGCAGGAGGTCCGGGAACCGGGCCAGCGCGTCCCCGAGCACGAGCGCGCCGGGGGGAAGGAGCGCCGGGACCTCCGGGAGCGCCGCCAGGCGCAGGGGCAGCACGGGCTCCGGCTCCGGCCCGCCGGTCCGGTAGACGGCAAGGTAGACGGCCCCCCGGCGGGCGTCGCGGGCGCAGGCCACCGTCCGGCCCGGCGGGGCGGCGAGGGCCATCGCGTCGAACGAGCACACGCCCTTCGCGGGCCGGGCGGCGGCGAACGCCAGCGTCTTGGCGAAGGAGACGCCGACCCGGACGCCCGTGTAGGACCCCGGTCCGAGCCCTACCGCGACGAGGTCGGCCGCGGCGACGGCCGCGCCCGCCCGGGCGAGGACCCGCGAGAGCGCGGGCGCGAGGCCCACGCCGTGGACGACGCCCTCGGAGAACGAGTCCGACTCCGCGCCTCTCCCGGTGAGGATCGCCACCGATCCCGACCGGCCCGAGGTCTCGATCCCGATGACGAGGTTCACGGCGCGATCTCGAGTTTGCCGCGGAGCGCCAGCACGGCCCGCCCGCCCGCCCGGACGCAGCGGATCGCGTCTCCCTCGCCCTCCACCTCGACCTCCACCGTGCCCGGCCGCCCGATCTCCTCGCCCTGCTCGACGACGATGAACGTGATGCCGGCCTCCGGGGGCGGGGCCGCGCGGTGCCGGGTCAGGTAGGCCCCGAGGGAGCCGGCGGACGTCCCCGTCACCGGGTCCTCGTCGATCCCGAGGGTGGGGGCGAACACCCGACAGTGGACGTGGACCCCGGGCTGCCGGGCCTCCCGGGCGAAGACCTGGACGAGCCGGACATCGTGACGGGCGGCGAGATCGGCGAGCCCCCGCAGCAGCGGCTTCAGTTCCGCGCAGGCGTTGAGGCCGGCGAGGGGGACGTGGAGCGTCCGGAGGCCCGTGGAGACGATCTCCACCGGCAGGTCGTCGGCGATCATCGTGCGGCCGACCCCCAGCAGCGCGGCCAGCTTGTCCACATTCAGCCGCGGCCGCTCGAACGTCGGGCGGCTCTGCTCCATCATCACCCGGCGCACCCGGCCCGCCGTCGCCTCCACCGTGACGGGGAAGAGGCCGGCGCTGGTGCGGGCGACGAACCGGGAGGCCCCGTCCGGGACCGCGATCCGCCCCTCCGTGGCGAGGAGCCAGTACGTGGCCACGATGCAGTGGCCGGAGAGCTCGACCTCCCGGTGGGGGGAGAAGAACCTCAGGTGGTGGTCGGCGCCTTCGCCTCCGGGAAGGACGAAGGCGGAATCCGAGAAGCCCACCTCGAAGGCGATGCGTCGCATGGTCGCCTCGGAGAGCCCGCGGGCGTCCAGCACGACCCCCGCGGGGTTCCCGAGCAGCGGCGTCTCCGCGAACGCATCCACGATGAACACGTCGATCGGCGTCATGTTCCGCTCCCGACCGTGCGGCGGACCGCCGCCGCGACGGCTTCCGCCGCCCGGCGCGTGGCCGTCCGGTCAAGACCCTCCACCATCACCCTGGCCAGCGGCTCCGTCCCGGAGTAGCGGACGACGAGGCGGCCGTCCGAGCCGAGCCGTTCCTCCGCCTCCTCGATCGCCCGCTGGACCTCCGGCAGGCTCTCGAGCGGCGGCTTCTCCCGCACGGGCACCCCGAGGAGGACCTGGGGGGCCGCGCGGTAGCAGGCCGCGAGGGCCGACAGGGGCCCCCCGGCGGCGCGCAGGGCCCGCAGCAGGCAGAGCGCCGTCACGAGGCCGTCGCCGATGTGGCGACCGCCGGACCGCACCACGACGTGCCCCGACTGCTCGCCCCCCAGCGGCGCACCGAGCCGGCGCATGGCTTCCACCACGTGGCGGTCTCCGACCGGAGACCGGTGGAGCCGGAGCCCGGCCTCGGCGAGCGAGACCTCGAGCCCGAGGTTCGACATCACCGTCGCCACGACCGTCCGTCCGCGCAGGGCGCGCCGGGCGAGGAGGTCGCGGGCGAGGATGGCCAGCACGGCGTCCCCGTCGAGCACCCGGCCCGTCTCGTCGGCGAACAGCGCCCGGTCGCCGTCCCCGTCGAGGGTCACGCCGAGGTCCGCCCGGAGTCGCACCACCGCCCGCGCCGCCACCCGTGGGTGGAGGGCCCCGCAGCCGCGGTTGATGCGCCCGCCCGCCAGGGAATCGTGGAGCGGCAGGACCACCGCGCCGAGGGCGGCGAGGATGGGGGGAGCCGTGCGCGCCGCCGCGCCGTTGGCGGCGTCGACGACGATGCGCAGGCCCTCGAGCGAGAGGTCGGCGAACTCCCGCAGGACGTCGGCGGCATAGGCCGACGCCGCCCCTTCGCCGCTGGCGAACGTCCCGGGGCGCGGCCGGTCCGCGGGGTCGCGGGCCAGCCGCGCCTCGACCTCGTCCTCGAACGCGGGGTCGGCCTTCATGCCGTTGCCGAGGAACACCTTCACCCCGTTGTCCTCCACGGGGTTGTGGGAGGCCGAGATCACGACCCCGAGCCCGAGGCGGCGGGCCCGCGCCACCCGCGCGACGGCCGGCGTGGGCAGGACTCCGGCCACCTCCACCGAGATCCCCGCCGACAGCAGGCCGGCGGTCACCGCCGCCCCCACCATGGGGCCGGAGGGGCGCGTGTCCCGGCCGACGAGGGCGGACGCGGGGCCGCCGCGTCCGAGGAGGCTTTCGCCGAGGGCGCGGCCCAGCCGGGCCAGCGTCTCGGGGGTGAGGGGCTCGCGGTTCGCGACCCCTCGCACGCCATCAGTGCCGAACAGTCGTGGCATCAGCGTTTTTTGGTGTCGACCTCGATCGATTCCCGCGGCGGGGCCTTGAGGACTACCCGACGCCGGAGCGTGTCGGGCATCTCCACGTGGACCGGTTCGAGGTATCCGCGGTCCTCCTCGACCTGGCGATAGGCCTCGAAGTCCTCGGCGAAGACGTAGGCGCGCACCTGCCCCGCGGCCACCGCTTCGGCGAGGATCTCGAGATCCGCCGGAGTGCCGGAGAACGTGAGGAGGATCGTCCACCCGTCTCCGCTCTTCTTCAGGCGGTCCGTCTCGTTCGGCACCAGCGTCACGGGCCAGTCCGACCGCTCGAAGTACACGGTGAACGGCACGGTGAAGTCCTTCGGGACCCGCGAGCGGGTCAGGGTGACGAGGCAGCGGATCGTCTCGCCCTCCGCGAGCGTCAGGAGGCGCGCGCGCTCGGCGGGGGAGAGCCGGCGCTCCAGCGGCAGGCGCTCGATGTCCTCGCGGGCGCCGCGCCGCGCGAGGATGTCCTCCGCGTTGACGGGTTCCGGCTCCACGCCGGTGAGCGCGCGGACGACGGGCGCGGGGCCCGTGAGCCGCACGTTCGGCGTGGTCAGGTCGACGCGGGCCTCCCACTCCTGCGGGAGGTTCTCCACGCGGGGGGTCAGGACCGGGACGGTCTTCTCCTGGCGCGCGGCGACCCGCAGTTCGATCGGCGCCGCAGGCTCCGTGCCGACGACCGCCACGTCCGGGCCGTAAGAGTGGCGGAGGTTGCGGCGCTCCACCGAGAACGCCAGCGTGGCCTGGTCCTGGCCGAGGAGATCCTCGGCGCGGACGCGGAGCGTCACCACCGTGTTCTCCAGTTTCTTCAGCGTCTCGATCTGGGCCCGGGGCCCGCGGAACTGCACCCGGCTGTACGGGCGGTAGGTGTCCACGAGCATGAGGCCGGCGGGCAGATCCACCTCGACGCGGACCTCGAACGTCTCGGTCTCCGTGAGCTCCTGGCGGATCGTGAACCACAGCAGGAGGGCGAGGACGAGGGCGGCGACCTTGCTCGGAAGGTGGCGGACGAAGACCCCCGCGAACCACGACAGGGCCGCCGCCGGGAGCCCGGGGCGCGGCCGCGTCTTCGATTCCCTCTCCGGCGCCGGGTTCACGCGCGGCCTCCCCGGCGGATGGACGCCCGCAGCAGGGCCCGCAGTTTCTCCTCGTCGCAGTCCCGGGAGAGTTTGCCCTCGCGGGCGAGGGAGATGGTCCCCGTCTCCTCCGATACCACGACGCAGACCGCGTCCGTCTCCTCCGACAGTCCGATGGCCGCCCGGTGGCGCGTGCCGAGGAGCCGCGAGACCTCCGGGTTCTCCGTGAGCGGGAACAGGCAGGCGCCGGCGGCGATGCGGTCTTCGCGGATGATCACGGCCCCGTCGTGCAGCGCCGAGCCCGGCCAGAAGATCGTCGTGATGAGTTCCGATCTCACCTGGGCCTCGATGCGGACGCCCGTCTGGACGAAGTTGTCGAGCGGCACGCGCCCCTCGAAGGCGATCAGGCCGCCGATCTGGTCGCGCGCCAGGGATGTGGCGGCCTTCACGACCTCGTCGACGACGTGCGTGTCGCGGGCGACGAGCCTCCCGAGGATCGGGTTGCGCCCGAGACGCAGGAGCCCCCGGCGCAGTTCCGGCTGGAAGATGATGATGAGGGCGGTCACCGACACCGCGAGGAGGTACTTGAAGATCGCCCCGATCGTGTCGAGGCCGAAGTACGACAGGGCGTACATCGCCACGAACAGCAGGATGAGGGCGAGGAACCCGAAGCCGCGGACGATGGTCCCGACCATCGTGCCCTGCATGAAGCGGATCACCCCGTAGAGCAGGATGAACACCAGCAGGATCTCGATGAAGTCGCGGGCGGCCGTGGGCATGGATCGCAAGCCATCATAGCCGGACGTCGGCCGCGCTGCGCGCGGTTTCAGTCGGTACCCGCCGCGAAGGCCCGCAGCGCGTCCAGGGTCTCCCTCACGTCGTGGACGCGGAGGACGTGGGCGCCGTGGCTCGCGGCGGCGAGGACCGCCCCGAGCGTGAGCGCCAGGCGCTCGCCGGGCTCCGCGGGCCGCAGGGCGGCGAGGAAGGACTTCCGGGACGGACCCGCGAGGACGGGGCGGCCCAGGACGCGGAGCTCGGCGAGGTCGCGGAGCACCGCCCACGAGTGCTCCGCCGTCTTCGCGAACCCGATGCCCGGGTCCACGAGGAGCGACTCGCGCGGCAGGCCCGCCGCCTCCGCGGTCCGGAGGCGCTCCGCGAGCTCGCGGACGACCTCTCCGACGACGTCGCCGTAGACGGCCCGCCCGCGCATGTCGGCCGGCGTGCCGCGCATGTGCATGAGGACGACCGGCGCCCCGGCGGCGCGGGCCGCCTCGGCGGAGTCCGGGTCGGCCAGGCCGGACACGTCGTTGAGGATGGACGCCCCCGCCGCCAGCGCGGCCCGCGCCGTGGACCCGTGGCGCGTGTCCACGGACACGGGAACCGCGGTGCGGGCGGCCAGGCGCTCCACCACCGGCAGGATCCGCCGCCGCTCCTCCTCCGGGGCCACGCCGTCCGAACCGGGCCGCGTGGATTCGCCTCCGACGTCGATCAGGTCCGCGCCCTCCGCGGCCATCGCGAGGCCGCGCTCCACGGCCCGGTCCGGGTCGAGGTGGCGGCCGCCGTCGGAGAAGGAGTCCGGGGTGACGTTCAGGATGCCCATGACCAGCGGGCGCCGCCCCAGGTGCAGCGTCCGACCGCCCGGCAGGGCGAGGGAGAACTCGCGGCGCGCCGCCCGCGCCCGCGCCGCCCCGGCGGGGGCGGCGGGGGCCCCCCGCCCGCGGCCCGCCACCGCCCCCGGGGCCTCCGCGGGACCCGCGGCCAGCACGCCCGCGGGCGGGACGGAGACCGCGGCGAGGGCGTGCCCGGCCGTCGCCGCGAGGAAGGCCCGGGAGGCGTCCCCCGTCAGCGGTTCGGCGAGGAGACCGAGGGCGTCCCCGGGAAGATCCGGGGCGCCGGGGAAGCGGCGCCGCACCGCGGCAGGGGGGAGGACGCGGAAGAACGGCTCCACGGCGCGGCCCTCACCAGGAGAAGCCGCCGGGCTTCGGCGCACCGCCGGCGTCGGCGGGGGCGGGCGGGGGCGGGGGCGGGGGCCCGTCGCGTGCGCCCGCGGCGGCCTTGCGCAGGGACTCGACGGACTCGCCGCGGATCACCGCCGCGACCTCCTCCCCGGAGAGGGACTCGTGCTTGAGGAGCGCCTTCGCCACCGCCTCCGTCTCGGCGCGGTGCTCCTCGAGGATCTTGCGCGCGCCGTCGTGCGCCTCGCGCAGGATCCGGCGGACCTCGTCGTCGATCTCCTGCGCCGTCTTCTCGCTGTGGTTGCGGGTGCGCGTGACCTCGCGGCCGAGGAACACCGTCTCCTCGCCCTCGTGGTAGTTGACGAGCCCGACGCGCTCCGACATTCCCCACTCCGTGACCATGCGGCGGGCGATCTCGGTGGCACGCTCGATGTCGTTCTGGGCGCCGGAGGTGATGTCCTCGCAGAACATCTCCTCCGCCACGCGGCCGGCGAACAGCATCGTCATCATGTCCATGAGGCGCCGGCGGGAGATGTGGCAGCGGTCGCGCTCGGGGAGCTGCATCGTGGCCCCGAGGGCCATGCCGCGCGGGATGATGGTCACCTTGTGCACCGGCTCGGCTTCCGGGAGGCTCCGCGCGGCGAGGGCGTGGCCGGCCTCGTGGAACGCCGTGATCCGGCGGTCCTCGAGTTCGATGACCCGCGAACGCTTCTGGCGGCCCCACTTCACCTTGTCGCGGGCCTCCTCCACGTCCTCCATGACCACGGACTCCCGGTCCTTCATCGTGGCGAGGATCGCCGCCTCGTTGATGACCGCCTCGAGGTCGGCGCCGGAGAAGGCGGGCGTCCCGCGGGCGATGACCGCGAGGTCCACGTCCGGTCCCATCTTCACCTTGCGGGCGTGGATCCTGAGGATCGCCTCGCGCCCGCGCACGTCGGGCATGTCCACGACGATCTGGCGGTCGAACCGCCCGGGCCGGAGGAGGGCCGGGTCGAGGATGTCCGGCCGGTTGGTGGCGGCGATGATGATGATTCCCTCGTCCGTGTCGAACCCGTCCATCTCCACGAGGATGGCGTTCAGCGTCTGCTCGCGCTCGTCGTGTCCGCCGCCGAGGCCCGCGCCGCGGCGCCGGCCCACGGCGTCGATCTCGTCGAGGAACACGATGCACGGCGAGCTCTCGCGCGCCTGCCGGAACAGGTCGCGGACGCGGCTGGCCCCGACGCCCACGAACATCTCCACGAAGTCCGAGCCGGAGATGGAGAAGAAGGGCACCTCCGCCTCGCCGGCGATCGCCTTGGCGAGCAGGGTCTTCCCGGTCCCGGGGGAGCCCACGAGGAGCACGCCCTTCGGCACGCGGCCGCCGAGTCGCTGGAAGCGGGCGGGGTTCTTCAGGAACGCCACGATCTCCCGCACCTCCTCCCGCGCCTCCTCCACGCCCGCCACGTCGTCGAACGTGACGCTCACGTGCTCCTTCGTGTGCATCTTCGCCCGGCTGCGCCCGAACGAGAGGACGCCCGCCGGGCCGGAGTTGGCGCGCATCTGGCGGAAGAAGAGGAACCAGAAGAGGAGGAGGAGGACCAGCCACGGCAGGAAGGACAGGATGTAGTCGCCGGTGCGGCTGGGGTTCGCGATCCGGAACTCCCGCACGGCGGGGCGGACCTTCCGGTCGAGGAAGTCGGGAGTGAGGAACGTCTCGTGGTTCGGGATGTCCACGGTGAACGACCGGCCGGTGTCCGGGGTGCCCGGACCGAAGACGCCCTCGAACCGCCAGTCGCCTCTGACCAGCGTCAGGCGCTCGACGGCGCCCTGCTTCTCGAGGAGGCCGAGGAAGGCGTACCACTCGACGTCGCGCGAGGACCGGCCCTGCCCGCTCACCGCGAAGAGGAGCGCGGCGGCAAGCGCCCCGACGACCACGAGGGTCAGGATCCCCCTCGGCCGCCGGTCCTTCTTGCCCCGCCCGTCGCCGTCCGCCGGATCTGCCATGCGTCTCTCACCACCCGCCCGACAGCGTGTACACGATGCGCTCCGCGAGCGCCCGGATCGCGGCGTTCTCCGCCGTCCGCACCGTCTCCCCCTTCACGGGGGCGAAGGACTTCCGCTCGGAGAGGCGGACCTTGTCCACGACCGTCCGGCCCGTGGCCGTCTCGACCACCGTGATCTCCACGACCATGCGCACGGAGGACTCCCGGATCTCCGCGTTCTCCGCCTCCGAGAGGACACCCTCGGCGACCTCCACCAGGCGGCCGGTCATGACGAGTTCCGCGCCATCGCCCGCGAGCGAGTACCCACTGCGGGAGAGCACTTCCTGGTGGACCGCGCGGGTCAGGTCGCGCTCGAGATCGCGCCGCCAGGTCGTGTTGACGAACGGCGGGATGAACAGCGTACGGCCCCCGCCCGCGATCTGGCCCGCCTGGTAGCCGCAGGCGGCCAGGGGGGACGCCACGAGGAGGACGAGGGTGAGGAGGACTGCTCTCACTGCACGCTCCCGGGCATCGTCGACAGGAGCGACTGCGCCTCGGAGCCGGCCTCCGTGCCCGGGTACGCGCCGGCGGCCTCCTTCAGGTACACGGCGGCCGACGCCGGGCGTTCGAGGGAGAGGTAGAAGCGCGCGATGCGGAGGTTCTTCTCGGCGAGGATTCCGTCGATGTCCGTCAGCCTCGCCTTCGCCTCGGCGACCCGGGCCTCGTACTCCACCGCGCGCGCGGCGTCCCGCTCGATCGTCCGCACGTACTCGCGGTAGGACCACCGCGCCTCGACGAGCGACTTGCGGTCGTACTCCGGCCCCCGGTTCAGGGAGTAGTGGGCACCCGCCTTCAGGAATCGCGCCTCGAGGGTCCACTCGCTCTTCGGGTAGTCCTCGAGGATCCGGTCGAGGTCGAGCAGGGCGTCGAGGTACTCCTCGTCCTCGAGGCGGAAGCGGGCCCGGAACATGAGGGCGTCGTCCGCCCGGGAGCCGTTGCCGAGGTTGTCCACGAGGTAGTCGAAGGTCTTGAAGGCCTCGCCGGAGGAGGGGAAGATCCCGAGCCCGAAGAGGCCCGCCTGGCCGTCCTCCAGCTGCTTCAGGGCGAGGTCGTAGAGCCGGTTCTCGAGTTCGCCGAGCCGGCCGAGCGGGTGCGTCGTATGGTAGTCCTCGTAGGCGCGCCGGGACTTCGACCATCGCTCCTGCGCGAACTGGATCTCCGCGATCCGCCAGGCCGCCGGCTCCGCCTCCGGGGCCTCGCCGTGGTCCTCCACGATCCGCTCGCAGATCTCGGCGGCCGTGTCGGGCCGGCCGGCGGCCTCGTCCTCGAGCGCCGCCGCGAGGAGCACGTCCGGCGGCGTCTCCGGCGGGAACCGCTCGGCCACCGTGGAAGTGCAGCCGGCGGCAAGCAGCAGCGCGGCGATGAGAATCGGACGCATGTGGGCCCTCCGGGAACCGCGCCTAACATACCGTTGCCCGGGCCCGGCGCTCCCGACAAATTGCCCCGGGCGGAACGCACGGGTCAGCGGAGGAACCGGGCGGTCCGCAGGGGGCGCTCGAGGCGCCACTCCTCGTGGCCGTCGAGGAACCGCCGTATCTCCGCCTCCTCCGCCGCGGGCAGCCGCACCCGCTCCGCCCGGGAGGCGCCGAGGCGGTCGAGGGCGAGGAGACCCGACAGCGTCGCGGCGCGGACCGGGGCGGCGTCAGGGACGGCCTCCCGGCACGCGGGGCACACGACCCCGCCCTGGCGCACGGAGAGGCGGGCGTCCGCGCCGGCCGCCTCCGCGCCGCAGGCCGCGCAGCGGGCGAGGCTCGGGGCGAACCCGAGTTCGCGGAGGGCCGCCAGTTCGAGGGCGATGAGGATGGTGCCCGTGCGGTCTTCGGATGCCGTCTCCAGGGCCGAGAGCCCGGCGCAGAGGGCATCGAACAGCGCGGGGTGGGGTTCGGTCTCGCGCGCCATGCCCACCAGCAGCTCCGACAGGTGGCAGGCGGCGCAGAACCGCCGGAGGGAGGCGCGCAGTCCGGGGTGGGCGGTCGTCACCCGGAATGAATCGAGGAGGTCGAGGCCGCTGCGGGGCCGGCGGACGAGGCCCGCGGATCCGAGGTAGAAGAGATCGATGGCGCCGCCGAAGGAGGACTTGGGCTTCTTCGTGCCCTTGGCGAGGACGGAGAGGATCCCGAACCCCCGCGTGAACAGCCGCAGGACCTGGGAGGTCTCGGAGTAGTCGTACTTCCGGAGGACGAGGGCCGGGTCCTCGGTGCGCGTCACGGCTGGCGCTCCCCGATGCGCGCGGTCATGTCCGGTTCAGATGGCAGATGGCGACGGCCAGCGCGTCGGCGGCGTCCTCGGGCACCTCCTCCGTGAGTCCGAGGATGACCCGCACCATGTGGCCCACCTGGGACTTGTGGGCGGCCCCGGCGCCGGTGACGGCCTTCTTCACGGTGGCCGGGGGGTACTCGTGGACCGGGATGCCCTCCAGCGCGGCGGCGAGGATGGCCACTCCGCGCCCCTCCCCGATCCGGAGCGAGGACTGCGCGCTCTTCCCGTAGAACGCCTCCTCCAGGGCCACGGCGTCCGGGCGGTGCCGGACGAGCGCGTCGCGCAGCCCGAGGTGGACCGCCCGCAGGCGGGCCGGCAGGTCCCCGGACATGCGGCCCGGGGCGACGAGTTCCCACCCGACCAGGGAGAGGTGGTTGCCTTCCTTGTCCACCACCCCGATGCCGACGGAGCGCGTGCCGGGGTCGATGCCCGCGATGCGGATGCGGCCCAAGGTCCTTCTCCTCGCCGTCCGGTGCCGTCCGGACCGGCGGCCATCTTACTCGAAGCGTCCGCGGAGAAACGCCCTTGCCGGATGGCCCGCGGCCGATATCCTCAGGGAATGTCGCTGGGCGCCATCGTCGCCGCCGCGGGATCCGGGACGCGCTTCGGGGGGGAGAAGACCCTCGCGCTCCTGCTCGGCCGTCCGCTCCTCTGCGTGACCGTCGATCGACTGCGGAGGCTGCCGGGGCTCGGCGGGATCGTGGTCGTCCTGGCCCCCGACCGCCTGCCGGCGGTCCGCGCCGAGTGGGGCGCCGCGCTCGCGGCGGGGGGGCGGGTGGAGTTTGCGCCCGGCGGGGCGCGCCGCCAGGACTCCGTGCGGAATGGCCTCGCCGCCCTGCCGCCGGAGGTGGATCTCGTGCTCGTCCACGACGCCGTGCGGCCGCTGTTCTCGGTGCCGGCGGCGGAGCGGGCCGTGGCCGTGGCGAGGGAGTCGGGCGCGGCGGTCGTCGGTGTGCCCGCGCGCGACACCCTGAAGGCGGTGGGGGAGGGAGGCGTCGTCCGCGGGACGCTGCCGCGGGACGAGGTGTGGCACGCGGAGACGCCGCAGGTGTTCCGGCGGTCGGTGCTCGCGGAGGCCTTCCGTCGGGCGGAGGAGGACTCGTTCGCCGCCACCGACGAGGCCTCGCTGGTGGAGCACGCCGGCGGCCGGGTGGCCATGGTCCGCGGGACTCCGTGGAACGTGAAGGTGACGGAGCGGTCCGACCTCGCGGTCGTGACCGCTCTGCTCGGGAAAGAGGGGGAACGATGGCGATCCTGAGGATCGGCTACGGGTGGGACTCCCATCGGCTGGCGCCGGGCCGGCCGATGGTCGTCGGCGGCGTGCGATTGCCGAACGACCGCGGGCCGCTGGGTCATTCGGACGGCGACGTGGTGTTCCACGCGCTCACCGACGCCGTCCTGGGGGCGTCGGGGTTCGGGGACATCGGGGCCCTGTTTCCCGACACCGACCCGCGCTACAAGGATGCCGGCAGCGTCCTCTTCCTGCGGGAGGCGCTGGCCCTGGCGCGCCGGAAAGGGTACGACGTGGTGAACGCGGACGTCACCGTCATCCTCGAGGCGCCGCGCCTCCACCCCTACCGGGACCCCATCAGGCTGTCCATCTCGGCGGCGATGGGGATCGAATCGGACCGCGTGAACTTCAAGGCCAAGACGGCGGAGGGCCTCGGGCCGGTGGGAGCCGGGGAGGCCATGGAGGCCCACGCCGTCGTTCTGCTCGAGAGGTGATCCCGTGGCGCTCAGGTTCGTGAACTCGCTGACGGGGAGGGCGGAGGAATTCGTGCCGGGCGTGCCGGGGGAGGTCCGCATGTACCACTGCGGCCCCACCGTCTACGACTACGCGCACGTGGGGAACTTCCGGTCGTTCCTCTTCGCCGACGTCCTGCGCCGGACGCTGGAGGCGCGGGGCTACGCGGTCCGACAGGTGATGAACATCACCGACGTCGGCCACATGACGGTGGACGACCTGCGCGACACCGGGGAGGACAAGATCGCCGCCGCCGCGAAGCGGACGGGCCGCGACCCGTGGCAGATCGCGCGGTTCTTCGAAGAGGCGTTCCTCGCGGACGTGGACGCGCTCAACATCCTCCGTGCCGGGGAGTACCCCCGCGCCACCGAGTGCATCCCCGAGATGATCGCGCTCGTCGAGCGCCTCATCGCCTCCGGCCATGCCTACGCGGTGGGCGGGAACGTCTACTTCGACGTCTCCACCTTCCCCGCCTACGGCCGTCTGTCGGGCAACACCGTGGAGGCCCTGAAGGCCGGGGCGAGGCTCGACCCGAACCCCGAGAAGCGCCATCCCGCGGACTTCGCCCTGTGGAAGTCGGACCCCGGGCACGTCATGCAGTGGGATTCGCCCTTCGGGCGCGGCTTCCCCGGCTGGCACCTCGAGTGCTCGGTCATGGCGATGTCCCGCCTCGGCGACTCCCTCGACATCCACACCGGCGGCGAGGACAACATCTTCCCGCACCACGAGTGCGAGATCGCCCAGTCAGAGGCCGCCACGGGCCGGCCGTTCGCGCGGTACTGGCTGCACGCGCGGCACCTGCTCGTGAACGGCGAGAAGATGAGCAAGAGCCGGGGCAACTTCTACACCCTGCGGGACGTGTTCGCGATGGGGCACGAGCCCATGGCCGTGCGGCTCGCCCTCATCTCCGTGCAGTACCGCCAGCCCATGAACCTGACCCTCGACCTCTTCGAGGAGGCGGCCAAGAACATCGCGCGGGTGCGGGAGATGCTGCGGAAGGCCGGACCCGACCCGTCGGCGCCGGACCGGCCGGCGCTCGCCGCGGCGGTGGCGAAGGCCCGGGTGGACTTCGACGCCGCCATGGACGATGACCTCAACACGTCGCCGGCCCGCGCCGCCCTCCTCGGGCTGGTCTCCGAGGCCAATCGCGTGGGGCTCCCCCTGTCGCCCGGCGACGCGGCCCTGGTGCGCGACGCGGTGGGGGCGATGGACCGCGTGCTCGGGTTGCGCCTGCTCGAGGCGCCGTCGGCGGAGACCCTCGAGGCGGAGGTGGCCCGCCGGATCGAGGAGCGGGCCGCGGCGCGGCGGAACCGCGATTTCGCGCTCGCCGACCGGATCCGGCAGGAGCTCCTCGCGCGCGGGATCGTGCTGGAGGACACCCCCCGGGGGACCGTCTGGAAGCGAGGCTGACGCTTATGTGGCTCGTACGGGTGGCGATCCTCTTCGCGGCCGTGCTGGCCCTGACGCTGCTCTTCGAGACCATCCGCCGGCGCCGTGTGCGGCGCACGGCGTGGAACTGGCAAGGCGCCCGCCCGAATCCCGACCTCGACCCCGCGGAATCGGCGCTCCTCGCCGGCGAGCACCCGGCGACCGTCCTCGTCCTGCTCCTCTCCGAGATGGATCGCCGGGGCCGCGCGCGCTGGTCTCCCGCGGAACCGGACGTCGTGCGGCCCGCCGAGCCGGCGGTCGGCCCGGTGGAGACGGCGCTCCGGGACGCGGTCCCGGCGGAGAGCCGGCTCGGCGTCGACGGGGCCCTGGGCGTCCTCGATGCCCTGCACGCGTCGCTGGAGGAGAAGATGGTCGGGTTCTCCGGCCCGGCCACCGTCCGGTGCCGGCGGGCCCTCGTCACGGAAGCGAAGGAGATGCTCGATGCCGGGCGGCCGCCGCCGGGGGGCATCGAGACCCTGCTCCTGTCGTTCGACGCGAACGAGGTCTGGGGCTCGTTCGGCGAGGGGCCCGAGTGGGGGCGGCTGCGGGCGCTGTTCCGGGCGCGGGAAGGCCTGCGGCGAGCCGTCCTCACGGACGAGGCACTGTCGGAGCGCGCCGCACGCTCCGCCGGCGGTTTTCTCGCGTTCCGCCGCGACCTCGTCGTTCCGCCCCGGGACCGGGACGACCTCGTCTACCTGGACTGAGAGAGGCCGTGAAGGGGTCCCCCGCGAGCCACGCCGGGACGAGGGGGGAGCAACGAGGCGAGGCGACGCGCATCGCGCGCGGCTCGAGGGTTGCCGGCCTCGGTGCGGGAAGCCGCAGCGCGGTCTCTCCGGCTTCCGCTCGCGGCGAGGCCGGCAGACGGGGCCGCGGGGGACTTCCTCACCGCCTCCGACGGCCTCCGGCCCGAGGCGGGCGGTAAAGCAGGAAGGGGGGGGGCCCCGGGGGCCCCCTTCCCCCCCCCCCCAAGGGCCGGGGGGGGGGGGGGGCCCCAACCCCAGCGCCGGGTGGCTGGGGGCCGGCGCCC